>Ga0256405_10010940_pt1 | contig 11757 bp, 8 predicted proteins | sample RumenRJG_02DNA_FD_189096 | JGI IMG/M metagenome (GOLD analysis project Ga0256405, IMG submission 189096) | Bovine rumen microbial communities from Lethbridge, Alberta, Canada - RJG_02 | ecosystem: Host-associated > Mammals > Digestive system > Stomach > Rumen | place: Canada: Alberta | collected...
GGCTGTGCCCAAAATGCGGTTATGAATGGGAAGCATCTCCAAACAACCGAAGCAAAGGCGTTGGTTGCCCATGCTGTAGTGGCCGAGTACCTAAAATTGGTGTCAACGATTTCAAAACGTTATATCCAGATCTCGCGGCAGAATGGGACTATGAAAGAAATGGCGAGATAAGGCCAGAGCAATTTCTACCCAAAAGCGGCAAGAAAGTATGGTGGAGATGTAGCATCTGCGGCCATGAATGGGAAACAGAAATACGAAATCGCACAAATGGGCACGGTTGTCCTCATTATCGAAAGCACGTTCAATCTGGCCAGTTGACTATCGAGACGACCTTTTATGATTGAGAGCTAGCTAAGAAATGCTACGATATATCTCGCAAAACTGGGGTTGACATGAAGAACGAAAAAAAGTAAAATAAAAGGGAACAAAAGGCAGCGAGATATGTAAAAGCATTGTTGTTTTGATACTGTCTTTGATTCTTTACATATCCAAAAGAAAGCCGCTGAGAGCAATCTCAGCGGCGTTTTCAGTGTTTTCTCTGGTTGCGAATATCTCTTTCTTTAGTAAATGTTGGTTGTAAAAAAAGCTGCTTTTTGTTATACTGTCTTCAGAAACAAGGAAAGGAGTGTGCCGACTGTGACAAAACCATACTCGATTGATCAGATACAGAGCATTGTTTCTCCCATTGCCAAAGAACATGGTGTGTCCAGCGTAGCGCTCTTCGGATCATACGCAACGGGAAAAGCAACGGCGGATAGTGATGTGGATCTGAAAATCGAAAAGGGACGGCTTCGCTCACTGTTCCAGATCTGCGGGTTACGGCTTGCGTTGGAAGATGCGCTGGACATTCCGGTTGATTTGATAACAAGTGAATCCAGTGATAAGGATTTTTTGTCGAGTATAGCGAAAGATGAGGTGTTGCTCTATCGAGAGGCGTGATAGAATGATCCTTGACAAGATTATCGGCTATTGCGACCGCATCGACGGTAACCTTGCAAGATATCAGAACAGTTTTGAAGCATTCCAGAGAGACCTTCTTTTTCAGGACGCGTGCTCCATGTGTATCGTCCAGATCGGTGAGTTAGTCGGACAGCTCTCAGATGAGGTGAAAGCGCAAAATCCTGCCGTTCCATGGCGAACAATCAAAGACACAAGGAACTTTTATGTGCATGCCTATGGATCTGTAGATATCCCATCCGTGTGGGAGACGCTTCAACAGGATATACCAGCGCTGAAAGCCTCCTGTGAAAAGATCTTGAACCCGTGAAAACAATACCGCCGATTTGCTCGGCGTTTAAAGACAGCGCCCGGCTGCTCCATGAAAGAGCTGTCGGGCGCTGCCTTTGACCGGGAAAGAACCGGTCACATATCTGGGTTCAGAGAACATGCCTACAGAAGAAAACTACATCGGAACGATCTTGCAGAGGACGACGTAGCGGGCGTCGTCATATTCATAGCTGCAGGTAGAGAGCGTCATGATGTGGTCGCTGCTGGTAACCTGGACGCCGCTGTCAAAGTTGGAGCGGGAATACATACGGTTGATGAATTCCTGGAACTGGTCTCTGGTCGCGAAGTTGAACGCATAGACGTCCGAGTCGCCCCCGGTGACAAAGCAGGCGAACACCTGCAGCATGTAGACCTGATCCGGTGTGTAATAATACAGAACAGGGTGCTGCTCAAGATAGCCTTCCTGCTTGTAGTTGGCGAGACTTGCGAACATGGAGCCGTTGTTCATGTGATGGCCATACAGAATCGTGTTATCGCCCGAGAGATCCGGCTCGCAGACCGCGTCCATGAAGATACTGCCACTGGCGTTTTCGGTTCCGTTCAGGGTATGATGGAGGTAATACTCGTTGTCTCCGCCCTTCAGAACCGGATAACTGATGACGGTATCCGGGCTGTAGATCCAGCCGACGACCTGGGAATTCTGAGAGAGCAGTGAATTGAAGTCGACCGAAATCGGACCGGAAACGACCGGGGGTGTCTCTTCCACGACTTCAACGGTCGGGGTGGGGGTGGCTTCCGGTGTCGGCTGCGCGCTGACAAACTGCTGATTCAGATTATCATATTCCTTGGCTGCCGCGTGATAGCCGTAGAAGGTGTTATATAGCTGATACCCGGCGAAGATGAATACGCCGAGAAACACGCCGCAAAGTATGACGAGAAGACCGCGCCAGAGGGCACGTAAAAAGGTTTTCATAATTTGTCTCCAATCGTAACTATATTGTAACTTCTTATAGTATACACCGTTTTTTTGAAATGTACAGAAAATTTTTTCTTAATATTTTGTGACGCAGTCTGTGACCTGTTGCCGAAACCCTGTGTTTGTCCGAAATTGTAGCTTCTTTCGCCTGAAGAATGCGAATTTAGATTTCTTAAGTTGCCTCTGCATGGAAAGCAGTGTATGATAGCACTGTAAAAAGAGCGATTTATAACCGTCCTGTAAAACGGTTCAACTGTTATCAGAGGTGATTGTTTTGAAAACAAAGCTTAAAATGATCAGCGGTCTGCTGGCTGTGCTCCTCGTCTTTTCTCTGGCGGGAGTTACGGCCTTTGCAGACCCGGTCCCGGTTCCCGGCGACGCCAGGCTGAATGTTTCGGTCACGGTAGACCGGGATGAGATTGTTCCCGGGTCATATATCGATAGCGAAGGGAATGAGATCCCCTTGGATCCGGATAAGGTGCTCTTCAATGGAGAAGCGATTCCGGTCTGCAGCGTGAGCTATGTAAGCAGAGACAATCAGGAGATCGGTTATGAAGACAGCCTGATTAACCTCCTGGACCGCGACCGGCAGATCGGCATCAGGCTGACACCGCTGGATGGCTTCTACATCTATGATATCGCGCTGGTCGGCGGCGATTATGCCCAGAGCCAGAAAAGCCTGCTCTCCGCGGCCAAGGCAAAGCTCGGCACCACAACCGTCACTCTGTTCCTTTCCGATGTGGCGGGGCCTGAGGGCGGAAGCATCACCATCAACGGAGACTATGTTTCCTCCTGGGGCGTGGGCAGCGACTGCACCCTGAACGTCTCCTGCCGGAGAATCAATGATGATGTGCAGACCTATGTCAGCTATGACAGCGGCGATCATTACGCAGAGACCCCCTGGGGCGAAGCCGGAAACGGCGCCTGGATCTGCTATGCTGCTGACATGCCGCAGACGCTGGTTACCGACGAGAGCGGCACCTGGCAGTTCACCGGATACAAGCTGGTATATGATACGGGCGCGTATCAGAACATCGATGCACAGGATGAGATCCTGGTCTATACAAATGCCACCCTGGTTGCCCAGTGGGAGGACGTCTCGGACCAGTACCAGGGATCCGGCAATGAAGACACCGGCAGCGGTGACGATTATTACACCGAAAACACGGATAACTTCAGTTATTCCGAGGGTGGAGATCTCGACACGAGCAATGTGTTGGCCGCCTCCGCGCCGCTTACACCGCCTGCCGCGATCGTGCAGGCACCCGGCGCTCAGAAAGAATTTGACGGCTATCCGCTGGAGATGGCCTCCGGTACGGATACCACGGTCGTTACCGATGAACAGGGCAACAACTTCAAGGTTGTCGTCGGCTATAATGGCGGCAGAATCACCAACATCGGTTCTGCAGAGAACGTTGTCAATTCCTATGCGATCTACAGCATGGACGACCAGCTGCTGTTCAGCCAGGATGAACTGGCGGCCTATGACGGCTTCCGGGTGCTGAACGGTACCCTGACGGTGTATGAGCCGTCCAATAAGCAGTATCTGACGGTCCGCGGCGTATCTGCCACCGTGGACGCCACGAGCGAAGACCAGATGTTCTACGCCTCCGATTTCGGCGGGGAGCAGGGCTATACCGACGGCTATCTGGCCGAAGGACTTCTGCCCGGACACTGGATTGAGGGAACGGACATTGTTTCCGGCTCCGGCAGCACGGATTTTGATACCGTTGTCAATGCCGAGGCGGTCCGTATCTACATGAACAACGGGACTGAGAACGTGGATGTTACCGCGCTCTATGATGTGCATGCCGAAAACGGTCATGTCACGGTGAATGCTTTCGTCCCGGCTCCGACACCGGTGATCCCGGCTGTGACCGTTGAGGCGCCCAGCGCCAGCAAGCCGTTTGACGGTACTCCGCTCACGATGGATCCGGGCACGGATGTGACCGTGGTCCAAGACGAGCAGGGCCTTACCTACAGGATCGTGCTCAGCTATGCCGGCGGCAGCAGAACAGAGATCGGCTCCACCGACAATGAAGTGACTTCCTGCGTGATTAACGACGGGAACGACGAACTTCTGTTCAGCTGGGAAGAACTCCAGGCCGCACCGCAGTTCCGCGTACAGAACGGTACCCTGACCGTGGCGGATCCCGCGGAAAAGCAGACGCTGGTTGTTACCGGCATCACCGCCAATGTGACCGTCAAGACGGCTGATCAGACGGTTACGCTGGCTGACTGCAGCGCCGAAGGCTTTACCGGCGGCTATCAGGTCACGGGCCTGTTCGACGGCCACCGCGTGGTGGGAGAGAACATCGTCAGCGGGCAGGGCACTGCCCCCGGCTTCGACACCGTGGTGAACGCGGATGCGATTTCGGTCTACAGCGGGGATACAGACGTAACGGCCCTCTACAATATTACGCCGGTCAACGGTCATGTTACCGTCACGGTCGAGACGCCCGAGCCCACAACGGAACCGAGCACCGAGCCGACCACCTCCCCGGAGCCGAGTACCGAACCGACGACCTCTCCCGAACCGGAGAAACCGACGGTACCCAATCTTACCCTGCGAGGCCTCGACGCCAGCAAGGAATATGACGGGACGCCGCTTACCATGCAGGGTGACAAGGGCTATCTGCTTTCCGGTACGATCGGCGAATACAGTATCGCTGTTACCTATAACTCGATTACGGAAATCGGAAGCGTGCCGGCCATCAGCAGCTATGAACTCCGGGACGCCCAGGGCAATACCGTGTTCACCAAGGAGGAGCTGGATGCCAGCGACAACTTTAAGGTGGAGAGCCTCGGCACGCTGACCATCACCAGGCCGGAGCCCACAATCCCGAAGGCAAGCCTGACGGTCCAGCCGCTGACCAAGGAATATGACGGTACGCCGCTGACCAGAGAGAACAACGGCAACGTCGAAGTAACCGACAATCTCGGTGAATACAGGCTCCGTGTGGAATATAACTCCATCACCGAGCCCGGAAAGGCAGAGGCCCTGTCGAACTACGAACTCATCGACCAGAACGGTCAGGTCGTCTTTACGAAGGCCCAGCTGGATGCCAGCCCGAACTTCACCGTCAACAATGGTCTTCTGACCGTGAACCCGCGCACGCTGAAGCTCATCGCCATCTCCGGCATGCTGAACACCAAGGGAGAGAACATTACCGCTTCCAGCCTGAGTACCCCTGACGGCAGCTTCACCAACGGCTATCGCCAGATCGGCCTGCTGGACGGCCACCAGCTCTCGGGCAGCTTTGTCCAGGGCAGCGGAAAAGAGAGCTTCAAGACCAGCATCGATCCGGAAGCGGTCCGCATCACCTCAGGCGGCTGGGATGTGACGAAGTATTATGACATCCAGACCCAGGATGGCTTTATCACGATCAACGCCCCCACCGCCTATGACCTGATTGTCAATCCGCGTTCCTATACCTGGACCTATGACGGAACCGCGCATTCCATGAGGGAGTACGACTACAGCGGTCTGGTCAACGGCGACAAGCTTGTCAAGGTCAACTTCAGCAACGAAGCCACCATCACGAATGTCGGTACCCAGTCGAACCGCATCACCTCTGTCGAGGTGACCACGGCCACAGGCGGTGACGTGGACGTGAACAAGTATGTTCTCATCTCCACGCCCGGTACCCTGACGGTTGAACAGCGTGACCTGACCGTGACGGCCATCTCCGGCTCGCTCACCACGAACGGCACCGAGGTTGTCGCCTCCAGTCTGAGCACCCCGGACGGCACCTTCAAGAGCGGCTTCAAAGCAGAGGGCCTGGTTCCCGGGCACGCGCTTACCGGCAGCTTTGTCACCGGCCGCGGCACCACCACCTTCAACACCGGCATCGACGTGAACAACCTGCGTGTTATTGATGCCTACGGCAATGATGTGACGCGCAACTACAGGATCCGCACCGTAAACGGCACCATCACCATCAACGCCAGTACCCCGACCCAGCAGCAGAGCAGGGTCTCCCTGTCCATCACGGCCAAGTCCGGCAGCTTCCCCTATGACGGAACGGAGCACAAGCTCAACGAGTACACCGCCAACGGTCTGGTGGACGGCGATGTGATCGAAAAGGTCACCTTCAAACCGTCTTCCGTGATCACCGATGTAGGAACCCGCGCCAATGAGATTCAGTCCGTGGTCATCAAGTCTTCTACCGGCGCGGCCGTGGACAACAACAAGTACAACATCAACTACTATTCCGGCACGCTCACTGTGACCAAGTTCCCCCTGACCCTGACGGCTGTTTCGGACGAAAAGGTCTACGACGGGAAAGCCCTAAACAACAAGAGCGTAAAGGCAACCGCTCTGGCCAATTCCAATCAGACGCTCAGCGCGGACTATGAGGTTTTCGACAGCAACGGCAACTCCATCAAGAACGGCCCGGTTGATCCCGGCGTCTATACCAAGAAGGTCAGCAACGTCAAGATTACCTCCGGCAAGACCGATGTCACGGCAAACTACGACATCACGATGGTCGACGGTACGCTCAAAATCACCGGCTCCTCCGGTGAGAGCAGCCGTGCAACCACCACCACCGCCTACTACGGCAACACCTTCACCATCCGCTCGGATGCGCCGTACTCAGAATTCAAATATCTGCTGATCGACGGTCAGAAAGTCTCCACCGACAACTACACCGTCAAGGAAGGCAGCACCATCATCACGCTGAAGTCCTCCTACATCCAGAGCCTGAAATCGGGCGGACACAACTACACCATCGTCTCCGCATCCAAGCAGGTCGATGGAAGCTTCAATGTTTCCAAGGCCCCCAAGACCGGTGACGGCGCGTCGATGATCGTCTGGATCATTCTGCTTCTGCTGGCTGCCGTGGCCGTTGCTCTCGTGTTCTTCTTCCTCCAGCGCTCCGGCAGACTGGGCGGCAAGCGCCAGTCCGGCAGGAAAAATGGCGGCAGCAACAGGAAAGAAACCCTCCGCTATCCTTCCGGAAAGGAATATACCCGCAGGCCGGCAGCCCCGGTGATTCCGGATCTGGACTTTGAACCCGAACCGGAACCGGCTCAGGACGACGATCCGACCATGGATCTGATGAAGGACTTCGACCTCAATCTGGACGACTTCCGGAATCCGGAACCGCAGACGCCGCCAACTTACAGCGGATACAGCGCTGACGGATACACAGGCAACACCGTGAGCAGCAGCGGCAGGACCGGTTTTGAGGCGCCGGACTTCGGCAGCTTCGATCAGCCGGCCGCAGCGCCGGAAGAAGAGCTCCCGGATCTCGAGGTAGAGGTTTATGAGGAGGAGCCGGAAGTACAACCGGCCGCCGAAGCCGAAGCACAGCCCGCCGAGGAGCCCGCCGAGAATCCGACAGACACGACGGCGGAAGAGCCCGCCCCGGAAGTGAAACCCGAACCGGAGAAAGCACAGGAACCGCCGCGCCGCCGCGGAAAGCACGAGGCGCCGGATCCCTCCGATCCGTTTACGGACAGCTGGTATCAGTCCGTCGGACTGGGCAAGAGGGATAAGAACAAGTAAACCCATCTCCACCCTGTGACACCACCGGTAAAGCAAAAACTCATGCACCTTGAACCGTGCATGAGTTTTTGTTATGATGCCGTTAATTCCCGTATTGAAGCGGCTGCGCTTTTCTGATATAGTTGACGATATAGCTGATATAGATCATCATGGAAAAAGGAAGGAGTATAGAGATGGAACTTATCTGGAACGGTCATTCCTGCTTTACGGTCAGAACACAGGAGGGAAGCGTGGTCCTGGATCCTTATGAGGACGGGAAAGTCCCCGGCTGCGGGCCGCTGCGCCTGGAAGCGGACGCGGTGCTCTGCAGTCATGAGCACGGAGACCATAATTTCCGCGCGGGGGTCAGACTGAGCGGAAAACCCTGCGGGGTACAGGTGAAAGCGATCCCGTCCTGGCACGACGACGTCTGCGGAAAGAAGCGGGGACCCAACACCATCCATGTGCTTTCCGCGGAGGGCATGAAGCTTGTTCACCTGGGGGACCTGGGGACAGAACTGGACAGCGGGCAGATCGAGGCGCTCTCCGGGCCGGACGTCCTTCTGATCCCGATCGGCGGATTCTATACCATTGACACTGCGCAGGCGCTTCAGATTGTAAAGCAGCTGCACCCGAGAATCACGGTACCGATGCACTTCCGGCGGGGCAGCATGGGCTTTGACGTGATCGACACACCGGACGAATTCCTGGCCCGCTGCACGAATGTGGTGGAATATGCCGGGAATACCCTGACGGTGGACCCGGATACACCGGCCCAGACGGCGGTGCTGCATCTCTGACCCGGATCTTCAGCGAAACTGATTTCGCACCGGGTCATAGTCGAATCCGGCCTCGTGCAGACGGCCGGTGAGCTCGGCTCTGTCCAGCTGCAGGTCGTCGCAGAGCGCCTCCAGCGAATCATACGCATCCCGCAGCTTCGTGTTGAGGACGCTCATCAGCATGATCGGATCGGAAGGAAGTCTGGCTGCCACGTTGTTCACCCCCCGTTTGACAGACTTGACGGTATCATTGCCTGAATAATGAAAAGGAGCAGCTGATTGCAGCTGCTCCTGTCCTGAACGGAGACAATTACTTGTTGACCTTCTCCTTGAACGCCTTACCGGCCTTGAAGACGGGGGTGTTGCTCGCGGCAAACTCCATGGCCTCGCCGGTGGCAGGATTGCGGCCCTGACGGGCATCGCGATGCTTCAGGGAGAAAGTACCGAAACCGAAGAGAGCAACTGCCTCGCCAGCGGCGACGGTGTCAACGACAGCATTCAGAACGCTGTCAACAACAGCGGCGGCCTGCTTCTGATTGAGCTCGTTCTCAGCGGCGACTTTTTTCACTAGTTCAGTTTTATTCATGATCGAAAACTCCTTTAAAAAGAATTACTCGCAGATTATAGCAGTTTCAGCGCCGTTTGGCAATAGGAAAAAGCATAAAATAGGCAGAATTGTGCGCTGATTCAAGGAACTGATTCACCAGCCTCAAAACAATTCTCGTGAGACAGAATCGAAGTATTGAGAAAAGAAGCCTGGTGTGATATAATCCTCACGTTCTGATTGGATGTTGTAAGGTTGCTTTCAAGACTGTTTGGATGTCTGAGACGGCATGTTTTGATGGCAGGCATACCGACTTCTTTACAACATAGTTTTGATAAAATATTGAAGGGAAAAGTGACAATATGAAACTTGGCATCGTGGGGCTGCCTAATGTAGGAAAGACAACACTGTTTAACGCGCTGACCGGTTCCAAGGCCGAGACGAGCGCCTATTCCAACGCGGGGGCCAAGCCCAACATGGGAACCGCGAAGGTGCCGGATGAGCGGCTGGACTGGCTCGCGGAATACTACCATCCGAAGAAGTACTCGCCGGCGACGGTGGAGTTTGTCGATGTGGTCGGCGTCAGCACCGGCGGCGGAAAGGGGAACGAGGTCTTTCAGACCATCCGCCAGGTCGACGCGCTGGTGGAAGTTGTCCGCTGCTTTGACAACGATGATATTTTCCTGGAGAAAGCCGATGCCGTGCGCGATGCCCAGTCGTTTGAGCTGGAGCTGATCCTCGCCGACCTTGAGATCGTGGAGCGCCGCCTTGAGCGGGCGAAGAAGAACGCCAAGAGCGGCGATAAGAAGTACAAGCGCGAAGTTGAGATGTGCGAAGCGCTGATCGCCCATCTTGAAGCCGAGAAGCCCGCCCGTGAGTTTGAGTTCACCGAAGAGGACCAGGACATCCTCGCCGACGGCGGTCTTCTGACCGTAAAGCCCGTGATTTACGTCGGGAACCTGGATGAGACCGGCATGGCAGACTGGAAGGCAGACCCGAATTTCAGCGCGCTCGCCGACTACGCCGAAAAGCAGGGCGCAGCGGTGCTGCCGGTGGCGGCCAAGTTCGAGGAGGATCTGGCGGAGCTGGACGAGGAAGAGGCCAAAATGTTCATGGAAGACCTCGGCCTTACCGAGCGCGGTCTGGACCGCCTGATCAAGACCTCCTATGACCTGCTGGGCTACATCTCATTCCTGACAGCGGGCGAAGATGATGTTCATGCCTGGACGATTGTTCGCGGAACCAAGGCTCCCAAAGCGGCGGGCAAGATCCATAAGGACATCGAGCGCGGCTTCATCCGTGCTGAGATCGTGGCATTCGAGGATCTGAAGAACTGCGGCAGCATGGCCGCCGTGAAGGAAAAGGGCCTGTTCCGTCTGGAAGGGAAAGACTATGTCATGCAGGACGGCGACGTGACGATGTTCCGCTTCAACGTTTAAGGAAGCGGGAATTCCGAAAAACCGTTGACAGAAGTGTTTTTCGATGCTATATTAACGTGGAATTGAAAAGGCAGTGACGGAGAACACGTCGTTTGCGACAGTCCAGAGAGAGCGGCCAAAGGCTGCGAGCCGCTTCTGAAACAGACGACAGGTGACCGCTCCCGAGCCGGAAGGAGGAAATGCCTTCCCGCGGGCACGCGTAATGTGCTTCAAAGAGTGAAAGAACAAGGTGGAACCGTGTATTTTATGCACCCTTGGCGAGAGCTGAGGGTGCTTATCTTTTAGGAGGAAAGACGATGAAAATCATTTACAAAGACGGTACGGTCGGCGAATGCCCGCAGGAAGAGGAGCTGCATGTGCTTCGCCACACGGCGGCCCATATCATGGCACAGGCCATCAAGCGTCTGTATCCGCAGGCGGACTTCGCTTTCGGTCCGGCTACCCAGAACGGGTTCTATTATGACGTGGATCTGGGCGATACCAAGCTGACCAACGAGGACCTCGAAGCCATCGAGAAGGAAATGAAGAAGATCACCAAGGAAAACCTGCCGATCAAGTCATTCATCCTTCCGCGTGAAGAGGCCAAGAAGCTCATGGAAGAGCGCGGCGAGAAATACAAGGTCGAGCATATGGCGGACCTGGCGGATGAGACGGAGTTCAGCTTCTTCCAGCAGGGCGAGTATGTGGATATGTGCCTCGGACCGCACCTGACCTACACCAAGGCACTCAAGGCTTTCAAGATCACCCAGCAGTCCGGCGCCTACTGGCGGGACGACAGCAGCAACAAGATGCTGACCCGCATCAACGGCGTGGCATTCCGCTCGGCGGAAGAGCTGGAGGAGTGGGATCGCCAGCAGCAGGAAGCCAGAGAGCGCGACCACCGCAAGATCGGCAGGGAAATGCAGCTGTTCATGACGGATGATCTGGTGGGCAAGGGCCTGCCGATGTTCCTCCCCAACGGATATATCGTCTGGCAGGAGCTGGAGAATTACATTAAGGAAAAAGAGCGCAGGCTCGGCTATCATCATGTCATGACCCCGTGTGTCGGCTCAGTGGACCTTTACAAGACCTCCGGCCATTGGGAGCATTATAAGGACAACATGTTCCCGGCCATGGAGCTGGAGGGCGAAGCCTATGTGCTGCGTCCGATGAACTGCCCGCACCACATGCGGATTTATGCCAACCGTCCCCGTTCTTACCGGAATCTCCCGCTTCGTATCGGCGAGATCGCCCATGACTTCCGCTTTGAAGCTTCCGGTGCCCTGAAAGGCATCGAGCGCGGCCGCCACTTCTGCCAGAAC
>Ga0256405_10010942_pt1 | contig 11756 bp, 6 predicted proteins | sample RumenRJG_02DNA_FD_189096 | JGI IMG/M metagenome (GOLD analysis project Ga0256405, IMG submission 189096) | Bovine rumen microbial communities from Lethbridge, Alberta, Canada - RJG_02 | ecosystem: Host-associated > Mammals > Digestive system > Stomach > Rumen | place: Canada: Alberta | collected...
TATCTGGTCTGCAGTCTCTTCAGAGTCTGCTCTTTTTTCTCAGACAGGGCCTTTTCTTCGTCAGTGCTCTTCTTCGTCACTTTCTCAGGGAGTGCCTCGTCCGGCAGGATCGCCAGATCGGCTTTCGTCCTGACGATCTCTTTGAACTCCGGTTTTTCATACTGATCTGTATCGGTAATGGCGATCACCTTCTTCTTATCCAGACTGATGATCATGTCCAGCACCTCTTCAGAGGCAATGTAGGCATTTTTGACCGGCTTCGTGATGATGACGCAGTCTTTTTCCAGGCCAGCCGGAAGTTCCGCGTCTTTCGGAACGATCAGATAATTGACGACATTGTTCTGATACAGCTCATTGGTCAGTTCATTTTCTGACTTGGCGATCGGCTTGCCCTCTTCATCGTATTCGATTTTCTGTTCATTTGCAACCGCAGCCTCATCGCCGCCCAATTCTTTTTCTGCTTCTGCTGCTTCCTGGGCTGTCGTATCGGCCGCGTCTGCCTCTTCTGCGATGGTCGGCTCTTTCTGGTTCTTCATGGCCTGATCGGCGATCGTTGCGGTCGTCTCAGATTTCTCTCCAGCCTTTGCATCAGCCTTATCTTTGTCTGCATCCGGCTTCGCTGTTCCCTTTTTCTCCAGGGCCGTTCCGCTGCTCTGATCGATGCTGATCAGTGTGATCCCCTTCTCGTAGTGGTAGATCCTGAACAGCTTCGCATGTTCGATCTTATCGACTTTTTCGACCTTGAGACCCAGAAGGTCCGGCGCCTTATCGGTCAGCTTCTTGGTGTTCGTTACATGTCCGTCCGTCCCGGCGGCGGCGGCGCCCTTCTTGCCAGCGTTTGCTCCGGCCTTATAGATAAAGATGTTGTACTTGATCCAATGGGGCTGGGACATGGCTGTCGTTCTGCCGATGATGGTGTTATTGGCATTGAGCTTCACCGGGATGACGAACTTGGAGTTACCGCCGCCCTGCTTGGAATAAACTCTTCCGTTAGCTTTGAGGGAATCGTATTTGCTGCTGCCGAACTCGATCGTCGCATAGGCCTTGCCGCCTTTGACGGTGATCTTGTTGCAGCGGATATATGCCAGACGACCGCTGCCGCCGCTCCAGCTGAACCGGTCCGGGGTGTAGACGCCGTCTTTCAGACTGGTGGAGTTGTTGACCGCGCTGGTGCTCTTTCCTGCGTCGTCTTTCCACTTGGAGACCTTATCTGCCTTCTTGTTGTTTTTAAACTTGGTCTGGGTCCCGCTGGTCTTGTCTTTGCTCTTTTTCTTCGGTTTTGTCGCGATGCCGGCTCCATCTTTAGTTTTCTGGGCGTCCTTGCTGTAGAACATGATCCACTTGTCAGGGCGCCATGGGTCGGTATTCGGATTTCCGTCGCTCTCATACTTTTTCGAGTGAGGCGTGATGGGCAGTTTCTTGTCCAGCGCGGAGACCGGGATCGTGAAGGTGTAATATCCGTTCACGACAACGGCTTTGATCCAGTTCTTTTTGCCGGCCTTCTTGGCCTGGGCCGGCGTGCCCATGTAGACGTAATCGTATCCGTCACCGGTCAGGGTGATGGTTGCCGTCATAGTCTTGTTATTATTGACCTTCAGGATCGTCCATGCCGGGTTGGTTTCCTTTGGATAAAGGTAGAACATCTTCCGGTCGGTCGTGGCCTTGACCTTGTAGGTCCCTGCAGCCAGCTTTTGTGTGCCGGCCGGCTCAGTCGGTTCAGTCGTACCGCTTGGGTTGGTCGGATCGGTGGGATCGGTAGGGCCTGACGGGCCGCTCGGATCGTCGGAACCGGAAGAGCCGTTCTCCGGAAGGTCCGTGCTGTCGCTGATCTTCTCAGCATCTTCGCCCATGGTCACGTGATAGGTATAATTGACCCAGTGAGGGTCTGTCATCGCGGTCGTACGGGCCGCGCAGTCCTTGTCTTCATTCAGGGTGACCGGGACACAGACAGTCTGGTTCACGATCGGGTAAACGTCTGTCCCGCAGGTGTTGGTCGCAGGATCATAAAGTGATGGGGTCTCGTCATTGGACGGAGCCTTGCCCAGGTAAAAATGGGTCATGCTGGCGCTGCTGGCTTTCAGGACAGCATAAGCCTTGCCGCCTTTGATGACGACTTTCTCACATGTCATGTTCGCTTTGCCGGTTCCGCCCGTGAATGTAAAGCTGTCCGGCTTGTAGGTCCCATCTTCCAGGCTGGCATCGCCGGTCCGGTCCTCTGCCGCTGCAGAAACCGTGATCCTGTACTGGATCCAGTACGGTACAGACATCGCGGTCGTACGTCCGGCCAGATTCATCTGCTGTCCCAGACTGACCGGGATCGTCGCGATCATACCGGAACCATCAGCTGTCATTTTATATACACCGGTACCGATCTTATCACCCGAGGGATCATAAAGATCCGTGTTCATCTCATCCGTGTCCTTATCAGAATCGATCCTACCGGTAAACAGATGGGTGTAATTTTTACTGCTGATCCGGATGACCGCTTTCGCCTTACCCCCACTCACGATGATCTTGTCGCATGAAAAAGTCGCCTTGCCTGTTCCTCCGGAAAAGGTGAACCCGCTTGCCTGGTATTCTCCATCCGGCAGGTCGGTCGCGTTGTTCACTTGCTCATAAGTCGCGTTCCCGGACTCAGTCTGTTCGGGCGCGCCCCTCTTTTCCGGGTTTTTGACTTCCTGCTCCGATTCTTCCTGCCCGGAGTCCTTCGAGGATCCACCGGCCGGTTCCTTGTCTTCCGCAGGAGCCGGAGCTTCTGTGGTCTCCTTTGTCTCCGGTTCTTCGGTCTCTTTCGGTTCTTCCTTAGGCGGTTCCGTTTCCTTCTCTATGACTTTTTCGGTCGTTTCCTTTTCGCCCTGGTCTGCCTCTGCGCTGTCATCTGCAAAGGCTGGCATCGAAAACGTCATTGTGACCATAACTGCCAGCATGATCGCCAACAACTTTATTCGAAGACTCTTCATGATCAATTTCCTTTCGTTACCCGTATGACCCCTCAAAACCATCATTGGGAGCCATCCTTTTCGGATGGCTCCCCTTGATTATTATTGCCTGTGCTCAGTTTTCTGATCTTTTATTTTACCTTGGCCTTCTTGGCTTTTGACCACTTGGTGTAGACCATCTGGCCATTGATCTTCTTATAGCCTCTGACCTTGACGGTGTACTTCTTGCCCTTCTTGAGCTTCTTGATCACTTTTTTCGTTATCGAATTCTTTGTGATCTTCACCGTCTTCGCCTTTTTGCCGGTCTTGTAGTAGACTTCGTAGCCTTCAACGCTTGTATTCTTCGTCCAGGATACCGTGATCTTTTTCTTTCCGGCCTTTGCTTTCTTCAAGGTGATCGTCATCGCTTTGACTTTTGCCGCCTCGGCCTGGCCGGCAGCTTCCTTTTCAGCCTTGTCGATGGCAGTCTTCGCATCGTTGACGGCCTTGATGTCATCCGCCAGAGCCGCTTTCTGCGCATCAGTCAGCTTGTCAATAGCTGCGAGTGCAGCCTGGACTTTTGCCTTGTTGGTCGGATCTGCCTTGGCTGCTGCGATGGCTGCCTCTGCATCCAATAGGTTTGCTTTGGCGATCATTCGTGAAGAAGCATCCTGATCTTCACTCTTTGCTGCAGCATCTCTGATTTCTGCGACCAACTCCGGGGTGTTGATGATCGTCCATGTCACTATCCTCTGCCACGATGCACTTGCTTCATCGATAACATATTCTTTTGTAGCATCATTCACTTTTTTAAGGTCGTTATATACCCCCACATAGATCGGGACTTCAATCTGTTCGACTGGAACTTTATATTCAAACGTGCTCCAGTAGTAAGGGATCTGTCCGTAATCTACGCCTTGATAAGTGTAATTATCCTTTGCTGTCCCTACTGTCACATCGATATCTTTGGCATATTGTTCCGCATTCTCCAGACCAAACTCTGTCAGAGATACCGCGATCTTCGAGTATCTGTTCGATGTCATTGGCTTTGTGGTCGCCTTTACTGTGATCGTTCCGTCATTGTTGACAGTCAGTGATGTTCCCTTTGCGGCCGGCGAAACCATTCCCTTATTAGATATGATCTTTTCAGACTTTTCCTGATTCTGAGTAGGCTTCCAGTCCGGCTCGTCGATCGTGATCTTATAAGTATATCTTATCCATTTTACTCCCATTGCAGACGAGTCTGAACGTGCCGCAAAATGGCATTTCTGGTTCAAGTCGACAGGTACGATTGCTTTCTTGTCACTGACTGTGAATACGTTGTCTCCACATTCGCTCGTCTCCTGGTTGTACAGTGCATTCCACTCGTCACCGGGTTCTGTGGATTGAACGAACCCCATATAAAAGTGGGTTGTATTCTTACTGCTGGAAGTAAACTCAGCTTTTGCCTCACCATTTTCCACAATAATGCGCGTGCATTCAAAGGAAACTTTTCCAGTCGCGTTACAATCAAAAGTAAATGTGTCAGCAGAATATTCCCCATCCTCCAGTGTTGTTGTATAATCCTCAGCGATCTCTGCCTCTTCAAACTGGGCTTCTGCGAATACCACTGCGCTCATTCCCATCACGACCATGATGGAAACTGCAAACAGCAGTAGCCGTCTCAGATTTCTTCTCATTTCCTTCCGTCCTTTCTTCTCCGTAAGCTTCAACAAACAATAAACAATCAAAATATCTTTTCCTGCCCGTCTCCGGCGGGCAGACAAAAGCAAAACCCTCCGCAATGAACTGCGAAGGGTGTCGTTACCATGAGCATTTCAAGCCAGACCAGTGATCCGGGCTGTCTTTGTCCTATCATTGGCAGAACTTTCTTCGGAAGTTCATCGCGTCAATCTCCAACCGGCAGGTTTCCTGGCTCAGGATCATCGCCCTCATACACCTTCTCAGAGTTTCGTCAGATCATCTCAGATCTGTTCCTCTCCAATGGTCTGCGTATGCAGGCTCCCCGTTCACAGTGACCGGATCGCTCAGGATTCTCACCTGATTCCCTATTATCCTGCACCCGGCATGCTGTCAGCATGCATTCCGGCGCAGGCACCGATTCGAATTGTATTATCGTTATTAATTTCTAGCCAATTATGATTCTAACATCTTACCCTGTCAAAAGCAACCTACTTCTGCCACCCCCGCTTCAACGGGTCCACAGTCCCGACGGCGGAATACAGCAGGGCGTTGCAGATGGACGCAGCCACATTACTGCCGCCTTTTCTTCCAAAGGCTGCAATGGCCGGGATGTCGTTCTCTGCGCAGAGTCTGAACAGTTCCTCCTTGCTTTCCACCACATTGACGAAGCCGACGGGGACCGCGATCACCAGCGATGGTCGAAGTCCTTCCCGGATCATCTCAGACAGCGCGATCAATGCCGTGGGAGCATTGCCGCTGACGAAGATCGCGTCCGGATGCTCCGCCGCGCCTCTCCTCATGGAGGCGTAGGCTCTGGTCGTGCCTTCTTCTTTCGCCTGCTGCATGATCGCAGGATCCGCCATATAGCAGACGGCATCCGCGTCCAGTTTCTTCAGAGACGGCTTGCTGATGCCGGAAAGCGCCATGTTGGTATCTGTGATGAAGACTTTGCCTCCTTCCTGCAGGGCGGCGATGCTCCGCTCCACAGCGTGCTCCGTGAACTTCAGATTCTCTCCGTAATCAAAATCGGCAGTCGTATGGATGACCCGCTTCACCACGGTCAGATGCTCCGGCGGGATCTCGATGCTCCGCTCCGCCAGTTCTGCCTCGATGATCCGCATGCTTTCTTTTTCGATGTCCGCCGGGCGGATGTATTCGTAATTGCTCATGATGCTGTCCTTTTTTCCTTTCCTGTCCTCGTGTACCTCTCCAGCCTTTGCTTATCGGATCTCAGCAGACCCACCTGCTCGCCCCAGGGGCGAGCCACACTCATAGCGATCCATGATCTCGTAGATCTTCTCCATATCGAGGGCCTTCCTCACTCCGTCTGCCAGGATGTCATACTGCTGCTGCACATAGGTCTCATGGGGAATGACCTCGATCGAACCCGGATCCAGCCCTTTGCGCTGTGCCAGGTGGCGGATCAGCGCCTCGGTCAGCTCGCCCGTGTCGAACAGTCCATGCAGATATGTACCGTAGACATTGTCCTGATGGCAGCCGTCTGTCTTGTCGTTATCCAGTGCGCAGAAGGCTTCTCCTCGCACCTCGCTGACGCCCATGTGGATCTCATAGCTGTCCAACCGGATCCCTTCGAACGGCGCCGACTGAACGGTGCCCTGAACCCTGGTTCTTGATTTCTGTGCGGTAAAGGTCGTGTCCACCGGCAGCAGTCCCAGACCGTGGAGATATTCAGTCTCTCCTTCCAGTTTTTCCGGATTGTACAGGTTCTCGCCCAGCATCTGATAGCCGCCGCAGACCCCCAGCACCAGTCCTCCGGCCGCTGCGTGCTTCAGGATCGCCGCCTCCAGTCCGCACTGGCGCAGCCACTTCAGGTCATCCATGGTGTTTTTTGTTCCCGGCAGGATGATCAGATCCGGGTGGCCCAGTTCCTTCACATCCCTGACGTAGCGGACCCCGGACAGGTCTTCCATCTCCAGCGCATTGAAATCGGTAAAGTTGGAAAGCCGCGGCAGACGGATCACGGCGATGTCGATGGGAGCGACGGCTGATTTTTTGTCCAGTCTGGATGAGAGCGAGTCTTCGTCATCCAGATCCACATGGATCATTGGCACCACGCCCAGCACCGGGATCTTCGTCTTGTCTTCCAGCATTTCCAGTCCTGGCTTCAATATCTCTACATCGCCCCGGAATTTGTTGATGATCATGCCTTCGATCCGGTCCCGGTCCTCCGGCTCCATCAGCTCCGCTGTACCGTACAGCTGGGCAAACACTCCGCCCCGGTCGATATCTCCGACCAGGAGCACCGGCGCGTTCAGGTACCTTGCCAGGCCCATGTTGACGATGTCGTTCTCGGCCAGATTGATCTCGGCCGGGCTTCCGGCGCCTTCGATGACGATGATATCGTGGTCTGCCGCCAGGTCGTCAAAAGCCTTTCGCACTTCCGGCAGCAGCTGTTTCTTATAGTGATGGTATTCCATGGCCGACATCTCGTCCCGGATCTCTCCGAGGACGATGACCTGGCTTCCCGTGTCGCTGGATGGTTTCAGCAGCACCGGGTTCATCCGCACATCCGGCTCGATACCGGCCGCCTCTGCCTGCATGACCTGGGCCCGGCCCATCTCGAAACCGTCCCGGGTGATATAGCTGTTGAGGGCCATGTTCTGGCTCTTGAACGGCGCCACTGTGTAGCCGTCCTGCCGGAAGATCCTGCAAAGGGCTGCGCAGATCACGCTTTTGCCGGCGTCGGACATAGTTCCCTGTATCATGATGCATTTTGTTTCCATGCTGTTTCCTCTTTTGTTATTGCTTCTAAGTCCCATTGGGGTAGTATTTGCCAATGTCGTGGGGAAGGCTTCCCCATAGGTTTCTGTAATACCTCCCCATAAATCGACGGATCCTTCCCTGTTTCTGGGGTAGTATCTGCCGATGTCATGGGGAAGACTTCCCCATAGGTTTCTGAAATACTACCCCATAGGCTGGAGTCCTATCTGATTTGATCACCACTGATCTCTGCCATCGCTTTGATCAGCTGCAGATTTTCTTCATGTTTCCTTACTGCGACCCGGTACCATCCCTCACCAAGTCCCGGATAATTACTGCAGTTGCGGATCAGGATCCCGCGGCTGCGAAGCTGCTGGTCGAGAGGCACTGCAGCATTTTCGCCGGCATGCAGATCCTCTTCACTCACATGGAACAGCAAGTAGTTTGCCTCACCGTAGATCCTGGCCCCAGCCCTTCTGCCGCTTTTATCCGCGCCATCAAGCACCTCCGCCAGCTGCGCCTTCAGCCATGGCCGCTCCTGCTTCACAATAGCAAGTCCCTGTTCTACATGCTCTTCATCTGTAAGCGCGGCGATCCCGGCTGCCTGAGCCAGACTCGATACGTTCCACGGAGCGCCGGCGCTGCGGATCTTCTCCGCCATCTCTGCATCCGGGCAGAAACAGTATCCAAGCCGCACTCCGGCCATGCCGTAGAGTTTGGTGAACGCCTTCAGGATGATCAGCCCGCCGTTCTGCAGTTCCGCCACCATCGAATACTCTGCCGGATCTTCCAGAAATCCATTGAAGCATTCATCGATCACAAGGACCGTATCCGTCTGCCGGCAGTGCTGCAGGATCTTCTGCAAAAGCTGGTGGTCTGTTGTTACGCCGGTCGGGTTGTTGGGTTCGCAAAGGAATACCGCATCTGTGTCATCTCCGATCACGTCCAGGATATCCTCGCCGATCCGGAACCCCTTTTCTTCCTCAAGCAGATATCTTCGGATCTGCCAGCCGTTCTCCGCGAAAGCCGTCTCATACTCAGAGAAAGTCGGCGCAGTTACCAAAAGCACCGGCTCCCGGCGCGTCAACATATCCCCGCTGGCTTTCAGTGCCTTCGCCAGCCGGAAGATGATATCCGCGGCACCGTTACCACAGAAGATCTGCTCCGCGGGAACAGTTTCCGCTTCCGCCAGCCTTTGGGTCAGCTCCCGGCAGAGAGGATCCGGATATCGTTCCGCGCTCGCTGCAGCCTTTGCGATCGCCTCCTGCACCGCTTTTGAGATCCCCAGAGGATTGACGTTCATGCTGAAATCCAGGGGCTGCCTGCCATATTCTATTTCAAATCCTGCCCAGTCACCGCCGTGGGTCAGCTGTTTTTTCTCCAATGATCTTCCTCCAATAATCAAGGACACCCGGACAGTATCATCAGCGCGCAGCTGACGGCCATGCAAAGCAGCACCGCCAGGATCGACGCCGCGTACATCATCCGGTTGGTCCTCAGGATGTCTTCCGGTTCGATGGGCCGAAGGGCATCACCGATGGTCGGTTTGTCGTAAAACTCACCGAAATAGTATGCCGGCCCTGCCAGCCGGATCCCGAGGGCTCCCGCGCAGGCCGATTCTGTCTGGGCCGAATTGGGGCTGGCATGATTGCGATTATCCCTCCGCCAGATCCGCCAGGCACCTTTCACACTCTGTCCGGTCATGCCGGCGCCGCAGATCCAAAGCAGCGCTCCCAGCCTGGCCGGGATATATCCTGCCACATCGTCCAGATGGGCCGCCGCCCTTCCGAAGTCGATGTATTTCTCGTTTTTGTAGCCGACCATGCTGTCCATCGTGTTGATGGATTTGTAGGTCAGAGCCAGCACCGCGCCGCCGAACATCATATAGAAGTAGGGCGCGATCACGCCGTCGGAATAATTCTCCGCGACCGTTTCCACTGCCGCCCGCGTCACTCCGTCCGCATCCAGTGCCTGGGTGTCCCTGCCAACGATCCTCGAGACCGCCTTGCGAGACGCGATCAGCCAGGCCGGGTCGGTGCCCTCCGGCGTCTCCTGTCTATCCCGGTCGGTCAGACAGCGATACACGTTCTTTGCTTCTTTGGCAAGCCCCCGGATCGCGACCGCCTGCCAGCACCACAGCGTGTGCAGCAGAAAAAACGCGACCGGATGCACGATCCACGCCAGTATGCAAAGGCCGGCTGTGACTATGAAGGTCGTCACCGGGATCAGAGCCGCCATCACTGCGCCTGCGCGCCTGCGGCCCCGCGGTGTGTCCGGAAAGATCTGCCGCAGATGCTTTTCGAGAAAACTGATCCCTCGCCCGATGATCACCACCGGATGAGGCAGCTTCTCCGGATCCGCAAACAGCAGGTCCAGCAAAAAACCAAACAGGACCGACAGTTCAAACAAAAGCAGAAACAGGATCATCGCTCTGCCTCCGCTTTGTTTCTGTATTCTCGCGCCGCAGCGGCGAACCGCTCGGCCAAAGTCTCTCCCCCATCGCAGCCGTCAGCATGACCGGCCAGATACAAATGAGGGAAACCGGCGTACAGGGATTCATTCGCGTAACCGAACTCCCACTGCTTCCCGTTGGAGTTCTTTGTCAGTGTCAGATCCTTCCCCTGCTCCGTCGTGTCCCAGTAATGGAACTCGTGGACCGGTGCCTGCTCGCCGGGACGGAACAGCATGCTTTCCTCCCCGCAGCCGATCCTCCCGTAACCGAACCGGACCAGTTTGCCTTTGCCCTCGGCCTTTCCCGGAAGGGCGCCGCACATCGGCCAGAAGGTACCGTCATTATCGGCCAGTTCTTCTCCCAGATAGAGAAATCCGCCGCACTCGGCGATCACCGGGAGTTTGGAATGAACTGCGCTGCGGATCGATGCCTTCATCGATTCGTTCTCTGCCAGCTGTCTGCCGTACAGTTCAGGATATCCTCCCGGCAGATACAGACCGCTGATATTCTCCGGCAGCCGCGCGTCTTTCAGCGGACTGAAATAAACGATCTCTGCCCCGGCTTCTTCCAGGGCACGGATCGATGCGGCGTAAATGAAATTGAATGCCGCATCTCTGGCCACGGCGATCCGGACCGGGGCTTCGGCCAACTCAGGCGCTCCCGGTTCCGGCGATTCGGCTCTCATCGAGGCTTCAACAGTTTCCGGCGATTCGGCTGTCTCCGCCTCATCCGGATCTGCCGCCTGCCCAGCCTTTGCCTGTCCATCGGTCTTCGGCGCACTTTCTCCCGCGGCCGCAACCAGCTTGTCCCAGTCGATGGTCTCCTCCATCCGGGCTCCGATCCGGTCGATGCGCTCGCTCAGGTCTTCGATCTCACCGGCCGTCATCAGACCCAGGTGACGGCTCTCAAAGCCAGCCTCCTCCATGTGAGGCAGGTAACCCAGAACCGGGATCCCGCTCTCCGCTTCGATAGCAGGAGCATATGTCTGATAGAACATTTCACTGCAGTCATTGAAAATGCAGCCGCAGATCCGGCTGGGCTGCCGGAACTGATCGATCCCCCGGATGAGCGCTGCCAGCGTCAGAGCAGCTCCCTTGGGACGAACCACCAGGATCGACGGAACTTCCAGCAGGCTGGCTACATGCCAGGCGCTGGCTTTCGTGCCCGACGCGGTCATTCCATCGTAATATCCCATAACGCCTTCGATCACCGCTGCATCGTGGCCTTCACATCCACGGACGAACACCGACCGGACGCCGTCTTCACCCGCCAGGAACACATCCAGGTTATCGCTGGAGATCCCCAGTACCGAACGATGGAACATGGGATCGATGTAATCCGGACCGCACTTGAACCCGCAGGGATCATACCCTTTCCTGCGCAGCAGCGACAGGAGCCCGCAGGTCACAGCTGTTTTTCCGCTATTCGATTGTGCCGCTGTGATCATGAATCGCAGCATTTCCGCCTCCTGTTTCCTGATTCTTCAGCCCTGTAACCTAAGGCCTCAGCCCTGTAACCTAAGGCCGCTGCCCCGTAATAATGAAGATCGGGTTCTCCGCCGTCATCATATGTTTACTTCCGAGTTTTCTCGCCGCGCTGACAGCGACCTGCCGGATCTGCAGGTCCAGTCCCGCTTCGCTCATAGCCTGCACCGCCTCCTGCATCGTCTCCAGAACGATGGCCGACACGCAGATACGGACCGCTTCATTCTTCTGGAGTGCTGACCGGATGATCTGTTTCAAATTTCCGCCGGAACCGCCGACGAAGACCTTGTCCGGCGCGGGAAGATCCTCCAGCGCCTCAGGCGCGGCACCATCTACGGGAACCAGATTCCACGCGCCGAATTTCTCCCGGTTCTGCCGGATCAGTATGCAGCCGTCCCGGTCCCGCTCCACCGCGTAGACCCGGCCCCGTTTCGCTTTCATCGCCAGCTCCACCGAAACGCTCCCGGTCCCGGCTCCCACATCCCAGACGGTGTCTGT
>Ga0256405_10010943_pt1 | contig 11753 bp, 8 predicted proteins | sample RumenRJG_02DNA_FD_189096 | JGI IMG/M metagenome (GOLD analysis project Ga0256405, IMG submission 189096) | Bovine rumen microbial communities from Lethbridge, Alberta, Canada - RJG_02 | ecosystem: Host-associated > Mammals > Digestive system > Stomach > Rumen | place: Canada: Alberta | collected...
CGTGCCAGTGGCACGTGTTCAGCAACGACCGAAGCGAAGCGGAGACCGGCAAGGAATTCAGAAATGGATTTGAGGCCGATCTTTTTTTGCAAAACGGAGCACGATGTTGTTTCGGGGAGCAATAGCGCCGCGGAAAGCCATGTCCCTAAAGTGAGTATTATCATACCCTGTTATAACGCCGCAAAGCCGTGGCTGCGGCCTTCTTCCGACGACCCGGACATGAAAGTGCAGGTAACAGGAGCGGACGGAAAGCCAAGGACAATTCTGCATCGATGTATAGACAGTGTTTTGGGGCAGGATTTCAAGGATTTCGAGCTGATTCTTATGGATGACGGAAGTCAGGATGAAACCGGGGCGATTCTGGACGCGTATGCCGCGGAAGATCCGCGGGTCACCGCGGTTCATAAGCCGAATTCCGGCGTGTCATCGACAAGAAATCTGGCGCTCGATCTCGCAAAGGGCGAATATGTGCAGTTTCTGGATGCCGATGACTGGATCATTCCGGAGGCGACGGCACTGTTTGTGCATACACTGGAAGATCTGCACTGTGATATGGTGATAGCAGATTTCTATCGCGTCGTCGGTGAACATGCGGCGCCGAAGGGGGATATTGGGAGCGGGGAAGTTTTGACGAGGCAGGGATACGCCGATGAAATGATGAAGAACCCTGCGGATTTTTACTACGGCGTTATCTGGAATAAGTTTTTTCGCCGCTCGATCATTGAAAAGTTTCATCTTCGGATGGATGAGGATCTCAACTGGTGCGAGGACTTCATTTTCGTGCTCGAATATGTCCTGCACTGTGACAGGATCGCGCCGCTGCGTGTGCCGCTTTACTATTACGTCAAGACCGACGGGTCGCTCGTGGAAACGCAGAGTGCCGGCATAACCAGTTTTGTCCGGATGAAGATGAATGTCATTGAATATTACAACGAGTTCTACAAGCAGACTTATGACGGACTCGATTACGCGCTGCGCCGGCCGAGAATTATCGGCTTTCTGGTCGCGGCGGCCGGTGACGGGACCGCGTTCGGCTTTGCTCCGTCGACAAAGAAGCTCGCGGATGTGATGGATGACGGGCTGTATGAGGGGCGAAGCGGGAAGTGAGAAGGAACGGACGCGGCGCTTACTCTTTTATCATAGCGCAGGTCGCCGGCAGCAGCAGTGAAACCTGCGTTCCGCCTTCTTTGCGGCGTGAGGCATGAATTCCATAGGAATCGCCATAGAACATACGCAGAATCGTATCGACGTTCCGGAAGCCGAGATGACCGGAGAGTTGTCCGGCATCATGCCGGGCAAGAATATCGATCATTTCATCGCTGATTCCATGGCCGTTGTCGACTACAATAATTTCCAAATCTTCCTGAGGCGCACCGGCTCCGTCAATATCCACTTCGTCTGCGCCATACCGTGGTTCCCGCGGCGCGCCGGCCCTGTCAATATCTGCGTTGTCCGCGCATCGCCGCGGTTTTCGCGCCGCGCTTACTTTAACCAGTCCGTCATCAACCCCTTCGAGACCGTGAATGATCGCGTTCTCCACAACCGGTTGCAGGATCAGCTTGGGAACGATACAACGCATCAGATCCTCCGGAACCTCACATTCGTAAGAAAAGGAATATCCGAACCGGAATTCCTGAATATTGCAGTAATTTTCGACCATGTCCAGCTCTTCGGAGAGCGTAATAAACTGGCGATTCGAGATACTCTGGCGCAGGAGAACGGCAAGATTCTGCGAAAGCCGCGCCACCTCCGGAACCCGATGATCTATGCCGACCCACTTGATGGTATCGAGCGTATTGTAAAGAAAATGCGGATTCAGCTGCGCCTGCAGCATCCGGATTTTTGTCTCATTCAGCTGCTTCTGCTGGCGAATCTGTTCTTCTATGTTTTCGCGCAGACGTACTGTCGTTTTGTTGAATCCTTCTGCAAGAAGCCCCAGCTCATCATCGCGGTCCATATGCACCTGCGCATTCATGTTGCCGTGCCGGAAGCTTCGCATCGCGGCACCGAGTTCTGCAATCGGCCGGGACAGATACCGGGACATATAATTTGCAAACAAAAGTCCCAGAGGCACCATCAGAACACTGAAGAACAAAACAACATTCAGCAGAGAATGAAAGATCCCCGCAGATAAGGCGGGTGCTGTCAGATACACCAGAGTCAGTCCGGTTGCGCCGATCGGGACACTGTAGAAATTATCGGGATAATCCTGCCTTACCGGCTGACCGGAGAGAAGATTTCCGCGGAAGCGCGCGGCCGCGTCACGATCGGCGAGGGCACCCGCACTGTATACAGGCTCCCAGAAACGGTTCATCACCAGAATACCTTCATCCGCTCCATAGGAACCCTGCAGGAGCAGGTCCAGCCCTGCTTTCCGAATTGTGACGACGGCATATCCTTCATTTTCCTGAATCTGCCCTGCAATCTGAATGCAGGGTTCGCGGCTGCTGTTCGAAGCAATGCTCAGAGAACTGTCTGCCGCAAGGTCTCCCGCGTAGCCGGCTCTGTACACTACTTTGCCCCTGGATTCCCGGGCTTTTGCCAGAATGCCGAAGTCGGTGGGAAGAGTCCGGCTCTCGGTACCGCTGCCTGTCGAGTAAATGCGTTTTCCGCCGGAATAGATGTCTGCTGTTGCAAAGTCCCGCAGTTCACCGGTTTTCCGGTACAAAGCAGCGTAGACATTGTGCGACTGGACCTTGCCGCTCATCAGTGCAGCCGCGATATCCGGATCTTCCGCGACTTCCCGGATTCCGTTTTCGGAAAGCGCGAAAGCATCCGAAAGAATAGACGCAATCTGGTCCTGCCGATGCAGATCCTGCCTCGACAAATCCTTCTGCGCCTGATATCGGAACAAACCTACAAGAAGGAAGCCGCTGACCGCGATCGGAATAACCGAAGAGGCAATAAAATACAGCTGCAGCTGCCGCTTATACGATTTCTGAATGTAGCTGCGAATTTTCATGCATTCTCCTGCCGCATGTACGAAAGAAATTTTTCGAGCATGTCACGACCGTCTTTGCTTGCACCGGATACGTCGAACGGCAGAATGCGCAGTGTACCGGTGTCCTGCTCCGAAAGCCCGTTCGTGCCGCGGATCGTTTCATTCACATCAGTCCGTACCGAACGGCGGAAGAGATTGGTTTCCACATATTTTTGAACGGGACGGTCAATGACAAAATCCGCAAAGCGTTTTGCGTTCTCTTTGTGCGGCGCATTTTTTACAATCGCGACGCAGTCCGGAACTGCGCTTGTCCCTTCCTCCGGATAAATCATGCCGATATCGCTGCCGCCCGCCATGAATTTCAGCGCGGTCTCCTCCAGCGTGATGCCGACCATGCGGGTACCGGATGCCACTTCTCGGGGCACATCTCCGGAACCGGCAGCCAGATGTCCTCCGAGCTGCTCCGCAAACTGCTCCAGCAACTCTTCCTCCCGCATTCCCCAGCCTTGCGTGTCATTCACAAGTTTGAGCGTTTCCAGTATCGTGATGCAGGTACCTGATTTTTGAGGATCGGCAAAACTGATCTGTCCGCTCCATTTGCCGTCCAGAAAATCTTTCCAGCTGCGCGGCGCGTTTTCCCGCGCGACAAGCTTGCTGTTATAGATGAAGACAATCGGAAGCTCGGTGAAAGGAGTCCAGGTACCGTCGCAGGAGCGGAACGAAGAACTGATATTGTCTTCGAGCGGTGAATGATACGGGGCAAAACAATCCCGATACGCCTCCAGATTCTCCGCGCCGCCGCCGAACATGATGTCGGCGGGAAATATTGTGCCGGATGTGCCGGAAGCGAGAGCGGACTGCTCCTGCCGGATTCTGCGCAGCATCTGCGTGGTTCCGCCTGCCTGCACATCAACCCAGATACCCGTCTGATCCTCGAACTCTTCGATAACAGGGCGATAGACTTCTTCCTTGTGGGCGGTGTAGATGACCAGCCGCTGCCCGTCGGAAGGAGGCGTGACAGAAACGTTCTGCGCTGACGCACAACCGGTAAGTATCGCAGCGGATGCGATCATGAAGCAGATTAACTTTTTGTTCAGTCCGGTTTTCATGATTTAAGAATAGCACATTTTGCTATGTTACAATAAAGGGAACGACAGGAAAGAGGGGAATCTGCCATGTACGATGTTGTTGTAATCGACGATGAGATGCATGTCCGTCAGGGGATCATCCATAATACCGACTGGGAGAGCGTGGAATGCCGCGTCATTGGGGAAGCTGCAGACGGGAAAAGCGGCTTTGATCTGATTCTGACGAGGAACCCGGACCTTGTCATCTGCGATATCCGCATGCCGTTGATGGACGGACTCGAAATGACCTTACAGCTGCGGAAGCGGGGAATCGGCGTAAAGATCATTTTCCTTACGGCATATAGTGATTTTTCCTATATTCAGAAAGCACTCCGGCTCGGCGCGGTCGATTATATCCTGAAGCCGTTCGCGGACGGACAGCTGGAATCTGCAATTCGCAGAATTACCAGCCCGCAGGGCGCGGAGAATACAGGCGCGGAGCAGGAGGAACCGGAAGAAAGGGATGGCAGGCTTCTGCCGCTGGTTACACAGAATCCATCCATGAACCGTTATGTGCGCTCCGCAATCCGGTATATCGAAGAGCATTACCGGGAAGAGAATGTGAGCATCAGCACGGTCGCGGCGGCGCTGGACCTCTCGGAAGGACATCTTTCGCGCCTGTTCAAGAAAGATACGGGAATGAGCGTTTCAACCTACGTGACGACGTTTCGAATCCGCGTGTCGATGCGCCTGCTGCGTGACGTACATTGCCGCGTGTCGGAAGCGGCAAGGAGCGCCGGGTATCAGGATGCCGGGTATTTTTCAAACACTTTTCGCAAAATGACGGGGATGTCACCCAGCGAATACCAGGAAAAGGCATAATGTCAGAATAATACATAAAAAGTCAGCACAATCCATTCATAATTTCAGCAAAACCGACTAAGATTTTATTGTGGACGATGAGAAATATAGGGGTATTGCTCATCAGAAGATCAATCCATAATCAAGGTATCGGGAGGTAATTATGAACAGAAAGGTTGTATCGCTTATTCTTACAGCAGCCATGGCAGCAACGCTCCTTTCAGGCTGCGGAAGTTCTTCCTCAGGCAGCGCGGGAAGCGCGAAAACCGATGCGGGCAGCAGCACGTCATCGACAGAAAGCGCTGCGCCGGCTGCAACGGAAGCTGCGACGCAGAAGGAGGCCGCGGAGGATCTTACCGGAATTGACGCAATTATTGCGCAGGCGCAGACCATGAGCGCCGAGGATCTGTATAAAAAGGCGATCGAAGAGTCAAACGGCAAGACGTTTTACGGCGTCGGCAACTCCAGCCGCGGCAAAACAGCACTTCCTCTTTTTATCGACCACTTAAAGACCATCGATCCCGGCTACAACATGGAATTCGAGTGGCAGCAGCCCAAGAACAATAAAATTTTCGAACAGCTTTCCGCAGATTCACTCAAGGATACGGGAACCTTCGCAATGACGCTGATTCAGGATGGCAACCAGATCCAGACCAAAATGGTCGATACCGGTATTCTGAAGACCTATATTCCGAAGGAATGGGCAGAGGCGAATGGAACGACCGCGGACGCATACGACGGGTTCCTTCCGCTGCAGACCTTGAGCAAGGTTTTTATGTTCAACAATACCGGAAGTACCAGGTATACCAACTGCTGGGATTTCATTTACAAGGACCAGCATCCGCTGTACATGGACATTGATTCCGAGCTTGTCGGAAAGAACTTCCTTTATATGCTGACAGAAGACAAATACGCGGACATGCTCAAAGCTGCGTATGACAAGCTGGATGATGAGCATAAGGCGTACTTTGATCCGGTCATCAAGGAGCTTTCGCAGGACGCAGAGGACTTCGGCCTTGGCGAGAACGGCGCGTACGCTCTTGCGTGGATCAAGCTCTGGGTGGAAAACTATAATGCGCAGACCGACGACGGACCGATCTGCAATACGCTTGTCGACAAGTCCGCGAAGGATCAGGCCGGCCTTCTGGTATACTCGAAACTTCGCTCCGTTGAAGAATCGGCAACCGTATCAGTCAATAACATCACGGTCGCGGCTTATCAGGATGGATATACCGGAATCGGAGGCTATGGCTACTGCCACTATCTGTTCCTTACGAAGAACAGCCCTCTTCCCTGGACAGCCTGCGCGTTTATCCAGTACATGACCTGCACCGTAGACGGCTTCAGCGCATGGGGCAAGGACATGGGCGGCTATTCCGCAAACCCGGAAGTTGCCAAACAGACCGAGGAAACCTATCATCATCAGACCGGTGGTCAGGACGAATCCGGAAAGGACGTTTATCCGGCCAAAGATGACCGCGGCTACGACTGGTGGACGACCACGGGGGAACTCGTCCTCGAAGATCCGCAGTACTGCGCGGACGCGGCATTTGGCGTCGGCAGCTGGATTGAGACATTGACAAAGTACGCGGACGCTTCCAAGTAATCCGCAGAAATGCCAGGTGTTTCCGGCGCCGCGCGCTGCAGACACTCCGCAGGAAGAATATCTTAACGGCAGGCGGCAGCAGAACATACTGCTGCCGCCGCTTTGCCTCTTTGTTATGCTATCGGTATAAAATCAGATTCTATTGAAGGAAGGTTGCCATGGAGAATACGATTGCCCGAAAGAAAAAGTCCGCCATTCTCCTGAATAAGATCAAGACTTTTTTTGTAAAGCCGCAGAATGTCATATTGCTGCTGTTCGGCATTGTTTTGACGTGCAGTACGTTTGCCCCTGTCATCGCGATTGTCCGGGATACGTTCGTCATTCATCCCGGCACCATCGACCAGCATCTGACCGGAAAAAGCAGCGGCTACAGCCTTGTCAATTACATTGATCTTTTTACGAGCCGGCTGGCCCGGACAAACCTGTGGAAACCGCTGATGAACACGGTCCTTCTGTCCGTGCTCGCCTGTATGATTTCCATCCTGTTCGGAGGAATTTTCGCGTATCTCGTGACCAGAACGGATATGCGGTGTAAGAAGTATCTGAGCTCCATTTTTATTTTTCCGTATATTATGCCCCAGTGGACACTCGCGGTTGTCTGGCAGCATATGTTCAATTCCAACAAAGTAACCGGAACTGCGGACGGCCTGATCGCGTCGCTGTTCCATGTCGCCATGCCGAAATGGTTCTGTCAGGGGCTGTTTCCCAGCGCGCTTGTATTAGGACTGCATTATGCGCCGTTTGCTTATATCCTGATCGGCGGCATCTTTAAGAACATGGACGCGAATCTCGAAGAGGCGGCGACAATCCTCGACACACCGCGCTGGAAAATTTTCGGGCGGGTCACACTTCCTATGGTGAAGCCTGCGATTCTGAGTACGATTCTTCTGGTTTTCGGTTCGGCGATGGGGTCTTATCCGGTGCCGCACTACCTGAACCTGACGACGCTTTCGACCAAATACATCTCGATGAACTCGAAGTATACGGGAGAAGCCAGCATACTCGCGATCATCATGATGATTTTCGGCGTCCTGATTCTGGGCCTCAACCAGACGACACTGACGAGCCGCAGGAACTTTACGACCGTCACCGGGAAATCGGGACAGCTTTCCAAGGTACATCTTGGCAAAGCGGGAAAACATATTGTTGCTGTTGTTTTTATCATCCTGACGTTTTTTACATCCATCTGGCCGATTGTCCTGTTCGCGCTTGAAACGTTCCTGCCGAATCCCGGCGACTACAGTTTCCTGTATACCGGAGACTTCTCCAACCTGACGACCAAATGGTGGATCACGCATGAAAACATCACCGAAAACGGCATGTACGGTCAGCAGGGCATTCTTTATAATCCTACGATCTGGCACGCGTTCAAGGGAACGCTCTTCCTTGCGGTCATGTGCGCGCTGATCGCGGGAACGATCGGTACGCTGATCGGTTATTCCGTTGCCAAAAACCGCAGAAGTAAATGGGCAGGCTATGTCAACAACATTGCATTCCTGCCGTATCTGATGCCTTCGATCGCTGTCGGCGCCGCGTTTTTCATCCTGTTCTCGAATCAGCACATTAATCTGTTCAACACCTACACGCTGCTGATTATCGCAGGCGTTGTGAAATATATTCCATTTGCCTCGCGCAGTTCGCTGAATTCGATGTTGCAGCTTTCCAATGAAATCGAGGAAGCCGCGATCATTCAGAACATTCCGTGGATCAAACGGATGACAAGAATTATCATCCCGATTCAGAAGTCGTCCATCATCAGCGGTTACACACTTCCGTTTATGACTTGTATCCGGGAACTGTCTTTGTTTTTACTGCTGTGCACGCAGGGATTCATCCTGTCGACGACGCTGGATTACTTTGATGAAATGGGACTGTACGCGTTCTCGAGTTCCATTAACCTGATCCTGATTCTCACGATTCTGCTGTTCAATACGCTCATTGATCTGTTCACAGGAGCAAGTCTTGACAGCGGCATCGGAAAAGAAAAGTAAAGGAGCACCATTATGCCTGCAATCAAGCTTATACATATTACAAAACGCTGGGGCAGCTTTTACGGCGTAGATGATTTGTCTCTGGATATTAAAGACAATGCCTTTGTGACGCTTCTGGGGCCGTCCGGCTGCGGCAAAACAACGATCCTGCGCATGATCGCAGGTCTGGAAACGCCGACAGAAGGGAAGATTATGATCGGGGATCAGGTCGTTTTTGACTCGGACGCGGGCATCAACGTGCCGCCGAATAAGCGCAAGGTCGGATTTTTATTCCAGAACTACGCACTATGGCCGAACATGACGGTCTATCAGAACATTTCCTTCGGACTGAAAAATGTAAAGGAAGAGATGGCGGTTCTGGATGTGGAGGCCAAGAAGGCTTCGGACATCCTGCGCAGCCTTTCGGGAGGACGAAAGATACGGGAACTGATTCTGGAATGCAGGGACAAGAAAGGAAACCCGGACGCGCAGAAGGCATATGTAAAGCTGATAGACACTTTCGGCCTTTCCATGATGACGGCGAAAGAATTGTATGATCTGAAGATACAGGACGCGGCAGATCCGGACAGCGCTGCCGCAGAAGCGAAAAAGGCATACGAAAAGAAACTGGAAGACAGAAAAGCCGCGCGCCGCGCGAGAGGGGAGGATCTCAACGCGGATTGTCAGGTCGTCAGGGGCGGGATTCCGCTGAAGGCCGTCCGCAAACTTTCCGCCGAAGAAATCGATGCACGTGTGCGCGAGGTTGCGAGAATTGTCAAAATCGGTATGTTCATGGACCGGTATCCGGCGGAGCTTTCCGGAGGACAGCAGCAGCGTGTCGCGATCGCGAGAACACTGGCACCCAAACCGAGAGTACTGTTCATGGACGAGCCGCTGTCAAACCTTGACGCCAAGCTGCGTCTGGAAATGCGCTATGAACTGCAGCGGCTGCATCTGGAGACCGGCTCGACGCTTGTCTATGTAACGCACGATCAGATGGAGGCAATGACGCTTGCGACCAGCATCTGCCTGTTAAATAACGGCGTGCTGCAGCAATATGATGCTCCTCTGACAGTATATAATCAGCCGGCCAATTTGTTTGCGGCGGACTTTGTCGGAAATCCGAGCATCAATTTTGTGGAGGCGAAAGTTGTCCACGATGCGCGGGAAAGCGCGGCTGCGGGAGCGGCAGCCGGCGCCGCAATGACCGGTGAAGCCGCTGGCGGTATTCAACTTGAACTGTTTCGCGGACTGCGCGCAGTTTTTGTACCCTCGGCTCCGCTGAATCTGGAAGCCTGGTTTCAGGAGCGCGAGCGCTGGAACGAACAGGAGAGGCAAAGAGAAGCAGAACGGCTGACAGATAAAAAGCTTGTTGAAAAATCGAATAAAGATGAAGTTTTCCGGTATCACATCCAGAAAATTATGGAAGAGGATACTTCCATTCAGGAGACGCCGGTGCTGACAAATGATGATCTAGTGCTCGGCATCCGGCCGGAAGCAGTCGATATCGAAGAAAACGGCGCACTCTCTTCTATTGTTTATGGCGCGATGCCTACCGGAATGGAAACAACGCTCAAACTCAGCGTTGCGGATACATGGCTTTTAACGGGTGTGATCTTCGGCAGCAATACGTTCCGGATTGGCGAGAAAGTCAGCATCAATCTGAACGGAAATCATATTCTTCTGTTTGACCGGCAGTCCGGAAGGAGAATCAGCGAGGGAAGACTGGAGTTTGTCCGGGATATTGATTTGTAAAATGACAGTTTGAGACAATCTTAACACGGCGAAGAGCAACGGATTCCTTCCGTATAGAGAACTTTCTATCCGGAGGGATTTTTTTACGCTCCTTTGATTTCTCTGTTCGTAAAGAAGTAGTTCAAAGCAGGTCTGGAAATCAGCATTTCCAGACCTGCTTTTGATATAATAAATCAATGAGCTATACAGGCAAAAACGAACAATTTGAAATTGGCTAATAGAAATCGGAACGGAGGGATGAAAATGCTGAATTTTACGTATTACACACCGACGAAGGTTGTTTTTGGCAGAAACGCCGAAGCACAGACAGCAAATCTCGTGCGGGAGTTTGGCGGCAAAAAGCTGCTGATTCATTACGGCGGCGGGAGCGTCATCCGCTCGGGGCTCCTGCAGCGCATCACGGATTCGCTGGACGAGGCAGGCATTTCGTATGTGACGCTCGGCGGCGTTGTTCCGAATCCGCGGCTGAGTCTGGTTTATCAGGGCATTGATCTCTGCAAAACAAACCACGTCGATTTCATCCTCGCCGTCGGCGGCGGTTCTGTTATCGATTCCGCAAAAGCGATCGGCTACGGCGTTGTGAGTGAAGGCGACGTCTGGGACTTCTACGACTACAAGAGGAAGGCGTTGGCGGCTGTGTCGGCTCTGCGAAGAAGCTGTGGGAAGAGGATATGCTTGCGATTTACAGGGCGAGCAGGTAAGACAGTGGGCTTATAGCCAGTCTGGTCCGGCGCAGCCGATACTTGCGAGGTATTGCAATGTGCTGCCGATACTTTATTGATGATGAATCGGAACAATTCCGCACAATTATTGAAGAAATGAGTCGGTCACCGCTGCTTGGAAAATGGAAACCGGCCGCCGCGATCAAGACATCCGGAGAAATCAGACCGACAGACATTGCACCTGTAATCGCCCCGAATAAAGCCGGCAGCCGGACAGTATTTCCGATGCAGTGGGGGTACACAGGTCGCTCACTTCTTTTAAACGCGCGGTCGGAGACTGCGGCGGAAAAGCCGGCTTTCAGGGAAGACTGGAGGCGGCACCGCTGTATTGTCCCGGCAACGTATTACTTCGAGTGGGAACATAGAGCCCTAACTTCTTGAAAAAATATAGGCTCGTAGGCCTCTCGGCTTACTTCCAATGCTGAGCACAGTTACTGTGAAAGTTGCTTGCATTGCTCATCGATGTCTGTTTCGCTCAGCCCAAAGCATCCCAAAATGCTGTTTTGCTTTCGGGTGAGCTTGTACCGTCGTTTGTATGTATGGCCTGGCAGTTCCCGGTCAGCCTTGATTGCCTCCAGTTGGTCTACCATGGACTCTGTTGTGTAGCTCTTTCTGTCTGTTGCACGAAGCTTATCTGTGAGGTTGAACAACAGCGCGTGCATGATGGACGCAGTGAACCAGACCAGCCCCTTGCCATGAATCGCCTCTTCAGTTGTGACGCTGATCTTGTCCATCCCGAGATGACTCTTCAGAGCCTCGAACGCTTTCTCTACGCAGTCGCGTTTGTGGTACCGTATCTCAGCTTCCTGTGCAGTTATCTCATCACGCGAC
>Ga0256405_10010944_pt1 | contig 11752 bp, 7 predicted proteins | sample RumenRJG_02DNA_FD_189096 | JGI IMG/M metagenome (GOLD analysis project Ga0256405, IMG submission 189096) | Bovine rumen microbial communities from Lethbridge, Alberta, Canada - RJG_02 | ecosystem: Host-associated > Mammals > Digestive system > Stomach > Rumen | place: Canada: Alberta | collected...
CCAAACCAGTTGGCGAGTGGCTTGTCCGTCAGCTCTCAATAAACAGCCTGAACAACGAGATGGCGATACTCCCGGCTGGCTGTAAACTGTTCATCTACATTGTAGGGGGAAGAATAACATGGTACAACCTCTGGTCCTGCTTTGTCCGGGCGGATGGCTGCTATCCGAACGACACCATGCTGATGGCGAAGAAGTTCATGACCTCCACGTGGAGCTGGGACCACTGCTTCAACGCTCTGGCCATGGCGGATCTCGGGGACCGGACGATGGCGAAGCAGATCGCCCTGCACCAGTTTTCCGCGCCGTTTTACCTCCAAACAGAGCAGGGCGTGCTTCCGGATATGTGGAATCCCGACGTCGAGACCCGCTGGGGAACGACAAAGCCGCCGATCCACGGCTGGTGCTTTGGAAAGCTCATGGACCGTTTTGATTTCACAGAAGAGGAGCTGAAAACGGTCTACGGCTGGCTGGAAAAATGGACGGGCTGGTGGATGGAGTACAGCGATACCGACCATGACGGCATTCCGGATTATCCGCAGGGATGCGACAGCGGCTGGGATAACTCCACACTGTTCGATCTCGGCTTTTTCCTCGAGACGCCCGACCTTCCGGCTTTTCTGATCTTACAGATGAGGACCCTGGCGCGTATTTCCGGACAGCTCGGGAACGCAGAGCGGGAACGGTACTGGCTGAAACAGGCTTCCGCGCTGACGGCCCGCTTTCTTGAACACAGCTGGGACGGCGAAGGATTCGTCGCAAAGCTGAGCGGAACGCACGAATATGATGCGCACCCGACGAGCCTGCTCTCTCTGATGCCGCTCGTGCTCGGAGACCTGCTCCCGGAAGAGATATTCGGGAAGCTGGCGGATCGGCTGGAGAGCGATTTCCTGACGGAAAACGGCCCGGCGACGGAGATGCCCGTGAGCGAAAAATACAATCCCGACGGCTATTGGCGCGGCCCTATCTGGGCTCCGACGACCTATCTCATCGTGGACGGCCTGCGCCGCGGCGGCCGGGAAGAACTGGCCAAAACCGTCGCGGAACGCTACTGCATCATGTCAGCCCGGAAGGCGAAGGGAAACTATGAAAACTTCGACGCGTTGACGGGTCTTGGCAGACGCGCTCCCGGCTATACCTGGGCGGCCAGTGTCTACATGCTGCTGCACCGGGAATACGGGTGCTGATAGAGGACTGCATCGTATGAGAAATTCCTGATGGTCAGTGATCTGATCCGCAGATAATGCAGAGGCGCAGAAACACAAGACAGCCGTGTGTGAAGAAAAACGCAAGAATCCCGGTGCGGAAGGCGGAGATGGAGGCAAACAACGATAAGATATCCTTTTTGTTGTTTCCTTGTATTCTTCTTCCGATGACCTGTTGCTCTTGACTCCTTTTGAGGCTTTTGCGACAGGTCTCTTTTGCATATTGACAGCCCACCGCTTATAGGGTATAATATTACCATCGGAAAGCTTGGGACCATACCGGTTGGTGAGATCTTCTACTCTCCCCCTAAACTGATCGCCGGGATACGAGATACAAGTAGTTTGCCCGTGAGGAGGTTGCCTCTATGCCTGATATGAAAAAGCTCTACGACCTTGCCTATCAGTTCAGAAATGAGAAGATATGGACCAAGGTTTTTGAGGAAGAAGTGTTTGCCGTTGATCTGCCCGACGGTAAGACAGCCTACTGCAACATTATGGGTCGTAACGGTGAACACAGAGCCGTCTCTATCCACATCGGTGAGGAGGCTTTCGCCACTTCATTCTGGCCGCTCCTGGATGGTGCTGCTTATACATATGAAGATATACTTATTCAAGATTGTATTCAGTGCAGTATGGAAAAGACCGCGCAATTAGATCCGGAAGAACTGGATATGGTTCGAGATTACTGTAAAACTACCGGCAAGAAATATATTTCGCCATATCCTCAGTTTTCAAGGTATAAACCGCGCTGTGTTCCTTGGCGTGTGGAAAGTGAGGAGGACTGGACAGCGATTCAGACAGTTCTGGAGATTGTCCACCTTATGTACGAGACCATCCGGTGGAAGGGGAAGGATGCTCTGCTATTGAATCCTGTGATAAATATCCCTGTCGAAGAATCTGACCAGATTGATATGTTTGGGCATCCCAAAACGGATCATTTGGTGCCCGAGCTGATACCTCTTTATTTTGTCGTAGATAATGAACTTCACATTAAGCCGACAAAGCTTCCGCTTCGCATGGAGCGTTCCTATAAAGCGCCAGATCACTTCGATAATAAGAAGTTCAGCCAGCTTATGAAGAAGAAGCAGACTGGTGTCCTTGAATGCGAGATAGTGCAGTTCCCAGAACCTGTAGAAGGGACGCCCCCATATATACCGTCTGCTCTACTTTTGGCCCAGGAAAAGGATGGCATGCTCTTAACTCCGGTTATGATGAAAGGCGCGCCTTATGATCCGAATAAGGTTGTAGCGGATCTGTTGGAGATGATGCTGAAGGCAGGTATTTATCCAAAGCGGATCAAGGTGCGGACACTTGAGACGCAGACAATCATGGAACCATTCTGCCAGAGAGCCAGAATATGGCTGGAAAAAACCGAGAAGCTCCCTGATATTGATGAGGCAAAAATGGCCATAATGTCAGACATGGAGGAGGATAAGCTCGATGATAATCTTGGTGGGATTACAGAAATGTTAGGTGATTTGACCCTCGAACAGATCAGGGAGATGCCGGAATATTTGGTTGAGACTATCAAGAAAATAATGCCGGTGCTCCCCCCAGAGATAGTAGTGAAATTGAAGAAAGCGTGGAGATAGGATGCATCGCATCTTTGCGCCTAGGTATCCAAGGTGCTTGAGCACTATTGGTGCTTATGCTCAGTGCGATTTATAGCAATCCGCTCAAATACTCGCACAATCAAGGTGAACGTTGTTCTTTTCTCCTTTATCGAGGAGAAAAGAACCAAAAGAGGAACTCCCTTGAAATCCTGAGTATTCCGACCTCTGCCGGGTTTCATCAAAGATGAAACCCAGTCGGGTCAGGGCGTTGCTCCGACACCCCACGAACTTTTTGGAAAAAGTTCGATCAAAAACTAATTGTTGGGCATAGTGCAGCTAATTCTGAGTATTGCTATAGCAGTATCAGCATTATTTCAACGGGCGTGAATGGAAAAAGGCCCCAGCTCATCACAGGGCTGGGGAGTTTTTTATGGGTGGGAGTTCTAAGCATGTACATATTTAATGCCGCCCTCCTGTGTGGGCAACACAAGGAGCGAGCCGCACCGTCACGCTCAAATAGCCGCACCCTCGTGGAGCGGAGCCGCACCGGGCCCTATTTCCCCTGAAACCTTGTCATCTGGTGCCATGCCATCTCGCGGACGATCTTTTTCACTCGGGGATCGTCCGGATTGTCGGTTTGCGCGAGAAGCATCACCGTTTTTTGTATTCCTCCCGCGTGTCGGGAGAACTGCTCACGTGGTCGATAACCTGCAGAGCTTTCACCACATCGATCCGGTAGAAGTAGGGGGTGTAAGACCGATCCGGGTTGGCGCGGTACAGGAAGATGTAGTCTTCGTCCGAGAAGTCTTCCTTCCCGGAGTGCCGGACATACTGTTTCACCTTATCCTCGTCTGCGCAGCCGAGGAGGGTGGCGGTCGTTATAAACTCACGGCGGGGTCATGGCGCCCCCCCTTTTTTACTGATAAGTACAGAAAACGCAATTAATCCTGTTCCAATGCGTCGCCGATGTTCTTCCGTATGCGAAGGAACGTATCGCCGTCCGCAGCCACTTCCACCAGCGACGGGACGGCGGACAGGATCCTCTCCGTGACGGCTTCCCGCCCGATCACCTGTTCCGCCATGGTGAAGAGGTCGAAATCCTCGATTCCGCTGCGGATGATCTTCATGCGGAGGGAGACCGCCGGGCCGTCGATGCCGATTTTCGTCCCGGGGTAGAAGAGGATCCCGTCGCCGTGGATGTCGTTGCCGAAGGTGTCCGTGTCGGCCCACGGGTCCGCGAGCCTGCCCCAGCTGTTGGAGCCCCAGTACAGGAAACCGGTCACGCCATAGACGTACTGCTGCCAGAACAGGGCCCGGCCGGAGATCCCGGGATCGTTTGTAAAGACATTCAGGTAGGGCGGCTGCGGATAATTGCATACATACCACCACACGCGCTTGCCCTTCCGCTGTTCCTCGGCCATACGCTCCGGGAACGGCGGGAATTTTGCGGCCTGCTCCTCCGTGTAGATTTCACGGAACAGCTGCGCCTTCGGACACCAGATGTCGTGGAGTGGGGCCATATACGCCACCTGATCGGTTTCGGAGTCCACGTCGATATCGGTGTAGAAAGGGATGACCTGATGGATCCCCGGTATGAGCCTTTGGAGACGTTCTGTCTGCGCCTTCAGCCGGATAAGATGATCCATGCATCGCGGCTCATCGAGAGGATAGGCATAGGCTTTTTTCTGCCAGACCGGGTTGGAGGCCAGTTTCGTTCCGATCCGCTTCACAAGGTCGTCGTCCTCAAACCCATGATAGGTGGTTCCGATTGTGTAATCGCAGCAGAAGGTCGTCACGCGCGGATCCGACATATAGGCGTCCGCCCGCGGATCAAGCACATCGTAGGGCATAGTGTAAGCGCTCATCTTGTGAGCGAGCAGGGTATCGTAATAGGATTTGTAGAGCGCTTCGGTTTCGGACTCCGATCCCGGATGATGAAATTTCAGCATATGCTGGAGAACAAGTCCGATCGCCGTTTCGCAGGAAGGGGAATCGGGCAGCGCGAACCGCCAGATATGTATGCGGACTTCGTATGCTCCGACGATCTCTCCGTCCGGGGACTTTGCTTCTATGACAACCCGCGCGTCTCCGGGAGGGCAGTCCTTCTCCGCCGAAAACTCCGCGAGAACCGTCAGCGGCCGTCCGGCCTCAAGGTCAAAAGGCTCGAGGCACGGGATCAGCGGATCAGGGTACAGCTCTCCCCGGACGGGAACAAATGCTTCCTTGTACAGAACGCAGTTCAACCCGTCGTATTCCCCTTGTATGGACAGCGAAATACCCTGAACGCTTTTGTCCGCGAAAAATGAGATATGCACGCAGTCCGAATTATTGCGCGCCAGAGATAAGGAATAGTCCGTGCGCGGCGCTTCCGGCGGGCGTGCGCTTCCGGTGACTTTATCAAATCCGTGCGATATCAAGGATTGAATCATGTTGTCCTCCCGATTGGCTCAGTTTCCGTCCGCGTGGTCTTCGTAAGCCTTCAGAACCTTTTCCAGCCCCTTTTGCGCGACCTTTGCGATTTTGGCGTAGTTGGATGCGAAATCCGCGTTTTTGGAATTGATGACGGTACGGAAAAGCGTGGACATTCCGGTGATCTGTCCCGCGAACAGCGTGGAGAAATCAAAATTCCGTCCCTCCATCAGCATATTGATCATTTCGATGGATTCCGGGTCGCGGGAGTACTTGTTCTGGAGCGCCTGCTCGTAGTACACGGGGAAGAGGGTGCGGTAGGATTCCACATTCAGCGATTCCGTGATGATCGACACCATTTCCGGATCGGTGACGGTGATCGGTATGCCGAGAACGGAGTAGTTGTCCATCGCGCCCGTCATATACTTCTCCTGATTTTCATCCCATTTCGGATAGGGAAGGATGCTGTAGTCGTTTTCCATCTCGCGGTAGCTTGCAAAAGCGTTGCCGAGAAATGTCGTCGTAAAGAGGGCGCGGCCGTCCTTGAACATCACCACAGGCAGGCCGGAATCGCTTTCCGGAATATAGCTCCCGTTCATTTCCCAGTACAGACGGGAGATCTTTTCCGCCGCGGAGACGGCTTTCTCCGTATTGAAGACAAGCTCCGGCTTGTGGATGACAATCTGCGGAGGATCGCAGATGATGTCAAACGCGCGGTAAAGGAGCGTGTCGCTCCAGTCATGGAAGACTACAATCCGAAAAGGGCGGCTAAAAATCGCATAGAAACACAAGTCGATCGTGAGATTGACAATTCGTTCCAGCGGATTTCCGAAAATTATAAACAGGAAGAATCCATCGCCAGGGCTGAACGGGATCGTAAAGTTCGGGAAGCACAAACTGAGGCTCAGGTCAAAAAAGCAGATGAAGATTTCCAGAACAGGATGCAGGATTACTTGAAGGCAACTATGGAAGCTGCCAGTCAGCAGATTCAGCAGGAGATGGAAAAGAAGCCAGTAGAGGTGATTGAACATCTCGAGCGGAATAAGGCTGAAGCAGCGAAGCGTGATGTTGAGGAGGAAATTCGGGCGCATCTGAGAGGGTTCTCACGTACCATCCCCAGCTTTATTATGGCGTATGGGGATGATGGCCTGACTCTTGCTAATTTCGATGAGTACACGGAGGACGAGGTCTTCTTGGAGGTAACCGGGATCAGTGAGGATGATTTCCGGTTTCTGAGGGACGGCGGCGATCGCTTAAATCCAGAGACGGGCGAAATAGAGCACTGGGAAGGGCATCTATTTGATGAGACTGTGTTTAATGATTCAATAAAAGAGTTTCTGCGGAAGAAAACGGAACTTGCTAACTACTTCGATGAGAGTCATACCGAGGACATCTTCGATTACATACCGCCTCAGAAAACGAACCAGATCTTCACACCAAAACGCGTTGTACGAATGATGGTAGATGAGCTGGAGAAGCAGAATCCAGGATGCTTTGACGATCCGACAAAGACCTTCGCCGATTTGTATATGAAATCAGGGCTATATATCACAGAGATTGTCAAAAGGTTGTATAACAGTTCAGCAATGAAGAAAGTAATTCTGGATGACGGTGAGAGGATACGCCATATCCTGCGGAAACAGGTCTATGGTATGGCTCCGACACGGATTATCTCTCTTATCGCCACAAATTACATCCTTGGGTTTGATGAGAGCCTCAAGAAAGAGACACACAACTTCGTAGAAGCAGATGCAGCGGAAGCGGCGAAGAATGGGACACTTCAGGAATTGGTAGATAAGTGTTTTAATAAATGATGAATATAATGAAAAAAGGATTGATATGAAAAATCACCAACCGCCCAATGGCTCCGCCGTACCCACTTATTCCGTCCAGACGAATATATTTGCCCAGTTTGCGCCTACACAACCACCAAGCGTAACCTCCCCCACTACCCACGCTGCTCTGCAAGAATGAAAAAGACCAAGTACGACCCGAGCTGGGTGGACGAGACGGAGTTCATGAATTCACTATAAGCACTTGATTGCAAGCACAGGTGAGACCCAAGCAGGAGATATATATGCACCGTAAAAGCCTGTCCGACCTCATCCACACCGTCTGTTCCTTGAAACCGGGATGAGGGATTACGACAATATTAAAAGACGGAACAGGGCGTTGTGGACAGGGCTGGTCGCGGCCGGGGTAGCGGTATTGGCGTGGAGGATGTGTCGGATATTATTCTGGTAATCCGAGTGTGCAGAAAACAGCGGGCCCATACCGAAATGGTGTAGGCCCTTTTTTTCGTATTGACAGAACACGATTTGTCGGGTATAATACTGTTATCAGGGAAGCCGCTCACATAGTCAGAACAACCCGTTGTTTTCCCCATAAATAATTAATCCCCAAAAATAGAGCCTGACGAAATTTCTACGCGGATCTCCCGCAGAAAGGCAAATGCCATGGGTACGCTGATTGCAAAAAAAGGACTCTCACTTGCTCTGATTCTTCTCATTCTCCTCCCCTCCTTCACCTCCTGTGCATCCGGAACGGATGAAGACGCATCCCCCGCATCCTCCGATGGAGGAAACGCTGCGCCGTCCACGCCTGAAACCGAGCCGGAACCGGTCGATCCGTGGTTGGACGACCTTCCGGATTCGATCGATTTGAACGGCCGTACCTTCAACATCCTCTCCCGCGTGGAGGGCGAGATCTTCAACGAATTCGTCACGGATGAAATGACGGGCGAGGTCATCAACGACGCCATTTTCCAGCGCAATCTGAATCTGGAGGCTCGCCTTAACGCCAGCCTCGAAAACACTGAAATCTCCGGCGGCGACAACGCGGCAACCGCCGAGCTGGAGCGGAACGTCACGGCCGGATCAGCAGACTACGATCTCTTCTGCTCCAACTCCTACAGGACCGCCGAATCCGCCTACAAAGGATATCTGCTGAATCTCGCCGGGCTGGAATACGTCGATCTCTCGAAACCCTACTGGGCGAACGGACTGAACGAAGCGGTCTCGATGGGCGGGAAGCAGTACATTGCAACCGGTCCCATGTCCCTGGGCTTCTACCGGTACACGATGGTGGATCTCTTCAACAAGAATCTTTTCGCTGCGGCAGAGGTCGAAATGCCCTATCAGACGGTGCTTGACGGAAAATGGACGCTGGATGTTCAGAATACCCTCGCCGAAGGCTTCTATCAGGACCTGAACGGCAACGGAGAGAAGGATGACGAAGACCGCTTCGGCTACGTCACCCGCATGTCAAACGACACCTCCATCAACGACGGCTACTGGGCCTCGCTGAATCTGCGGAGTATGTCGAAGGACGCGGACGATTACTATGTCTACGACGTGGACGAGGAGCGGTTCGTCAACGGTATCGACGCCCTGCTCCGCCTGATGAACGGCAACGGAACCGCCCGGATGTGTGCGAACGACAACGACATTTACATGCGGTTCGTCGAAGGAAAGGCCGCCATGACCGTCGCACGCCTTTACATCGTGGAAACCGGGGAATTCCGGGACATGGATGACGACTACGGGATCCTGCCCATGCCGAAGGCCTCGGAGGATCAGGCGGATTATTACAGCTACGATCAGGATCAGTTCCTCGTCTACGGGATACCGAAATCCATCGCTGCGGACGACACGGACAACATCGGCATGTTCCTCGAGGCCTATGCCTCCGAGAGCTGGAATATCCTCAAGCCCGCTTACTACGAGACCGCCCTCACCGTCAAATATGTGAACGACGAGGAATCCGCCGCCATGCTGGATAAAATCACGGAAGGCATGTACATCGACCCGTCGAACCTCTATCTGACCATGATCAACTTCAACTCCATGAACCTGCTCCGTACCATCCTTTTGAAAAACGAAAACATCGCCGCGTCCATGATCGCCTCCAACGCAAAGGCCGTGCAGAAGACCATCGAAAAGATCAACGACGCCTACCGCGGTATGGAATGACACACCGATGAACGGAACCATCAAACGCATTCTGGCCGTCCTTGCCGCGGGGATCCTGCTGTCCTCTCCGACGGGGGCCGCAGCAGCTGAAAATGGGGAGACAGACTTCATGAGGGAGAAAATCGCGCAGGACTTTCAGAATCCGCCGGACCGATTCAAAATGCGCTGGCTGAGCCTCGGCTTTTCCGAGAACTGGCGCGGCGTCATGGACGGCCTGTGGGACCGCGGCTACCGGGGGATCATCTCAAACGTGAACTTCAACAGCCGCTATCTCCGGGACGATGCGGAATTCGACCGGCTGAAGGAGGTCTATGCCTACGCGAAGGAGCGCGGCATGGCCCTCTGGATCTACGACGAATACCAGTGGCCGAGCGGCAAGGCTTTTGGCCAGGTGCTGGAAGGACATCCCGAATTCCAGGCCAAGGGCATCGAGCATCATCGCCTCGCGGGGGACGGGGGCACGGCGGAATACCGGCTCGTGGAAAACGACATCGCCGTCCGGCAGGCTTTTCTGACCGACGCTGAGGGGGAGCGCGCGCTCGAAGTCGGGACCGGGAATCTCTCCGTTGCGGCGTCGGGCCGATGGACGCTTGACGTCTACGTCCTGCGGTACACCTATGACGACGTGGAGGATCCCGCAGATTTCCGGACGCTGGAGGATGTGGATCTTTTAAATCCCGCAGCGGTCGAGCGTTTTATCGATCTGACCTATCGAAAATACCGGGACGAATTCGGGAGGGATTTTGACGAGATCGAAGCCTTCTTCACCGACGAACCCCAGCTCGGCAACCGGGGCATGACCTCTTACGCTGTCTGGACGGAGGGACTTGAGGAGGCGTTTGAAGCCAAATACGGCCATCCCCTCGACTGGCGGCCGGTGTTCTCCGGCTTTACCGTCGAAGAGAAGCGCGAGCGGATCCGGTACTATGCCCTCGTCGGCGAGCTGTTCCGGAAGTCCTATACCGAGACGATCACCCGGTGGTGCGAGGAAAACGGCACGGCATCCTCGGGGCATTTCCTCTTCGAGGAGAACATGAACGACCACATCGAGACCTACGGCGGGGATTTTCTGCGCCTTGTCGGCGGAATGACGATCCCAGGACTGGATCTGCTGTGGGTGGATCCGGTACACCTGCTGTCCGACACCAACATCGGCAGCTACATGGCGGCGAGGTACGTGGTCTCGGCGGCGAAGAACGCGGGCAAGCGTGACGTGATGGTGGAGTGGAATCCCGCGGCGATCCCGACGAACGAGGAATTTAAGGCGGACGTGATTGGCACCTCCCTCGGCGGCGCGGCTCTCACAAGGCTCTGGGGCGTGACCGTCTATAACGTCATCGACCACCTGCATTCCTACACCGTCGAAGAGAACAACCGCCTGAACGACACGATTGCCCGCATGAGCTCAATTCTGGAAGGGGCGGACGAGAGCTGCGACACGGCCCTCTTCTATCCCATCGCCACCATGCAGGGCTATCACAACGCGGACGCCGACCACTCCTCCTCCACCTCCCGCGGGACGGAGGCCACGGACCGGAACGCGCGGTACGCGAAGCTCTGCCTGGATCTGCTGGAGCGGGGCCTGCTCTACACCGTGCTGGACGATCAGGCCATCGCAGGCGCGTCAGTCACGGAGGACGGTTGCCTGCTGGTCGGGAACGGCGTCTACCGGACCGTGATCCTTGCGTGGGCCGAGACCGTATCCGAAGCCGCGCTGAACACCCTGTCGAAGTTCACAGACTGGGGCGGCCGGGTGATCTTCATCGGCGACATCCCTTCATACTCGGCGGATCCTCACGCGGAAGAAAACAGAGCGGACGAGCGGGTCGCGGCGCTGGCGCAGAAGCTGGCGGAGGGGCATTTCTTCGCCCGCGCCGGAACGACGGCCCTCGACGAGATCACCGCTCACGCCTTCCGCCGCATGAATATCGAGGTTCCCGTAGGATTGTCTCTGGATGGTCTGTTTTCGGGAGACTTCCACACGGAGGAACGAGACATCACCTTCCTCGTAAACAGCCGGAGCGAATCGAAAGACGTCACGCTGACTTTTGCGGACGGATACGAGGGGACAAGTCTCGTCTGCTTCCCGGTAGCGGGGGAGATTGAAGAGCGGACCGGTGCGGTTTCCGTCACGCTGCCGCCATATGAAGGGGCTTTCGTGCTTAGAGAGGCCGACAACCGGAGGGAATACAGGGTTGTCTATACCGGCCGAGCGGAGGACGAACAGGAACCCGCCGCTTCCGGGGGAAAAGGCAGCGGAACCCTCCCTGTTCTGCCCGTCGTGGGAGCCGCTGTTGCCGGAGCCGGTCTAGCCGCTGCGGCGATCCTTTCCTCCAAACGGCGGAAAGCGGGACAGGGGGATTGATCCGCAGTTACGGTGTGCTGACCAGAAGGGTTAAGGACAATTAAGATTTGCGATTATTTATAGCAATCCACCCAAAAGTCCGCACATCTTGACAAGCATGGTATAATAGGTCTAAAAGAGATTGCGAAGAGGTGTGGAAAGATGCTGAGCAAGGAAATGCGGGAAATTCTTGTAAAAGCGTTCAATGAAATTCATGATGCGGATAAGGTGGCAGAAATATTCAATGTCAGCAGAAGAACCGTGTACACATAC
>Ga0256405_10010945_pt1 | contig 11752 bp, 13 predicted proteins | sample RumenRJG_02DNA_FD_189096 | JGI IMG/M metagenome (GOLD analysis project Ga0256405, IMG submission 189096) | Bovine rumen microbial communities from Lethbridge, Alberta, Canada - RJG_02 | ecosystem: Host-associated > Mammals > Digestive system > Stomach > Rumen | place: Canada: Alberta...
GCACGCTCGCTCCCTTCCCGATGCTCGATCCCGATGCACGCTCGCTCCCTTCCCGATGCTCGATCCCGATGCACGCTCGCCCCCTTCCCCCAATGGCTCTCCTGGCAACGATGCCACCGCAAAGAAAACACGCACCCGATGATGATGCGTGCTTGTGCGAGTGGGGGTGTGAGGGCTATATCTTCGCTTGCCAATTCAGGTAATGCGAGATGCTTTCACCAACATCGTTATCCTGGTAGAACACCTTTTCTTTCGCAAAGAATTTCGCGATGGCGTTTTGCAGTCTCGTGGCTGGGTGAAGAAGTCTCCTGGAATAATTCGGAAGCGGTGACCAATCCTGTTGGTATATCATCGCATTTTCACCTTCCTTGATGGGCGTGGTCTTGCGATGGATATATGTGATCCACTGTCCTTCGTGGTGGATTATCTCGCACTGGAAACACTCTTCGTTGAATTTGATGAAGTAGATGTATTTGATTTCGTCTGGTTTGTATTTGAATGGCAAATGTGGGTGGACGCTCACTTCAAACGCACCTTCGGAAATCATCTTCAACCGTGGGTTATCGAAAGCGAAATAGACGTTCGATGCCTTTTTACCAGTCTTTATAAGTGGGTCGGTTCTCTCGATGATGACTTTCAACGCGCTTTCACCGAACGTGTAGATGTCCATTTGTCCATTCGTCATCTTCGGAACGTTCTTGATGCCCATTTCCACGAAGTGCGGACAATAGGTTGAAATGGTGTTCGCGCACATGAATATTCGTGGTGTGTCGCGTAAACGAATGATCGTGGATAATATGTCGGTGAACAATAAGAATTCGTCCGTGACGTACATTCTTCGCGTCATGAATTCGTCAAATAGAATCGTCTCGATGTTGGGGAAGGGCACTGATTTATAGTGTTCCGCTTTGGTCAATGCGAAAGCCATTGCGAATGGCGTGTCATCAACCGCTTCGACCTCTCCCGATTTCGATACGCGCTGGAGATACCACATTTGAGCGCGATATATCACGCTGTTCCATTTCCCCTTCGTCTTACTTTCGATGATGTTTCCGCGCGTTGGATTATGGATAAAATCATCGTAAAACAAAGGTCCGTTCTTACCCTTGAAATCGTCTTCCCACCTGCGGATCACCGCGAATTGCTTTCCACGCTCCAAATAATCATCGAACGCGAGTTCCTTCACACCGAACGTCTTACCGTTGGAACGTTCACCGATGGCGATGAAATACTTTGCGTCAGGGCAAGCGTTTATCATCGCGTGTGGTGTCCAAAATTTAACCTTAGCCATTATCCTGCAAACCTTTCTTCCTCTATTCTAACGCCCATAAGCAAATCAAGGTACGCGGTTTCCGCGTCCATCTCGTATGTGGTCGCTTCCAGGTGCACGCTCGATTTCTCGGAGTACGTTGCGACATTGCCCAAATAATCGACCATCGTTCCACTTTGGGGTTCATCGATGTAGGTATGGAGCAACTTTCCGCATGCTTCTTCATCGAAGATATGTCCAAATTCCATCATATCGAAAAAGTCTTTGCCTTGTTCCCTTGCTTCACACTCCATCACGGGAATCGCGGTGCGTTTGTTCACTCCTGCGATGGTTATCGAGTGGCTACCATCGGCATATTCCACCGCATAGCGTTTCGCGCCCAAAAACTTAGCGCGTTGGTACGTTCCTTCGTAATCCCATACACCGAGTGGGTGTTTCTTCCCCTTGATGTCGCAAGGCGCGCAATAGGTTTCGTAATCGATGCCGTGGAAGTCGCAAGCCCTTTTGAGTTTATTCGTTATATATGCGTTGTATTCATCGAAATACGCTTTGTGGCGATCCGCGTGAAGTACCTTCACCGAATCGGTGTCGCAATAGCAATAATCGCCAGAGGAATGACCACAGGCCAAAATACCGCTTGCCAGGTTACGCCTTGCGAACGCGGTGATAAACACACCCCACGCATAGAAAAGAAACCGCTTTTTGCTTTTGTTGTATTTCTCGATTTCCTTCGCTACATCAGGAGTTTCCACATACCAACCATGTTCGTTATCGTACTTGCTTTCCGCTTTGACGATGTCGGTCACGCACATACCATAAGACGCGTTTACGTTCTCTTTCGCGGATAGGTATTCCGCTTCCATACCTTCCACGCCCTTCAACGTGGTTTTCTTCATGTATAGTTCGAGCACCGATTTGACGAAATCAGTCGGCAAATACCCTTTGCGGTAGATATACATTCGTTTTACTTCCATCGATTTCCATCGGTAAAACCTCTGGTAAATCTCCAAATCGATATTCGTGATGGTTATCGTGATCCGCTTCGCATCGATGACGCGTCCATTGTCCAAATCAACGCAATCCGCTTCGTAGCACTTGGAGAACGAAATCACATGGTCGCATTCGGTAATCGATTCGACATCGTGAAACGTGATTTCCATGATGGAAAGATAACATCTAAGGTATTCGATGAATTCTTCTTTGGTTTTCGGGTTCACCTTCCTGCCTTTGGACATGGGGAAACGTTCCGCGACGATGCATGAAGGATATGAAGAAGTGAAGTCATAGGAAGCGACATCGTGCAACACTTTGTCCGCGTTCAGGTAATTGGCATGGACGATCGCGCCCTGGAAAGCCTGTTTCATCATCGCGTATTCTTCCGCGCCATCGATGGTTAAAGTGTCCATCATCATTCGGTAATTTCGGTATTTACCGCTGAAATCGTTTTGATGCGTGGACTTCGACCAAAAGCACCGATTGCGGACGTATTCGCGTACGAAACCAGTCTTTGTAAGAGGTATGCGCGTAATGTACTTCCTATCCTCCAGAAGTTCCTGAATGTAGGCCATGACCACCAAACCATCATGGATAATGTATCCCCATTCCTTATCGGTCAAAGGCGTTTTGGAATTCCGCATCAAGTCATAGTCCAAATCACCGACCATCTTTTCGATTTTGTATGTTTGGAGATGTTCCCCAACCTTCGCCAGAGAATAACCAGAAAGCAAAAGCGAGCAACGGAATTCGATGCCCATTTTAGTTAACGCCTTAAGCGGTGTACGGTCTTTGGTGGCGAACACACTTTCCCAATCGAACAACTCTTTGATGAATTGGAATTCAAACGCGAGATTGTGCACGTAGCAAATTAGGCGCATACCATCGGAAGATAATTCGTAATGATCTCGAACGATGTTCATCGTCTTGACGAATTCACGCCATGTCCGACCGATAACGCATTTACCGTTGATGCCGAAAACCCATGCATACATGGTCGCTTGCTTGGTGTAAAACCTTTGCATCGATAATGGCACATCGTGTAAATCTTTTACGCATGAGCCATCGCGCGTGTCCTTATAGAACGATGTCGATTCGATGTCGAACGCACAAGCAACGTTCAAATACCTGGTTTCACCCTTTCCGCGAATCTTCACCGATGGGAAGTCATCTAATATTTTACTGACATTAGAACAACTTAATTTGTTCGTACATAACTCTAAATGGGGTATCTTCTCCTTCAGTTGTCTCCTCTTTAACATATCGCGTCTCCATTTCGCTTCTCATGGTTTCTATCAAGTCATCGATATCCACTTTCTTATTCCCTATCATGCGGTCATATAACATCGATTGGACTTCGTTAGTGGATATCTTACGGCCTATAATGACATCTCTATAGTCCTTATTCAGTTCGTTGTAAGCGTTCCAAAATCGGTTTTGCTGTGCCTTGGATCGGAATTTGCCAATGCGCTTCGTGACATCGCGCATGACGCTTTTCACACCGCTGACGCTGGAAGTCTTGTCGCTAAGGAATCGCGATGCCCTAGTAAACTCCTTCAAGAGTTCGTTTCGGGTTTTGGCTCTTCGCTTTCCGCTTCCAGTCTTACCCCACAAAGAGAAGTTGCGAATCTTACCAGTGTGCTTCTTGCCACCTCTAAGGTTACGCAATGCCAGGGAAAACCGAGCGACTTTCGATTTTTGGAGATTGGATATTTTGCGGTTCGCGGTTGACGCGAGTTGTCGCGTTAACGCGGTGAGTTGGCTTTTATTCAACCGCATTATCTCATCACCAGACATCGATAGAATTTCTTTGACACTTCGTTTCGCCATATTCATTCTCCTTTCAGTTCGGACACTTCAATGATCGCTCCATTGGGTAAGTCCTTTAAGTTTATATGTTCGGTGTCCTTTTCTCCATCGTTTGCGATGAACGTGACGGATAAGGTGTCCTTTTCCACCGATATGGTTTCCACGTTTGGAAACTCCATCACGGTGTCATACCAATTGTCCTTCATCGGATTATATATGACAGTCACTTTCATGCTTCGGTCTCCTGTAAAAGATAGTTTCCCCATTGTTCCGCGATCGCTCTTGCCATGCCTGGGAACGTTTTGGAACGCGCTTTCGCTCTTTCCTTCGGTGGAAGATTCCAAGCATCGCGATACCATTTCGGTTGACGCTTTCCGTTTCCACAGTCGAACGATTCACCTTCATCTACCATGTTGTCGGGAATCAGGTTCGGAAGATTGAACAACCACCAACATGTACTTTTCCTGGCAGGATCACCGAACCAAAACGGTTGAACTATTTGGTCGGGTTTGCGGTATTTCTTCGACATGATCCCGATTGGGTTTTCTATCGCCATGTGTTTGAAGTATTTGGAATTGTTCACAAACATCATGAAGAAGTTTATCGCTTGATCTTGCAATAATGGTTTGTCTGGCGTTGCTGGGTTATTCCACCATCTTGCGCCTGACGCGCATAGATGTGTGCAAGGTGGGTGCGCGATGACCAAATCAAACTTCCTTCCATGATGCTTGAAACCGTCTTGCGTATAGAAAGACCAACCCGCCATCGGCATTGTGCAATCAAACTGAATATGCCATTCGGGGTGTCCACCTGAACACGGTTCGATGTCGCATGAAAATGCGGTGAAACCACGTTTCCTGAATTCTTTTGTGATCGCTTGCGATTCTTCGCACGCGACCAGGATATTGATGTCTTTCGGTAATTTCATTTAAGTCTCCTTTTTAAATAAAGAGGGTACACGCATTTGCGCGCATACCCTCTATTTCTTCTTAGAAGGGCAGTTCTTCGCTCTTGTCTCCCTCTAATGGGGAATCTTTCGAGTTGGACGCTTTGCGCGCTTCTACGGCCTTTTTCGCTTCTTCCTTCTTCTTAGGATCAACGGCGGTCGCGGACACGCACTTTCCTTCCTTGATGAAGATTTGCGGTATGCGCACTTTGTAACCGTTCTTGTTCGCATAGCAACGGAAGGTCAACCAACCGTCCTTCACATCGATGACATAGCAGGTGTCCTCTTTGAGTTTGGACAGGGTTTCGGCAGGGAAGTTCTCTTTTCCGAATTTCACTTCGTAATAGAGACGGTCTAAGGTGCTTCCGTCCTTATCGGTCAATTCGACAGCGGTCGAACCTTCGATGATTTCGCCCTTCTGGGTTTTCTTTTTGGTGATGAATACGTTGATTTTTCCAATGACTTTGATCATGGTTTTTGTTTCTCCTTGTTTGATTAGAATACCACCGCGATTTTGTTTGAGTTCCTGAACACGCGTTGCGGTGTACCGCGCGAGCCTGGAACGTAGATGTATGCGTTCGCGTATGTCGAATACACGCGGTCGAAATCGGCTTTCACCAATTCCCACCCCTGGAACGTTTCACGCGCCCCACGGCCTAGCGTCCGAATCAATATCATGTCAACACCTGTTTTGTATTCATCGGCTTTCTCGATGTCTCGCAAGTGATGATCGCTGATGAATTGAATCAACTTCGTGTAGTCATCGGCATGATGCTTCGGAACGTAGATGCTTTCAAGGTATTTCAACATACGCTCTTTCTTTTCCATGTTCTTGTCTCCTTCCCCACTCTCTATTTTCGATGCGGACTTGTGACCGCCACTGGTTAGATTAGGGAAGCGCGATTTCTCGCGCTATTCGATGCCAAGGTAGCGAAGTGTAACTTCCTTCAAATTCCGTTGCTTCACCCAACCGAAATTTTCCGTCATCGTATATTGATCGCTCCAATAGTCATCGAAGAATCTTCTGGCATATGGCGCGATGATCTCGAACACGGTAAGTTTCGACATGTTGCGCGTCTTGATGAAATCTTCGATTAGGCATTTTTCGAGTAGATCACTCACTTCCTGGTCATCATTAACCATTGATAGCGCACGCATTGCGTCCATCGTCTTTTCTGGCGTCCATTCGTGGACGCGTTGCGTGGCGATCGCCAGGTTCATGTATTCTTTGATATTGTCGGGAATCATTGTTCTTGTCTCCTTGGCTTTAGGCCGTTTGTCAGGTTCTCCCCCTGACAACATCAATTATATACACCTAGCCACATATAGCAACACCCAAAATAAAAATAAACGCTGATCGGAGACAGTGACCAGCGTTTACGCGAAAGGGGATTAGATGGGAAACCGATGAAACCACCAATCCTTATGAATTATAAGGCAGGTACACGCCTGTATTCAATAAGGCTTCGATCTCCAGTTGCTCTTCACGCGTTGGGCGCGGTGAATTGGTGGTGATTCCATTAAATGTCAAATGGAAGTTCTCGCAAACGGTGAAACCCTCTAGCGTGTTGAGCGTAACAACTTTACAAAGAGGATATCCGAATCGCTTTGCGTAATCGCTGAATTCCTGCGATCCAAGCGTTCTTGAAATCGTTGGTACGATGTACGTTTCGCGAATGTACACGTTCAGTGGATTGAAGTTCGCAAGGGAAGGCGAGTTATAGGAAACCTGCCCCTTGTCGCGGATCGCCATTGAAGAAGTGGCACCCTTCGCCACCGATCCAGCGAGACCGGCGACCGAGCCAATCGCACCAATCGGGTTACCTGTGGCGATGGACACGCCTAGACCGACAGCCGAGCCGATGACACCGAGCGCGGTATTGACCGCGTTATTCGTGCGCGCGATTTCGTTTTCGCGGTTATTGGTGGAGTTTACCGCTAAACGAATACCCATGTTGATGGGGGAAGAGAACACAACGCGCGGTGTGAAGTTGTTTCGATAAATCAACACTTGTCCTTCGCCTGTGTTGAGATCGAACGAATAGAACACATCATAATGACAAATAAGGCCACTTGGTAAATTCTCTGGGAACATCGAAGAGAACGTGATATCAGCCCAACCGTAATATGGTAGATAGATTTGCATCGTCCGATACGGTTCATTGTCAACGAAGTCATATTTGCGTTCCATGTCGAAAGTCGCTACTTTGACGTATCCGACCTGGCTTCCCCATTTCGATAGCGTTGTGGAAACGTGCAATCTTCGTCCGCTTACGGTCTCACCTTCAACGAAGCGTTGACCCATAACCACTTCCATTTTCCATTCGTTTGGAATGATGTTTTGCAACGCTAAAGGCCATGCGGTACAACCTTTGATGTAGGTGTTCAACGCATCGTCCTTCAAACATGCTTCCTGGACATATTGGAATTGGCTTAGGTTAAGCAAATAGGTATATGAATACGTTTCGGGGGAAATACGCTTGGTGGACACTGGTTCGAGATTACCGCTTGTCGGTGTGATCGATTCACGTTCCGTGATGGCATTCAACGCTTGTTCATCGGTGGTCAACGTGGGGTTAAGCGTCCGCACGCCTGCGATGATGTCCGACATGATCGCGCTATTCGACCAATCGATGATCGTAGTTAAGGCGATGTATTGTTCAGCCACGCCAGGCGCGTTCGTTGTGAATATGGTGGCGATTTCCGTTTCCGCTGTTTGCTTCACCGAATAATAGGAAAGTTGTTTATCTTCGATGGTTAGATTCCAATTCTTTTCGTTACGCAAGACGAAAGCATCGTTCTTCATGATAATGTCCTTAAACGAAATCAGGACATCGCAATGCAAATGCAGTTCCAACAAATCATCGTTGATGATGGTGGTTGAATCGATGAAGTAATAGCGTTTCACCGATGGTAACCAAGCGTAATTGAAATTAGTGATGAAGGAAATCGCACCACCTAAATTTCGAACATCGACCATGATGACGGGTTTTGCCAAGTCCGTTGGTATTTTCAAAACCACGTTATCGATTCTCGTTGAAGATTGCAAACCCTTATCAAGCGAGTTCACGTATTTATCGAAGTGATAAAACCAAATGGAAATCATAAAGTACCTCTTTTCTTTATCTAATCATAAAGGAAAACGCGCGCATTGCCCATAATACGCGCGTTCCCTTAGAAGGAATCTATGCCAGTAGATTAATTAAGGGTGAAGATGACGAAGTTTTCGTTGAAATCGTTGAAGTAGCGAGATTCCCACTTGTGGAAGTTGTTGTAGAATTCCGCTTTCGGGTTATAAGCGGTGGTCACCCTGCGTTTCGGCTGGAGAACGCCTAACGCGTCATGGTCGAACATGATCGCGACAACGTTATTGACGGAAGCATCTTGAGCAACTCCATCGGCATCAGCGTATTTACCTGCGACCTTGGTTCTATCCGCGATCGTTCCACCAGTGCCAGTACCCTGCCAGAAACCGACTTCCTCATAGTTTGGAAGTTGGACTAATTCATCATGGTAGGTGTTGGATTGAAGATGCGTTTTGACGCGAGACGCGAACACGTCATTGACAACAACGTGGAGAAGATCGGCAGGGGTGTGGCGCGCCTTGCCACCCATGTTGTAAAGTGTGGAATATTCCTTAAGGTGCGATTTGACCTCTAACATCACCCCAGTGGCGTAACGTAAGAAGTCGGCATCTAACAACGCCTTATCAGCGGTTAAGGGAGTACCACCGTTGATAGTATTGTAATCGGAAAGCAAACTGATATACATCGGTGTGCCAGTACCAGTCTCATTCGCGGTCGCGAGAATGAAATTCGCGATGCAAGCACGCGTCAACGATTCGATTTTGAGTTCCATGGAGTTATTGACCATGGTTTCAAGCATCGACATGAAGCGCATCATTTCATCAGCGGACGCAAAGGATTGTTTGACCTGCTCAGTCGGTAAGGTGATATCAACTTCGAACGTGACCATCTTGTTCCAAAATTTGGAAGAGACCACGGGGAGATTGACCACATAGGGATCATAGGAAGCACCCTGGACGAGTTCCCAAGTTTCGTTCTCTTGGGCATCGAGTAATTCGGCCTGGATCTTACCGATGATCGAGCCGAATTCCCAAGAATCCTTCAAGACCTTGGGAAGCGCACCGCGATAGACGCGATCCACGAAAAGCATCTTACCAATGCGGTTCGCGATGGCTTTGACATAAGCATCGACACCCTTGTTATCGGCATAGATGTTCTCGATAGCCGTACCGACATCAACGATGTTGGACAAGTCCTGGTTAACATCGATGGCCTTTTGACCCAAAATTTCCTTTTGTGCTTCGTTTACGAATTCATAAACCTGATTGATTTTCATTGTTTTATTCTCCTTTGGATATTTCCTTTATTTCAAGATACATCGTTTGAATCGACCACACAATAGAAAAAGGTTTCACATGAAACATACACGCGAAACCTTATTTCGATTAATAGACGGAAGCGACCAAGATTTTGTCCATGCACTTGTAGAGTTCTTCAAGGAAATCGAATCTACGCAACTCTATTTCGCTGGTCAACATTTGTTGACTGGTGGTAACACCGATATTGCCTGACCTTGTAAGCGTCCGCGTACCTGATTCGGTTCGGGAAGAATCGGAAAAGTTATCGTCTTTGTTACCGCTGGTGGTCTGGGTGTTGTCACCTGCGTTCAGGTGCGATGCCGTGGTGGAGTTGAAACCATAGACATCGCCATGGTTTTCACCATCGGTGGTCAAATTGGTGTTCGTCTCGGTGTGGAGCGTTTCGGTGATGTCGGGCGTTTCCGTTTGGCGCATCGAATAGTTCTCGATTGGGTTATATTCGGACTGGTAGAAGGTTCTTGCAGTCGCGAGAAGTTGCGCGCTGAAACGCGTTTCGATTTCATGCAAAAGCAATTTGAACACCTCTTCATATCCAGTGATGTTCTTGTATGGATCAAGGCAATCGAAATCAACTCTCGTCCGTCTCCCTGTCATCTCGCTTTGAATCTTGGAGATGGAGAACGCGCAATCATGGGAGATGAATTTATCCGCGCTCCTAGAAAGGTATGGAAGTTCCACATGAGCGTAAATATATCGAGCGTCCACCGTTACGGTTTCATCAAGGTCACCGAACACGATTCCCAACGCTTCGAATAACTTTGGTGCTTCGTCTTCGATATGCGCGGAAAAGAAACCCGCTTCCCACGTGTTGAAGGTCGCGAAACCCTGCGAATCGTTTTCATGCGTGTACCTGGAAACGTGGTCAAGGTAATCGCGTAACCGCAAATTGCGGAAATATTTGACGGCATCTAGAAAATTATTGTACATCTTCGGTCACCTCTTCTTGTTCCTCTGGTTTGGTCTCTTCTGGTTTGGTCTCTTCGGACTGCTCCAACGCATCGACCTGCGCTTTCTTCGCTTCCTGGTTGAGTTTGGTATCTTCCTTCACGCGCTTCCACGCACCTGCGAAATCTACGCTCGCGCTCAATCCATATAATCTATTAAGTCGCTCTATACCGCGTTTCCGTTCAAGCAACATTTGCTCGACCAACGGCAACAGGGTATCCGCGTTCGCGTCCGTCTCGGTGGAGTTGATCGCTTCACGCTTCATGTTGTAATTGTCATTCAATCCAAGTTCGATGAACGAGTGAGCGCGCAAGAATTGCATGACCTCTAAGGTGTCCTTGACGCTCGCACCGACCTTCGGTGACGCGTCCTTGGTATCGAAGTCGATGCCATCGAAGAACGATTCCCCACCGATGATACCCAACTCACCTTCCTGAATCTTATCGAGATAGCGTTTGGCATCTTCTTTCGCGGTATCGTCATTGGCATGGTATAGAACATTGGTTCGCATATTCACCAACTGAAGACGCAACGTGATTTCCGCATCAGCCAACTGCGAGCAATAACGCGAGATAAGCGGAACTAAACCGAGCCACAACGGATCATTACGGATAACGATGCAATCTTTGCCGATTTCCATATCCGTTTTATACCATTGTAGCCATGGAGAATTGACGTTTGCTTTAGTCGGTTCAAAGTTGGTGTCCAACTCGCCACCAAGACCGCCAGGAAGCGTGAATATACCGCCATCGTTACGAATGTTCTTGGGTACTTTGGTGATGATGCAATACCCATATCGAAGCATGAATTTCTCCATCATCATGGGGTTTAGCGTTTCGGGTAGGCCTTTGTACTCGAACATACCCAAAATGCGAATCATCATGTAATTCGCGTAAGACCTGAAAAGACCTTCACGGTTACGGTTCGCGTTCTCCGATCCGAAAAACGCGAAAGGTGTGTTAAGCAACTGCAATAATTGCTCGTTCTCTGGTATCTTCTTAGCCATTCTTCTTATCTCCCTTCACTTTGTCATTGAGTTCCTTCACGTCATCGGAGATGTCATCGGCTAGATTCTTGACTTCCTCTTTCGTGATCTTTCCGTCCTTCTTTGCTTCACGATACCATGACCAAATCTTATAGCCGATGATAATCAACGAAGTGACGATGGACAAACCGAATGAAACCACTTGGAATATCTCATTGGTTTGGACGAATGTGAGAATGTACGAGAGTATGTTTCCCCCGACTGGAATTGCTGTGTGTTCTTTCATGTTGTTACCTCTCTTTTAGGATAGTCCCCATACCCCACTCGCACAAGCACGCATCATCATCGGGTGCGTGTTTTCTTTGCGGTGGCATCGTTGCCAGGAGAGCCATTGGGGGA
>Ga0256405_10010946_pt1 | contig 11751 bp, 9 predicted proteins | sample RumenRJG_02DNA_FD_189096 | JGI IMG/M metagenome (GOLD analysis project Ga0256405, IMG submission 189096) | Bovine rumen microbial communities from Lethbridge, Alberta, Canada - RJG_02 | ecosystem: Host-associated > Mammals > Digestive system > Stomach > Rumen | place: Canada: Alberta | collected...
CGTAACGTTAAGATTTCATCCTCCGGCATATCCCGGATGTATTCCTTCAGCTCCGAGAGCGTCATGGTTTCTTCCTTCATCTGCTTCTTGCTCCTCTCTGTCTGCCGCCGGAAGTCTTCGGGAAGTCGAGGCTGAACATGGCTCTGCCGTCTTTCCACTCCATCAGAAGATCTGCAGTAAACAGCTTGTCCTTCTTTGCCGAATACAGGTCTTTTACTCTGGTTCTTCCTTTCGCAAGCAGATCCTTTGCCATCCCGGCATCAAGCTTTTTCTGCATTCTTTCCAGATAACGGTTCTCCTTCCAGAGGACAAACCTGCAATCGCGGTTTGAACAGTAGAAGTTCTGCTTTCCTTCATAGACCGGTGAGCCGCAAACCGGGCATGTCCCGATTGCTTCTCTCTCCTTATGCGTCCCGAAGCGGTTCCTCTCATCGCCTTCGATCTGCCGGCATTCCTCCAGCATTCTCTGCAGCATTCCGGTGATCCCGTTCATAAATGTGCGGTTGTCATACTGTCCCCGCTCGATCATGAGAAGCTGGTTCTCCCAGTCCGCTGTCATCTTCACGGACTTCAGGTATTCCGGCATTACGGATATGAGCTGCCTTCCGGCATCTGTTGCTATGACCTGCTTCTTTTTGCGGACCGCATAGCCCGACTGGATCAGCTTGTCGATGATACTCGCCCTTGTTGCCGGCGTACCGAGGCCCTTGCGCTCTACATCTGCCTCCATATCCGAACTGCCGGCCCTCTCCATCGCAGCAAGCAGGGTGTCCTCTGTATAGCGTTTCGGCGGCTGGGTCCAGTGCTCTGATACTTTTGTGTGCACCGGTGAAAACGAAGCTCCCTGATAGAGAGCGGAAAGATCCTGGCCGTCACTTACGACGCTTAGATCATCCGTTTCGCTTTCCGCATCTGCCCGGCACTGCTTTCTCATGGCTTCCTCTATGGCTTTCCATCCCGGTTCCTTCACGGATCTGCCCGAGGCAGAAAAGGAGTATCCGCAGCACTGAAGGGCTGCCTTCACCGTCTCATAGACATGCGGCCTTCCTGCCGCGCACACCAGCCTCGCCGCAACCATAATCAGCACGTTTTTCTCTTCCACAGAGCGTCCGGACAGATCTGCGTTCCGGATCTCCACAGTCGGGATAATGGCATGATGGTCGCTGACCTTTTTGCTGTTTAAGAGCCTGCCGGTCTCCTCCGCAGGATCCGCGGCAAGAAACGGGAATACCTCTTTGCTTGCTGCGATCACGTTCCTCGCCGTCTGCTCCATGTCATCCGTCAGATAATTGCTGTCGGTCCTCGGATAGGTGATCAGCTTGTTCTCATAAAGGGTCTGGGCACATTCCAGAGTTTTTGCGGCCGTATAGCCGAATAGGCGGTTGGCATCCCTCTGCAGCGTGGTAAGGTCATAGAGCTTTGGCGGGGCAGCCGTTTTCGTCTGACGGTCCAGCGATGTGACCAGGGCATTTCTTCCTTCACACATGCCGGCGAGACGGTTTGCTTCTTCACGGGATGTGAAGTGTTCCGATACCGCATCGATCGTTTTCTCATGACTGTCGATCAGCAGATGGGTAATGAAATACTGCTCCTTCTGAAAACCGCCTATTGCTGCTTCCCGATCTGCCAACATGGCCAGTGTCGGTGTCTGTACACGTCCGACGGAGAGCCGGTAATCATAAACCTTTGTAAATGCCCTTGATGCGTTCATCCCGACCAGCCAGTCCGCCTGTGCCCGGCAGACCGATGCATCCGCCAGATTCCGGTATTCGTCAGCACTTTTCAGAGTCCGGAAGCCCTCCCGGATTGCGTTATCTTCCATAGAAGAGATCCAAAGGCGCTTCACCGGCATACGGCTTCCCGACAGTTCATACACCCGGTTGAAAATCAGCTCACCCTCGCGTCCGGCATCACAGGCATTCACCACATAGGAAAACTCCTTTCTGTTCAGAAGATCCTTCAGGGTCTTGAACTGCTTTGCCTTATCCTCTGTCACCTCCAGCTTCCACTTCTCCGGTATGATCGGCAGCGCCTCCAGCGACCATTTCCGGTAGCGCTCGTCATAGGCCTCCGGCATGGCATATTCCGCCAGATGTCCGAAACACCAGCTGACCGCGCCGTCCGGCCCCTCCAGATAACCGTCCCTTTTGTCCTCACACACCAGGACCTGTGCGATCGTCCTGGCCACGCTCGGCTTCTCCGCAATCACCAAAAATCTCTCTGTAAAAGGATTCTGATACATATTCCCTCGCTTTCTGTGCTCGGCCGGATTCCTGTGGCGGCCGCTGCACGTTCCTTAAAAACACGGCAGGCACCCGGTCTCCCGGATGCCTGCCTTTCACCTCATGTTTCTCACGATTCCTGTTTTTCTGCCTGCTTCTGCTTTGCTGCGAACGCGATCAGCAGCTGATACTGCTTCAGGCGTTCTGCCATCATTTTTCTAAGATCCATATAGTTCTCCTTTCCTGGTGCTGCCGGCCAATGTCTGCTGATAGCCCTCTTTTCATTTCGGGAAGTCATATCCATGCTGTCCTCGCCGGTCAGATCGATGCTTCCTGTGCGCGGTTCGGACCGCTCTTCTTCGGCTGGCCTTTCACCTGTTCCTTTTTCTCATTCAGACGGCCAAGTACGGATTTGCGTTCCTTTCCGGCAGCATGTTCCTTCTTCTCCGGTTCCGGTTCCCTGGCGTCTTCCATCTTTGCCTCGCGGGGCTCCGCTGTTTTCTCCGGTTCCTGCGGGACTGCTTTTTCCGCTTCCTGCTCCTTCTGGGCCATCCGTTCCGCAAAGGTTTCCGCTCTCTCCAGCACATGGTCCTGCGCGTCATAGTGGTACACAAAATCCGACAGACGATCCTCCGGCGCCACTTCGGTCCGGTTGATCTCCCGCACCATAAACTGCAGGCTGTCCAGATCCTGGCTTCCGTCATCCGGGAGGATCAGAACTTCATGCACGGAAGAGGGGAGGACAAAGAAGTCCGTCCCCATCTGCTGCGCGATCGTCTCCAGCTGGTCAGGATAGAACAGCGCCCCTGCGCCGTGCATTCCCTGCGTGTTGGTGAGGACCATCAGCTGCGGTCCTTCCATCGGGGGCATCATATCTGCCGCCATGTCCGGCTCGATCCCCATCATCTGCTGCATAACCTCGGCCATGCTGGCATACTTCACCGGATAGAGTTTCTGGGTACTCTCCAGTGCATCCGCATGCAGCTGCTCCGCGGTCACACCGTACATCTCCATCATCTGGTACGTGACGGGAGTGGACGCCTGCATTCCCTCAATTGCGATATGGTAGGAGACTGCCAGGCCGTCCACTTCCTTATGCGGCGCGTTCTTAAGAACGCCCTCGTTTTCCTTCGCATCGCTCACGCGGATGAAAAGGTGGTCTTTCACCTGGCTGTAATCCTTCAGCCAGTCGGTCCGGATCTCAGGAGCCATCTGGACCTGCTGCGCGATCATCGTCAGCATTGCTGCCATAGTGTGGCCCTGCTCCTGATACTGTGCGTACATTCCGTTCAGGTTGATATTAGGGACCACCATCTGGTCCTCCCTTTTTACCTGCATCCCCAGATACGCTGTGTTCAGCTTCTGGAACTGGTCCACATGGACTTCGGCGTCGGCGAATTTCTCCGGCAGATAATCCTTGATGCTTCTCCTCACTTCGTCCACAAATTCTCCAAACGTAAGTCTCTTTTCATTCATACTGGTTTATTCCTCCTGACTCGTTTTTCGTATGCTTACTCCTCATGTTCCATGGGAAGGCCGTCTCCCATTTCAATGCCTTCATCGTCTTCTTCCTCTTCTTCATGGCCCGGCTTGTAGATCTTGAAGTAGTAGAGAAGCGCAAATACAATCGCGCCTGCTCCCAGGATCAGAATGTTGCTGTTCTCCAGTGGAGACTTTGGCTCCGGCTCCTCCACCTCCGTTTCCGGCTGCTTCGGGGCTTCTGTTTCCACCGGGGCCGGCGTCGTCTCCGGAATGACCACCGCCGGCGTCACCTCCGCCTCAGTTTCCTTTTCGGTCTGGTCCATGAACTCCGCCAGGTCGTTCTCATCCACCAGGGAGAGCATGTAGACGTTCTCCGTGGAATTGCTGTGGTCGATGACCATATAGAAGGTGTTGTTGTTCTTCGTGCGGATCGTGTAAAAATCCTTCCCGGTCGAGTTTTTGATTTCATCCCCCAGGTCACCGTTGCCGGGTGTGGTAAAGCCCTGCTCCGGCTCTGTTTCCGGTGCTTCCGGAACGGTTTCCTCCGGCGGCGTCTCCTCCGGAGTCTGCTCCGGAATTACCGTTTCTTCCTCCTCCCAGGTCGGATCCACATTGGCATAGGCGGGCCGTACGCAGCTCATCATGAGAACGCAGGCGGCAAAGAGCGCCGCCAGTGCCAGAAGTGTCTTTTTCTTAATCATGCTGCCTGTCATTATCGTTATCCTCTCTTTCCGGCGCAGTCTCCGCGCCCTCGTCATCATCAGGATCTCCTTCATCATCTGCATAAACCACAGCTTCTTCCGTGCCAGTTTTTCCGCCTGAATATTTCTTATCAGGAGTTCCGGGCGGAATGGTTTCCCCGGCTTCCTCCGGATCTTCTTCCTCCTGATCTGCCAGCAGCTGCTCCCGCAGCTCTTCGCTTAAGTTTCCTTCTGAAATAGCTGTCAGCAGGTCAAACAGATCTCTTGCACCGAGTTTCATACTGCGGATGCTTCGGATGATCTCCAGATCCTCTTCCTTTTTTCGTGCTTCCCGGATCTCCTTCAGTAAATCCTGAAGTTCCGCGATCCGGGCTATTGTCTTTTCTTCCTCTTCAATCAGTTTTTTCAGTCTCCGGCTCGTTGTCCTCACCTGTCCTTTTACAATTAAGTTTGATAATAAATCTTCAAAAAGTTACAATTAAGTTTGATAATTCATGTGCAAATAACCAAGTCCGCCTCACCTCCCTTCATATTGGGCGCAAAAAAAGATGCATCGGCTTTCAGCTTTTGCATCTTGTTAATCCTCGTTGTGAAACAAGTAAGTGTTCAATTCTTCAATCAGACTTTCTATCAAAAGCCTGTTCCGTTCATAAGATTTCCGCCTGATCTGAACTTTTCTCTTCACATCATCGTAGGTGAATTCCTTTCCCCCGGCCGCTTTCTTCTCCAACGCGACCTCTGTATAGCGCCGTCGGATCCATGCTTCCTGTGATTCGCATACCTCATCAAAGAACTCCTGCATTTCCGGCAGATATGGAAGCCTTCCATAGATATCGTCCCGGTTTATTCCCGCAGCACGGGCAAGCCAGCTGATATTTATCCTCTTCCTGGGATCGCCACTAGTCCGGATCTCCTGATACGCTGCTTTTAATTCGACCAGCGCCGCCCTGCCCCATTCATCCCATCGCGTTTTGTCAAACTCATGGGTAAGCCTGGCATGGATCCATGCAGGGTCTTTCCTGATCAGCCACTCGTATGCTCCGGGTACTCGTTCCTTCAGATCCTTGCAGGACATGACCGGGTGCTTTTCCAATTCTTCCAGGACACGCCTGTGGTAATAAGTACTGCGGTCTTCTTTGTTCCCTGGCTCTCTGAAATAATAACTCGCCTTATACCGGCCGCTCATGTCAATGCCATGGTCCCTCACATACTTTGCAACCGAGCTCTCACTCACGCCAAGCGTATGGGCGATCACCCTTTTGGACAGATCCGTCTCCGTCAGGTACTGATGAAGCTTTTCCCTGTACAGGAATCCCCTGTCTGTTATACAGGGGTGCGCCAGATAGTCTTCAAAATTCTGGGCCGGGTCGCTCCTGCGGTAACGCAGTCCGCAGCACGGGCATTCGAACCATGCCCATAACTCATCGCCCATTGTCCTGAGCCGGATCAGCTTCGCGCTATTCCGCAGATACTGCCTGCATATCTTATTGATACACGGACCTCTTTCCGATCCATAAGGGATCTCAGATTTCGGATCTGCTTCCAGGAAAGCCCGGGAACAGCCCGCAAAGAATTCCATGAGAAGCACGTGGTGGACCGGCTTCAGGTTAAAGCCGATGCTTTCCTGCGTGTATCGCAGCCAGTAAAGAGGATCTTCCGCATAGTAAAACAGGTCTTTCAGCAGCTCTTCCCCGAAATGCTTCTGGAAATCGCGCCTTACCGCATCCCGGTCACATATTCCGTAGAAATTCGCATACCCCAGTTCCTTCAGGAACAGACGGTATTTCCGGCTGATCCTTGGATGTCCTCCCAACTCACGGCCGTGTTCCAGAAGCCATTGTGAATCCTGTGCGATCCTGAGATAGCTGTCCCGGATCCGTCGTTTTGGATCTTCAGACGGTTCTTTCCTGTCCCTGAGCATATATGACGCAGGGTAGATCCTCACCCGCAGTTCTTCAATAGGGGCTTCACTGTCCAGGATCCGGCATCCGTGTTTCGGGCAATACTGCACTCCCGGCAGCTGGGGCAGGCGGTGCCAGTAGGTTTCTCCATACTCGTGAACATCATCCCTGGCACATTCCGGACAGTACCTAAGGTATTTCCCGGCTCCAGGCCAGAAGCTCTTCGCAATCATCCGGCGTTCCAGCCGATACATCCCTGATGCCGGGATCCCCTCCTGTAAGAGGTTCTCCATCTCTATGTAAATGTCATCCGTATAAGCAACCGACTGGTAAGGGTACGAGGTATGACAGCAGATCAGTTCCCTTCCGGTCAGTCCGCATGCAGGATCTACCCAGTAATCCATCCGCTCAAGTCTGCGGGGCAGGAGCACTGTGGACGCGAGCAGGGACCGGTCACTGCAAAAAAATTTCATGCATGCTTCTTTCGGGGAACTGATGCCGCTCCTTACATAATAGCGGGCGAAGATGCTGTAAAGACATTCATCCGGATACGGGGAAGGAAAAAAGGGAAGTCTCTCCATGCCCTACCACTCCGTTTCGTCTACGAGCCCTTTCTGCCGGATCGTGTCATATCCGGCAGCATTTCTCACGTCATCCTCATCCTCCGCGGACATTGTCTCCGGGGTTTCCGTGACATAAAGCCGGTATGCCTCCTTACAGGCCGTCCCGGCCGAAACCGGATTCTTATGCCCCGCGATCACCTTCCCTGCCAGACGCCTTGCCGTCGCCGGTTCCACCTCCATCTCTATCAGGCGGATCACTGTCTGTTCGAGGACCGTCAGTTTCTGCTCTGACGTTTTCCCAGTCACTTCTGCATTAACGGCCTTGTATGCCGACAGGTAATCCTCAATGCTTACGGTCGCGATGTCCCCATACTTCAGGATCTTTTTCCGGTCACCGCTCCGGAGTGCATCCAGCATTGGCTTCACCAGCGCAAGCTTCCTGTCTGCCGCGCGGTGGATATCCGCAGCCGTGAACACTTCCGTTCCTTTGGTGATCGCATCGATCTGTACGATCGCATATAGTTTTACGGCGATGTCAATAATACCCTGGCTCTCATCATAGAGTGCAGCAACCATCTCATCCGTATAGGGAACGCTGGTCCTGGTCCATTGATACCTCCACATGGATTTTACAAAGACCCGCCAGGCAGCATCGTTCTTCATCCTGTCCCAGACCAGGTCCCCTTGTCCGCTTCCCCGTCTCGCCTGCCGGAATTCTCCCTGCAGGATCGACATGGCCTTGATGGTCCCGATCAGCACGACCGGAAGTCCTATGGTATTGACCAGCGTCACAAAGAAGTTGAGCATCTTATCCGACCCGCCGCCTTTCGCCTCGCTCAGGTGCTGGATCTCATCAATGACAAGGATGCCGATCTGGAACTGCCGCACGAGCTGGGTCATGATGATCAGGAGCATCTCGAGGGAATACCGTCCCTTCGTGTATTGCGCAAAATAGTCTGTCCCGGCCGCTACATCTACCGCATGGAAGAACTGGTAGCAGAGCTGTTTCAGCGAACCGTCATGCGGGCAGTCGAGCTTCAGCCATGCCAGCTGTGTCATGGCCAGCATTTTCCCCCGATAGACGGTATGGATGATCCTCTGCGGATACAAGGCAAGGATCTTTTCGACAGCCGTACTTTTCCCGACCCCGGACACACCGATGATCGTAAATCCGGATGCTGCCGTCCTGCTCCCCTGCAGCATCTGATAAGAACTCCTGTCTTTCATGGCCGCATAGCCATCGGCCATTCCCGCGGCAAACGCAGGAAGGATAGGGTTTCGTTCAAGGTATCCCTGGCGGATGCTCCGGGAGATCCTCTGCTCGATATCGATGTGCTGCTCAAGAGGCTGAAAATAACGGAATAAACGGTGGATACAGTGCAGCCTGTACTGCGCGTCAAGCTCTCGTTCCCCGTTATTATAAGCGGCTTTCTGCGAGAGAAGGTTTATGACTTCTCCGCTGGACCATATGTCCGGGAGGGCCTCAATCAGGGGATTCCCCTGATATTCCGGGATCGCCTGTTCCCGGTACTGTGCGTTTACCGTAAAGGGCATCATCTTTGATCTCTTCCTCCACCTGTTCCTGGATCATCTTCATGATAGGAGACAGTTCTTCTTCCTGTAGACTTTCCGGCTGCTTTTTGCCTCCTCCGCCAGATTGTTCCGCTACAAAAGCCTCCTGTTTCCGGATCTCGTCGCGCTCGCTCTTGCGGTTCCCACGGATGTTGCGGACGCGTTCTGCTTTTGACTCGGGCCTGTCCGTCTCTGCCATCCTTTCTGCGGATTCAACGATCGATTCGATCTGTTTTCCGAGATTTACTTTGGCTTCCGTCTCCTTCACCGTATGCTTTTTCCGCCGCGATTTCTCCTTTTCCTGCTCGTACCAGACTTCTTCCTGCTGTTTCCCGGCATACTTGGATTCCCAGTCAACCAGCCCGCACCGGATCATTTCTCTGCTGGCAGGATCCTCGACAAGGATCGCTCCCATGTCCCTCGGGTCATAGGAGATCCTGGCCTTATAGGTCCCTTTGGCCCTTGCCTTCTCGAACCAGAGCCCGGCCAGCGCTTCTTCACTGGAGTAATACAGTCCTTTGTATTTCACGCCCCGGTCGGTGACGCTTGCCGTATCAGACGGCATCAGCGCCTGGCGGAGCACATCCCGCGGGACTGTCCGAAGGCTCCCGGAACAGTAGCGGACGCCGAAATTCCAGAGCTCCAGAGGGATCGCGTCTACGCCAAGTTCCATCATCTGTTCATTCTTTTCATAATAATCCATGTAGTGGCTGTTATTATAATAAAGAACACACTGGATGATGATCTGCGTGAACTGCCGGATATCCAGCTTCGCGTCCAGACGGTAGTCGCGCCCACCGCGTTCGCCCATGTCCGGAAGTACCTTTCCCGGAAGGAACGGCGTCGCATTCGTACTGATGGTACGGAAATGCTGCTCTATGATGCCCTTCATATCCGCCCTGTATGGCGGCGCGTTTTCTATGCGGATCCCGAGCACTTTTACAAGATTATCCGCAAAACGGCTCTCCATTTCCCCGCGGTCCCCAAGGATCGCTGTCGGGATATGGTGGCAGGGCCATTCGTCTTCCGTTATAGTAATGCCATACGCCGCGCAGTAGGGAACCTTGTCACTGGCTGCATTCTCGATCGCCATCATAGCCCCGGCCCAGGATGGCCCTTCAAGGCCTACATACATTCCTGTCACGATACGGCTGTAGCTGTCTACAACGAAATACATGACGGGACGGCCGATGATGTCCTTCCGGTCGAACTGGGAGACCAGATAAATATCTCCGACCGTGGCATCGATCTGGTACTTCGCGCCCGGGCCCATCAGCTGGTAGTCAGATCGGCCGGTGATCGCCCTGCCGGTCAGTTCAAACTTTACATCACCATCACGCTTTTGCTTTATTGCTTTCATATCGAAGGTCTTCTCGAACCAATAACGGAACTGGCGGATCGAAGGGATCTGTTCCGGCGGGAGGAGTCTGACCCGTCCCGGTTTCTGCGGATCCGGCACGGAGTAGCTGTCTGACAGAAGCTTCTCATAGGTTTTTGTAAGTGTCGCCTTTTCTTTTTTCAGATAGTACTTTTTCACTGCCTTAAGGAAATTCCGGACATCTTCATCTTCAAGGCTCTTGCCAAAACCACCCTCATGAATCGCCGGCCTTCCCTGCTTTTTACCTCCGGTCCTTCGTTTTCCCCCGCAGTTCCGGTAATCCGGAAGAAATGCGTTTGGTGTTTTCCCCCTCGACCAGTACCTGGTTAAATACCGGTAAAGATTATTGTATGACGTCCCAAGCAGTTCCGCCGGGGATCGAAGCATTTCCTTCCTGAGCTGGCGGTCATATATATCCGGCTCGTTTTCCAGAATGTCTCCCAGCGCTGCCCAGAGTTCATCCCTCCGTGCTTTGGAGGCATCGGTGGCATCAGCCTCATCTACACAGCCGGGAACAGCATCTTCCCTTTTCTCAAACAAATGGTTTTCCAGTTCCCGCTGTAGCCAGTCGGGATCAAACGCCTCCGGCATCTTTTCCGGATTAAGACGCATCCAGAACCCCTTTTTCCTGTCAGGGGCAATCCATAAGATACGGTACCTGGTTTTGTTCGTGGTATCCTCCACCATTTCATTGATAAAGATGCTGCCCATAAAACTCCTGCTTTCCCAGCCTTGTCAGATTGATTTCTTCATTCAGGTCCAGTGTTATCTTTTTCTCACATATGAGCATTTTGAACACAGATATCCCTGTGCCTTCCCCCAGGTCAAATTCATGCTCCAAACAGCGGACGATCGTAGTCACAGGCATGTCCCCGGCTTCATATTGTTCCATAAAATACGCCGCACAGTCCGCCCTTTTCCGTTCATCCGTTATTGCTTCATATGCGCTCATGCCCGAACAGAGCCATTCAATATTGCGGACTTTCGTCCGGGGAATTTCTATTTCTGTCACCAGTTTCCAACTGATGCCCCGGCGCTGCCAGTAACGTCGCTCAATCTCGAGTTTTTCCCTCACGCGAGGCTTCCTTAATTCAGAAGTCGGCTTAACAGCCCTGGCAACCATCCCGTCATGCTTCGTGATCAGGAAGTCACTGGTCATAACATACGGAAAACCGCTGGATTTATCGTACGGATACCTGATTCCCGCTTCTTCAGCAATTGAAATGGCATCGGCGATATCGTCCAGCGGATACTGTTCCCTGATATCAGAGGTTACTTCAGACCAATCCAGCAAATAAAAGAATCCCAATTCAAGATTCGACATGAGGTGGTGCACCCGGCCGGTCTTTCTGCCTTTTACGCGCGAAACTATCCCCTTGGATGGAAAGTCCTGGATCTGTACCCATGGCTTATAGTTCTCCATGGTTCCCTGGCCCCGGCCTTCAGCAAGATATCTGCGATATTGGCTTTCATTCCACACCCGTTTATGCTTTGCCATAGGTGCACCGCCTTTTATCTATCTTGTTTGTAAATCTATCAAAGTATTATCACACTTATTGTAATTTTCTTTCCTTTCATACATATTATCATGCTTAATTGTATTTTATCAATCTAAATTGTAACTTTATAAAACTTAATTGTAATTAGACATCACCTCCTTAAGGTAAACGCCCGAACTGCATGAAATGATTGTTCCAGTAGTCCGTGTGAATGGTTGTGTACTGCACCGGCTTCCCACAGTGGATCATCATCCCGTCCCCGACATAGATGCCGACATGGCTTGCACCCGCCGTATCATAGGTCCGTTCAAAGAAGATGATGTCCCCGGGCTTTGCTTCCTCCGGTGAAACGTAGGCACAGACCTGCCGGATCCCTTCCGCGGTCAGCCGCCCGTAATCCCAGCCGTTTCCACAGTGGTTGATCACCCGGCTG
>Ga0256405_10010947_pt1 | contig 11750 bp, 5 predicted proteins | sample RumenRJG_02DNA_FD_189096 | JGI IMG/M metagenome (GOLD analysis project Ga0256405, IMG submission 189096) | Bovine rumen microbial communities from Lethbridge, Alberta, Canada - RJG_02 | ecosystem: Host-associated > Mammals > Digestive system > Stomach > Rumen | place: Canada: Alberta | collected...
CACAACAGATGTTCGAACAACTTTCGTTGGCTTACGATTATGGCATCCAGCGGATGTGGATTCTGAATGTGGGTGACTTGAAACCGATGGAATATCCCATCCAGTTGTTTATGGACATGGCGTGGAATCCTAAGGAATACACACAGCAAACGGTTACTGATCATACCCGTTGCTTCTTCTGTACTATACTCGGTGATTCCGTTGCCGAGGAAGCTACCTCCATCTATAACCGCAATTGCCAGTATATGGCTCGTGTAACTCCGGAGATGCTGGATGCACAGACCTATAATGTGACTACGGGAGAGTGGCGCAAGGTGGCTGACGACTATGCCCGTCTGGAGCGTCGTGCATTGCGACTGTTTGCCGAGATTCCAGAGGAGACTCGTGATGCTTATCGCCAGTCTATCCTCTTCCCCGTTCAGGCAATGGCCAACCTCTATGATATGTATTACGCCCAGGCTATGAATAAGGTTTTGGCAGATGCCAATAATCCAGATGCCAATGAGTGGGCTGACAGAGTAGCCCAGTGTTTCGAGCGTGATGCTCAACTCTGTCATTATTATAATAAGGTAATGGCTCATGGCAAGTGGGACGGTATGATGACACAGAAGCATATTGGCTATACCTCTTGGAATGATGACTTCCCTCATGAGATGTTACCTGTTACAAAGCGTGTAGAGAATGGATTGGCTGGTGGTTGGGTGTTCTCACCCTCTTGCGGCTATGTGGCAATGGAGGCTGAACATTACTTCAGTGCGCAGGCTACGGCTGATACCCAGTGGAGCATCTATCCCGACTATGGCCGTACACGCAGTGCGGTAGCATTGACTCCTTATACTGAAGCTGTTGGTGGTGCCAGCCTGACTTATCGTTTTGCCTTGCCTGCTGATGCACCTTCCAAAGTCAAGGTTCACGTCGTTGTGAAGTCAACGCTTGACTTCCTGAATGTGGGTGGTCATGAATATACGGTTAGCTTGGACGGTTCAGAACCTCAGGTGGTCAACTTTAACAAGACACTGGTTGACCGTCAGCCTTATATGTATTCTGAGTATTATCCTGCAGTGGCTCGTCGTATTGTCGAGAAAGTGGTGGAGTTGCCAGTAGGCAATGCTGCTGTTCATGAGCTGACTCTGACTCCACGTCATCCAGGCATTGTCTTTGAAAAAATCGTTGTCGATTGTGGAGGATATCAGCCACAATATCTATTCGGCGAAGAATCACCTGTAAAACGATAACAATGAGAACAATATTTATAGCTATCAGTATGGTCTGCTGTTTGTCAGTATCTGCTCAGCAGTACCCGTATAAAAACCCGAGTTTGTCAGCGCATGAGCGTGCGGTTGATTTGTGTTCACGCTTGACTTTGGAAGAAAAAGCCCAACTGATGTTGGACGAGAGTCCTGCTATCCCCCGTTTGGGTATCAAGAAGTTCTTCTGGTGGAGCGAGGCGCTGCATGGAGCAGCTAACATGGGAAACGTTACCGTGTTCCCAGAACCCGTAGCGATGGCTTCGTCGTTTAATCCCGACTTGCTTTATCAATGTTTTGATGTGGCTTCTACGGAGTTCCGTGCTCAGTACAACCATCGACTGTATGACCTCGGTGGCGAGGATATGAAAATGCGCAGTTTGTCGGTATGGACTCCGAATGTGAATATCTTCCGTGACCCACGATGGGGCAGGGGACAGGAGACCTATGGAGAAGATCCTTATCTGACTTCTATCATGGGTGATGCCGTGGTACGTGGCTTACAGGGTCCTGAGACTTCGAAGTATCGTAAATTGTGGGCTTGTGCTAAGCACTACGCGGTACATAGTGGTCCGGAATATACCCGTCATTCGGCAAACCTGACGGATGTGCCAGTCCGTGATTTCTGGGAAACGTATATGCCGGCCTTTAAGTATTTGGTTACCAAGAGTAATGTACGTGAGGTGATGTGTGCCTATCAGCGACTGGATGATGACCCTTGTTGTGGTTCGAATCGTTTGTTGCAGCAGATTCTGCGTGACGAGTGGGGCTTTAAGTATCTGGTTGTGAGCGATTGTGGTGCCGTATCCGATTTCTATACCTCTCATAAGTCCTCTTCTTCACCCATTACGGCTTCAGCCAAGGCAACATTAGCAGGCACTGATGTGGAGTGCGGCTACGGCTATGCTTACAAGAGCATTCCTGAGGCTGTTCGTCGTGGACTGATTACTGAAGCTGAGGTTGACAAGCATGTCATTCGTTTGTTGGAAGGCCGTTTCGACCTGGGCGAGATGGACGATCCTTCGTTGGTGGAGTGGTCGAAGATTCCTTATTCTGCTATGTCTACCAAGGCATCAGCCCAACTTTCGCTTAATATGGCGCGACAGACTATTGTGTTGTTGCAGAACAAAGGTGATGTACTGCCTTTGCAAAAGAATAAGGAGAAGATAGCTGTTATAGGTCCCAATGCTCATAACGAGCCGATGATGTGGGGCAACTATAATGGTACACCCAACAAGACCATTACCATTCTTGATGGCATCAAGGCCAAACAGAAGAAGTTGGTCTATTTCCCTGGTTGTGATTTAACCTACGACAAGGTGTTGGAATGTCACATGGCTACAGAGTGTGTGGCTCCTGACGGTAAAAAGGGACTGAAGGGCACCTTCTGGACTAATACAGAGATGGAGGGCAAACCATTCACTACAGAGTATTATACCAAGCCCTTGGCAGTAACTACTAACGGTATGCATGTCTTTGCCGCCAATCTGCCCATTGAGGACTTTTCTGCCAAGTATGAGACCACCTTTGCTCCTAAGGAGGCTGGAGAATATGTGCTGAACGTAGAGGGTACGGGTCAATTTGAGGTACTAGTTAATGGAGAGCGTAAGGCTTTCCATCGTATTTGGCGCTCTACACCCACCCGTACTGTGTTGAAGGCTGAAAAAGGACAGCAATTCCAGATAGAGGTGCGTTTCCAGACGGTCAAGACATGGGGTGCTGGCATGAAGATTAACATTGCCCGTGAATTGCCTATTGACTATCAGGAGACGATAGCCCAACTGAAGGGTATTGATAAGGTCATTTTCGTGGGAGGTATAGCTCCCAGTCTGGAAGGCGAGGAGATGCCTGTTAATATCGAAGGTTTCAAGGGGGGCGACCGTACCAGCATTGAACTGCCTCGTGTGCAGCGTGAATTCTTGAAGGCATTAAAGGCTGCTGGCAAGACCGTCATTTATGTAAACTGCTCTGGTTCTGCCATTGCGCTGTTGCCTGAAACAGAAACCTGCGATGCCATTGTGCAGGCTTGGTATCCTGGTCAGGAAGGTGGTACGGCAGTCGCCGATGTCTTGTTTGGTGACTACAATCCTAGTGGAAAGTTGTCTGTCACCTTCTATAAGAATGATGCTCAGTTGCCCGACTACGAAGACTATTCCATGAAGGGTCGCACCTATCGTTACTTCAACGATGCCTTGTTCCCCTTCGGCTATGGTCTGAGTTATACTGCGTTCGAGTTAGGTTCTGCCCAGTGCTCTGTGGATGGCAATTCTGTTACCATCACCCTGCCCGTTACCAATACTGGTAAACGTGATGGAACGGAAATCGTTCAGGTATACGTCAAGAATCCTGCTGACCCCGATGCTCCGCTGAAGACCCTTCGTGCCTTCCAGCGTATTAGCGTCGAGGTAGGTCAGACACAAACCATTACCCTGAAACTGGATCGTCAGTCGTTCGAATTCTTTGATGCGGAAACGAACACCATGCGAGTAAAGCCTGGACAGTACGAAGTGCTTTATGGCACCAGCTCTGCGGATGCTGACCTACAATCAATGATAATAACCATTTAACCAATTAATAATGAAAAGAATTACAATCCTTATGCTGACGCTGGTTGCTACGATGATGGCAACAGCACAGAACCCTTACCTGCCGTTGTGGGAACATGTTCCCGATGGAGAACCCCGAGTGTTTGACGACCCAGATAATCCTGGTCGTCAGCGAGTATATATTATAGGTTCGCACGATACGCATTTTACGCAGTATTGTGGTAATGATATCCGCATGTGGTCGGCTCCTGTAGAGGACTTGTCGCAATGGCGTGACGAAGGCCCGATTTTCTCCTATTTCGTCAATGGACAGTGGGACACGATGTTTGCTCCCGACTTAGTAGAGGTTGTTGACAAGGCTACCGGTAAGAAGACCTATTGGCTGTATCCTCACTCTCGTGGATGGCAGCGTGTGCCTATGGTTTGTAAGGGTGACCGTCCCAACGGTCCTTTTGTGCCCGTCAACCTGACTGCTGATGGAACAAAGTGTGTGGATGGTTCATTGATTGACTTCGATCCCTCTGTGTTCATCGAGCCTGTGACCAACAAGAAAGACCCTGATTTTGCTCGTGGTTTCCGTGCTTATGTATATTATGGATTCCAGCATTCATCAGCTTTTGAACTTGACCAGGAGACGATGTATCTGAAGCGTGAAGGTCGTGAGGTATTGGATGGTTTTATCCCCGATGCGATGCAGTTCTTCGAGGCTAGCAGCATCCGCCAGATTGGCAATAAATATGTGATGATCTATTCCGGATTCAGTGGCCCGGAATATGGTCAGGGACGTAGCAATTCCACCTTGCGTTACGCTTATGGCGATTCGCCCATAGGTCCTTGGACCAGTGGTGGTGTGTTGGTTGACTCGCGTGGAGTAATTCCAGGTGAGAATGATGCTCACCTCATTACTGCCAATGCAGGTCATAATACCCATGGCTCATTGCAGTTGGTCAATGGTCAGTGGTATGTGTTCTACCATCGTCCTCCCCGTGGCTTCGGCTATGCCCGTCAGGCCATGGTGGCTCCCGTGAAGATTACTTGGGACAAGAAAGCCGTCAGCAAGGGTGGTAAGGTATGCATTACAGGTTACGACCCTTATGCAAAGGATAATGTCTGGACTGCTAAGGCTACTGATGGTATGGAGTATACAGGTGCTGAGGTAACCAGTGAAGGTTTCCAGATATATGGTTTGCCACCTTATCAGTACTACTCTGCAGGTATTGCCTGTGTCATGACGGGTGGAACCAATAGCAACGAGTGGATGCAAGATAACTTCGACGTATGGAACAACTCCATGGACTTGGCAGGAATTACCAACAAGGGTATTGTTGGTTTTAAGTACTTCGGCTTTGGTGGCTTGGCACAGGACACCAATGGATTAAAAGCCTTCAAAGGTGTTCAGAAGGGAGATGGTGCAGCATTGAACCTCCATCTGACTCCTGGAGGTCATGGAGCCTTTAAGATTCATGTACTTTTGGATAATCCTTGGAATGGACAGGAGATTGCCGTTGTCAACGTACCTGCTGGTGCTCAGCGCAGTGCTCAGATGTATCAAGTAGCTGTACCTGCTGTAGAAGGACTGACGGGCAAACATGCTATCTATCTCGTGGCAGAGGGTGCAGACATTCAGCCCAAGAAGGATGATCGTCCGCAGTGGGGCCGTCGTCCACAGCCCCAACGTCCAGAAGGGCTCTTCGACCTGCACGGTATTGGTTTCTCGAAGAGTAATCAGCCATGTGTGGTTCCCGTTGTCCCACAGATTACCATCAAGGCCGATGGCAAGCAGTTGGTTATCCCCGCTCTTCCCATCCGCACTACCAACCAGAATGGTTATACAGACCTGACCCGTTATCAGGTATATGCTCCACAGAACGTGAAGCAACTGGAGGTGAAGTCGAGTGTACCAGGAGTGAAGATAACCATCAGTCCTATTACAGAGGGTAGGGCAACCATAACATGTGATTATAACGGACAAAAGAAGATTTATCTGATTAACTAAAAAATGAAACACGTTTTATTAACAAGCGTATTGTTGATGTTTTCAATATTGGGAGCAAGAGGAACCGTGGATGAAAACTTTCATATTTACCTTTGTTTTGGACAATCGAATATGGAGGGCAATGCTCAATGGGAATCCCTTGTAGATGAGAATGTGGATGAGCGATTCCAGATGCTGGCTACTTGTGATTTCGAAAATCCCCAGCGTACAGTGGGTGAATGGTATGTGGCTAATTGCCCGATAGTTAGTCCTACGGGAAAATTGGGACCTACTGACTATTTCGGTCGTACCATGGTTGCTGCTATGCCTGCCAGTGTGAAGGTTGGTGTTGTTGCAGTAGCGATGGGTGGTAGTCCAATTGAAATGTTTGACAAGGACCTGTACCAGGCTGAGATGCAGAAGAAAGATGAAAAAGGTGGTACACCTTGGCACGTCATATTGGCTAATATGCACTATGGTGGTAATCCATATGGACGCCTCATAGAGATGGCTAAGAAGGCGCAGCAGGTAGGTGTTATTAAAGGTATTTTGCTGCATCAAGGTTGTTCGAACAATGGCGATTCAGAGTGGCCATCGAAAGTTAAGAAGATCTATAACGACATACTTGCCGACCTTGGTCTTGAGGCAAAGGATGTACCTTTGCTTGCAGGAGAAATGGAACGTGAGGATATGGGTGGAATCTGCTATGGGCATAACACAAAGGTAAACCTTCTTCCTACAATTCTTCCTACAGCTCATGTGATTAGTTCGGAAGGTATTCCTGGTAATGGAATAGATGGATTCCATTTCTCAGCAGCGGGCTATCGCACCTTCGGTAAGCGTTATGCCTATGAGATGTTGCATGTATTGTCACTCCAAGCGCAGAAGGATGCTAGTTATGCCATGGCCGAAAGCCTTCAGAAGTTTTATTCTTTGCTTTCGCTTAATGCTAATGATATCACGTTGCGGGTTGGTGCCAGCAAGAGTATCGCAGTAACGGGTCAGTTTGCAGATGGTCATACAGAGGTCCTGACTCACGAGGTTTCTTATTCCAGTTCGGATTTCACGGTTACTTCTGATGGGGAAGTTTCTGCCACTGAAGAAAAAAAAGGTGTGGTGACCGTTTCCTATACTGATTTTATGGGGCAGCAGCATACAAAGGATATTCATGTTGAGGCCTCTATGTCAGGTCCTAATCGTTACTTGCAGGTAAATAATGGAACAGCAGGGGCTAATGCCTGGGACAAGCAACTCTACTGTACACTATTGAAACCAATGGAGATAGGTAAGACCTATGTGGTGAAGGCTTGGATAATGGCTGAACAGGCTGGCGAATGTGCTTTGTGGCCAGTATGGTCAGAAAGCCCGAATCGTGATGAGTGGGGTAATTCTAAAGATTTGCTTTATCTTACAAGTTATCAAGTAACATCCAATAGTCAAGAGTTTACATGGGAATTTAATGCTGACTGGGCTATTGATAAACTCCAATGGGCTTTTGGTAAAATTGGTGGTAAGATGTGTTTTGATGATATAACTTGTGTGGAGAAGGGTACCACGGAAAACATGGTTCCTAATGGTTCTTTTGATTCGGATGATATCTCCAAATGGGGTGTCATTACCTGGAATGGTCAGAGTATGTCTATAGCTGAGGAAACGGTTTCTGGCATAAAGATGGCTCACAACATAGGAATTACGAATAATGTAATCTATGACCTAAACGGAAGGCGCGTTAGTGCGAATCGTCTTTGTCCAGGTATTTACATTCGTGATGGCAAGAAGTTCGTGGTAAAATAACATATTCAATATGATTCACTTTTTTAACTATCAACACAAAATGAAACAAACAGTAAAATTAGCTGTAGCCCTTTTATTGGCTATGAGTAGCTCAAGTGTTTGGGCACAATGGGGCGCTCCCGTTGACCCAAATCCCAACATGGGAATGAAGGACGCTTACAAGGATTATTTCATGATTGGCGTCGCAGTAAATCAACGTAATGTGTCTGACCAGGATCAGATAAATCTTATCAATAAGGAGTTCTGCAGCATCACAGCCGAGAACGATATGAAACCTGGTATGATTCACCCTAAGGAGGGCGTGTGGGACTTCGAAAAAGCCGATAAGATTGCCAATTTCTGTCGTCAGAATGGTATCAAGCTGCGTGGACACTGTCTTTGCTGGCATTCACAGTTCGCCGATTGGATGTTTACTGACAAGAAAGGTCGTGACGTCAAGAAGGAGGTGTTCTATGAGCGTCTGCGTGAACACATCCATACGGTTGTAAATCGTTATAAAGATGTCGTCTATGCATGGGATGTAGTGAACGAGGCCATCTCTGACGGTGGTGGTTTTGGTGGTGGATGGGGACGTCCAGGACAGGCTCCCAATCCCTACCGCGAGAGCCGTCATTATAAACTCTGTGGCGACGAGTTTATTGCCAAAGCTTTCGAATTTGCCCACGAGGCTGATCCAAATGCTTTGCTGTTCTACAACGACTATAATGAGTGCGATCCTGGCAAGCGCGACCGTATTTATAATATGGTAAAGAAGATGCAGGACGCTGGTGTGCCCATCCATGGTATTGGTATGCAGGGACATTATAATGTTTATGGACCTTCTGAAGAAGATATCGATGCTGCTATCACCAAGTATTCACAGCTCGTGAAGCACATCCATGTTACAGAGCTCGATATTCGTATGAACACGGAGATGGGTGGACAGCTGCGCTTCTCGCGTGGTGAGGCAAAGCCCGTGGCTGGCTATATGAACACCTTGCTGACCGATCAGTACAACCGTATCTTCAAGATTTTCCGCAAGCACAAGGATGTCATCGACTGTGTGACTTTCTGGAACCTTGGTGACCGCGACTCTTGGTTGGGTGTGAATAACCATCCGCTGCCTTTCGACGAGAACTATAAGCCCAAGCAGGCCTATTATGCTATCAAGAACTTCAATGCTGCTCTTGATAATGCTAAACCCAAGGAGGACTTTGTTCCCAATCCGATGAATCAGCCTGGACAGGAATATCCTCAGGTTAACAGCGAGGGCTATGCCCGTTTCCGCGTGGTAGCTCCTGATGCCAAGTCGGTTATCGTCAGCCTCGGTCTGGGTGGTCGTGGCGGTACGGTACTGCGCAAGGATAAAGATGGTGTGTGGGTAGGTACTACTGAAGGTCCGATGGATCCAGGCTTCCACTATTATCACCTGACTATTGACGGTGGCGTATTCAACGATCCGGGCACACATAATTATTTCGGTTCTTGCCGTTGGGAGAGCGGTATCGAAATTCCTGCTCCCGATCAGGACTTCTATGCTTATCGCAAAGACATTCCTCACGGAAACATCCAGCAAGTGACTTTCTGGTCTGAGAGCACTGGCAAGATGCAGACTGCCAATGTCTATCTGCCCAATGGCTATGGAAAACTTGTTAAGAGTAAGAATGGAAAGCTCGCCCAGGAACGCTATCCTGTTCTCTACCTGCAGCATGGCTGGGGTGAGAACGAAACCAGTTGGCCTGTACAGGGTAAGACTGGTCTTATCATGGACAACCTGATTGCCGATGGCAAGATCAAACCTTTCATTATTGTGATGGCCTACGGTCTGACCAACGATGTTAAGTTTGGTACCATTGGCCAGTTTACTGCCAAGGAATTTGAAACTCTGCTCATCGATGAGTTGATTCCTCATATCGACAAGAACTTCCTGACGAAGGCAGATAAGTGGAATCGTGCCATGGCTGGTCTGTCAATGGGTGGTATGGAGACCAAACTCATCACCCTGCGTCGTCCTGAAGTCTTCGGCTATTGGGGCTTGCTCAGTGGTGGCACTTATATGCCTGAGGATATCAAGGATCCCAAGGCTGTGAAATACATCTTTGAGGGTTGTGGTTCTAAAGAGAACCCTGCCGGCATCAATAAGAGCGTCGAGTCGTTGAAGGCTGCTGGCTTTAATGCCGAGGGGCTTATCTCAGAGGGCACGGCTCACGAATTCCTTACTTGGCGCCGCTGCCTCTACCAAATGGCACAGAGCCTGTTTAAGTAATCCTATTTAGATGGTGATTTCCCCTGAGCCATAGCATCGGTGATGCTGCGCATCGTAGATGACACAAAACTGGCCTGGGGCAACACCATGGATAGGTGCATCGGCATGCACCAGATATTTTCCATCGCCCAATGATTCAAGTTTGGCAGGTAAATAATCTGGGGTATGCCGAATTTTTAATGTGATATCCGTTGGTGGCAACTGCCCATTGATGCTGTGGAAGTCGTGGATGGGGAAATCCTTGGTATAAGCACTCTCTGGGTCGTAACCATGCGATACATAGATGATGTTCTGCTCGATGTCTTTCTTGATGACAAACCAAGGGCCACCACCCAGTCCCATGCCTTTTCGCTGGCCAATGGTGTGAAACCAGTGACCTTTATGCTTGCCAATCTTCTTACCCGTTTCTATTTCTATCACGTCACCAGGCTTTTCGCCTAGGTAGCGACGCAGATAGTCGTTATAGTTAATCTTGCCCAAGAAACAGATGCCTTGCGAATCCTTGCGCTTGGCATTCACCAAGTGTTCACGTTCGGCAATCTCGCGCACTTCCTCCTTCATCATGTGTCCAATGGGGAAGAGAGCCTTCTTCAATTGCCAGTCGTAAATCTGGGCTAAGAAGTCCGTCTGGTCCTTTACTGGGTCAGGACTGGTGCAGAGCCACTTTAATTTACGATTTGACAATTTACCATTTACAGTTTCAGAGCATTCCTCTTCTTCTGTCTGTGCATAATGACCTGTAGCAATAAGGTCGTAGTCTTTACCGCACTTCTCATGGAAAGCACCGAACTTAATCAGACGGTTGCACATCACGTCAGGATTCGGAGTAAATCCGGCACGGACCTTGTCCATGGTGTATTTGGTGACCTGATCCCAGTATTCACGATGGCAATCGATGACCTCCAGCTTACAGCCATACTTATGGCTGACAGCTGTAGCCATCTCCAAGTCCTCCTCTGAGGAACAGTCCCATTCTTCCTCCTCCTCAGGCCCTATCTTGATATAAAAACAATCAGGGTGCAAGCCTTGTCGCACCAATTCGTAGAGCACGACGGAAGAGTCGACACCCCCTGAGAGCAATACTGCAATTCGCTTTTCTGATAGATTCATGGTGCAAAAGTACAAATAAATCGAGAATAATTTGTATCTTTGTCCCAGAAAATTAAATATGAGGAAAGAAGACTATGGTAGAACTAAAAAACGAACAACTGACCATTCGTGTGGCAGAACTGGGAGCTGAGCTCCAGAGTGTGAAAGATAACGAGGGTAGGGAATATATGTGGCAGGCTGGCGAACAGTGGCCTCGCCATTCACCTATTCTGTTCCCTCTTGTTTGCAGTGTGAACGACAATACCTATGTCGTTGATGGAAAGGAATATCATCTGCCTCGTCATGGCTTTGCCCGCGACAAGGAGTTTACGCTGGTTAGTCAGACACAGGAGAAGGTAACCTTTGCCCTTCATGAAAGCGAGGAAACGCTGAAGGTCTATCCCTATCACTTCAATCTGGCTGTTACCTATCGCTTGGAGGCTAACAAGGTGCATGTCATCTGGCATGTGGAGAACACGGATACCCGTGAGATTCATTTCCAGATAGGTGGACATCCAGCCTTCAACATGCCCAGCGGAAAGTTAGAGGGTATGATTAAACTCGACAACGAGGAACCCATGGATGCACTGAAGAGTTATGCTGATGGTAGCCACGATATGGTGGACGTGCCCTTGGAGGCTGATATGGGTATCTTGGAAATCAACAACAACTTCTTCCGCAATGACTCCGTGAAGATTCACAATTGTCAGACCCATCGTGCCATGCTGATGGATACCAATGGCGAACCTGCCATAACGGTAGATTACAAGACTCCTGTCTGTGCGTTCTGGAGTCCTTTCGACAAGCAGGCTCCCTTTGTCTGCATCGAACCGTGGTATGGTATTGGCGACCCA
>Ga0256405_10010948_pt1 | contig 11750 bp, 7 predicted proteins | sample RumenRJG_02DNA_FD_189096 | JGI IMG/M metagenome (GOLD analysis project Ga0256405, IMG submission 189096) | Bovine rumen microbial communities from Lethbridge, Alberta, Canada - RJG_02 | ecosystem: Host-associated > Mammals > Digestive system > Stomach > Rumen | place: Canada: Alberta | collected...
CCGGCTCATTGACCTGATGGGGCGCAAGGCGGCACGGCTCGACCTGGTGGAGAACGTGGTGCTCGACGAGGCCGACGAGATGCTCAACATGGGTTTCTCCGAAAGCATTGACCAGATATTGGAAGGTGTGCCGCAGGAACGCAACACCCTGCTCTTCTCGGCCACCATGAGCAAGGAAATAGAGAAGATAGCCAAGAACTACCTGCGCAACCACAAGGAAATCGTGGTGGGCTCGCGCAACGAAGGCGCCGAGTTCGTAAACCACGAGTATTATCTGGTGCGGGCCAGCGACAAGTATTTGGCCTTGAAACGCGTGGTGGACTATTACCCGAAAATCTACGCCATCATCTTCTGCCGCACCCGTCTGGAGACACAGGAAGTGGCCGACAAACTCATCCAGGACGGCTACAATGCCGAGGCCCTGCACGGCGACCTCAGCCAGGCACAGCGCGACCTGACCATGCAGAAGTTCCGCCAGCACAACACCCAACTGCTCGTGGCCACCGACGTGGCCGCCCGGGGACTCGACGTGGACGATCTGACCCACGTCATCAACTACGGACTGCCCGACGACGTGGAAAACTATACCCACCGCAGCGGACGCACCGGCCGCGCCGGCAAGAAAGGCACGAGCATCAGCATCGTCCATCTGCGTGAGAAAGGGAAGATACGCCTTATTGAGAAAACCATAGGCAAGTCGTTTGTGAAGAAACCCCTGCCCACGCCCGGCGAGATATGCACGAAGCAGCTCTACCGCGTCATCGACCAGCTGGAGCGCGCCGTAGTGGACGAGGAACAGATTGCACCGTTCCTGCCCGAAATATACCGCAAGCTCGACTGGCTCGACAAGGAAGACATCGTGAAGCGCTTCGTGAGCATGACCTTCGGACGCTTCCTCAGCTACTACGCCAATGCCCCTGAGATAGAAGAGCCGCAAGAGCCCTCCAAGCAAACCCGCGGCGGCACCAAAGCCAAGGGTGCGGCCAAGGCTCCCAAAGGGGCGGCCAAAGCGGAGAAGGGCTATGTACGCTTCTTCTTCGGCGCCGGCAAGCGCGACCACTTCTTTGCCCGCGAAATCATAGGTCTCATCAACCGCTACACCCTCGACCCCGTCGATATCGGCCGCATCGACCTGATGCAGAATTTCTCTTTTTTCGAAGTACCCGAAGGCGTGGCCGACCTGGTGGAAGGCGCCCTGCGCAATGCCCGCGACAAGGAAGGCAGGCGCATCACCGTAGAGCGGGCGGACCAACGGGAGAAAAGCCGCCATGCCAAGCCCGCCTACAAAGGCAAGAAAGATTTCAAGGACAAGAACGCCCGCGACACCAAGCCCAAAGCCAAGACCGGGGGGAAGGAAAAGGTGGACTGGCGGCAGTTCTTCCAACACAACAACATCGTTGCGGACTCTCAGGACGACCCTTGGGCCAAAACGAAAAAGAAAGGAAAAAAGAAATGAAACGCGCCCTCTTACCCTTCGTCCTCGCCCTGACCTCGCTCACCCTGTGGGCCCAGCACCCGGTGCTCAAGCTGGGCGGAGGCTGGGCTTCCCACTACGGCGGCTCCACACGCAACGTGGGAGCGATAAAGATTGGCGTGGGCTATGAGGTGGAGCTCGGCGGACTGTGGTCGGTCGAGCCCGGCGTGTACTACATGGCCAAAGGCTGGAAGGACCGCGACCGCCAGGTCATTGTTTACGATGAAGACGGGGAGATTGTCTATGACGACGAGGGCAACATCGTAACCGGTCTCATGAACGTCACCAGCAACACCAACTACGTGGAACTGCCCGTGCTCGTCAACTACTACGTGCCTTTGTCAACAGCCCACTACCTCTCTTTCTCAGCCGGTCCCTACGTGGCCTGGGGCGTGGGCGGCAAGGCCAAGACCAGCGGCGACACCGGGCAGACCGGTGCGGCCCGCTTCTACCATGAGCATCCCACCTTCAGCCAGTCCGACATGCACCGTTTCGACGCCGGCATCACCGCAGCCGTCGGCTACGAGTTCAACCGGCAGTGGGCTGCCGCCCTCACCAGCGACTTCGGCCTGGCCAACGTCAGCCGCAGCGGAGCAAAGAACATCGCCATCCTGCTGCAGGTGGCCTACAAGTTCAGATAAGAAAGAAATTCAAAAATATTTGGCAACGATATAGAAGTTGACCCAAATATCTAAAAAAAGTGAGTAGCCAATCACGATTACTCACTTTTATAATACATTCTTGTTCAAATACTTTCTCAAGCACTTTGAGACACACTCGCTGATAATCTGCTGAATGTTTTTATGACGTACGGATTCAGAGAATGTGTTAGCATTTAATAGCAGTGATAAAGACATCCCCACCAATTGAAACAATATAATCTACATTCCATTGGGTATTGCCACGACCACCTCTTCTCCTTTTGATGATTCTTATAAGTTGTGAATGATTATTCACAAATCTTTCAATCTCTTGTCTTTATAATACACTCTTGAATTTAATTGTTCCTGATGAAGTTGGCTTCATCAAGATTGGATTGCAATGTTGATTGATTTGGTATTCAACCTCCCATCTTCGTGTTTCTGCTTCATCAATGCTATAATGGCAAGTTCTCATCAAGAACTCCACGTATTCATCTAATTTTAATGTTACAGTACTACTTTAATGTTACAGTACTACTTACATTATTGTCATCTTTTATAGTTCTGTATCTTTTCACTCATCTTATTCATAAATTCCTCAAAAGGAATTGCATTAAGGCGAGAAATAAGTTCTTCTGTACTCATACCACCTCTTGCCTTAAATTCTTCCGTAATCATATCGACTTCCCGTTGTTCTGATTCTGTTAAAACTACTTTATCCATACCTATAATCCTTTAAGAAACTTTACTTATAAATACCTTGTTTTCTGCAAATATACTAAAAAATTCTGAGAAAAACAAATCTTCGTGATATTTATTAGAAAAATAACAAGATAAATACAATATAATACGATATGAAGAAACTTATAAGATTAACAGAATCAGACCTTCATAGAATAGTGAAAGAATCAGTCAAAAAAATATTAACAGAAGGGGAAAATTGGATTGGAGATTATGAACGAAATAATTTTGATATTCTGAGACAAAGAGTCAGCGAATATGGAGGTACTTGTTCATTCTCTTTGAATGGTAAAGATTTTACAATAGTGTCAACTCAAAGGGGCTTTACAATAACAAGTGGTGTTGATTTTAGATATGATGCGCTTAATGTTGATAACGCATTAAAAGCCACATGGAAATTTTCCAATGGGGTCAAATAATATATAATCGCCAAACTATTTTGACAAAACCGCTGGAGAGGTCCCGTTTCGGCGCTCAAAGGCGGCGTTTCAAAAAAACAAAACGGCGTTTCAAAAGTTTGAAACGCCGTTTCTGTTTGACCATATTCCCGGACCGATGAAAATCAACCGGTTGGAAAACCGATGGAATTTTTCCAAAAAAATCTGACAAAAGGGTGGTCCGTTCCCGCCGCGGCGGGACGCGATTCAAGCCTGCGGTTTCCCGCCTATGCTTCTGACATGTTTGCCCTTGTGCAGGCCTATTGTTATAAATAGGACAAATAGAGATAGTTGGTCTGGGCGGGATACTCGGCGGCAAGGGTGTCAATCTGATTGACAACCGGCAAAAGGCCTAATTCCTGACGCCATTTGCGAACCACAAGTGCCGCCCGCTCCATCTTCATGCCCGCTTCGAGACCAAGAACGCGGGCAATCTGAAAATCGGAGAAGCCGTACTTCTTTGCCTCAAGAAAGAGGGAGGCAAATTCAGGCTCTTCGATGGCTTCCAGAAATTCAGAGTATTCCGAATGGTTATAGAAATCCGATAACCAGGCGAACTCCTTGAGACGGTCATTGACAGCAATGATGTGCTTGAGCTTTTCGAGAAACCAGCGGTCAATCATTGTCAGACGGTGTATCTGCTCTATAGAATACCCCGCCATCATGGCCTTTGCAAGAGCGAAAATACGTATGTCCGTAGCGTGCCGGAGACTCCCGGGGATGTCCTGCACCTTAATCTCATGGTTATCTACGAAGCCATGCATGCCCTGTCCTATCATGCGCAAGCCCTTCTGGATGGCCTCCTCGAACGTACGGCCGATGGCCATCACTTCACCGACACTCTTCATGCTGGAACCCAGCTCGTGGTTCACGCCATGGAACTTGGAGAGATCCCACCGGGGAATCTTGCAAACCACATAGTCAAGGGCAGGCTCGAAGAAGGCACTGGTTGTCTTGGTGACAGAGTTCTTCAGCTCGAAGAGCCCATAACCGAGGCCAAGTTTGGCAGCAACGAAAGCCAGGGGATAGCCCGTGGCTTTTGAAGCCAAAGCAGAAGAGCGGCTGAGACGGGCGTTGACCTCAATGACACGATAATCCTCGGAATTAGGGTCGAGCGCATACTGCACATTGCATTCGCCGACGATGCCGATGTGACGTATTATCTTGATGGCAAGGGCACGCAGTTTATGGTATTCGCTGTTGGTGAGCGTCTGCGAGGGAGCTACGACAATGCTCTCGCCCGTATGGATGCCCAGAGGGTCGAGATTCTCCATGTTGCATACGGTGATGCAGTTGTCGTAGCGGTCGCGCACCACTTCGTATTCTATCTCTTTCCAGCCCTTCAGCGACTTCTCCACCAACACCTGCGGCGAGAAGGCGAACGCTTCCTCGGCTTGTGCCTTCAGTTCCTCGTCGTTGTCGCAGAAGCCTGAACCGAGACCGCCGAGGGCATAGGCGGCACGAAGAATGACGGGGAAACCCAACCCGTGGGCTGCCCTCTGCACCTCCTCGACGGTGTTGCAAGCTTCGCTCCTGATGGTCTTCACGCCAATCTCGTCAAGCCGCTTGACAAAAAGGTCCCTGTCTTCGGTGTCGATGATTGCTTGGACGGGCGTACCAAGAATTTTGACGCCGTATTTCTCGAAAACCCCTTTACGGTAAAGCTCCACGCCACAGTTCAGCGCGGTCTGCCCACCGAAACTCAACAGGATGCCGTCCGGCCGCTCCTTTTCTATGATCCGTTCCACGAACTCTGGCGTGACGGGTTGGAAATAGACCGTGTCGCTGACACCCTGCGAGGTCTGAACCGTTGCGATATTAGGATTAATGAGAACCGACTTGACACCCTCTTCCTTCAAGGCTTTCAGTGCTTGGGCTCCACTGTAATCAAACTCTCCGGCCTGACCAATTTTGAGGGCACCGCTGCCAAGAATGAGAACTTTCTTAACCGTTGATAAGTTGGGACGCTGTTTGTGGGCTGACAGGTTGCCTGCTTCTACCTCCAACAGGTTTACGCGCTCACCGGTCAGCTTGTTCACCAAAGAAACAAATTCATCAAACATCCATTCCGTATCTGTTGGCCCGGAGCAGGCTTCCGGGTGGAATTGTGCAGAAAACCAAGGCTTGGTCCTGTGGCGGATGCCTTCGTTGGAGCCATCGTTCATGTTTACGAACAACGGTTCCCAATCTACAGGCAATGTTGAGTCATCAACGGCATAGCCATGATTCTGGCTCGTGATAAAGCATTGTGTGGTACCGACACGCTGCACCGGTTGATTATGACTGCGGTGGCCATACTTCAGTTTGTATGTCTGAGCGCCAGCAGCTCTTGCCAAGAGTTGATTTCCCAGACAAATGCCCATGAGCGGCCGCACTTCCGGATTGTTCAAGAATGTGCGGATGTGCTCCACGGTTCTACTGCACCTCTCAGGGTCGCCAGGACCATTCGCAAGGAACAAGCCGTCGAAGTCAAGCTGATTAAAGTCATAGTCCCATGGAACCCTGATAACCTCAACGCCACGGTTTATCAGGCAACGTATGATGTTAGCCTTGACACCACAATCGACAAGCACAACACGCTTGCCGGCTCCCGCGTTATAGCGAATCGGCTCACTGCAGCTCACCTGTTCCACCCAATTGACAGAACCATAGTCGGATTTCTCCATACTCCTAGCACTTTCTGCGCCTTCTGTCGCAATCCGTCCTCTCATTACACCGTTCTCCCTAAGACGTTTGGTGAGCCTTCGTGTGTCAATGCCTGTGATGGCGGGTATTTTTTCTCGCTTTAGCCATTCGGAGAGAGACTCCTTGGCGTTCCAATGGCAATACTTCTCGCTATAATCAGCCACGACAAGGCCTTTGACATGAATCTTGTCACTTTCCATGAACTTAGGCAATGGTTCGCCTCCTGTTTCCGGAACACCATAGTTTCCAATCAAAGGATATGTTGTCACCAGTATCTGGCCTGCATAGCTTGGGTCGGTCAGGCTTTCCGGGTAGCCCGTCATTGCCGTATTGAACACGACTTCGCCAACGGCATTTCCTTCGTAGCCAAACGACCAACCGCAGAACTCGCTGCCGTCGTCAAGAATCAATCTTGCTGCTCGCTTCATTGTTTTTTATTTATTTCTTCAATATGCCTGTTCGTGAACACCTTTCACCGCTCTTCCGCTGGGATCGTTCATGTTTTGGAATTCAGCATCCCATTCGAGGGCAATGGCGGTTGAACAGGCCACACTTGCCTCTTGGTTAACACATCTGGCAGCAGAGTCGCTGGGGAAGTGCTCGGCGAAGATGCTGCGATAATAGTACTCCTCCTTGTTGAGTGGTGGGTTGACGGGGAAGCGTTCTGCAGCATGCGCCATCTGTTCGTCGGTGACGGCTTCGGAGGTTATCTTTTTCAACGTGTCTATCCACGAATAGCCTACACCGTCGCTGAACTGTTCCTTCTGTCGCCAGGCTATCCCTGCGGGCAACATGTCGGCAAAGGCCTCACGGACTATTTTCTTCTCAATCGTTGTGCCGGGACACATCTTGGCTTCCGGATTGGTACGCATGGCCACATCAAGAAATTCTTTGTCGAGGAAAGGAACTCTACCTTCTACACCCCATGCCGAAAGACTCTTGTTGGCACGAAGACAGTCGTAGTAGTGAAGTTTGCTGAGCTTGCGAACAGTCTCCTCATGGAAAGCCTTCGCGTTGGGGGCTTTGTGGAAATAGAGGTAGCCGCCGAACACTTCATCTGCTCCCTCTCCGCTAAGAACCATCTTGATGCCCATGGACTTGATTACACGGGCAAGCAAATACATGGGGGTTGATGCACGGACGGTCGTCACGTCGTACGTCTCGATGAAATAGATGACATCGCGTATGGCGTCAAGCCCTTCTTGTATGGTATAATTGATTTCGTGATGTACAGTGCCGATGTGGTCGGCCACTAACTTCGCCTTTTCCAAGTCGGGAGCACCCTTCAAGCCTACGGCAAAAGAGTGCAGCCGGGGCCAATAAGCCCTGGTCTGCGAATTGTCTTCTATGCGGTGCTCGCTGAACTGCTCTGCAATGGCTGAGATGACAGAAGAATCGAGCCCGCCGCTGAGCAGCACGCCATAGGGAACGTCGGACATCAACTGGCGCTTCACGGAGTCTTTCAGAGCATTGCGGATGGCATCTACGCTTGCCCCGTTGTCCTTCACTGCATCATAATTAAACCAGTCACGCGTGTAATAGCGTTTCATGCCGGGCTCTTTGCTCCAGTAATAATGACCGGGCAGGAAGGGTTCGTACCGCTCACATTGTCCTTCGAGTGCCTTCAGTTCGGAAGCGACATACACCGTTCCATCGCTGTCATAACCTATATACAGAGGTATCACACCGATTGGGTCGCGAGCTATCAGAAACTCATCCTTTTCTTCATCGTAAAGGGCGAAAGCAAAGATGCCGCTGATGTCCTCCAGAAAATCTATGCCCTTGTCACGATAGAGCGCCAGGATGACTTCGCAGTCACTGCCTGTCTGGAACTCATAACGGTCTGCATAGCGGCAGCGAATCTCCTGATGATTGTAGATCTCGCCATTGACGGCCAACACTTGTTTCCTGTCGGGCGAGAACAAAGGTTGCCCGCCGCTTTCGGGATCAACGATGGAGAGACGTTCGTGAGCAAGGATGGCCGAACCACCACAATAAATGCCACTCCAGTCAGGACCGCGATGCCGAATCTTTTGACTCATGCGCAAGACTTTTTCGCGAAGTTCGTGCGTCTGCTTCTTAACATTGAATATCGATACGATACCACACATAATGATATTTACACTTTAATGATTTACCATTCATTTTCGTCTAACACTCTTTGCGTAATTCTGGTGGTGGAACCCTTGCTGTTTTTTGACAAAAAGATCCGTTCCCGCCGCGGCGGGACGCGACTCAAGCCTGCGGTTTCTCGCCTATGCGGCGACACCACTTGCCTCCCAACAGGCAGTAGAGACCGATGACAACAAGCGGAATGCTGAGTATCTGGCCCATGTTGAGCCATTGCCCGGCCTCGAAGTCCACTTGGTCTTCCTTTATCAGTTCTATCAGTATGCGGAAGGTGAAGATGACCGTCAGACAGAGGCCGAAGAAGAAGCCCGACCCCGTGCGGCGCTTATGATAGCGGTAAACGGCCAGCATCACAAAGAAGAACGACAGGTAGAAGAGCGACTCGTAGAGTTGCGCCGGGTGGCGGGCAAAGGTCTCGCCGTTGTTCAGGAACACGAAGCCCCAGGGCATGTCCGTCGGGTAGCCCACGATTTCTGAATTGAACAGGTTGCCCAACCTGATGAAGGCGGCGCTCAGCGGCGTGGCCACACCCATGTTGTCAAGCACGCGCATGACGTTGACTTTCGTTTTCCGGCAGTAGAGCCAAATGGCCACAAACAGGCCCAACACGCCGCCGTGGCTCGACAGCCCTTCGTAGCCCACCATCTTCCACGACCCGTCAGCCATCTGACGGATGGGCAGCAACATCTGCACGGGGTGGGTCAGGTAAAACACCGGCTCGTAGAACAGGCAGTGACCCAGACGGGCGCCCAGCAACAGGAAGACAAAGCAATAGAAAAACAAGGGCTCAAATTTTTCTTCCGGAATACGCTGGTCGCGGTAGAGCCGGTGCATGTTCCAATAAGCCAGCAGCAGGGCGCAGCACCAGCACAGGGCATACCAGCGGATGGAGTAATTGCCGATGGTAAACACCGTGGGGTCGGGAGCCCATTGAATAAAAGCCAACATGGTTGTTCTTTGTTTGCGTTATACGTTAAAACGGAAGTGCATGATGTCGCCGTCCTGCACCACATAGTCCTTGCCCTCCACGTTCAGCTTGCCGGCCTCGCGCACGGCGGCCTCGCTGCCGTAGGCAATGTAGTCTTCGTATTTTATCACTTCGGCGCGGATGAACCCCTTTTCAAAGTCCGTATGGATGACGCCGGCACACTGCGGGGCTTTCCAGCCTTTGCGGTAGGTCCAGGCTTTCACTTCCATCTCGCCGGCGGTGATGAAGGTCTGAAGGTTAAGCAACGCATAGGCCTTTTTGATGAGACGGTTCACACCGCTTTCCTCCAAGCCCAGTTCTTCCAGAAACAGTTGCTTGTCCTCATAGGTTTCCAGTTCGGCAATGTCTTCCTCCGTCTTGGCGGCAATGACCATGGCCTCGGCGCCTTCCTCGGCCGCCATGGCTTCGATGCGCTGCGAGAGCGGGTTACCCGTCTTGGCGTCTTGCTCGCCCACGTTGCACACGTAGAGCACCGGCTTTGCCGTCAGCAGGAAAAGGTTGCGTGCGGCATCCTGCTCGTCTTTGGTGTCGAAGGTGACCGTCCGGGCATTTTTGCCTTGGTCGAGCGCCGCCTTGTAGGCTTCCATGACGCTTACCTCTATCTTGGCTTCCTTGTTGCCCGCCGCAGCCGCCTTTTGCTGGCGCGACAGACGGCCTTCGATGGTCTCCAGGTCCTTCAGCTGCAGTTCGGTGTCTATGATTTCCTTGTCGCGCACGGGGTCAATCGTGCCGTCCACATGGGCTATGTTTTCGTCCTCGAAGCAACGCAGCACGTGGATGATGGCGTCTGTCTCGCGGATGTTGCCCAGAAACTTGTTGCCAAGGCCCTCGCCCTTGCTGGCGCCTTTCACCAGTCCGGCGATGTCCACTATCTCGCACGTGGCCGGCACGATGCGCCCGGGGTGGACCAGTTCGGCCAACCGCGACAGCCGCTCGTCGGGCACGGTGATGATGCCCACGTTGGGCTCTATGGTGCAGAACGGGAAATTGGCCGCCTGCGCCTTGGCGTTACTCAAACAGTTAAACAGCGTTGACTTACCCACATTGGGCAGTCCCACAATGCCGCATTTCAGAGCCATAATTAATTTTCTTTTTAACGAAATCTGCCGCAAAGGTAACCATTTTCAGCGAAACCCGCGCTCTCTGCGCCCAACAAATGTCAAAACTCTCCCTGGCGCTTCCTTCTGTCGCGCTGCGGGGCCACCCCCGCCGATACGGTAAAACGAAAACGGAGTTGGAAAAAACTAACTCCGTTTTCGTCGCGACCAAATCGCATTTCGTGCCGCCGCAGGGCGTGAAAAAAGTCAGAGGGTGGAGCGTCGCTGTGACGCCCCACCCTTTACTATGGCGGTTGCCTTAGCTAAAATGAAAAGATTCTACAGATTTACATTTCAATCTTTGCCGGGCTCTGCGGGTAGTGGCGCGAGGCTTTGGCTATCTTCATGGCCGTGGCGTCAATCTTGCCCACCCCGCTGACACTGAGGTTGGCATCGTCGGCACTGCCCGCCAGGGTGGCCTTGGACGCACCGGAACAATCCACGTCCAGGCTGCCTGCCTTGCCGGTGAATACCACTTTGGACGCACCGGAATTGTTCAGTTTCACCCGGTCGGCGTTGCCCGTGACGTTCACCCGACTGGCACCGCTGTTGGACACTTTCATGTCGGCGGCATGGGTGAAGCGGGTCACGGTGAGTTTGCTGGCTCCGGAACAATCAAAAAAGTAAGTCGTGCCAGTCAACATGTCAAGAGCCAGACGGCTGCTGCCGGAGCACTGCCAGGCGAGGTCGCCGCCGGAATAGATTTCCTTGAAAACCAATTCGGCGGCTCCGCTGCAGTTCACACGCACCTTAGCATTGCTGCGGATGGTTTTGCCCACCACTTTGGAAGCCCCGACGGCGACAATATCGACCGGACCGGCCTGGTTGATGTCGCCAAGTTGCGCACGCGTGGCACCCGACAGCTCCAGCGACTCCAGGCGCGGCGCACTGACATAAAGATTGACTTCTTCGTCCTCAAGCAATTTCCAACGAGACTTCATGTTCGTCTGACTGCTTCCTGCCTCCAACCGTCCGTTGGCGTAGGTGACCTTGATGTAGTCCTTCAGCCGCGCCGGCACCTCCAGGCGGGCCGTCACTTCGTCAGACTGCGTGAAGTACAGATGGACCACACTGCTCACTTTGATTTCGCGCAATTGCGCATCGACCGCCACCGGCTGGCCAATCTGGCCGTTCTCGATAATCTTCATCACGGCCACATCGTTTTTTGTCATCAACGGCGCCAGAGCCTCCATGGCTTTCTCATAGGTCAGGTCGCCCGATATGAGCACAGCCCCGTCGTCCACCATCATTTTGTCTTCCACGCGCTCGCTGCTGCTGCATGCCAGCAAAGGCAAGGCCACAAGGGCGCACACGGTCCATTTTCCAATGTTTTTAATCTTCATATTTCTTTCGTTTTTTATTTCCGTCTAATCATTAAACGCAAAAGTACGGAAAATGTAACATCGCCAGCCGCTCTTTTTTTTAAAAAACAGAAAACGGCGCCTTGATTTTTTGAAACGGCGCCTCGTAATGACGAAGTCGGACTTCGTCGTTTCTAAATCGGACATAGGAATGACGACCGGCGGGCGAAAAAGGCGGGGACGCATATTTAGCGTG
>Ga0256405_10010949_pt1 | contig 11749 bp, 15 predicted proteins | sample RumenRJG_02DNA_FD_189096 | JGI IMG/M metagenome (GOLD analysis project Ga0256405, IMG submission 189096) | Bovine rumen microbial communities from Lethbridge, Alberta, Canada - RJG_02 | ecosystem: Host-associated > Mammals > Digestive system > Stomach > Rumen | place: Canada: Alberta...
GCAGAAGCCCAGATCCTGCAGGCCATCGAGATCGACTATATCGACGAGAGCGAGGTACTCTCACCAGCCGACAACATCTACCACATCGACAAGACCAAGTTCGACGTGCCCTTCGTCTGCGGTGCCAAGAACCTCGGAGAAGCCCTGCGCCGTATTGCCGAGGGAGCCACGATGATCCGTACGAAGGGAGAGCCAGGCACGGGAGATGTCGTACAGGCCGTCAGTCATATGCGTCTCATGCAGAGTGAGATCCGCCGCCTCGTCAGCATGAGTGAGGATGAACTCTATGAAACCGCCAAACAACTGCAGGCGCCCTACGAACTCGTGAAATACGTGCATGAGAACGGTAAACTGCCTGTGGTCAACTTCGCCGCTGGTGGTGTGGCTACGCCAGCCGATGCCGCCCTGATGATGCAACTCGGCGCCGAGGGTGTGTTTGTAGGTAGCGGTATCTTCAAGAGTGGCAATCCCGCCAAGCGCGCTGCAGCCATCGTACAGGCCGTCACCAACTACAACGACGCCAAACTGCTCGCAGAACTCTCAGAGGATCTCGGCGAGGCGATGGTAGGTATCAACGAACAGGAAATCGAACTCTTAATGGCAGAACGCGGCAAATGAGAATCGCAGTACTCGCCCTACAAGGGGCCTTTATCGAACATGAACAGGTGCTCCAGCGCCTTGGAGTCGAGACTTTCGAGTTGCGCCAGTTGAAAGACTGGCAGCAACCGAAAGACGGCCTCATTCTCCCTGGCGGAGAGAGTACCGTCCAGATGCGCCTCCTCAACGAACTCGGACTCTTCGCCCCTATCCGCGAGGCCATTCTCGACGGCATGCCCGTCTTCGGCACCTGTGCCGGCATGATCCTGCTCTCCGAAGGTCGTCTGGGCACGATGCACATCCAGGTGCGTCGTAATGCCTACGGTCGTCAGTTGGGCAGTTTCCACACTGTTGGCTCTGTCACAGACATCGGCTCCGATGTGCCCATGACTTTCATCCGTGCACCCTATATCGAGACGATCACCGCCGACGACTGCCAAGCCCTCGCAATTGTCGATGGACATATCGTTGCCGCCCGCCAAGGCAATCAACTCGCCACCGCTTTCCACCCCGAGCTCGACAACGATCCCCGCCTCCATCAGTATTTCCTCAATAGCATCAAATCTCCTACTAGGGACAGACCCCAGTAGGAGATTTTTTCTACTTGGGGACAGTCCCCAAGCACGACTACGGTTCCTGAGCCTGTCGAAGGACCGAAGGGTCTCTTGCCAACCCCCACCCCCTCAGCATCGCGAAGTAATCTAAACTATCCGTGCCGTTGAGCTTCGCTCGACCGTCTTCACGCTCGGCAGAATGAGCAAGCTCACTCTGCTCTCGCTTAATCAGACCGTTCTCCTGAATCGCCATCGCAATGCCGACTGCCATCCACCGTTCGGGCTGATCCGACGGGATGCCGATGGGTTCATCGGGCGGAATCCCCGTCAATCGACACACATTTTGGATATACGTCGATGTCAGATTCTCCTGGGGCGGTGCCCACTTATTGATAATCGCCCGGATCGTAAACAGCCTGTACTTATGGTAATACGTACGTGTGAGCAAATAAAACGCTGCCCGCCACCCATACTCCAAACTCTCAAACTGACAGAAACTCGCATCTGTCTGCTGGGCTCTTAGCCCCTGCCACTGATCATAAAGCAATTACTATAGCGTTCTGGAAATTAAAATCCAGAACGCTTTTTCCAAATAAGTAACATAAGATTCTACTTTTCAACTTACTCACTTACTCACTTACTCACTTTTGACATTTAGGTTTTCCAGTTTCATCATCTTGTTCTGAAACTGGAAATGTAGATAGATATTAATTATTAATATATTAATATTATATTATATTATTATAATAATATAATATAATAAATTTATACCTCATAAAAACTCAAAATGTTAATGTCAAAAGTGAGTAAGTGAGTAAGTGAGTAACCTCGCACAAAAAAAGTTCGATTACGAGCAAAAAAAAGTCGCTAAAAAATTGGGTTATTTCACCAAAATTTCGTACCTTTGTACCGTTGTTAAAAAATGACATCAGGCAACAAAATTTGCGGCATAACTATAGAGAAATTTTTTCTAAGTGCACTAGTAAGTTTTTCATAGTGAAACCGCAGAAACACGGACTAAGGAAGAGGTTTTAAGGAAGAGGAAAAACATTTACACCCTTAAAATTTTAAATTCATTATGGCATTAAAAGTAAAGGCAGTTGAACGTCTGCTGAAGTTTGACAAGAACGATCCTGGTTCTTACCGTTATGTGTTGAAACCCGAGCTCTACACCAGTCTCGATCAGAAGAAGGTGATCCGTGAGGCGGCTCTCCGAAGTGGCGTGAGCCAGGGCGTGATGAAGGCTTGCTGGGATGCAGCCGGTGAGGTAATCAAGGCCTGGGCTACGGAAGGTCACGCTGTGGCTCTGCCAGGACTGGGAAGTATGCGATTCGGACTCCGTTCGAAGTCTGTGGAGAAGGTGGAGGACGTGAAGACCGGGCTGATCACCAGTCGCCGCATCATCTTCACCCCGAGTGTCGATCTGAAGGATGAGCTCGCCACCACCGGCATCCTCATCACCTGCTACGACCGCACTGGCAAGGAAGTGAAGCGTGTGACCTCAACTTCTGGCGAGGTGGAGGATCCCGATTCAGGTGGCTCAGGAACCGTGACCGAGGAAAACGGATCAGGTACCGAGGTACACAATGGCAGTGGTATCATCCCTACCCCAACCGATCCTGAAGACGACCAGCCAGCGGGCTAAACTTCAACATGGGGGCAGTTCGGCCTAAGGGCTGCCCCCAGTTCTAAATTAAACAGTAAACACTAAAAATCTGAATTGTTATGAGTAAGAAAGAGACAACTAAGTTTATTGTACAGTTGATTGCATCCATCGCATCAGCAATCCTGACTGCACTGGGCGCCACGTCCTGTATGGGATATTAATAAGAATTCCCCGGCCATCATAGAATGGTCGGGGATTTGTCATTTTCTGAACCTTCACAAAAACTTTTATCACCAAAACTTAATTTTTAGGTTAATTTCTTGCAAGTTTCAAAATTTGTTTTTATCTTTGCAGCGAGATAACTTAAAAGTTAAGAACGAATATCTGTATGACAACAAAGCAGCATCAATCTAATATTATTGAAGCAAGGCGGATGCAGGTAAATCCATTAATCCGTCAGAATGTGGATCTTTCGTTCCAAATCGTAGATCGCATTCACGAGATTCTCGTGGCAAAGGGGCTCAAACAAAAGGATCTAGCTTCATTATTAGGCAAGAAGGAGGCAGAAATCAGCAAGTGGATGCGTGGTACTCACAATTTCACGATTGATACTCTGGTATCCATTGAGAAGGCTCTTGGTGCCCCTATCCTACAGGTGGTACATCAGGATTCCCCTGCCTATGAGTATGAATCCATGATGGCCAGCGAACCGCTATCACCCCCTGAGCCATAAAAGACATTACTTCCAAATCACCAGTTCCCTTGGGAGGGTGATGACTTTCAGGCGTTCGTACCAGATTCGGCTGGAGCCCTGGAAATGTTTCTGGGTGTGGCTGCTGATGAAATAGTAACTGGCACTATACTCATCCATCATACTGAGGAACACTTTTTTGATGCGGGAACACTTCTCATTGATGGCGTTATCCAACGGATTAACCAGATGATCCACACTCTCTATCACCTTCTCCTTATCCAGCATCTTTCCCGTCGCCATATAATAACGCAGCAACTCATCCCGATAATCCGCCAGACGCTTGAACTCGATGCCCTCAGGATGCGCCAGGAACAACAGATACACTGCCTTATGAACAGGCTGCAATTCCACCTCCTTCTGATAATCCTCTAAGATGAAACGATAATCCCTCGTAATCACCAGACGACTCAGACGCCCCTTGGCAGCCTCGATCCTCAGTTCCTCGAGCAGGGGCACACCAATAGCATGCAGCAAAAGGTCAGTCCTACCCTCTGCCTGCAACTGGCTCACGAGTCTTTTCACCTCCTGTGCCCGCTCCTCTGGTGTCAGCAGCTCATTCATTCCGTCACTTCCTTCACGATATTATTCAACCACGACTTCCATCTGCTCACCGTAGGCGATTCCGGCATCATCACCGGCTCTTTCTCTGGCTCTGGTTCTAGTGTTTCTTCCACCTTTGGCTCCTCCACTACTGGCTCTTCTACGGCAGGTTCCGGCTCTGGGGCTGGTGTCACCTCAAAGGTCGGTTCCTGAACAAGAACCTTCGCTGGAGTTGGCTTTTTAGCAGGCTTATAAAGCATCGGAATCAGATCCTCATAGAAGTCATCATCCGTACGATGTACATTCGCTTTCACCTCCTTACGCATATCGTCCTCCAATCCCGTAGCCAGAATCGTCACCTTGGCATCCTCACCCAGGGAATCATCCGTAGAAGTACCCCAGATGACGCTGATATTGGGATCCAGTTGATCGAAGAAGTCATCAATCTCCTGCATCTCCCGCACGAAGATGGGATGCTCCTCGCTGGCGTAGATATTAAAGAGGATACGCTTGGCCTTGCCGATGTCATTGCCATAGAGAAGCGGAGAATTCAGGGCATCGAGAATCGCCTTTTCCACACGATGATCACCACTGGCGCGACCCATCGCCATAATAGCCCCTCCACCATCCTTCATCGTAGCCTCCACGTCACGGAAGTCAAGGTTGATAGAGCCCTCACTATGCACGGTGATCAGTTCCGAGATACCCTTCACGGCATCCTTCAGGATATTGTCTGCCCTGCTGAACGCCTCCTTCAGCGAGATGTCAGAATCGGAATACACATCACACAGGCGTTCATTATTGATAATCAAGATGGCATCCACGTACTTCCTCAATTCATCCACACCCTTCAGGGCCTTGACGATCTTCTGCTTCTTCTCGAAATAGAAAGGAATCGTCACCACACCTACCGTCAGCAACTTCAGTTCCTTTGCAACCTGAGCCACGACTGGAGCAGAGCCAGTACCAGTGCCACCACCCATACTGGCAGTAATAAACACCATCTTAGTACCGTCACTCAGGATATTCCTGAGAGAGTCCAGACTCTTTTCTGCCTCCGACTTTCCGATCTCAGGATCACCACCAGCACCCAGGCCTTCACCCATCAGGAGTTTCACAGGTACAGGCGAGCCCTTCAACGACTGGCTATCCGTGTTGCAGGCAGCAAAAGAGACACCCGCCACGCCCTCATTATACATATTTCGCACAGCGTTGCAGCCGCCACCACCAACGCCTACAACCTTGATGATGCCCTGCATCGTATCCTTGATCTCATTCTCAAAAAACGGTATCGTATCTTCACCCATAACAGCAATAATTTGATTCGTTTGCAAAATTACAAAACTATCCCCACACTTCCAAATCTCCGCAAGGCTTGCGAGGAGAAAATTTAGGGCAATGGTGTATCTTTGGGGAAACTGCGAACTTGTTTGATGACTCTATCCAAGTCTTCTTCATCCGCATCCATTACCCATTTTACCGCTTCTTTATAGAAGTCTAATTTGGCTTGCATATTTCTGATAGAATCCTCCAGCTCATTTATCTTGGCTGTCTTCTTTGCCAATTCATCTTGGTATTTCCCACACCCTTGTTCTTTCCGAACATCCTGATTCCAGAGAGTCCCCACTGCAATCAAGCATATTACCAATGCTATAATGACAAATATAAACTTCTTCATACTCATATCACATTAAAATTATCGCCGATTTGATTCCAGAAGATTCGCGAGAAGGAGTGTCCATTCACTTTCAGGATTCTGCTGATCTTAAAGATCCGTTCCAGTTTCATGTCCTCACGAAAGGCTTCTATGTAACCACCATCCCTATATGTGGAATACCTGATGTCAGAAATACGACAACGGAACAAGCTACCACTCCTCGTAATATACTCTATCTCTATCGTTTTTCTGAATAAAATGGCCCTGTCAATCACTTCTTCTATTGTCATCTCTTAAAAGGAAAGTGGTCTGTTGTCAGGTGGTGGAATCACTGTCTTCAGATCAATATTGTCAAAGCCTCCTGGAGGGTTATTCTCACCATTAATAGCAGAGCCTCTAATCTCCCCTCCTTCTGTAATAGGGCGATCTGCTAACGAATTGTCCTCAGGATTCTCAAAACGGGTATATTCTCCCTTGAAGTCCATGGTGATAATACCAGTAGCACCCTTACGATGCTTGGAGATAATCACCTCTGCCTTGCCTCTATAATCCTTACCATCATCGGTCATATGGATGCCATAGTATTCAGGACGATGCAGGAAGATTACCATATCGGCATCCTGCTCAATGGCACCAGACTCACGCAAATCCGATAGTTGAGGGCGCTTTCCTTCGACACCTTCACGAGATTCCACACCACGATTCAACTGACTCAATGCCAATACTGGGATATTCAGCTCCTTGGCAAGACCTTTCAGCGAACGCGATATCAGCGACACCTCTTCCTGACGACTATTGAATTTCATACCGCTGGCAGTCATCAACTGCAGATAGTCTATCATGATAAGTTCTATCTTATGCTCTCTTACCAATCGTCTTGCCTTGGTTCTAAGCTCCAGTATGGAGATGCCCTCAGTCTCGTCAATATATAAGGGTGCATCTTCCATGAAGCCCAGATTCTTATCAAGTCGATCCCAATCATCCCTGGAGAGTTGTCCATTCAGCAGTTTCTTGCCCTCAATGCTACACACATTAGACATCAGACGATTTGCCAACTGCACATCAGCCATTTCGAGTGAGAAGAAAGCCATCGGTTTCCTTTGGTCTATGGCGATGTTCTTTGCCAATGACAGGGCAAATGCCGTTTTACCCATGGCAGGTCTTCCCGCTATGATAACAAGGTCAGAGTTCTGCCATCCGCAAGTCATATCATCAAGTTTGTAGAAGCCTGTAGATATACCTGTCACACCTTCGGTGTTTGAATGCGCTGCCTGAACAATCTTCACTGCACGTCCTAAGACGGGTCCAAAGGCAGAATAGTCTTTCCTCATATTCTTCTGGGTAATCTCAAAAAGCGTTTTCTCAGCCTCTTGTATCACCTCATTCACATCATAGGTCTCATCGTAGGCTTTCGTACCGATGACGCTTGCATAAGAAATGATCTGCCTTGACAGGTATTTCTGAGCCACGATGTTTGCATGATACTCGATATTGGCGGAAGTAGCCACTCTTGAACTCAGATCCGCGATATAACCAGGGCCCCCTACTTCATCGAGATCACCATTCTTACTAAGCTGTTCCGTTACCGTCAGCAGATCCACAGGCTTCTCATCAACCGTCAGTTGTTGGATGGCTGCATAGATTTTCTGATGGCGAGGCTCATAGAAACTCTCTGCTCTCAGAATCTCACACACCTCGACATAGGCATCCTTGTCAATCATCAAGGCACCCAATACCGCCTTCTCCACCTCAGGAGCCTGAGGCTGGATATGCCCATAGGTGGGATCTATAGGCTGTTTCTTCGTTCTTCTTCTATCTTCACTCATATCTCCATGCTTTTATATGTTGCTGCATGCAAAGTTAGGGGAATAAATATGGGCTAACAAGCATTTTCGGAATAAAATGCCCCAACTGTTGATAAGTCGTAGGTTATCCTCATTTTGTGGATAACGGCATATTATTGTTCTTCCTTTCTCTTCTTCTCATGGCTTTTCACCCACTGTTTGTCCTTTTCAACAGATGCATTAAAGGCCTCAGCAATCTTATCGCAGTCTTTATCCTCCATGAATCTGTTCTGCATCTCCTTTCGGACCAACGCCACATTGCCACTCTTCTTATCTTTGAATTCCTCTATCAAGGCATCTGTATCCAAATTCTTAATACGTTCTTCACGCTTACCAATCTGTTCCTTAAACAAGATATTAAAGATGTTTTCCCGCAGGATTTTCGCCTCCCTTGTCCACTTGTTCATTGTAAGTGCAGTCAGTTCCTCCCTTGAAAGATTTGGCAACATATCCACACACTTCCTTAACTCTTCATCAGTCCATTTTGAATAATGGAACTTCCTTGCCTGTTTTAAAATGTACTCGTAATCTGTCATAATCGTTTTATTTTGTTTCTTCCACTTTACATTTTTCAAGTTCTGTCAAAACCAGCTTTTGGGCTTTAAAGAATCCATTTAAGACCCCCACCAGGTACTTGTCTAATTCAGTTATTTCTTTTATAAAGAGCAAGTTCTTTCTGCTGTGTACACCTATTTCCTCGATCTCATTGTTAGTTGTATAGAGCAATGTGCAATTAACATGCAGATTAGCCTGATTGATGACCTTATGAAGATTTGCTATCTCTTCAACATCACTATATATAGAAATGCTGTACCACCAAGTATCATAGATATTAATGAAAAAGCAATCGTCACTACATTCAATTGTATATTTCTCTCCTTGGAAAGTAAAGTACACATAATTGAAATTATCCTGTGGCTCCACTTGTGGTTCGCAACCAATCTTTCGCAACGTGGTTAATACCAGCCCTGTAGTTGTCCTCTCATCTAAACACGTTTCAACGTTCACGTTTTCCTCTGGTATATTATCATTAACAGTAGTACTTTCAGAGGCTTGATATACCTCTTCATTTTCCTCTACACTTGCTTTATATGTGCGATATAAGTACCAAACGAGAAACATGACAACCCAAATAATAATATGAATCATTTATCACCTCCTATTTGCTTGCAAAATTAATCTATAGTTTCCTACTCTCAAAGCATTTTTCCATCACAAGCCTTGTGAATTAGGCAATTTACATTTCCATATCACATTGGCACGCACCAAATCAATCTTCTTGGCTTCGCCACGTTTGCCTGATATGGCATAATATTTACCCACATTCTTTGGAAGCAGAGAAGAAAAAAGTTTGCGAATCCTTGCACATTTCTCGTTGATGGAATTTTGTGTAGGATTTGTAACATCTATAATGCTCTTCTTTACCCTATCAGTAAGCCCGTAAGGTCTTAATTTAAGATATAAAGCTGTGAGTTCTTTACGATAGTCTGGAAGATACTTTAGTACTATACCCTCAGGATGAGAAAGAAATAACAGATATACAGCTTTCACAAGTGGTTCCATTTCAACCTCTATGGGATTGTCGCCTGATAGCATTATCTTGAATTCCTCGGTTATTATCAACTGTGGAAACAACTCTTCCTCATTCATGACTGCTACAATTCTATCGTCTTCGACACCATACGCTTTTAATATGCGTATTTTCTCCTTTACCTCTTCCAGGAGAATGGAGCAATGAAACTGCTCCAATTCTTCAGAGATAATCTGTTTCATATTCTTTTCCATAATCTTTATTGTTAAAATTTTAAAACTAAGCTATTTTTTTAATCATCAGGCTTTGTGTTGTCTGTTCCATCAGATTCTTCTTCAAATTAAGCTGATTTTCTACGATCAGGTCATAGTCGCACTTACTGTCACCCATTTTGATAGTCAAAACAAATAACTCCAGGAATGTTAAGAAACAGAAGAGGACAATGTAAAACACCAATGATACAGGGCTCTTTGATACAACCTTTAAGGTGGCTTCCAATTCTTCAATAAATCCAGGTGCTCGCTGGCTTACCTCAACAGTAGTAGTCTGAAGAATATCTTTTTTATCCTGGCGTAACTGTTCCAACTGATTAGAATAAATCTGAATCTGTTCATTATTGGCTTTTAGCTGCTCTGCAAGCGGGTTTTCCATTGTTACCGTATTTACAGATTGTGTTTTAACTTTCTTGGGTAAACCATCTTCGCCCATCACCACGTGTTCCTGTGTAGTAACATTGGTTCCCTTAATAGTGGGTCTTTTCTGAAGTTTCTCACCAAGCACTATTGTAGCTTTACTTAAAGAATCCATCTCATGGGTAATCCGTTGAATATCAATTTCGTATATAGACAGGCGCTTTGCGACAGTCTCTTTGATAACATCCTCTCGGTGCTCTTGAATGGCTTGTTGAATATCATTACGGAAGATGATCTGGTCAAATATGCAAGCCCCCAGAAATGCCATACACAAGGCAAGCATAACTCTCATTAAAGTCATCATGCGTGCTTTGCCGACTGTCAGAATAATCACACGCTCCACGCAAAGAACTATGAGCATGAACATAAGAGATACACCAATTTTTAGTATTGTTGATTCAATACTAATATACCTGTCAGTGAAACAGTAGCCGATAGTTCCCCAAAGCACCATCATGATGCAGATGGCAGAAATCAACTTTCTGTATTGGCGATGACTTGCCTCGCCACACTCTTTCAATATGTCTTTATCCCATCCAATAAGGAGGCATCCCATGTCTGATAATGATTTCATAATTGTATCTCTTTTTATTTCTTTTCAATGTAATTTAACGTAGCAGCTGTAATACCCTTCAAAAAACCTCTACGGTATGATTCAATCATAGTGGTCATCTTTGGATCATCAGCATTCAGAAGCTCTTGCATCTCCTCTATTTCTGCCAGATGCTCTTCGTATGTCTCTTTGAGAGAATCAAGTTGGGCGGCTGCTGCCAAAGCATATGCCTTACGAGCATTGTCAATCTTGAATACCATCTCCCTGATATCACTCTTATAACGAAGCGTAATCCTCTTAAAAAGCATCTCTAGGTCGGTGCGGATAATCTTTTCCTTTGTGTCTCGATAGGTAATGTCTGAATTAACGAGCGCATCTTGGAAACCTTCTTCCTCAAAATTTTTGTGGATGTAGTGGAAGATGACATCGATTGGCAAACCAGTTCCCCAGTTTATTGTTATGAGATTCGTTTTACTCTCATCATCCTTTGTTTTTTCAACCGGATTTTGATTCTCATTGTTTACATCCTGCTCATCATTGAGTTCTGCAGGAATCACGTCGCTGTTAGCAACCAGCTTACTACTGAATAATTTTTTAAATAGTGCCATAACTTATTTTTTTTTAATTGTTATTTGAATTATTTGCCACTATATACGCTATTATTCAAAAGGTAAACATAAAATCAGCTGTTTTTTGTAAATAATTTCTTGGAGCAGGTATTTTTTTTGTATCTTTGCACCAAAATATCAAAGATATGAAGCTTCTATTATTTATCTTATTTTGTATGTGGGTATATAGCTATTTTAGATTCAAGTCTAAAATATACTATTTGTATCAAGTAGCAACATTCTTAGAAATTAAATATGCATCAGACCATGATGACTATACTCTTCTACAACTTGGGAGTGCATACATGGAAGTACAATTATATAAGTCGGCAAAGGAATGTTATGAAAAGGTAGACCTTAACAATATTTCTCCAACAATAAAGTTGCAGAAGCCAATGGTAAATGAAGAAAATATAAAAATGGATATAGAATTCTGTAGCCATCCTCTTCCTTGGAGTCATGGCGCAAAAGACCACAATAAAAGTTGGCTACACAATTTCCTTTTATATCGGTTCGGAAGAACGCGAATCAATCTTGTTGACCCTCAAACCGTTTTGGAAGTAAATAGCACAATAAGGCAATCTAAGTGGAAACGCTAATTTAGGAGAATGAAGCCTCCCCAATAAATGGGGGAATCATATTCTCTGCGCAATTCGTTTTTGCTTTTTGAAAGGGCAATCTCAAGATCGTCACCTTCAATCAGGTGTCTATATAATGATTCCATGAGAAGGGATGTGTGAAAGTCACTAACATCCCATAAACTCATCAATATTCTTTTAGCTCCAGCTAACTTGAAAGCTCTTTGCAGGCCAT
>Ga0256405_10010950_pt1 | contig 11749 bp, 10 predicted proteins | sample RumenRJG_02DNA_FD_189096 | JGI IMG/M metagenome (GOLD analysis project Ga0256405, IMG submission 189096) | Bovine rumen microbial communities from Lethbridge, Alberta, Canada - RJG_02 | ecosystem: Host-associated > Mammals > Digestive system > Stomach > Rumen | place: Canada: Alberta...
GATAGTCCTCTACAGCCTAAGGCACCTTGCCGAACAGCTTCCTGCGGACCGCTTCATGAGGGTGCACCGTTCCTACATAGTCGCCCTGCAGCGGATCAGGGAAGCAAGCGCATCCAGCGTACTTCTGGACAACGGGGCCAGCATCCCCGTCGGAGAAAGCTACCGCCAGGCCTTCCGCTCCTTCCTGGCTTCATCCTTCAAAGCAACAGACGGGAAATAAAAGGCCAGGCCCGGACAGGCCGCCCGGTTCTGAATAAAGGAAAAGACAACGCAGGCATCAGAGACGTGCGGGCATCAGCGACGCGCGGGGATGCGCTTGGCGATGCCTATCGCACCGGTGGGACAGACGAGACGGCAAAGATGGCAGCCGACACACTTGGAGCCGATGACTCTCGGGACCCTGTCCTCACCGAACGAAATCGCCTGGTGGCCTCCGTCCATGCAGGAAATGAAGCAGCGTCCGCATCCGATGCACGCAGCCCTGTCGATCACCGGGAACACCATGGAGTCCCTGTCCAGTTTGGCAGGCGTCGAGAAGTTCGCGACCTCCTCGCCCACGATCTCATCCAGGCAAGTGATTCCGCGCCCTGCGAGATAGTTCCTGAGCCCAGCCGCGAGATCGTCGATGATCCGGTAGCCATATTCCATGACAGCCGTACAAACCTGAAGGTTGCGGCATCCAAGGCTCATGAATTCATAGGCGTCCTTCCACGTGCAGATGCCCCCTACGCCGGAGAGCTGCACTCCCCGCATCACCTTGTTGGATGACATCTCGAGGATGAATCGAAGGGCGATGGGCTTCACCGCAGCGCCGGAATACCCGGAGATGGTCTTCTTCCCAGAGACTTCCCCGCCCATGGTGACCGACTTTATGGTGTTGATCGCCGAGATCGCATCGGCACCCCCGTGGAAGGCGGCCGTGGCGACAAGGTTCATGGTGGCCACATTCGGAGTCATCTTCGCGATGACCGGGATGCCTACGGCAGCCTTGACCAGCATCGTGTAATATGCCACGAGCTCCGGATTCTGTCCCACGTCGCTGCCCATGCCCGCCAGGCGCATCTGCGGACACGAGAAATTGAGTTCCACGGCATCCACGCCGGCACTCTCGGCCATCCTGGCAAGCTTGATCCATTCATCCTCGGAGTTCCCCATGATCGAAGCAATGACGACTTTCGAGGGATAGTCCTTCTTCAGCCTGCCCAGAATCTCGAAGTCCATCTCCACAGGATTCTCTGAGAGCTGCTCCATGTTCCTGAAACCGGCGAAGGACCCGTCGGGACGCTTCACGGCATCGAAACGGGGAGAGACTTCCTTTATCTCCTGAAGGCATATCGTCTTGTAGTAGACGCCCGCCCACCCTGCTTCGAAGGCCGATGCAACCATCTCATAATTGGTGCATACGGCTGAAGACGCAAGGAAGAACGGATTCTCGCAGCGGATCCCGAGGAAGTCTATCTCCAGTGAAGGGAGCGGCCGCTCCTCCGGAGGCTCGGGAAGCGAGGCTGCGATTTCGCGGATCCGGACAGGCCGGTCATAGTGGATGCAGGCCTTTTCAGCAGCTTCGAGCGCATCTTCGCTGCAACCGCTGATCCACTTGGCAGCGAAAGCTTCATTACCGAAACGGACTGCCCTTACAGTCCTGGCCGGATCTCCCCCGGGGCAGGCGGCACTGCAAGGAGCGTCCTTGCACAGCAGGCAACGTGCAGCCTCTTCATTGATATCGAGTCGAGTCATGGAAAATTGATTTGGATAACCAAGCTAAGATAAGGTTTTTTTGCAAACCTCACAAAACAAGCATGCAAAGGTTTCCATGACGGAGGGCCGTCATCCAAGAGCCTTCATGAGCACCTTGTCCGGGACGTCCCCGCAGACACGGCGGATGGTATCCTTCAGGAACTCAAGTGATTCCAGCGGCGTGAGGGAAGACTTCAGAGTCCTGGGCCTGTAGCCAGGGAAAGGGAAATCCATGTCCTCGAACAAGGCCTCGGGCGAGCAGAAACTGCTTCGCTGCCAACCGCTGTACTGAAGGTCCGCTCCGCGGTACACCCTCGCGATGTCACCGGTGATGACACGGGTCTGCACCTGCAGTTTCGTTATCAGGGAGTCCGCCGCCGATTTGTTGATTCCAAGCAGTTTGCGCACGTCTGCCACGGTCATGCTGCCACGCTCCTCCATGAAGTCCAGGACCTTCTGCTGCCGAAGGTCCGGCTGGTAGCGGACCTGGGAGCGCCTCCAGTTGGCCAGCTCGCGGTAGACGTCGACGGTCGCGAATGCGGCCTTCCCGGAGAAAAGGAACTTGCCGTAGGCCACGTCGCCTGACTGCACGCATCCGATCTTCCAGTCCCAGGGGCCGAGGTTGTCCTCGGTGAACCACGAACCGGCAGGGGTATGCTCCTCGACTGAATATCCTGCTATCGGATTGGCGAAGAAGGGTATGAGGCGATACTCCCTGACAAGGTTCAGCATCTCCTCGGCATCACGGACGACCGGCAGCCGTACTTCTCCAGCAATATGACCTATAGGCATCTAAGTACAAAGATAAGTCATTTTTCAAAGGAATCAAGCCCCCGGCCGCCCGCTGACGCTGCGACCAAGGGCTTTGCAAACCAGACTTCCGACCGGCCCGGACCTACTCCTGTACGCCCAGGTACTGCTCGTCCGTGACAGGTTCAAGCCATTCGTTGGAAGCTCCCTCCTGCACTGAAGTGTGATAGGTCAGATGCTGGAACCAGCTGTCCTTGGCCGCTCCGTGCCAGTGTTTGGTCTCGGCAGGGATAGCGATCACTGTTCCAGGTGTCATCGGCACGGCAGGCTTTCCCCATTCCTGGTACCAGCCGCGTCCGGCGACGCAGATGAGGACCTGGACCTGCTTGTGATGGATATGCCAGTTGTTCCTGCAACCGGGCTCGAAAGTGACGTTGGCGCATCCTCCTTCCATCGGTGCAAGGTAGCTGTTTCCGGTAAAGAACTTCGCGTAGGCAGTGTTGGGCTCACCCTTGGGCCACACCGAAAAGTCCACCGGGTCGACCTTGACGAACGGATCCTGGAGGACTACGGACAGGGCGCCGCGGAGCCTCTCTGCTTCGGCGAGACCGACTTTGGATTCCAGCAGGGCGGGAAGTGCCCGCAGTTCAGCGTCCGTCACTCCCATGTTGCGCGCTCCGGCGACATGTGCATTAAGCTGGGGCTCGCAGCCCGGCAAGGACGAAATCGCGCTGACGGTGACTATCTCCCTGTCTGCGAAACTGAGGTTGTTGCGTGCGAATATGTCGCCGAAAAGATGTGCCTTGAGATAGTAATCGGTGGCCGGGACGAATTTATAGTCGAAGGGCTGGCCCGTAAGGCGCGTCTGCACCTCCGTTCCCTGTGCCAAGGCGTCGTAGTCTCCCGGAAGAGGGTCCGCCTCCTTGCCGGGATTGTCTTCGATGCCTGCATCCCGGCGCTTCGCGAGCAGCCTCTGCAAGGTGCCAAGCGCGTTGAGCGAGCGGGGAAATCCGGTGTAGGCATAAAGCTGGGAGAGGGCCTCCTTGGCTTCGCTGACCGTAAGGCCATTGTCAAGTGCCTCGGCGAGAGCTGTTTCCAAAGAAACCTGGTCGCCCTTGGCCTCAAGGGCGGCAATGACGGCAAGACCCTGCCGACGGGGTGAAAGAACATTATCCATTTGTTGAGCGTTGATTGTCAGGAAAGGCAGCATGAGGACTGCAGATAAAAGGACTTTTTTCATCGTATGGCAGATTTGTTCAACTTGGCGGCGATGCAAATTTCGGAAATAACTCTCAGAAGGTCCAAGCCTATTTTACGGATTTTCTTACCACTTTTACTACATTGACCGTTTTTTATTATCTTCGCCACCATGCGTACCACTCTCTTCATCGCGATTCCGTTCATCGTCCTTGCATCTGCCTGTTACGTTGCCTGGCATCTTTGGAAGACCGCTCCACAGGGATGGAAACTGCTGCCAAGCGGGCTGTTCGTCCTCTGGATGGCCACGATGGTGGCCTCCTTCATATTCATCGAGCGTGTCCCTGTCAAGGCCGCCACCGTGCTGTACGAAGTCGGAAACACCTGGATGATCGCGTTCCTCTACCTGCTCCTCATATTCCTTCTCGCCGACGCCGCCTCGCTCTGCCGAATCCTGCCAAGGGCACTGCTCAGGGACAGCACTGCCGCCCTGCTGGCCGTCACTGGCGCGGTGGCAGCCATCCTCTTCTTAGGCCATCTCCACTACATGCACAAGTACCGCGAGGAACTCACCATCACCACAGACAAGCCCCTGGAAAAGCCGCTGACCATCGTCCTGGCAAGCGACCTCCACCTGGGATACCACAACCGAAGGCCCGAGCTAGCCCGCTGGGTGGACCTTATAAACGCAGAGAAACCCGACCTTGTCCTTTTCGGAGGGGACATAGTGGACATGAGCATGAGGCCCATCCTGGAGGGAAGGTACCAGGAGGAGTTCCGGCGCATCGACGCACCCATGTGGGCAGTCCTCGGGAACCATGAATATTACGGCGACATCGAAAGCGCCAAACGATTCTACAAGGACGCTGGCATCCTCCTGCTGAAGGACAGTACGGCGAGTTTCAAGGGAGCGGACGTGATAGGAAGGAACGACCTTTCCTACCCGTGCAGGGCGGCACTCCACGAGCTCTCCGACAGCCTGGAAGGGTTCACGATCCTCCTCGACCACCAGCCTTCCGACCTTGACGAGGCCTGCCAGGCGGGAATCGACTTCCAGTTCAGCGGCCACACCCATCATGGACAGGTCTGGCCGGTGTCATGGATGACCGATGCGGTTTTCGAAAAAGCCTGGGAGCATTACCGGAAAGGAGACACGCGCTACTACATCTCGTCCGGCCTCGGGATCTGGGGATCCAGGGTACGCGTCGGCACCAGGTCGGAATACCTCGTACTCCACCTGACCGGCCCTGAAAGGAAAAAGGACTAGGCCAGTCAAGAGTCGAAAAGGCCGGCCCTGTTCTTGATCCAGGACCGGCCGGTAAGCCTTCACAATGGTACTAACGAAGGCCCTTGAAGGTGTAGCCTGCCTTTTCAACTGCGGCCCGGATGTCTTCCTCGGCAGCATTCCCTTGGATTGTCAGGGTCTTGGCCGAAGCGCTGGCTTTTGCAGATTCGACTCCGGGGACTTCCTCGACGGCACGCACCACGGCAGCTTCGCAATGGCTGCAATGCATACCCTCGACATTGAATACGGTAGAGCCGGGAGCGGCTGCGCCCCCGTGGCTGAATTTCTCAAAAAGTTTCATGGAAAGTGCGAATATGATCAAAAGTGTCAGGACCGCTGCGCAGACGAGCTTGAAAGGTGACGGCCAGACGAGGGCACCGTCGGCGGCACAACATGAGGCACCTGCAGCACCGGTTGAAATACCTATACCCAAAGCGTTGATCAGCAGGCCGAACAGGACTGAGAACACAACTATTGTCAGAAGATAGATCCATGTGAAACGGCTCCCAAGGGATTTCCTCACGACAAGGATGGAAGCCAGGTTCACTGCAGGACCGGCCATCAGCATCACGAGGGCCGCGCCGGGACTCAGGCCCTTCATGACCAAGGCCGCCGCAACCGGGATGCTTCCGGTAGAGCAGATGTACATGGGCACCGCGACGGCGAGGATCACGAGCATCTGGAGCAAAGGCTGCTTCCCGAAGGTCAGGAAGAACTCATCAGGAATCGCGACCTGGATGAGGGCGGCCAGGAGAAGCCCCACGACAAGCCGTCCGCCTATGTCCTGCATCATGTCGTAGAAGGAATACTTCAGGACGCGCCAGACCTTGCTGCCTGAATGGTCGTCGTCGCAGCAGCATGAGGGTTCACCGGCGGAAGCATCATCGTCCTTTACGAGACGGTCGACGAGCAGGCCGCCGCACACACCGGTGACGAGCGCGGCGACGGGACGCACTATGGCGAAGCCGAGTCCCATCAGGGAGAATGTGGCAAGGATCGAATCGATGCCGGTCTGGGGGGTCGCTATAAGGAACGATGCCACGGCCCCTTTGGACGCCTTCTCGTTCCTCAGGCCGATCGCGGTCGGGATGACCCCGCACGAACAGAGAGGAAGCGGCACTCCGAGCAAAGCCGCATAAAGTACGGCGAACTTGTTGTCCCGGGAAAGGTATTTCGAATAGAAACGCTCAGGTACGAACACATGGAGCAGGCCTGCGATCAAGAAGCCAAGCAAAAGGTAGGGCGCCATCTCGCAGACAACACCAAGAAGGGATATGAAGAATGACTGCATGGCTTGATCTTTAAATATAACATATGGCAAGACACTCACGGCCCTCGGCCGGAATCCATCCTGCGATGCAAAGATAATACATTTGAAGGATGCCGGTAATCCCAATTTTTAGGGATATGCCGGCATGCGGAGCGCCCTTACCGGACTACTCTCGTGAAGACCGGAGGTTTTCCATCCTCGCAAAGGACATCGACCCGGATGCGGCGAGGCTCCGACGGGCTGTCGGCGGCACGGGGGAAGTCACTGGCCAGGAACTGGTATTCGATGCCGCCGGTCACAGGCCGGGACGAGACAGAGTCCGCCTTTGCATTCAGCATAGGATAGTCGCCGACAGCGGCATCGAAAATCCCGGATTCCTCGCCGGAGACGGCATGCACGGGGCCAAAGTCGTCATACTCTTCCACCGCCTCATTGATGAAACCGTTGACGGCGAGGAAGCGCCTCAGCTCTTTTTCAGCGGAATCCACCCGCGCAGCGCGGATGCCGAATCCAGGAAGCACCTCGCATCCCGGCTGTGCCGCCTTGAGGTCCCTGACGCTGGATTCAAGGCCTCCGCTGCCGAAAGTACAGATCGGCACGACTTTCTTCCCGCTCAGGTTGACGGACTCGAGGAAACTCGCCACGGGAAGGGCGTATGTCCCGAACCAGACCGGGTAACAAAGGAATATCGCATCGTAGTCGTCCAAGTTGCTTTCAACTGGGTATATCTCCGGCAAGCGGCCGGAAGTCCTCTCTTCCAATGCACGCTCGACGACTGCCTCGTAAGTATCACCGTAAGGTTCCGTCGGGATGATCATGTCCATGGAATAGCTGTCGCCCAGCAAGCCTGCAAGGATAGAAGCAACCTTATTGGTGTTGCCTGACTCCGAATAATAAAGCACGAGGTACCGTGGCGACTTTGGACGGTCCGACAGCGCATAGACGATGGCGACGATGGCGACGACGGCTGCAACGATCGCATAGTAAGGCCAATATTTTTTCATATGAAGGAAGATTATGTTCAGCGACGTAAATATAACATTATTCCGCATAAATACATTCAGTCACCATGAAGCCTACGTCTACGGCCCTGAGCTCCCTGAGCTGCCAAGGTCAGTGTATGCCAGCGTGAAGCTGAGTTTCTGACGAAATATCGCTATATTAGCTGCATGGAAAAGAAATCATTCACCTGCGACTACAATGAAGGAGCCCACCCGCTTATCCTGCAGCGGCTCCTCGAGACGAACATGATCCAGGAACCCGGCTACGGCGAAGATTCCTTCACTGCGTCAGCGAAGGAGAAGATCCGGCAGGCTGCCGGCTGCCCGGAAGCGGAGGTGTTCTTCCTCGTCGGCGGGACCCAGACCAACGCCACGGTCATCGACGCGATGCTCCGCAGCAACGAAGGAGTGATCGCCGCCGCCACAGGGCATATCGCCGTACACGAGGCGGGCGCAGTCGAATTCTGCGGGCACAAGGTCATCACCATCCCCCAGCAGGAAGGTAAGATATCTCCCGAGGGGCTGGCTTCCTACCTCAAGGCTTTCTACGCCGACCCCACATGGCCCCACATGGTCGCTCCGGGGATGGTCTACATCTCCTGGCCCACCGAGTACGGCACCATTTATTCCCGGGACGAACTGTACCGGATCAGGGGAATATGCAAGGACTACGGCCTCAAACTGTTCATCGACGGGGCCCGTCTGGGCTACGGCCTCATGAGCGACGCGGCCGACCTCGACCTTCCGGCCATCGCAGGGCTTTGCGACGCCTTCTACATCGGGGGCACCAAAGTCGGGGCCCTCTGCGGAGAAGCCGTCATATTCCCTGACGGGAAGGCCCCCAGGAACTTCTTCTCCACGATAAAGCAGCATGGCGCGCTTCTCGCCAAGGGGCGCCTCACAGGGATCCAGTTCGACACCCTCTTCACGGACGGCCTGTACTTCAAGATCGCGCGCAATGCCATCGAAAGGGCGATGGAGATGAAAGCGCTCTTCGAGCGCAAGGGTATCCCGCTGTTCAAGGACTCCCCTACCAACCAGCAGTTTCCGATCCTTACCGACGAACAGATGGCAGCCATCGAAGGGAAGGTGCTTTATGAAACCTGGGAGAAGCTTCCGGACGGACGCACCGTGACCCGCTTCGCGACAAGCTGGGCAACCACCCGCGAAGACATAGCCCTCCTGGAGACAATCCTATGAAGCCCACATTGCGATGACTCAGCATAACCTCCAAGACGACCACAGCAGTACCGCAGCATACGGCGCTTTCGCCGCACCTGGCAACAGCCACACAATCGGCGACGCCCCAACGGACCGCAGCGCGAAAGGCCGACCTGACGGCAACGCCCCAACGGACCGCAGCGCAATTGAGAAGCTGCTCACGGACGAGCCTGCAGCGGAACTCTTTGCCCGTGCCGACCGGGTCAGGCACGAGGCAGTCGGAGACGAAGTGCAGATCCGCGGCATAATAGAGTTTTCCAACATCTGCCGGAACGACTGCTTCTACTGCGGCATCCGTCGCGGCAATGCCTCCACCAGGCGCTACCGTATGAGCGAAGACGAAGCCGTGGCTGCGGCGACCCGTGCCGCAGCGCTCGGCTACAAGACCGTTGTGCTCCAGTCGGGCGAAGACCTGTACTTCGACTCCGGCAGGATGAGCCGCATCATAGAAAGGATCAAAAGACTGGATGTCGCTGTTACGCTCGGACTTGGAGAGCGTGAATATTCCGACTACAAGGCTTTCAAGGATGCCGGTGCAGACAGGTACCTGCTGAGGATCGAGACTACCGACCAGGACCTCTACCGCTCCCTGCACCCGGGAATGGACTGGCAACACCGCCACGAATGCCTGATGATGATCAAGGAACTCGGCTACGAACTTGGGTCCGGTTTCATGGTAGGACTCCCTGGGCAGAGCACGGCATCGATAGCCGGAGACCTCCTCTACCTCAAGGATATAGGAGTCGACATGGCCGGTATCGGACCGTTCATCCCCCACCCGGGTACACCCCTGCGCGATGAAGCCGGAGGCACGCTGGAAATGTCCATGCGGGCGATGGCGGCGATGAGGCTTTTGCTGCCGGACATCAACATCCCGGCGACGACTGCGATGGAGACGCTCCATCCGGAAGGACGCATGAAGGCGCTGCAGGCAGGAGCCAATGTGATCATGCTCAACGTGACCGGAACCGTCTATGGAGGCTTGTACGACCTGTACCCCGGAAAGGAAAAGCCAGGGAGCAAGCCTGAAGACTCCAGGAAGCGCATTGAAGCGGCAATATGCTCCATAGGCCGCGCGGTCGGCCAAGGTCCCGGAGGGCACAAGCGCAAGTAGGTGCTGCAACGGGCAGGCGGCAGGGACAAGGACACTACGGGCCGGCGGGGGTAGAGGCTATAACGGCCCCGGGAGGGCACAAGGCTAGAACGGTGCGGCAACGGGCCGGCGGTAATCCCCTCCGACGGCAACAGCCCCGGCGGGGAGCACGCGAAAGAAGATTAGCTGACGCCTTCCCCAATGGAGGCACTGCAGCGGAGCGAAGGCGACAGGCAATGGCACCTTCCACCACTGCGGAAGTGAAACAACATAAAAGAGATGAACACGAACGAAGGAATATTCCAAAGGGAGGAACTTCTCCTTGGCGCCGGTGCGATGGAGCGCCTGGCCGCTACCCGCGTTATCATATTCGGAGTAGGAGGAGTCGGGTCCTGGTGCGCTGAAAGCCTGGTCAGGAGCGGCATCGGGCACCTCACTATCGTAGACAGCGACCTTGTGTGCCCCTCCAACATCAACCGCCAGCTGATGGCCACCACTGCCACTGTCGGCCGCGCGAAAGTAGAGGTGCTCAGGGAACGCCTTCTCGAAATCAACCCCAGTGCCGAAGTGGAAGCAATATGCAGGAGATTCTCGGAAGAGACCTCCGCAAGTTTCTGCCTCGAAAAGTACGACTATATCATCGACGCGATCGACTCGCTGAAGGACAAGGCGCAGCTCATCCTTGAAGCATGCGGGACCAACGCAGTCTTCTTCTCATCGATGGGAGCCGCCCTGAAGATGGATCCTTCGAGGATACGGGTGGTTGAATTCTATGACGTCAAAGGGGATCCCCTGGCCCGCGCCCTTCGAAAGAAACTCAAGAAGATGGGGCAGACGCCGGCCAAACGATTCCTCTGCGTCTGTTCCGACGAACTCCTCGAGAACAAAGGAGAACTCCCCTGCCCTGCATCGGACGACGACCGGACAGGCGCCGGCGGTTCCACCTCTGCCGGAGAAGGCGATGTTCCCAACAGTGCCGGGGCGACAGACCTCTCAGCCACTGACGAGGCCGCCGGTCCCAACAGTGCCGGGGCCGAAGTTGACGCTTCCGTTTCCGCCGCTGCCCCACTCGAGACAGCGACAAAAAGACAGGTAAACGGTACGATTGCGCATATTACCGCAATATTCGGCTTCACACTGGCAGGACTGGTGGTTCAGGACATCATTGCACGTTAGCCCCCAGCAAATTCCGTGAGCATTCCGCGGACAAACACCAAGTGATTCAGCACTGGATTACCTTCGGAGGGATTGGTAGTCAGCGGTCAAGTATCTGCCGGTATGGGAGCATCCGCTATCGGTCGGTATGAGGCAATCGACTACCGCGCGGGATGCGACCATCTGCTGCCGCGCGGGATGCGACTATCTGCTGCCGCGCGGGATGGGCATTTTCAAATAGCTCACACGCCCTAAAAAGATAAATAGTTCATTATTAACATATTACAAAACGGTAGCGTGTGAAGGGGCCCCAAAATGAAGCCCACCTATCACGCTTGCAAAAAATAATATGTTGATTTATAACATGTTGCAAAAACCAAGCGTGTGAGCTATTTGAAAACTGGTGCGTATTGTCCCGTCCTGATATAGGCTTGCCGGATTCGTGAGTTGGAGGATTAGGACTAGAAGGTCATGATAATGGTTTAGCAAAGGAAAGAAATGGGCGGTCACTGGCTAACATGTTAGGCCACAGGCGAGCGAGCAGCGGGACTAATTGGGAGGCCACTGCCTAGCTAGCAGCGGGACCAACTGCGCGGCCACTGGCGAGCTAGCAGCGGGACTAACTGGGAGGCCACTGGCGAGCGAGCAGCGGGAATAACTGGGAGGCCACTGGCGAGCGAGCAGCGGGAATAACTGGGAGGCCACTGGCGAGCGAGCAGCGGGACCAACTGGGAGGTTACTGGCATGGGTGCGCAGCGGGACTAACTGGGAGGCCACTGCTTAGCTAGCAGCGGGACTAACTGGGAGGCCACTGGCGAGCTAGCAGCGGGACCAACTGGGAGGCCACTGCCTAGCTAGCAGCGGGACCAACTGGTAGGTTACTGGCATGGGTGCGCAGCGAGAGCAAGGACACTGGTGAGAGCGAAGGCGCGAAGCCACTGACGAGGGTGGGTTCGGTGAGGGCCGGGCGGGTCAATCCACAGAGAAAAGCCGATGAAGATAATCCTTGGGGAGTAAAGCTATCCGGCTGAGGACGGAAA
>Ga0256405_10010952_pt1 | contig 11747 bp, 13 predicted proteins | sample RumenRJG_02DNA_FD_189096 | JGI IMG/M metagenome (GOLD analysis project Ga0256405, IMG submission 189096) | Bovine rumen microbial communities from Lethbridge, Alberta, Canada - RJG_02 | ecosystem: Host-associated > Mammals > Digestive system > Stomach > Rumen | place: Canada: Alberta...
AGCCTGCCCTTAGGGAAGTTCTTACTTATGGCAATGATATTCTCGTAGAAGAATTTATCGAAGGCAGAGAATTTACAAATGCTGTCTTCCTTGATAAGGCACTTCCTTCTGTTGAGATTGTTCCAAAGGTCGGCGGATATGACTACAGCAACAAATATGTAGCCGGTGCGACCGAAGAAATATGCCCAGGAAGGCTTACTCCTGAGCTTGCCCAAAAAATGGGAGATATGGCAGTTACTGTTCACAAGGCTCTTAACCTTAGAACTTATTCGCGAAGCGATTTCATGGTTGATAAGGATGACAACATTTACTTCTTAGAGGTAAATGTGCTTCCTGGAATGACTCCGACCAGCCTTGTTCCACAGGAAGCTGAAGCAGTAGGCATTTCATACGAAGACCTTTGTGAGAAGATCGTAGAGGACGGACTGACTCATTTCAACCAGTAAGCAGAAAAAAACGGCAAAGTTTACAGGTAGACTTTGCCGTTTCCTAGCTCTTTGGAATTTTAATACTTCTCTGCTATTTCAAAGCCCGTATCACTCCAGACCAGAGCCATAGATAAGCTTTGCAAGTTCAGAATTTTTATCAAGCATGATCGTCTTATTATTTCCCTTAAGCGATACTTTCAGAGCATCAAGGCTTCTTGTGAAATTAAAAAATTTTGCCTTTTCAGGATCATTGTATGCATCCTTCATTATCTTCATATATTCTGCTTCGCCTTCTGCCTCAAGCTTTGCAGCCTGCTTTCTTGCATCTGCCTGCTTTACAGTGACCTGCTTATTGGTATCATTCTTAATCTGCTGCGCCTTGGATTCGCCCTCTGCCTTGTATGCTGCAGCAATATTATTTCTTTCTGAGATCATTCGATTGTAAACAGCTTCCTTATTATCATCCGGAAGGTCAAGTGACTTTATCTGTGCCTGAAGGATCTTTATCCCGTACTCCTCCATATCTTTGTCAGCCTCTTCGGTAATAGTTGCAGTGAGCTTTTCACCTCTTGCCGCAATAAGCTCATCCTGAGTCATAGAGGATATGGCAGATTTTGCTGCATTGTAAACTGATACTCCTGCTCTGTCCTTTGCGTTGTTTTTGTTTGCAGAAAGAGTTTTTACAAACTTCTTAGGGTCTTCTACTCTCCAAAGTATATAGAGATCTGCGATCATGCTCTTTTTATCGCTTGTCATTACGTCACTTGGAGCAATATCATAGATCTGCGTCATGCCATCTATCATTCTTACATTCTGAACAAACGGATTTTTAATATAAATGCCGGGGCTATCCTTTACATCCACAATCTTTCCAAACTGGCTTACTACAGCGTAGGTATTCTGTCTTACAGTATATAAACTGTTTATAAGAAATATTATAAGTGCAATAGCAATAAAACCTACTGCAGCACCTGCTATCTTTTTCTTCATTTCATTTGCCTTTCTTATTTATCGGATGAATCGCCTTTTGTATTATTTTTTACAGAGTCAGAACTTTCTTTGACCGCACTCAAATCTTCTTTTACTCCTTCGGAAAATTTCTCTATAGGGTAAAGTGTCTGAGTATTTCCATCTGTAATGATCACCTTTAATTCAGGAAGTACATCCTCCAGTGTTTCATAGAACATCCTCTTCTTTGTTATAAGCGGATAATTCTTGTACTCCTTATATGTATCATTAAATCTGGATAACTGACCCTCGGCCTCTGCGATCCTTGATTCCTTCTTTGCTTCTGCATCCTTTATTATCTTATCTGCACTTGCGGCTGCTTTCGGAAGTTGCTCGCTCTGATATGCTTTTGCATTGTTGATCGCTGTATCTGCCTCCTGTTTAGCTGTTTCAACAGCCTTGAATGCAGCCTTAACATCATTCGTAGGTGGTTCTGCATCCTGAATAGAAGCATTTACAACTGTTAATCCTATATCCTGCTTCTGCAGTTCGCGGGTCAGCTTATCCTTTACCTCTGCCTGAATCTTGCTCTTGCCTGTTGTGATAACATCGTCAACCTTGTAATTAACTACAGTAGAGCGGATGCTTGCTCTGGCAAGATTTCGAAAGATTACCTCCGGATTGCTTGCAGTGTAAAGATACTTAACAGGATCACTTACTCTGTATTCAATGTAGAAATCAATGTTTACAAAATTAAAATCTGAAGTGATCATAAGTGATTCAGACTCGTCATAAGGCTCGTCAGCCGGATTTTCTGAATCGTCAACTCTTTCGGCACTTTTCTGGTAACCTACAGCAATACCTTTGGTAACTGTGCTTACCTTGTGTACACTCTGTAAAAAGGGAATTTTGAAATAAAGTCCTGCGCTTTTGGTGTCGATGACCTTTCCGAACATTGTTACAACTGCCTGCTCCTGCTCTGACACAGTAAACATGCCGTTTGAAATGATAAGCAGTGCAAGCACCACTATCACGACAGGTAAGATCAACGCTTTTGAAATCTTTACATTCGTCTTAGGGTTATCAGAGTTCTCTTTTTTAAACATAGCGTCCTCTCATTTCTTCCTTTAAAAGGAGTTAATTGTTATGTATATATCATAAATTATACTACAGCATATTTCAACTTATATAATGAGGAATTAGACCCCCCTAATTCCCTATTTTACAGGAATTAAGAATGTGTTATAATAGTAACACCAACAACAAATACAACTGCATAGGAGAACTCATGGGAAAAAGATCAATCAAAAAAGATAAAAATATATATTTTCAAATAAGAGAAGAGGAAAAACACCTTACACGTTCAGAAGCCGCAGAGCTTTTAGATGTCACCTCTGAAAGCAGACTTGAAAAAATAGAATACGGTGAGGTACTTCCTCAGCCTGAAGATATACTTGCTATGGCAAACGCATATAAGCATCCTGAACTGTGCAACTACTACTGCACCCACGAATGTGTGATCGGAAAGCAGACGATGAAGCCTATAGAACTTCGCAATCTGTCTGAAATCATCTTGAAAATGTTGGCTTCTTTAAATGAAATTGATTCTGAAAAAAACAGGCTTATCGAAATAACAGCCGACGGAAAGATAAGTGACGACGAACTGCATGACTTTGCAAAAATCCAAGACAGACTGGAGCAGATTTCAACAGCAGTAGAATCATTGAAGCTTTGGGTAAATAATACCATTGCTCAGGGAAATATCGACGAAGTCAAGCTTGAAGCTGCAAGAAAAAAAATATAAAGAAAAAAGCCACCCATATAAATGCACATGGGTGGCTTCTCTTTGTTACTTTATTTCTTTTTCAATACGTGCCTCAATATCTTCTATATACTTTCTGCACTGCTTTGCACTTTCCGGTCTGGTATCCTCTAAAGTTGCCTGAATATAAGGCTTCTTTGTAAGTGCGAATCTAATTATATCATCATAGTCCATTTCACCAAGACCACAGCCCATACTTTCCATCTTTCCGTCTTTATATGTATAATCTTTAAGATGAATCATTGCTATCTCTGGAGCAAGCAAGTCCATTGCCTCGGCAAGAACTTCATCCTTGTGATCAAGGTTATCCGGATGAAGCAGGTTTACCGGATCAAAGATAATCTGCAGATTCGGAGAATCTATAGCATCAAGCACTATTCTTGCACGTCTCGGATTCCACACAATATGCCTGTATACAGGTTCAATGGCAAGGATAGTGCCACATTTTTCAGCATATTTCACAACAGGTTTTAGGTTATTTATAAATATCCTCAATGCTTCCTCACTATGGCATGCTTCCTTATCATAAGAATATGTCTCATTTGGAGCACCGGTTTCTGTACCGACCATGCCAATGCCTGCCTTGGCAGCAAATCTGAGATGTGCTTCATAAGTCTTCTGCGTATCCCTCACAACCATACGGTCGGGATGAGCAAGATTAAGATAGCAGCCCAGAACTGCCACATCAAGTCCAGCTTCATCAAAACGGTGTCTGATCCAGTCAGCATATCCCGGTGTAAGCATTTCTCTTTTTGCAGGAAGTCCCGCAGTTTTACTTAAGGCAATGTGCACACATGAAAAGCCCTGCTCTTTTACAAGCTTTGCCCTTTCCGGAAATGGAACTTCTTTAGAATCATGAAATCTTAAACCCAGTTGTATCATATCAACCCCCAAAACATTTTTATACTCTAACTATAGCAGACTAATCATTCTCATTCAAGGTATCGTAAACGAAATAAATAATTTCGTTTACGATAAACGTCGCCGAGAATTATTGCTGGATAGAGCAAGCTCTATCCGCAATTATTTTCTTCGCTTACTATAAAATAATTTTGGCATTTCAAAAAGGCTGCCACTGTGATATAATTAGGTCGTTGTCTAAAAATCATCACATTTTCATCGGCGCAGCTGCAGGCACAGCGCCGACTGCCACCATGTCTGCGATAAAAAAGAGCAAATGAACGATAGTAACAAAACAATTTCTGTATTAAAAGAAGTACTTATACTTACCCTTGCCACTGCAATAATCGCGGTGGCTGTATTTTTCTTTCTTGTGCCAAGTCATGCTTCAGTAAGCAGTATATCAGGTCTTTCGATAGTATTAACAAACGTGATACCACTTCCTGTTTCTGCCATTACAATGATCTTAAACATAGTCTTGCTTATAGCAGGCTTCCTTCTCTGCGGAAGTGAATTTGGCGCTAAGACAGTATATACAAGTATTCTTTTACCTGTATTTCTCTGGGTTTTTGAGCAGTTATTTAAAAATTATACATCAATAACCGGAAGTGCCGAGTTAGACGTGGTCTGCTATGTAGTTGTTGTAAGCATCGGACTTTCTATTCTATTTAACAGAAACGCTTCATCCGGAGGTCTCGACATTATCGCCAAGATAATGAATATTTACCTTCATATAGATCTTGGTCGCGCTATGAGCCTTTCGGGTATGTGCGTGGCGCTCTCTTCCGCCTTATTTTATGATAAGAAAACCGTTGTACTTTCAATACTTGGCACATGGCTCAACGGCATTGTCCTTGATCACTTTATTTTTGGACAGAAGTTAAAACGACGTGTCTGCATAGTTTCAAAAAATCCTGCTGCGATGCGTGATTTTATAATACACACTCTTCACAGCGGCGCTACCATATACGATGCAAAGGGTGCTTACAATGGCGAGAAAAAGGAAGAGATAATAACTATCGTTGATAATGCCGAATATCAAAAACTTATGACTCATATACAGAAAAATGACCCGAAGGCATTCGTTACTGTGTATACAGTTGCAGATATGCGCTATCAGCCAAAGTTATAGGGGCAAGGTTTCCTGCCCCTATTTTTTTATATGTCTTATTATGCACGCTATGAGATATGGCAGACTTTCATCCACGCTGCCAAGGTCAGTTCCAAGTAATTTTCTTATAGAATTCATTCTGTATGCGATAGTGTTTCTGTGTATATACATAGCTTCCGAAACTTTTTGTATACTGCTGTCATATTTCAGATAATTTTCCAGAGTTTCAACATAATCAGAATTATGTATTTTATCATACTCAATCAACGGACCTAATAATTTATCTGACATTTCCTTCAGCAGTGCCTTATCCTCTATCGAATATAAAAGCCTGTATATCCCCATTTCATCGAAATAAACAGCCGCATTATCACTATCCTCTGCCATTCTGACCGCCTCTCTGGCTCTTTTATAGGATATGTAAAGATTCCCAATATCCTTAACCTTGCTCCCTATGCCAATAAAAAAACGGATCTCCGGCATCTTCTTTCTGACTCTTTTTGTAAATGTCTCTATTATGCTTTCAGCATCCTTATCACCAACATCATTAAGTATTATAACAAAGGCGGAATCATAATAGAAGAAATGCCCATTATGGGTCAGATTTGTACAATAAAGCTGTAGTCGATACCCTATACGCTTTCTTTCAACGCTGTCCATCTTGTCGAGAATATCCGAGAAAATAACTACTGCCTGAAATGTTCCATCAATATCATAGTTGGCAAGCAGCGCCTCTATATAATTAGCTCTGTCCTCAGGCTTTTCTATTGCTTTTATAAAGGATGCCGAAATCTGTTCATCGACAGTTCCCTGTAAAAAAACACGAATAGAAAGGTCTTTTATCATATCTACGATATAGATATCCCAAGGAACTGTAAGTAATGGAAACTCTCGCTCATCACAGATCTTCTTTACGCTGTCAGGTATATTTTTAATATAATAACCTGAATTGATAACAAGCCCGGAGGCATGATGCTCATCTAGTGTGATTATAAGTCCCAACAGTTCTTCTTCCTTTTGAAAACCGAGCCCTGTGGTAACTGCAAGTTCTTTGCCGCTGAAATTATTGATTATGGTAAAATCTTCAAGCATAATGAGCCAACTGATAGAATTTGACCAACCTTCTTTGCCACTGACAAGCTCCATCTGATATCTTTCCTTAGAGACTAAAAGCATATCTTCTATCGTGAATCCCATAAGCGCCTCTTTGTATTATTCAATACCTGTATACATTTGTGCGTACAGCACAAAAAACATGTCTTAGTTTCAAAACGTGAACACATTGTGCATTTTCCATAACATGATAATATATATGTATAACATAAGCAAGCAGAAAAAATATTTTTGAATGTATCATAGCACATCATCCGGACAGCCCGGTGGTAATAGATTACATTATTACGAAATGGAGGTATAAGCTTATGACGATGATGTATTATAATTATAACACAGATTACAACACTGATGTTAAGGAACCTGAGTGGATGCGTGCAGAACGTTATGATTATTGCGATGGCGGAGTAAGTTCCTTCATTGACCACAACAATCAGTTATGTCTCGCAGATTATCTTTCAAAAATCTTTGGAAGAATCTTTTATAACAACATTGAAATAGCTGAATAAAGCCTGGAAACAAAAATAGCAAGACACAAGGTCTTGCTATTTTTGTGCTTTAAATGAAACTAATCTATTTCTATCAGTACTCCGTCCTTTGTACCTGTAATATATCCCTTTAAACTGGCTGTTTCAAGCCATTTAAGATCTGCGTCATCAGTGATAAATACTGGTTTTGTAACAATGTCCTCTCCCTGTCTTGAAATGCCCTCATTTTCAATAAAGAGCTTTGCCGGCTTTCCGTTCATATCTATGCCTTCAAGCATATATCTTGCTGAAAGAAGCATCCCACCTTCAACAGACCTTTGCGTATCTACTCCTCCCGGAAGTATCTTACCCTTAAAGTATTCACTTTCTGCATCTCCATGAAAAGTGATCATACAAACGTTTCTATCAGATTTCAGGTCATTTACCTCGTCTACAATAACATTGATCCTTAACATTTTTTTGCCCTATGGCAGGCATGATAGCAATCGGTGCCGCGCCTGCTACGACACCGGTAAACACAGTGTATCACTTGCTCTTTGCAGCAAATTTCCCTATTACATCCTCTAAATCGGCTTCTATACTCTTAACATCCGACTTCTTTATTTTTCCGTTCTCAACCCTGTCAAGCATTGCAAGCAATAAGTCTTTTACATCAAAAATTGTCAGTCCCTCTGTTTCAAGTAAATACGCGGCGTATCCTTCCACCGTTACCTTAGGGCTGAACTTTCTCGCATATATTTTTGTTGCCTGCTCAACTCCGGATATTTCTATGAATCCTTCTTCTAAAAGAACCTGAATAGCTTTAAAAACTGCAGGTTTGCCAAAATGCTCATTCTTTAGATGGTCTGCAATCTCATTGCTTGTGAGTGAAATATCACTCTTCCACAAGCAGTCCATGACCTTGTGCTCTCCTTTGGTCAATATTTTCATAATGTTGCCCTCCGTTGTGCTATTATATAACGTTTAGATTATATCTCTATTATACTATAGTGTCAACGACATAAGGCATTCCAAAATCATACAGCACTGATGTTTCTCGTAGCCACCACTGAAACGCCTGAATTGCATACATCTTTTATAACAATATCGCCAATGTGGCAGGGAGCTTTTATAACAGCATGGTTAATCTCATCCATACAGTCAAAGATTTTGCTCTTTGGAATATTTTCGGCGGTCTTCACGCTGCACCTTGGTTTATCACCGCCGATCACCCTTACAGTACTTGTCACAGTTCTTTCAGGATGGATAACCTCATTTCTTGCATATCTGTCTCCAATCGCACAGGTATTGCCTGAAACGCTTACAACCTCGCCATCTTTCATTTCAACCGTAATCTGACAGCCCATCGGGCAGCCGATACAGGTAAGTTCCCTCTTTTCCATATATGCTGCCTCCTTATTCATTTTCTATCTTTATCGTTATATTTCTTATATCTTTCTTTTCAAGAATCATTTTTTTCTGAAGGATCACCTGCTCCATTTCACCCGGCGTAAAGATTTTCTTCTTTTTATGGATAACTCTCTCGTCGTTGAAATATACCGATACATACGCGTTTTTATAAACCGCTCCAACTCTGAATCTTACTGTGAGAAGATCCTCCATCCTGCATGGTGCAATCGTGCAAGGTACTGTGTAGCGAACGCCATCCGCCGGAACAAGCTCTATGCTGTCAGAAAAAGCTTTGGGGTTTGCCCCGTCTTTTACAAAGGCTGCAGCATGTTCTCCCGCTTTTCCTGCCTCCTCCGAAACATAGTCAACAAGGTCATGGACATGCAAAACATTTCCACACGCAAAAATTCCCGGTATATTTGTTTCAAAGCTTTCGTTTACTTTAGGTCCTCTCGTGACCGGATTCATTTCAACCCCGGCAGCACTTGAAAGCTCATTTTCAGGAATAAGCCCTACGGAAAGCAGAAGTGTATCACAGGTATATCTTTCTTCAGTTCCCGGTATCGGCTTTTTGTCGGCTCCAACCTCCGCGATAGTCACTGCTGAAACTCTGTCCTTGCCCTCTATATTCACCAGTGTATGCGAAAGTTTAAGGGGAATATCAAAATCATCAAGACATTGAACTATGTTTCGCTTTAAGCCGCCTGAATATGGCATAAGTTCAGCCACAACCTTCACTTTTGCGCCCTCTAATGTCATTCTGCGCGCCATGATAAGTCCGATATCCCCAGAACCAAGAATAACAACTTCCTTGCCCGGCATGTAACCCTCTATATTTACAAGTCTTTGGGCTGTTCCAGCTGAAAATATGCCTGCCGGACGGTAGCCTGGGATATTTAAAGCGCCTCTCGGTCTTTCGCGGCACCCCATGGCAAGAACGACAGCTCCTGCCTTTATCTGAAAGACTCCATCTGTCTTATTCATAGCTGTGACAAGCCTGTCCTTATTTATGTCAATTACCGTGGTATCGAGCTTATATTCTATTTTGTCGGCTTTAACCTGCTCTATAAACCTGTCTGCATATTCAGGACCTGTAAGCTCTTCTTTGAATGTATGCAGTCCAAATCCATTATGTATACATTGATTAAGTATTCCTCCAAGTTCAGAGTCCCTCTCAAGGATGAAAACATCATTTATACCTGCTTTTTTAGCCGCTAAAGCCGCCGCAAGTCCTGCAGGTCCCCCGCCTACTATCACAATATCGCACTTATCTTTCATTCCACTTCCCCCTTCGTCTCTCCGGTCACAATACTGCTATTGCCACCTTTTTTAGTAATCTTTTCAAGTGGAAGATCAAGTTCTCTTGAAAGAATATCCATGACCTTTGGGGAGCAGAAACCCGCCTGACACCTTCCCATTCCGGTCCTGGTCCTCCTCTTTATTCCATCGAGACTCCTTGCTCCGAGAGGGCGCCTTATTGCATCAATTATCTGCCCTTCAGTAACAGACTCGCATCGGCAGATCATATTGCCATAGGCAGGCTCTTTTTTTATAAGTTCATTTCTCTCTTTAAGGTCAAGTTTAAATGGATTGATAATTCCCTTTCTTGTTGCAATCCACCTCTCTTTATCTTGAAGGTTCATTTTTTCCTTAAGCATATCTCCTACCATTTTCCCGATTGCAGGACAGGAGGTCAGTCCCGGGCTCTCAATTCCGGCTGCATCTATAAAATGAGGAGCATCTTCTAATTCTTTTATAATAAACTCGTGACCATCTTCGTGCGCTCTAAGACCTGCAAAAGAAGTGATTACATCTCTTGCAACGTTCATTCCCTTTACATTAAGAGTTCCCTTTTTCAGAAGTTCCTCCATACCCTCTGCTGTTGTATTGACTCCATCCTTATCATCAATATCCTCTGCATTAGGACCAATTATGATATTTCCATGGACTGTTGGCGAAACAAGCACACCCTTTCCATACTTTGTAGGCTGCGGGAAAATGGTCCTGCTCACAAAACCGGTCACATTTCTATCAAGAAGAAAATACTGCCCCCGGCGAGGTGTAATATGTATTTTATCTTCGCTCACCATGTTGTGAAATTTATCTGCATAGACGCCGCCTGCATTCACGACATATTTTGCAATATACTCGCCATTTGACGTATGCAGATGCCAGAAACCATCTTCCTTGGCAAAAATATTTTTCACTTCTGTATTAAATCTGAACAAAACTCCATTTACGAAAGCATTCTCTGCAAGAGCTATATTCAGGTTAAAAGGACAGACAATTCCGGCGGTAGGCGCAAAAAGAGCCCCCTCGGTCTCATCAGAAAGATTTGGTTCCATTGAAAGGGCTTCGTCACGCGACAAGATCCTCATGCCCTTTACACCATTTGCAATTCCCCTATCAAACAACTCCTGTAAACCGCCAAGTTCTTCCTTATGAGTACACACAACGAGTGAACCGTCCCTTTTAAATGGAAAGTCAAGTTCTTCTGAAAGTTTCCCCATCATTTCATTTCCAATAACATTTAACTTTGCCATAAGAGAACCTTTTCTTGCATCGTATCCGGCATGAACTATTCCAGAATTTGCCTTTGATGTGCCAGAGCAGACATCCTCCTCACGTTCCAAAACACATACATTTACATCATATCTTGAAAGTTCCCTTGCAATTGCACATCCGGAGACCCCAGCCCCGATTATAACAACATCGTAAACCATACCCCGCTCCTTCATTTTTATATATTTACCCCATTATAACACACAAAAAAAGGTCGGTGTCAAAGTATTTGGCAACGACCTCTTTATGCGCAAAATACACATTCATGTGTAATATACTTCTAAAGCACTTATATATTGGAGATATAGCATAATAAACGGAAAAAGTGTATTGAGAGGGATTACATTCCCCGCCTGTTAAGAGCAAACACTCTTAATTTTTTAATAATTACCTATTCCAGTGCATTTGATATTACTTCCATAAAATCTTCCTTATAAATCCTCCCTATATTTAATATAAGATTTTTGCCTATAATAGCCTTGTCTCCGGTAAATGACGAAATATATTTTATATTAACAATACATGATTTGGATATCCGAATAAAGTACTCCGGCAGCCTATCTACTTGTTCAAATATCTTGCCGACAAATAGATTTTCTTTTCCTTCATTATCATGAATTGACAGATATCTTCCTTTGCTTTCTATATATAAAATCTTATTACAAGGTATCTTGCACATTTTACCATCATTCTTATACATAAAATACCGCTCGTTGTATATATCTATTCCCAAAGTCGTAAATTAGTTACTCAAAACGTTTATTAACTCGTTTTCATCTCTTCATAATGGGCGTAAAGCCTTGAAAATACTGAAGTTTTGGTACGTTTTGTATTGATTTTTATTTGAGTATATATTATAATAAATATATACTCAAATAGAGAGCGTGCCATATGCCAGCAAAACCATCGGGAGAGATCAAAACAAAAACCATCCATCAGCCCCAGAAGAACGGTGATATCTACGTTCTGGAAAGAAAGACTATATA
>Ga0256405_10010953_pt1 | contig 11746 bp, 9 predicted proteins | sample RumenRJG_02DNA_FD_189096 | JGI IMG/M metagenome (GOLD analysis project Ga0256405, IMG submission 189096) | Bovine rumen microbial communities from Lethbridge, Alberta, Canada - RJG_02 | ecosystem: Host-associated > Mammals > Digestive system > Stomach > Rumen | place: Canada: Alberta | collected...
GTGCTCTATTTCTATAAGGACATACCCTTCAAGGCCTCGCTTTACGCCCTCTATGTGGTGATTGCAATTTTTGGCTACCTGAAATGGCGTAAAATGATAAAAAAGTAGTACCTTTGCATCCGCAAACGTGAAACTACATCTTTTATGCGCAAAGTAATAGGAATCGGCGAGACCGTTCTCGACATCATCTTCCGTGGCGACACGCCTATCCAGGCGGTGCCCGGTGGTTCGGCTTTTAATTCTTGTATCTCGTTGGGGCGTGCCGGCGTGCCAACGATGTTTATCAGTGAGACGGGCAACGACCGCATCGGCCGTCAGGTCATCAGCTACCTCGAGCAGAACGGTGTCGACGCTTCCGGCGTCTGCGTCTTCCCCGACTCGAAGTCGCCGCTGTCGCTGGCTTTCCTCGACGACCAGAACAATGCCGAGTATATCTTCTACAAGGACCATCCCCACGACCGTATAGACTTCGCCTATCCCGACGTACAGCCCGACGACGTGGTCATCTACGGCTCCTTCTTCGCCATCAATCCCGTGGTGCGCCCTCAGGTGAAGGGTTTCCTCGACTATGCCAAGAGTCGCGGTGCCATCCTCTACTACGACGTCAACTACCGTGCCTCCCATCGCCATGAGGTGGTGAAGATGACGCCCAACATCCTCGAGAACTTCGAGCTGGCCGACATCGTGCGCGGCTCCAACGAAGACTTCGAGGTGATGTACGGCAAGAAGGACTGCGACGCCGTCTATCGCTCCGAAATCTCCTTCTATACCAAGAAGTTTATCTATACCCGTGGCTCCCAGCCCGTCGAGGTGCGCGCCGACGGCGGTTTCAGCAAGCAGTACCCCGTGCCGCCGACGGAGACCGTGAGCACCATCGGTGCCGGCGACAACTTCAACGCTGGCTTCGTCTACGGACTCATCCGCTACGGCGTCACCCGTAGTCATATCGAGGCAGGACTCACCGAACAGCAGTGGGATCAGCTCCTGGCCAGTGCCCAGGCTTTCTCGGCCAACTGCTGCCGCAGTCTGAACAACAGCATCGACGACGACTTCGCCCAGCAGCTGCGGCTTGGCTGATGAGGCCGATGAGGCCCATGCGCCTCACAAGTCCCATAGCCCTTATACCCCCAAAGAAAACCCCTAAAAAACAATAGCTATGAAAGAAATTACTAACAGCATCTACTACGTCGGCGTCAACGACCGCAACAAGAACCTGTTCGAGGGCCTCTGGCCCCTCCCCAACGGCGTCAGTTATAACTCCTACCTCATTGACGACGAGAAAGTCTGTCTCGTCGATACCGTCGAGGTAGACTTCTTCATGCCATACCTCGAGAATATCCGCGAGGTCATCGGCGACCGTCCCATCGACTATGTCGTCGTCAACCACATGGAGCCCGACCACAGCGGTTCGCTGGCCCTGCTCCGTCAGTTCTATCCCGGCATCCAGATTATCGGCAACAAGAAGACCTTTGACATGATGGCCGGCTTCTACCGCCTCACCACCGGACTGAAGGAAGTGAAAAACGGCGACACCCTCTCGCTCGGTGCCCACCAGCTCCAGTTCGTCCTCACCCCGATGGTCCACTGGCCCGAGACCATGATGACGCTCGCCACCGTGCCCGATGCTTCTCCATCGGGCGCCACCGTCCTCTTCTCCGGCGACGCCTTCGGCTGCTTCGGCGCTTTGAACGGTGCCTACGTCGACGAGCAGATGAACTGCGACACCTTCTGGCTCGAGATGACGCGCTACTACTCCAACATCGTCGGCAAGTACGGCACGCCCGTGCAGATGGCCCTGAAGAAGCTCGCCGGCGTCAAGGTCGACTATATCTGCGCCACCCACGGCCCCGTGTGGCACGAATATGTTGAAAAGGTCATCGGCATCTACGACCGTCTGTCGAAGTACGAGGCCGAGCCGGGACTCGTCATCTGCTACGGCACGATGTACGGCAACACCGAGCGCGCCGCCGAGGTCATTGCCCGTGCTGCCGCCCAGGCCGGTCTGAAGAACATCGTCATGTACAACGTCTCGAAGACCCACCACTCTTATATCATCCGCGACCTCTTCCGTTACCGTGGACTCATCGTCGGCGCACCGACCTACAACACCGGTCTGTACCACGAGATGAACGTCCTGCTCGACGAACTGTCGCAGAAGGACATCAAGGGTCGCCTCTTCGGCTGGTTCGGCTCCTTCAGCTGGGCGTCGAAGGCCGTGAGCGAAATTACCCGATGGAATGAGGAGAAATTGAAGTATGAGCAGGTGGGCACGCCCGTGGAAATCAAGCAGGCCCTCACCGACGAGACCATCGCGCAGTGCGAAGCCCTCGGCCGCGAAATGGCCCAGCGGCTGATGGCGGAGTGATGGACCCTATTCCCCCAATAATGCGGCCAGTTCCTCGATGGAACTGGCCATTTTGATATACTGCCGCCACTCGCCGCGCACCATGTCGTGGCGCTGCAGGTCGTCGAGCAGTTGGATGAGGCTCGTCCAGTAATCCTTGATATTGTAAAGGATGACGGGTTTCTGGTGGTAGCCGATGGTGGCGGAGGCCGCTACGGTGAAAATCTCGTCGAGGGTGCCGATGCCGCCGGGCAGGGCGATGAAGACGTCGGACTTGTCCATCATCAGCTGTTTGCGGTCGCTGAGGTTGTCGCAGGGAATCTCTATCTCTACATGGTCGCTCACCCTTCCCGTCTTCTCCACAATGGTAGGCACCACACCGATGGTACGGCCGCCGGCTTCGTAGGCCGCACGCCCTAAGCACTCCATCAGTCCCTGGTTCACGCCGCCATATACTATCGAGTGGCCGTTCTTGGCGGCCCATCTGCCCAGCTCCTCCGTGGCGCTGAAGAAGTCGGGGTCTATCTGCTCGTTGGCCGAGCAAAACACACAAATCTTCATATCGTGTATGCTTTTCGTTTACTTTTTCTTAGGTCGACGACGTGCCCAACCCTCTTCGCTGAAGTCGGGAATTTCACCTTTTAATTCACCAGGAGCCTTTCCCATCAGCGTGCGCCAGTCGCCTTTTCCCCGATGAAATGGCGCTTTTTTGTTCTCATTTTGTCTTGGTGAATTTTTGGTTAATTCTTTGTAGTGGTCTTTAGGACGGTTTGGCATGCTTTTTGCTGTCTTGTCGCCCTCGTCAGCATCGTTGCAGCGTACGGTGCGCCCCTTGAAGCGGATGCCCGTCAGCTGCGTCATCACCTTGCGGGCGTCGCGCTCGGGCACTTCGAAGTACGAGATGGTGTCGAGCAGGTCGATGTGTCCCACCGTCTGCCGCCCGCCGACGTAGCGGTTCAGTGTCTGCATCAGGACGCCGGGGAAGAAGCCGTCCTTCTTGCCGAGGTTGATGAACAGCCTCTTGTAGCCCTTCTCCGCCTTGTTCTGCAGTTTCTGCTTGTCGGTCTGGTAGCCGCCTTTCTCCTTGCCCTTGCCTCGCTCCTCCTTTACCTTCTCTATCTCCGGTGCGTCGGCATAGTAGGCCAGGAACTTCCCGAACTCCAGGGAGACAATCTTCTTGATGATCTCCTCCTTGTCGATATACTCGAAGTAGCGGTTGATGTCGGCGATGAACGGTGCTATCTCCTCGTCGTCCACGTCGGTCTTCACAATCTGGTCCATCACCTTGTAGAGCTGCTTCTTGCAGATTTCCTCAGCGCTGGGGATGTCGGCCTCGACAAACTGCTTGCCTATCTCTTTCTCAATGTTGCGTATCTTGTGCTTCTCCTTCGAGTGGACGATGGAGATGCTCGTGCCCTTCTTGCCGGCGCGCCCCGTGCGCCCCGAGCGGTGGGTGTAGTTCTCTATGTCGTCGGGCAGTCCGAAGTTGATGACGTGTGTCAGGTCGTCCACGTCGAGGCCGCGTGCTGCCACGTCCGTGGCCACCAGCAGCTGGACGGTGTGCTGGCGGAATTTCTGCATCGTCAGGTCGCGCTGCTGCTGACTCAGGTCGCCGTGCAGTGCCTCGGCGTTGTAGCCGTCGCGTATCAGCTTGTCGGCCACCTCCTGCGTCTCTAATTTCGTGCGGCAGAAGATGATGGCGAAGATTTTCGGGTAGTAGTCCACGATGCGCTTCAGTGCCAGGTACTTGTCCTTGGCGTGTACCATATAGTAGACGTGGTTCACGTTCTCGGCGCCCTCGTTGCGCGAACCCACGACGATGGTCTCGTAGTCCTTCAGGTACTGCTTTGCCACGCGCTCCACGTCGCGGCTCATTGTAGCCGAGAACATTAGCGTCGAGTGACCCTCGGAGAGTGCCTCGAAAATCTCGTTGATAGCCTCCGAGAAGCCCATGTTCAGCATCTCGTCGGCCTCGTCGAGTACGATGTTCGTCACGTTCTCCAGGTGGGCGAAGCCGCGGTTCTTCAGGTCGAGGAGTCGTCCCGGTGTGGCCACGATGACCTGTGCCCCCTTGCGCAGTGCCCGCATCTGCGGCTCGATGGCCGCTCCGCCGTAGACCGCCTCTACGTGCAGCCCGTCGACATAGCGGCCGAAGTCGCGCAGGTCGTCGGCTATCTGCAGGCACAGCTCGCGCGTCGGCGAGAGCACCAGCGCCTGTGTGTCGCGGTTGCCTAGGTCGAGTCTCATCAGCAGCGGCAGTCCGAACGCCGCCGTCTTTCCCGTTCCCGTCTGTGCCAGTGCTATCACGTCGCGTCTGTTCTCCAACAAGTAGGGAATGACGGCCTCCTGTACAGGCATGGGCTGTACAAATCCCATCTCGCTAATGGCGCGGCGAATCTCCTCGCTGACGCCCAATTCTTCAAAACTCTTCATCATGTTGCAAAGATACGCAAAAAAAGCCGAAAGTGCAATACTTTCGGCTATTATTTTCTCTGCAATATTTTTCTCTGCACTACTTGACAATCACCTTCTTCCCGCTTGACACCCGCTATGTCATTGACATTGGTTTTATTTGTTGTTATACATTTATAAGCGGTTAATGGCTTCAACAGTGAGGCCACTAATCTCGGCAATGTCTTCCAACGGATAGCCCTTGGCCTTCATTCGCCGGGCAGTCTCCATCGCCTTGTTACGTTCACCTTCGGCTCGTCCTTCGGCTCGTCCTTCGGCTCGTCCTTCGGCTCGTCCTTCGGCCAATCCTTCGGCCCGGGCTTCGTCCCTCATTGTGTCCCAGTTGTCCTTCGCGGCGTGCACGCTGACCATGAAGTCGCGGTATTCGCGGCGCTCCTTCTCGGTCATGCTCATAATGGCGAGCTTCTCGCGGGCGGCCTGCAGGCCGGGCGTCGTGGTGTCGTCGCGGATGGCACCGTCCTTCAGGTACTCCATCCACTCCTCTATGGGCGTCCTGGCCATCTCGTTAAAATGGCTGACAAGAAGCAGGAAGTACTCGGGGAACACCTCCTCGGGCATGGTCATGCGCTTGGTGCTCTCGCTGATGTATTTCTCCTCGCTCGGCGTCTTCAGCTGCAGCACGGAGTCCTTCTTCGTCATGCCGCGGAAGGTGGTGACGCCGTGGTAGGCGTAGTCGTCGCCGCAGCCGAACTCGAAGTAGAGGATGTTGATGGAGTAGATCTTCTTGATGACGCTGTAGTCTTTGCCGATGCCAATCTGGTCGTTGATGGTCGTGGCGGTGCCGAAGAGTATGCGCTGGAAGAAGTCGCGCTCCTTGGTGAGTTGCACCTCAACGATGATATACTCGCCGGCAGCGGTCTTGGCCTTTACATCCACGCGGTTGCTCTTGTCCTCAAAACGCTCCTTGTTGCTCTCACTCTCCAGTATCTCAGTGATGGTCACCGGCTCGCCCAGGAGTACGGTAATCAAGCCCTCAAGTACCTCCTTGTTCGCCTTGTCGCGGAGTATGCGCTTGATGGCCCAGTCGAAACGTATGTATCTGCTTTTCTCTGTCATGCTGCAAAGATAGCGTTTATCTTTGTATTCTGTGCGATACGGGCGAGGTTTTTGAGAATGTTTACGGAGTTTTAACACATCAGCTTAAGGACATGTGCCAGGCAATGAAGGCACAGGCCCCGCCTGTTACACACGACACGTCACGAAATAACCGGCTGTTACATTTATCTGGTTAGTCGCACCTGTTTGTCGCGTCCCTCCTTGTCGCGTAGGGTCAGGGTGTAGGTCATGCCCTTGATGAAGGGGAAGGCGGTGAACTGGCGGAAGGAGCGGATGGGTGTGTCGTTGATTTGCAGGATGATGTCGCCCTGACGGAAGCCCTGGCGGTAGGGTTCGCTGTCCTCCCATACCAGTCCGACCGACGCCATGCCGTGCTGCGGGACGTAATAGATGTCGGGCAGGTGGTTGTCGACCATCGTCCCCTCGCCGTCGTCGTAAGGCTGGAAGATAAGCCGCCGCTTGTGGGGATTGATGATGACCGTGCCGTAGTTCAGCAGGGCCGCACCGATTGTGGCACGTCCCTGGGCAGTCAGTGTGCGGACGTTGTAGAAACTAAAGTCGCCCCAGCGCAGCTGCCAGAGACACAGGGCCGCCACCTCGTCGGTGGTCTCCGCGCCGTAGTGGCTCATGCGCAGATGGCCAAACGTCCGCCCCTCTGTCTGGCTGTCAATGAGGTGCTGGTCCACTTCCATAGCAGCCTGCTCAAGGGTTTCTCGCGAGATGGTGTATAGTGAACGGTCGCCCGTGTCGAACCTCACGGCTTCCTTGAAGCCCTTGAAGGGACTGACGGTGACCTGCGGCACGTGGAAGTTCAGGCGGTAGCGGGCTTCGTAGCCCGGTTCGTCGCGGAATAGTGTCTTGCGGTCGGTAAGGATGAGTCGCTTCTGCCGTACGTCAATCTTTCCTAACAGCCCCTTGTTGAAGATGTCAAAACCAACGATTCCATCGGCATTTTTCACGCCTGGCGGCCGGTTCACTACGTTGACGCGGTAGCCCGTCACGGTGAGGTTTCCCAGCTGCATAGCTGGCAGACTCACGACCGGCGTCATGTGGCTCTGGCCGTTGGCATCGTGCGAGGTGATATGTCCAATGGGTTTCGCCCCATCGATGCGTGTGTCGCTATAGATGCCCCCCATGCCGGCTCCCGTGTCGAGCAGGAAACGGTAGGTGTGCCCCCCGATGCTGACGGGCACATACACGCGTCCCTGGTCTACGCTGATGGAAATTGTGTCGGCAAAGTCTTCTACCGACAGGCTGAAGTTCAGCTTGTAGTGATACTGCTGGGCGCTCACGTCGGCACTCCAGAGCAGCAGTAGGAGAAGCACCACGGCTCCCGTCACTATTCTTTTTATCATCGCACTCGGTGTGTGGTTGCAAAGATAAGAAATAATCAGGAATCGCCAAAGCAATTCCTGATTATTTCTGAATAATTTGCACAGCAAGCCTGCCTCGTTGATGGTGTTCTCACAGCGCGAACTTCAGCGTCCGGCCGTTGATGGTCAGGATATATACCTGGCCCTGCTGTAGGGCAATCTTCCGTGTGCCGTCTTTAATAATAGTATTCATAATTTCCTATGCTCGTCACGCTGTTGGGGATACCCATAGGCGTCATTGTTGCGTTGTTCTTGACGATTAGTTATGGAACTGCCAGATTCCAGCTGTCAAGCACAAAGCGCAGATAACGCTTTTCCTATATATAGGTCTCCACCCAAACGTCCCACGTCATGCGGGGCTTCGGTATGAAGACGCAGCAAAGATAGAAAATAAATTTCAAAGTTGCAAGAAAAAGGGGCAAAAAGTTTTGTTTCGCGCGTGCGTGATATATAGTTGTTACAAACCAAAATAAACCCTCACCTCCCGCACCTCTCACACCTACGTCGGGTGTGGGAGGTGTGGGAGGTGAGGGTTGTATTTCTGTTTCACAATATATACGCGCGCGACCGTGACGGTTTCACCGCACGCCTATATTTTTTCACGAGAGGCCGTGAGAGATTTACGAGAGGCCGTGACGTTTTTGTGAGCGGACGCTATTTTCTGATTTCCTGAAGCAGATGGTCGGCATGGCCCCACTTGTCCATCATGAAGAGCACGTAGCGTATGTCGACACCGATGCAGCGTGCCAGCTGGGTGTCGAAGAAGATGTCGCTGGAGAGCGAGTCCCAGTTGCCGTCGAAGGCCAGACCGATGAGGCGGTTCTGGCCGTCGAACATCGGCGAGCCGCTGTTGCCGCCCGTGATGTCGTTGGTGGTGAGGAAGCAGAGGGGCATGTCGCCAGCCTGCTGCATGAGGTCGAGCATCTCGGGCTGCACCTTATAATCCTCGATGGAATCGCCCTTTTTCATCTTTGCCACCATGCTCGGCGCCGTGGTGCGGTAGCCCGAGCGCCATGAGCCTAAGCGGTACTCCTTCACCTGTCCGTAGCTGAGGCGCATGGTGAAGTTGGCGTCGCTGTAGTGGGGCATGTTCTCCTCCATGCGCAGTTTGGCGGCACAGAGGAAGTGCTCCTGGCGGTCGATGCTGTCGCTGACGGCCGCATACACCTCGCGCATGTCGCTCAGGAGCGTTGTCAGTTCCAGTCCGTAGCTGACGCCCGGGTCCTTCAGGAACGACTTCTTGTTGGGGTAGAGGCGCTTGCCCTTCTGCATCAGGCGCGACTTGGCGTAGAGATGGTCAGCATACTTCTGGCAGTCGCCGCCAAACTGTGCGTCGATGGTCTTGTAGAACTCAGGCAGATACTGCGTGCCGGTCAGCTTCTCGCGGTAGTTCTTGAGCAGTGTGCCGAGGATTTCGCGGTCGGTGTCGTAGTCCCACGTCTCGCTGTTGTCCTTGATGTTGATATGCTGGCGACGGCCGTGGCCCACGGGAACGGCGCCGTTGTGTACGAACATGGCACGTGTAGACAGCTCGTCGGTGCGGCGGAAGGTCTCGCTGAAGTAGAGGATGGCCTTGGCCACATCGAGACGCTTGGCGTAGAGCCGTGACAGCTGCTGGAAGTCGAGCTGACCCTTGAACAGGCCGGTAGAGTCCTGCCATTGGCGCAGCAGCTGTTCGAACTGCTCCTTCTGGCCGATAAGCCCGATGGAATCGATACATTTGTTCATGCCGATGGAGTTTTTCCAGTAGTTGCTGCTCTGGGCGTATTTAGAGTCGTACTTGATGCGGACGGCCTCGGCGGCGTCCATGTGGCGCTTCATCACCTCCTGCTTCACGCCGCGCACCTGGGCACGGATGGCGTTCTGCTCGTAGCGCTCGCGGATGCCGTAGCTCGACAGGTAGCGCGACGTGGAGCCGGGGTAGCCCATGGTCATCGAGAACGAGCCCTCCTGGTAGCCTTCGTCCGACACGCGGGCCCAGTGCTTGGGGTGGTAGGGCACGTTGTCCTTAGAGTATTCGGCCGGACCGCCCGTCTTCGGGTCGCAGTAGATGCGGAAGACGGAGAAGTCGCACGTCTGGCGCGGCCACATCCAGTTGTCGGTCTCGCCGCCGAATTTACCCATCGACTTGGGGATGGTGAACACCAGCCGCAGGTCGCGGAAGTCGCGGTAGGTGGTGGCGAAGTAGCGGTTGCGCTCGTAGAAGGCCTGCACCTCGACGCGTAGCGTGGAGTCCTTGGCTTGGGCGGCCTTGCTCAGTGCCGTCTCGATGCTGTCGACGTAGGCATAGCGCTCGGTCTGCGGCAGACGGCCCACGTCGGGACGCATCTCGTCGGTGATGTCGCGCTGCTCGACCATGAAGGACACGAACATATCTTTGTTGGGCAGTTCCTCGTCGTAGCTCTTGGCCACGAAGCCGTCAATCATGTAGTCGTGCTCCACGGTGGAGTGGCTGCGGATGGCCTCGAAGCCGCAGTGGTGGTTGGTGAAGACCAGACCGTCGGGCGAGACGACCACGCCCGAGCAGTAGCCCGAGAAGTTGACGACGGCCTTCATGATGGCGTCGTCGGCCTTGTACAGCTTGTCGTAGGGCAGCTCGTAGCCCTCCAGCTGCATCCGTTCGTAGACGGCGTTGGGCAGGTTGTAGAGCGTCCACATGCCTTCGTCGGCACGGGCGCAGAGTGCTGCCACGCAGGCCATAGTCAGAATGAATCTTTTTGTCATTGTTCTCATAGGTGGTATGTGTTATTGTTTTTGCTTCCGGAAGTGGCGGCCAATCACGGGCAGGCTGCTCAGCGGCAGGTCGCGCCTGACGACAAAGGCCAGGAAGAGGACGATGAGCAGCGTGTTGCCCAGTAGCTGTGCCCACGTGGGCAGGCTGTTGGTAACGGTGTACATAGCGGCCGTGAAGACGGCGGCGAGCCCTACATAGCAGCAGATGTCCTTCATAGGGTAGGGGATGGGGTTCTTCATCTGTCCCACGACATAGCTCAGCACCATTGCCGTGCCGTAGCCCGCGACACCGCCCCAGGCGCAGGCCCAGTAGCCGTACTTGGGGATGAGCAGGACGTTGACGGCTAAGAGCACGGTGCAGCCGGCCAGTGAGAACCATGCGCCGTAGATGGTCTTGTCGATGAGCTTATACCAGAACGACAGGTTGAAGTAGACACCCATCATGATCTCGGCCACCATCACGACGGGCACCACGCCGAGACCCTCGCGGTAGTCCTCGCCGATGATATACTGCAGGACAGGCATCCAGCCAATGACGCAGAGGAAGGCCAGGAGCGTGAAGATGAGGAAATACTTCATGGCGGCGGCGTAGTATTCGGTCTTGTCGGCATCCTTGTTCTTGGCGAAGACGATGGGCTCGTAGGCGTAGCGGAAGGCCTGCGTGATCATCGCCATAATCATGGCTATCTTGACACAGGAGCCGTAGATGCCCAGCTGTACGTTGGCTTCGGCCTCGTCGGGATAGACGAGGGGGAAGATAATCTTGTCGGCCACCTGGTTGAGGATGCCGGCAATGCCGAGAATGAGGATGGGCCAGGAGTAGCTCAGCATCTGCCGCAGCAGCCGGCCGTCGAAGTGCCAATGGATGCGGAACAGGTCGGGCAGGAAGAACAGCGTGATGAAGCCCGTGCAGAGCAGGTTGATGAAGAAGACGTAGAACACCGACGTCTTGCCTAACAGGACGAAGTAGACGAGGTTCAGGCCGATATTCAGGAAGATGAACAGCAACTTGAGCGACGCGAAACGGACGGCGCGCTTCTGAAAGCGCAGAAAACTGAAGGGGATGGCCTGCAGGGCGTCGAGTGCCACGACGACAGCCATCATCGTCAGGTAGTCGGGATGGGCAGCATAGCCCAGAGCACTACTGATGGGGGTGATGAAGCCGAAGATTGACAGCAGGAAAACGGCCGTCAGCGTGCCGACGGTGGCAAAGGCTGTGGAAAAGACCGTGTCGGGCTTGTATCGTTCGTCGTTGGCAAAGCGGAAGAGCGTGGTCTCCATGCCGAAGGTCAGCAGCACCATCATCAGTGCTGTGTAGGCATAGATGTTGGTACTGATGCCGTAGTCGCCGGAAGCCTTCGGCATATAGTGTGTATAGAGCGGTACCAGCAGGTAGTTCAGGAACCGTCCGACAATGCTTGAGAGACCGTAGATGGCCGTGTCCTTGGCCAGGGATTTTAAGTTGGGCATATTGTGATGGGACTAATGGGACTAATGGGACTAATGGGACTAATGGGTCTTATCCAAAGAACAAATAGCAGATTGCGATTGCCGCGATGATGCCGGCGAGGTCGGCTAACAGGCCGCAGGCCACGGCGTGGCGCGTGTAGCGGATGCCGACAGAACCGAAGTAGACAGCGAGGATGTAGAACGTCGTGTCGGTAGAGCCTTGGAAGATACACGACAGGCGGCCTACGAACGAGTCGGCGCCGAACGTCGTCATGGCGTCGACCATCATGCCACGGGCACCGCTACCCGAGAGGGGCTT
>Ga0256405_10010954_pt1 | contig 11745 bp, 25 predicted proteins | sample RumenRJG_02DNA_FD_189096 | JGI IMG/M metagenome (GOLD analysis project Ga0256405, IMG submission 189096) | Bovine rumen microbial communities from Lethbridge, Alberta, Canada - RJG_02 | ecosystem: Host-associated > Mammals > Digestive system > Stomach > Rumen | place: Canada: Alberta...
GTGTTTCCTTTCGCTTCAACTTCCCGCGTCTGCGTTTCTCGTCAAGACGGACAATAGATCTAATTATTCTTTTTTCGTCGTCGTCCATTCGATAACGTCCCAACTTAACTATTCCCCCAACTTAAAATGTTTCTTCTTGTGTGTCTGTATATTTTGTCTTGATCCTAATATCTCCCGCCGCGTCAACGTCGAAAGTATAATTGTATTTGCCGGACTTAATAGCGATACGCCCGAAGTGATGTTCGCTTGTTGCCTTGATTGCGCAAAGCACACATTGTAATTTTTCGGGTTCTTTCTCGAATACCCCGCGCGCCCATTCTCCGGCGGCTTCAAGTTTCATTTCGTGCGTTGCCTGCGCCTTTGCTTCCTCGCAAGTGCAATAACGGGTCGCAACAATATTCTTTGCGTCTTCGCCCTCTGCGCCCGTTTGTCTTATCACGTCCAAAACTTCGTCTTCGTTTACCGTCTGCGTCTGTCCGCAAAATCTACACGCGCCGTATAAAATCTTTTCTTCGCTCATTGTGATTTATTCTCCTTTCGCTTTGTGTTGTCTGCATTTATCGCAAGGCGCAAAGTCTAACCCGTAGCCCTCGCACCCGTCGACCGTTCTTATTGCTTCTTCGCAATTTACAAGGTTGAAGCCCTCGGCGGGCGATAGATAAAAGCGGATCATTTCGCGGGCTTCTTCTGCGGAATAACAAACCGCCACTTTTGCGCCCTCGTCTTGTAACGCTTTCATAAAATCTTTTTGCGCTGCCGTCGGCTTATTCTTGCCGTACTTCATTTCGATATACAAGGCGTTGTAACCCTTGCGCGCCACGGGCAAGCATACGTCGGGAACTCCCGACTTTAAGCCTGCCGCTTTTAGGATCTGCCCGCCTGCGGTTGATCGCTTCCCCTCATTCGGGACGTGGTAAAGCAATCTTAAAGGCGGGATAATGTCTTCGTACATTTTCGCCCAATTAAATAATTTGATCTGCTCGGTTGTTTCTCCGGCTCTTAAATTCTGCAATCTCAATTTCTGTTATTCCCCCTTTCAATCCCTAACCATTCGGGCGTATATATAAAAGCCGCCGTTGATTTCGTTTTGGTAAACTTTGGCGTCTACAAAACGGGCGTTTTTATATTTCTTCTTCAATTCGCTTTCAAGCAATGTATAGTCGCAAGCCATTTTACGGACTTTTGTTTTTCCAAACTTGCTATATGATCTTGTGATCGTTGGTTTCTTTAACCCTTTCGACGTCTTCCAACGCTTCTTACCTTTTGGGTCTTTTGTGATGTAGTGAACAAGTCCGGCGATATGTGTATCGGGATCGGGTGCAAGTCGTTTTGTTTCTGTCCGGTCGCCGTGATACCATAATTGTTCTATCTCGTCGCGGTCAACGTCCCCGCTTAATATTGCGTGGTGGTGGCAGCGGACGCCCTTTTCTCCGTCTTCCCATTCCGTCACATAGATATATTTTATGTTTTCCTTTCCGGCTCTTTTTCTCCTGCGGTTGATCCGGCGAATAAAGTTGCCGAACTTCTTTTCGGCGTCGTCTATGCTTTCCGGTTCTTCTCCGGCTCTATATGTGAATGTTCCCCAAAGATCCCCCTTGCCAAAATTCGCGCTTGCAAGTTGGTTTAAATATCTTCGCGCCCTTTTGTCGTTAAGGTTCTTTTGTGCGGGTCTTGACTCTCTACCCCTTTTTGTCCTTGGCATATCGTGGCGAACGTTAAAGGTTGGGTAAATATCAACCTCGATCATTTTTCCGGCTTCCGTTGTGGTTGTTCGGTAGCCTGCCCCTTTGCTTTTCTTTGCGATCCTCTCCGCTTCCGCTTCTTCTAACTTCTCTATTTGTTCGTTGTATGCTTCTTCATAGTCGTAATTGTCATAATATTTTTTTCTCACATTACCCCGCCTTTATGTCTAACATATTGCGTAATATATATTATCTATAATTTATAAATATACATATTGCGTAATATATATTATTCTCTAACATATTGTGTAATATTTACGGTATCTTAATACCCATTACAAGGTCGCCTTAATATGTTCCTATATATAGGAAGAAACTAACTCGTCCGGTCGACGTTCGCTTGCTGCCGGATCTGATCGCCCTTGTATTTCTGATATAGAATAAACGCGCCTGCTGCCGCGTCTATTGCGTCGTTGTGGGCGTTTAAATCTTTGCACGCTCTATTTAATGCCTTTTCAAATTCCGCGCCCGTGTGGTCTTCCTGCGCGCGTTCTTTGGGTTCTTTCTTATTAAATGTAGGAAATTCGCGGCGACCGTCCAAAATGTCCGCCGCCCACATAATGCCGCTAATTGCTTTTATCTTCATAATTTGCCCCGCTGCCTGCTGCCGTTATCTTGCGTAAACAAAATTTCTTATCACAAGAAACAAAGATCATTGTTTCGGTTGTTTTGATGATTTTTGCTTTGGGGCATAATAGCCAATAGCCGCCGTTTACTTTTCTGATACAAACTTCGCTAACTCCCATTGCCGCCCCTCTCTATGCTTCCGGTATTTCCTCGAACAATTCTTCGTATTTATCCGGCGCATATTGCATAAGAAGTTGTTTTGCTTCGTCTTCTTCTATTGCTTCGCCTTTGTTCATATAATCGACTTCGTGGGTCAATAGCCATTTTCCCTTTTTTGACTTCCATAAAGTACAAATATAGTCGTGTCCGACGTCTTTTCCGCCGTAAATCGCATTAACAAGCGCGTTTGTAATTCTGTACCATTTCTTAACGGTTGCTATTTCTTCCATTTTGTCGGTTTCGTATTTCAAGCCATTTATAATAAATCTCATTCCCATATTGTCCCGCCTTTCTTACTTGTTCATTAAAGCGTCGTCTATATAGCGCGACAATTCCTTTTCGCGCTTTACTATGTCGCGGGAATACTCCGAAGTTGTGATCCCCTGCGCCCAAAGTTCGGCGGCGCGACCGCCGCCCATATTGTAAGCCATTAAAACTTTATGGACTTCGTCGTCGCCGTAAGTGTTAAATAGTTTTCTTAATATGTAGCAACCCCCGCCGACGTTGTCCGCGGTGTCGTACATATCCACGAAGCCGTGATCCGCCAAATCTTCCAAATTGCAATCGTTTATTTGCATATAGCCGCTATCTCCGGTTGAAGATCTCGCGTCTTTCGTGTACTCGGTTTCGTGTCCTATGATTGCCATAACGAAGCAATAAGAAGTATTGTTCTTTGTCGCTATGTCAAAAACGATCCTTTGGTCTTCTTCGCTCATTGCTACCGGAAGAAGAACGAAAGCGGGTTCTTTTGGCGCGATCGTTTCTTCCTGCTGCAATGTGACCGGATCTTCGCCCGCTGCGTTTAGGTCTTCGGGCGTAACGGTTACTTCCTGCGTTTCTTCCTGCGGGATCTTCTCATATAGCGGCGCGCCGTAAGCGTCTTCTACAAGATCCGCCGCAATTACTTCATATATAAGGAAGAAAAGAAACACGGCAACGACGATAAGTACGGCAAAGACGCCCGTAGAATATAGCCGAACGCTATATCTTTTCGGACGTTTGCCCCTCTTTAACTTCTTCCGGTATGCTTTTAGATTTCTTGATTGTCTATTAAACGGGCAAGTCATAGTCTTTTATTACCCCTTTCCCTATCTCAATAAACTTTTTCTTCATATCTTCCGGCAAGCGGGTATATGTTTCGTCGTAATAGATCGCCGCTATCAAATAACGCTTTGTTGCTTCGCGTTGATCTGCAAGTTGTTTTCTTAACAAGTCGTTCGACTTCATAAGCGCAACCGTGTTTTGTGTAAGTTCTTCCAACTTGGAAACGGCGTTTGCAAGCATAGATCCGGCGATTTCTTCCGCCCTGCGCTGCGCGTCGTATTCCGTATATATTCTTACTTGTTCTTGTATCCTTTCTTTTACCGCCATATTGAAAGTTTCCCGCCTTTCTGCTAAAATATAGCCGTGGTTTATTCAAGAAGACCCGACGTTTTGGTTTCCCGCCTTGCGTCGGGTCTTCTTTTGTTTAATCTGAAAGAATGTGTATTCCCTCGACTTCGTCCGCGTCGTGGTTGATCTCGTCGATCGTTGCGTCTGCGGTTTCGTGAATAAGGTCTTCAAGGGCTTTTTGCTGCGCGTGTGTGATCCTGCCGTGGCTTTTCATATCCTTAACGGACGCGATCGCATAACCCGTCGCGTAGTCCACTTCGCGGACGCTTCCTTGCTTCGCTATATTCTCAATGAAGCGAAGCCCTTTCTTGAAGTTCCTTAAATTCCAACTTGATTTATACATATCTTCTTAACTCCCTTTGTGGTTTATTCTGCTTTGCGTTCTTCTTCCAACGCCTGCATTTTCATATTGTGGTTATATATATCCGTGTAGATCTGTTTTGCGTCTTCGCCCTCGTCCGGCGCATAATCGAAACGCCTAACGGTTGGATAAAACATTGTTTTGTCGTCGATATAGTAGTCCGCGTTGATCTTTCTTGTATCTCCGCCGTAAGCGGCTATAAGTTCCGGTAAGTTCTCGTTTACCGTGTCGAAGTAAAGACCGCGACTATTACAAAACGCGACGGCTTCTTTTAGATCTCGTCCGGTTCTGCAAGTAAAAAGAATTATTCGCGATCCCTTTTCTTTTTCTCGGATCAACATATCGAATAACGGTTCGTTCGCTTCTCCGATTTCGGGAAACGGTACGCCCTGCGACAATGTCCCGTCAAAGTCCACCGCGTAGATCTTATTTCCTGCCATATCCGCCATAAATGCCCGCCCCCCTTCTCGTTTTATGCTTGATCGGGTCGGTCATTATTCCGATCGGAAGCGCGGGCAACTTGTGGATCGCTTCGCGCAAGTCTGCTTCGCTTGTTATGCCTAACTTTTTAAGTTCTGCTTCAAGCCGTGTTTTTTGGGTTACGCTTCCCGCTGCCGCGGTCATACTTCCCCGCCCTTTGCTGCTGCAAGGGCGTTTTGTTTGTTGTCTTCCTTGTAGATCTCAATATTTGATAAGATCCCCTTACGCGCCATTGCTGCGCATTGCGCCGCTTCAACGGCAAGGTTGATCGCGGTGTTATAAATATTCGTGTAAACCTCGCGTAATGTTTCCGGCTGCGCGTTCTGCTTGGTAAGATCCCAAATACGCCCCGAAAGATATTCCATTGTTTCAAGTTCTGCGTGCGCTTCGTCGATTTCTTCGCGAAGAACGGCGAAAGACTCGTGATTGCTATTATTAAGCCCGAACTTTTCAAGCGCGCTTTCCAACTCTACGTCGGCAAGTCTTATTACTTCGTTTCTTATTACGTCCGCCATTTCTTAAACCCTTTCTATAAAGCCGTGTTCCTTGCACATTTCGCGGAAGTCCGCCAATAGTCCGTCGCGGTAGTCGTTGGCTTCCTGCGCGGTATATCCGGCGTCAAATAAGGATCTTTTTATCAAAAACCAATTTGCGCCGATCTGCGTTTCTAAATAATCATTGAAAAACGCCCGCTTCTCAAAAACCAACATTCCGTCGACTTCTACAAACTCCCGTTTTGTTTTCTTTTTCCCTTTTTTCATTTCTTCCAATCGTCCCCCGCGGTTGATCCGTCGATATAAATGTCGTAATACGTCTTTTGTTTTAGGTCGCCTAACTCATATTCGGCGGTTAGGTCGGGACGAAACGGCGGGATCAATCCTTTTTCTTTGTATTGCTTATGTGATACTTCGTGCGTGACTTTGAAGCGGACAACTTCGCAATCCTCGAATGGTTTGAAAAAGTTTTTGCTTTTCGCTATTGAGTCCCAATATTCGCAAGCCATAACACCCGCGTCGTCGCGGTTGTTTTCCTGCAGGACGTTTACGTCTACGATCCTAACGGACGGAATACCGCCGTATAAGATTTCTAATAAATCTTTGACTTTTACCATTTGCAAGCCCTCTTAATAGACAAATACTTCGATTATTGTTTCGCTTCCGGTGTTGTTTACCTCATTAACGCCGATATGCTTTACTTCGCGATCCTGCAACGCTTCTTCGGAACGGGCTTTAATTGCTTTTCCGTGGAATAATTCGTTATGTCCGCGCGCCGTGTCTTCAAAAACGGCAAGGTTAGCGGCGGGCGATAATGTAGGAAGTAGCAAATTGAATGTATATGGTATTTTCTGCATTACTTTTCGCCCCCTTTGTCTTCGCCTGCTGCCTTTCGCTCTGCTTCAATAATCAAATCAAGCAACTTTTCTTTGGTATATATTGACGGCTGCGCAACTCCTAATTCGTGCGCTATATGTTCAAGGTCTGTTTTTGTTTCTGCTGCTAAAAAATGGTAACGGTCGTTTTCTTCCTTTGTCTTGCAAACTTCGGGGAACGGTAGCGGGTCGAAGTCCGGTTCGGCGTCTTCGCCTTGGATCTTCAAGATCTCGTCGATAAGTTCTTCGTTTGTCTTATTTCTTGGAACGTAAACGCCCATTTCGTCGGCAAGGTCGCAAAGATCGTCGTAGTCCATTTCTTCTAATTCTTCTTTTGTGAAGTTCTCGTCTTCGTCCTGCTGCCCTGCTGCAATAATGTTTTCAAGTATTCCGGTAATTGCGTCGCGATCTACGGAAATAACGATCGGGTCTTTTTCGTCGCTTTCTTTTTCTCCGGTAACTACTTCGCGAATGTATCTATAAGGAACTTCGCTTTTTACGCCGTTCAATAAGAAGTCGGCTTTAACCTTGTTTGTTGCTGCCGCTTCTAATAAGCGGTAAAGTTCCCCGACTTTAATAGTTGTCGTTGCTTCGGGGTTAAATGCGTCCATAAGTCCCATTTCTTCATAACCTCACTTTCTTTTATTGCACGCCTGCCGCCCTAAAAATTACTACCATTGACGGGAACGGCGCGGCGTTCTTACTATCTCCAAATTTCAAGCGACCTTTTACGAAGCGAACTTCGCTTCGGTGGATAATATAGTCGTGAAAATATCTTGTATCGGTTCTTGCGGGGATCAACATAACAACAAGTGTTTCGGGCTTGATTGCTTCTTCGTAACACTTTTTAACCCAATCCCCAATTTTGCTATAAGGCGGGTTGCAAAATACACGCTGCCCCCCCCCAATTCTGCAAAAGTCCGTTGTCGTCTGCCGTGAAATAGTTTTCGACTTTGTGGTTTTCGTCTGTCGCGCAAGGATCAAGGGTAAAACAAAATTCTTCGTTAAGTTTGTCGAAGAAGTCTTGCGGTGTCGCCCATTGATCCGACTTACTACTAAACATTACTTCGTTGTTCATTGTGGTTTATTCCTTTCTATGATTGCTTTATTTTGCTACCGCCGCGTTATCGCGTCCGAAAAGTTCTTCAAACGTGCTTTCGTAGTGGTTCATTAGTTTTTCAATGTCCGACAAATCAAGCTCCACTTCGCCGCGAAGCCTGCGACGCGCGCTATCGTCGCTTACCCCTAATAAGACGGCTATATCGTGCGCGGTTTCGCCGTGGTATGCCCGTTTTGCTTCAAGTTTCGGGTAAATAACAATAAGTTTCTTCATTGCCGCTATCTCCTTTCTATCTTAAACGCGTTTTGCGTTTACACTTTATGATACTAAACGCGTTTTGCGTTTTTGTCAAGCATATTTCAATATTTATTTTCGCAAATTGCGTTTATTTTATAGACAAACCGCAAAAATGCGTTTATAATTCAAGGCGTAAGGCGGTATAAAGAAAGGCGGTTAAGATATGTCGAAGACTCAAAATCAACCGACCCACGGTTCTATATATGAACGTTTCGGGCGGAACGTAGCGCGCGCAAGAACGGCGGCGGGGCTTTCCCAAAGTGAAGCGGCGGCGCGTTTGGATATGCCGCAAAGTACATATAGCGGATATGAAAGCGGAACGCGTAAAGTCCCTTTGTCCGTTATTCTTCAAATCTCGGAATTGTACGGCGTAACCCCCGACGAATTGATCGGCGGATCTGCTGCGCCTGCTGCAACTTTTGATATTTCCCCACTTGAAAAAGATATTGTTACCCGTTTCCGGTCACTTCCTGCGGGCGAAAAGAATTTTGTTTTGCGTTCGCTTGGATTGCCCGAACTGTCGGGCGAAGAAAAAGACGGATCTATCGGACGAAGCGCGGTATAACTTTTTTCCGCGTCGATAATATGTATTATGTGAATTTTTAGAAAGGCGGTGTAATTATGCAAATTGAAATAAGCGTTGATAACTTATTGAAGACCGGAAACGCCGTTCGCGGATCGTGGCAAAAAGAACTTAACTCGACCGTTGAAGAAGACGACTTTTTGGCGCGCCTGCTGCCCCTGCTGCCGCGTGACGTTGTTATCGAAAGACGTAGCGACGATTATTTGTCCGTTGTCTGCGAAAATAACGACTTCTTGCGTTTCAAATTGACGCCCCGCACGAAGTGGCTTTCGCTAAATCTTCCGCGGGATCTTCGGAAGCAATACGAAAGCGACGATCTATTCGCCGCCCAAAAGAAGAAGTCGGCTATACATTGGAGAGTGACCATAACCGACGCTTCCGACGTTGATAAATTCAAAGATCTAATTGTTGCGGCTTGCCGTCCTGCGCCTGCCGCGTCGTAAGAAAGGATAAACCACTATGAACGAAAAAGGCGGGAAAGATAGCCGGATCACGGCTTTGTATGTCCGTGTGTCTACGGGCTACCAAATAGACAAAGACTCTTTACCATTCCAAAAGAAAGAACTTAAAAATTATTGCGTCCACGTCCTGCATTTATCGCCGGACGAACTCGAAGTCTACGAAGACGCGGGGAAGTCCGGTAAAAATACGGATCGCCCCGCGTTTCAACGTATGATGAAAAAGGTTAAGTCGGGCAAGGTTGCGCGGGTTGTCGTCTACAAAATCGACCGTATTTCCCGAAACCTTGTTGATTTCTCCCAAATGTACGACGACTTTAAGGACAACCGGACGACGTTTATATCTCTTAACGAACAATTCGACACGTCTTCCGCTATCGGCGAAGCGGTTTTGAAGATCATTCTTGTTTTTGCGGAACTTGAAAGGAAACTTACTTCGGAACGTGTAACGGGCGTTATGATCGGGCGGGCGAAAGAATGTAAATGGAACGGGGCGCGCGTCCCTTACGGTTGGGCGTGGGACGAAGCAAACGAAAAGCCGATCCACGACGAAGCGGAAGCCGCCGTCGTTCGCCTTATGTATAATATGTATCTTGAAACGAAGACAACCGCCGCGATCCGCGATTATCTAAACGCAAATGATATTCCAACGAAGCGGGGCGGGCTTTGGACGACTAAAACCGTCGGCGATATTCTGCACAACCCTATAAACCGCGGCGATTATCGGTATAACTACCGCCATAGCGCACGCGGGAAGAAGAAACCGGAAGAAGAAGTCGTTTACGTTAAAGACGTTTTCCCGCCTATTGTGGACGGCGAAACGTTCGACAAGGTACAAGAACAAATAGCCGCGAATTATAAGGCAATGAACAAGAACGGGACGACGCATAAAAGGAAGTTCGCCCACGTCTTCGCGGGTCTTTTGGTCTGCTGCGATTGTGGGGCGTTCTTTCAATCCCGCGGGGCGGATAAAATGCGAAAGAACGGTTTTCAACCTACATATTACCGTTGTTATACTTTGGTACAAAAACGGGCGTGTTCTGCTGCAAATACAAGCGATATTATTGTCGGGGCGTTCTTCTTCAACTTTGTTTCTAACCTTGTAGGCGCGACGAAGAAAAGAAAAGCGATCATAGACGTCGGATCGGAAGAACTCGAAGCGCGTTTGTTGTCCGGCGAAGCGTTCAAGGACGTTTTACAAATGGATAGCGGATCGCTTCGCCAAATATTCGACGCCCTGCGCGGGGTGTCCGCTTCTTCTTCCTATATCCCCGCCCCTCTGCCGGATCACAACAAGGACGGATCTATCGAAGCAAAACGCAAGGAAGCCGCGAAGATCTCCCGCGCTATGGAACGATTAAAGAAAGCGTATCTTTTCGACGACGACGCAATGAACGAACGCGAATACTTATCCACACGGGCGGAACTTGAAGAAGAACTTACGCGCATAAATAACGAAATAGCCGACGCACAAGACGCGGCGTTTGTGAATGTGTCGGAACTTTCTTTCGTGCAATCTGCAAGCGAATTTCTTTTGTCGTATAAGATCCAATCGGGCGAAGAAATAAACTACCCCGATTTTGCCGGAACGGTCGGGAATGAAACTTTGAAGAAGTTTACAAATATGATTGTTGAAAAGATAGAAATAAAAGGCGGGCGGGTGTCCGCGATCCTCTTTAAAAATGGTCTTGAAGCACGCTTTATTTATAAGGTGTAATAAATAGGGCGAAAAGTGTAGAAAAAGGGAACGAAAAGCATAATAAAAACGGGCGGTTATTCTCCGCCCGCTTCTTTTTGTTCGAGATCTGCGTTTATAAGGTCGTTTATATATTCGTTTACGCTCTTTTTAAGTCCTGCTGCCCTTTCCTTTACGATCGCTTTTTTACCCTTTGGCATAGTTAAATTAACGCGGTCGTAATTGTTCCGGTTGTATTCGTTCATATAGGCGACTTGGTTAAAGGTCTTTTCCTGCTGCCCTGCTGCCGGATCTTCGCCCGCTGCCGTGGTGTCCGTTTTATTGGACTTGATTATTTCTTTTTCTTTCATTTTCTTATACTCCCGCGCGTCGCGCTTGTCTAATATTTTCTTCATTGCGACGGCTTGTCTTGTTTCTTCTTTCATTGTCCCCGCCTTTCTTGATGATCGGGGCGGTTGCCCGCCCCTGCTGCCTTTATAACGTGCAAGTGATCTTTCCGCCGAAAAGATATTGATTTCGCTTCGCTTCTTCGTGATCGTCAAAGATCCATTCGTCGCCGTCCGGCGTTTCTAATTTGTACTTCGGTTCGGTATATACTCCGTCTTTGATCTTCCACGCTTCGATCGCCGTTGTTGGGTTCGTGTGGGTTTCGCAATACTTCGTCGGTTTGTCAATCATTATTGCCCCGTTCATATCTACGTCAACAACATTATAGGTCTTGCCCTCAAATTCTACCTTTTGCCCGATCCACTCTTTCTTTAATTCTCCAATGTGGTTTTTCCAATCGCTCATATTGTCCCGCCTTTCTTATCTTTGGGGCGGTTGCCCGCCCCTTTTGTGGTTTATAAAGCCTTTTCGATAAACTCGACCGCGGCTTTTATGGTCTTGAATGTGTGGAACTCTCGGAAGCCCTTACCCTCACGGATATTTACGAAGAAGTGTCCGCGTGTTCCTGCGTATCTCTGTACTTTGTAGCCTTTAAGTTCTCTTACTGTTTCGATCTGCATATTGTTTCCCGCCTTTCTGTGGTTTGTGTGGTTTATTGCCTTTCGGTAATTATAATATAATACATATTGCGTAATATGTCAATAGGTTATTGCGCAATATGTGAAAAAATATTTATAACAAAAAGACGGCGGGGTTTCCGTCGTCTTTGCAAGTTATGGGCAAGTTAGAAAAGCCTTTGTTTATGCGGTTTGTCGCGTCTGTGATACGGTTTACATTTGACAACCGAAAGTTACGATATTACAGAAAAGTGGGCGTCCTAATTCCTCGGATCTTTTCTTTACAATCTGCCGCGCTTTCTTGATGAAATAATATTGTCTTTGCGGTTCTTCTTCCGGCGCGGGCTTCGATAGATCTATCCCGTCAATTATCTTTTCTATTTCGTCGTTATTGTTCATTGTGGTTTATCCTCTTTTCTTTTAATGTGACGCGTGATATTATATATTATTTTGACCCAAACGGCAATAAAAAACGAAGCGAACTAACATAAGTTAAGCCCGCCCCGCTTTTTCGTGG
>Ga0256405_10010955_pt1 | contig 11745 bp, 12 predicted proteins | sample RumenRJG_02DNA_FD_189096 | JGI IMG/M metagenome (GOLD analysis project Ga0256405, IMG submission 189096) | Bovine rumen microbial communities from Lethbridge, Alberta, Canada - RJG_02 | ecosystem: Host-associated > Mammals > Digestive system > Stomach > Rumen | place: Canada: Alberta...
GAAGCGCGATCAGCAGAGGCGCGAATTTTAGCAACCACTTCATCAATAACGTCTAATGCTTTAAGTAATCCTTCAAGAATATGAACTCTAGCTTTCGCTTTCTCTAAGTCATACTCTGTAGCCTTAACTAATACGTTCTCTTGATGCTCAACATAGAACTTTACTAAGTCTAGCATAGAGCAAAGTTTAGGAGTGCCATTAACTATGAAGTTCATATTATAAGATAAAGTGGTTTGTAGATCAGTGGTTGCAAATAGTGTATTGACTGCGGCAACAGGGTCAATTCCGCCTTTAACCTTGAAGATTAGTTTATTATTACCAAGCTGACTAAAGTCATCAAAATCATCAATAAGTTCACTCAACTTATCAATATTCTTCTCTATTTGCTCCTTAATCTTTTTACGGTAGGTTCTATAGGGAATAGAGGTGAAGGTAATGGTTTGACCGTCAATAGTATAGTTACCACGAATCTTGAGAGAAACCTTCGACTTACCAGTTTTATATGCTTCTCTAACATCCTTCTTGTTAATCACTGTGCATTCGATCGGAAAATCTGGTCCAGGCATTTCTTCAAGTAGCTCATCGATCGTAAGAGCGCCCTGCCGCAAATATCGTAAGATAGCATTGCAGGCTTCAGTGAGGTTGTTTGGCGCACTATTATGACTCATAGAAATTCCGATCGCTTGGCGGCCATTACAGATCGCATTAGGGAATAGACTAGGCAAGACAACAGGTTCCATGAATTCATTGTTATAAGTCTCCTTAAGAGGAACAACATTTTTCTTAAAGTCATTCATCATAAGGTCTGTATACACAGAAGGCTTGCCCTCAGTATAACGACTAGCTGCTTCCATACCATTCTCTTCTTGCGAACCAAGATTTCCTTTACCTTGAATTAAAGGATAACGCATGAGATAGGGTTGAGCCATCTTACAATATGAACCATAACAAGCTGCATCACCATGGAAGTAAGAGGTTTGAAGAGTAGCGCCAATAATACCGTTGCTCTTTTTTGTCTTACTCTTGTTATTCATCTTGAGGTAGTCTTCCATGGTCCAAAGGATTTTTCTTTGACCACTAAGAAGACCATCTTCTGCGGTAGGAATCGCACGATCGGTAAGAACTTCTGCACTATAGGTTAGGAAATTATCTCGCGCTTCTTCGCAAATATCTATTTCGGTAATTAAATTTTCTTTCTCCATATATTCCTCCTGTTAGTCAAACTCAAACCCAAGTGTTGTAGCGTTATCGTAAATATATTGCTTACGAGGTTCAACCGCTTGGCCCATTAAGATTTCAAGAAGCTCATCTGCTTTTTTCGCATCGCTAACCGTAATGCGCTTAAAACGTTGATGTTCGAAGCATACAGCATGAAGTTCGGCGGCATCAAGCTCGCCTAATCCTTTCGCTCGGGTAACTTCATAGCCACTCTTATGCGAGGTTCGATACTCCTCCATTTCTTCCTCAGTAAAAAAATATAGATCTTCTTTCTTCGTATGAACAATATAAAGAGGTGTTACTGCTCGATAGAGTTTACCTGCTTCAACAAGAGGTCGCATATATGTGAAGAAGAAGGTAGTTAGAAGTAATTCAATGCTTGCTCCATCGCTATCAGCATCGCTTGTAATTACGATCTTATCAAAATCCATCTTTGAAACATCAAACCCATCTCCAAATCCTGCACCAATCACACGAATAATATCGCTCATTTCCTGGTTCGCTAGGATCTTTTCGACGGATTGTTTGCGAGGACTGATCGTTTTGCCCCGCAGCTGATAGATGGCATCTGTTTGCGGGTTCCGCGCTTCGATCGCTGAACCGGCAGCTGACTCACCCTCAACAAGCAAGAGGTTGCGATCTTTAGGGTTCTTATTTCCGCAATCAGTGAACTTTTGGCTAATAGCCATTTTAGCTTTTAGTCCTTCGCCTTTCTTAGGCTTTAATCCACGTGCGGCATCCCTCGCTTTACGCGCTGCTTCTCTTGCTTTTCGAGCGCTAAGAGCCTTGTCTACAATCTGCTTAATTTCTTTCTCGTTAGAGGTTAACCAAAACTGAAATTGTTCACTAAGCACGCTTGTAAAAGGCTTCATATCAATCTTGACTACACGACTTTTTGTTTGCGCATCGTAAGCTACTCCAGGGGAAGTGATATTAAATACCACATACATACCTTCACCAACATCCTCGCCGGAGAGATTCTCATCCTTATCTTTTAACCACCCTTTTTCTCGAAAGAACTTGTTGAACTCTCTCGTTAAAAGGGTTTTAATCTGCGTAATATGCGGACCTGCTTCTGTTAAACCAGTATTTACATATGGGACAATTGTTAGGCTATATGCTTTTGTATAAGTTAGAACTAAGTCTAACTTATTCTTACCATCTTCAAAATTAGTTGAGAAACGATTTTTTAGAAGTTCGTTCCCCGCAGTCGCTTCGTCCACTAAGTCATGAAGACCATTTTGAGCATGATAGGTGGTTTTTTCACCTTTGTTGTCGAAGTCAATAGTTAGACCTGGACAAAGACATACAAGCACTTTAAAGAGTTTTGTTAGAGCGTTGATATCGGGCTCTACATGATCGAAAAACTCTTCCGAAGGGAGCCATTCAACGCACGTGCCAGTAGGAACGTCAATCTTAGTATAAGAGCGTTTTTCAAAGACGCCTTCTTTAAACTTGACGTGCTCCATATATCCGTCACGATAACTCATAACCTCACACCAGTGTGAAAGGTAGTTAGTGAGTTTACTACCTATACCATTAAGACCTAGAGCCGTTCCCTCATATACGCCAGAATCAGAATACTTTCCGCTTGTATTCATAACCGAAAAGGAGGCTTCAAGGATCGACTTACCGTCATCCCGCATACTATAAACAAACCCTTGACCATAGTCGCGCACTCTTACAGCATTATCATCATTAATCGAAACTTCAATCTTCGAACCATGACCAAGCTTTGCTTCATCAATAGCGTTGCTTACGATTTCGATAACGAGCTGTGTAGAATACTCTGTACTACCTGCATAGACACCAGGACGCAAGCGCGTAAATTCCAAGGGCGAAAGTGATTCGATACTTTTATCATCATATAAAGTTTTATCAACCAAGTTTTAATGCCTCCTTACCAAAACAAATTACAATCATAACAGTACCAATGGCATCCCTAATAGGGGTTTTCTCGATATGCAATATTTATAGACATACACTGTGGGCAATATATATATCTTTTATACTTACTTCTATTAAGCAAGGTTTAATACCTCCTCAGTTAATGGAGTAAAACTCCAAAGAAAACCTTTAGAAGTTTTCTTTTTGCCAGAACATACTCGACTAATACAACTTCTATCCACTCCTACAGCTGTAGATGCTGCAGCTATTGATGGATAAATATTTATTAGTTCACCAGTTAAAGAATATTGATAAACTTTTTTTCTACATTTTTTTAATGCTCGTTCTTGTGCTTCATCACTACTAAATGTTGGCTCTTGAATTCTTAAAATTGTTCTAATTGCTTCTTTAGAACATTGTAATTCATTTGCTATATCGGTTAGTGTCATAGTTCCTTGATTCCATAAATTTCGTACTTTATTTCTATCAATTTTAATAGATCCTTCTCCACCAAAAGTCATATTATAACCATTCGGAATCATACAATTATAATAGGATATCCAGAATTTTTCTCGTTCTTCTAGAATAGAATCGTCTATTGCATCAATGACTTCAACAGAAAAATTATTTTTTCCATATTTTCTAATAGCTTTATGAAGCACAAAATTATACCCCTTACAGGTTGGAGTTTTTGCTTCATAAATATGCTAACTCCAACGAGTGGATAAATCTACAGTTGTTTTACCTATATATATTTTATTATTTTGTAAATTTATAATTCGATAAATCAAGCCCATATTGCAATACCTCCTTTGAAGTTATTTTACCTGTTGCCAACCAGTCTGCGATTGTATTTCCAGCAATTCCAGCGTGACCAGCTACTTTTCGCAACTCGATTTTATAACCCTTAGACACTAAGTGATCGTACTTTTGAACAAGATCAAGATTTTCGACGGGTTTACCTTTTGGTCTTACCCAGCCATTCTTTTTCCAGTTCCACATCCAAGTATTGAAAGTATTGACCGCGTAAGCGGAATCACTGTATACAACTGGATTTAAGTCTCCATACGCAGCGAGCGCCCATAAGATAGCCGACATTTCCATCCTATTGTTTGTAGTTTGATCCTCTCTAGCGGCAAATGCATTAATAACTTTGTCGTCTTTGGTAATCACCGCACCCCATCCTCCAGGACCAGGATTCATGCGACAACTACCATCAGTAAAAATTTCAATCATTTTTTTTTACCTGCTTTTTATTTTATATTAGTATAATATCATATTTTTAAAGAAAAATCAAGCTACAGATAGAAAGAGCTTGGTAGATTATACCAAGCTCATTACTTTAGGATTTAATTTTCTCATCAATAATTTGAGATAGATAGTTTCTAAAGTCGATTAATCGCTCTGTCTCCATCTCTTCTAATCTCATAATGTCTTCAGGAAATGCAATTATTTTATGGGTAGGGAAAGTTTCTTTAAGGACGTCAAATATATACCCTACTTCATCAGCTGGAACCTCGTCCTGTTTAAAACGTAATGCAATTATTGCATCAGGTGGAAAATTGTAATATTCTTCTCTCATATTGCCCCTCAAAATCTATAAGTCTTGTTTTGCTATTATACATTTCTGGCAGCGTCCCTGCTTCGTAGTCGTCTTTTATCTCTTTATACAATAAATAACATTGTTCATAAGTCAACGTACTATCATTATTATTTGCACATAACTCCTGCATCATGTAATCTATAAAGTGCCAAACAACAGGGTGCATGATTACTACTTTACGTTTCGTTATCCACCAGTCGAGCTCTCCTTTCCAAGAGAAGTTTTCTTTATTATATGCCTTCCCCGCACCAATAAAGTCGCATAACATCTCGAGGCAATCATCAAAAGGCATGAGAATGGGAGTGATACCCTTTTCGAAGTTATCTACCCAATATTCCCAGTGATGACGATTTCTACCGCGATGATGAAACCATGCCATAGAATAACCCTTGTCATCCTTGCAGCTGTCGATTGGACTGCGGGAGCCCGAGTAGTAGCGCACACTTTCAAGAAATTCAGTGGGAGAGAACTTAGATAGATCGTGTTTTAGACCACGGAAAGGAATACCGGCTTTCCAACACGCTTTAAAGACTTCTTTCTTATGGGCGCATATCAGTTTAAAGTGTTTAATTGCTGTTTTCATTTAACCTTCCTCTTATGTCACTATATCCTTTACTCTCAAGATTCCGTAAGCACTCTTCTAAGTACGTATCATCATGCTCTGAGTAGATATAGACCTCGGTTTCCGCGAGTTTCTTATTAATTTCCTCCACATCTATCTCATTGTCTACTCTTGCTGGAAGCTCTTTACCTTGATAGTGAATATCGCACCACGCCATATCAGGATGGTAGCCTCTATTCAACATCTCTTCCATGACACGCATATGGTACGCCCATAGCCACTCTTTAGGATGAGTAAAGACGTAATCAACTGTTGCGTGTTTGCGACCCCATCCTTTACCACGCAATGCGGCGCATTCGCGATGTTGACTGAGCAAATGTTGGCGAGAAAGATAGGGAATTAACGCTTCATGCCATAACCTCATAAGTTTAATTTCCTCCATGGCTCATATTTAGTATCTTGGTTCGCTTTTTGGTAAGTTATTTCACCATATTCTTTTAATATTTGATCAGTTGTGCATACGTAATCAGGCGCAGGGAAGACACAAAGATCAATATCTGGCTCGCAGACTTGATAATATAAATCCTTTGTTAGCTATTGTACTTTAATATAGGCTGCAAGGGCATCATCTGATTCAATCCAGAAATATTTTACATTAAAAGCGTCTTGTGGGCTGTTGCGATATCTTACGACGCACTTGTATAAGTTCATGGTAACCTCCAATCTATACCACTCTCGCCCATCTCCTCAAGATAATTATTAGCAAGAGTGAAAGGTTTACTACCCAGAAAAGCCGGGGCTGTTTTTGTTGCTCTACTAGCACTAAAGGGGCTGGGGTGACTAGAGAAAAGACAAACTTTCTTCTTCTCATTCATTAGTCTCTCCCATCCAGTGTCAGAGGGGAAAAACTTATAAACAATATTATGAGCATCTTTACCCCAAGCAATAAAAACAATAGGTTGAGGAAGTTCAGAGCATACTCTAAAGACCTCGGAAGTGAAAGTCTTCCATCCCCAATCAGCGTGACTATTGGCCAATCCAGCTTGTACGGTTAAGGTAGTGTTAAGTAGTAGAACTCCTTGTTCAGCCCATGGAGTTAAGTCACTAGTAGTAGGTTTTGCACATCCAATATCATCACATAATTCTTTAAAGATATTGCGGAGACTCGGTTGTATGGGTCTACCGTTCGTGATTGAAAACGCCAGTCCATTGGCTTGACCGGGCGTATGATATGGATCCTGACCAATTATACAGACTTTCACCCTGTCAGGAGAAGTAAGTTCGAGCGCTCGAAAAATTTGATCTTGCGGCGGGCAGATAGTAACCCCATTATTTCGCTCGCTGAGCGCCCTTTCCGCAAGGTCTTTTCCGAGTTGGAAGATTTCTGGATCCATTAACTCAGACCATTTCATTTATATCCTCCTTACTTATTTATAATATAATTATATAATAAATAATAGAAAAAGAAAAACCTCTCGTAAGAACAAACTTACGAGAGGTTTAAATTAAATTGGTCCGAACGGATCTAGTTCATCCGATTCTTCGGCGGGGCCTGCCGCAGGCATCTAGTTTTGAAGTTGAGCCATAACGGTCTCATATTTAATACCGTTCTTGGTGTTTTCTTTTTTGCTCTTGTTATAATAAAATCCCTGGCTTACTCCATATGTTGCCCAAGCGAGGCTTGGAATAACAGATAACCATGGGAGAGATCCGGTGAAACCTAACAACACACATACGAAAGCAAGAACGATATAAGATAAGGTAATTACCCAAATGAGTACAGACTCCTATATAAGTAATACCTTAGAAAATTCGTTCTTTTTCTTTCTTTTGTTGTTACGTTTAAGCTTACTTAGATTCATCATAGCGATGGAATAGCGCGGCCACTTCTCCGCGTGTTACAAACTTTTTAGGCATTAGGTTGTCACTATTTTCGCTACTGCCTTTCATAAGCCCTTTAGATTTAGCCCAGGTCATATCTTCTTTCTCCCAATCGGCAGGTTTTTTAGCTTGCTGCATTAGGTATTGATCCATTAACTCAGTGAATTTTTCGAGAGTCATATCTTCGTCCTCCTCTTGTTTAGTGGGGGCGTTAACTTTAACAGTATAATTCAAATGAATCCAACCTGCTCCAGTATAACCCCAGTTAGATGCAGAAATTTTGGTAATATGTACCACTTCTCCATTTGTATACTTGCCAACTTTATTATAATTAGTTCCAGCTCCATTACGAATATTTAAAAATCCATCGTCACTATTAATTTTGACATAGTAATCAGTAGTTTTAATATCTTCGGTTTTAGGAGCGGTGCCAGGGTTAGTAATAACCCAATAGTATTTAACTTGCTTTTTGAAGATGCTATAATCACCTTGTGTTCTAGCTAGTTTGGTGCTAGCAGGGTCATTAATATAAACAGTATTCCCAGAAATCTTCCATACTACAATATAGTGGCCCGAAGAAGTCCATGTCCCTTTACCCATACAAGCTATAACTAGATCGCCACGATCCACTGCAGCTTTTGCTTGAGCATGGAGAGGTGAGGTAGAATTACCATAGATATTAGTAGAACTTAACCAAGTACATTTTAATCCATAGCGTTTAAATGCTGGCACAAAGTAAGAGTAATAGGTACCTGATTTGTAGGCTTTATATCCATTTTTTAAGGCCCAGGCACACTCGGTTTTCGGGGTTACATTCTTATCTGCCCAAGTTGCAAGAATCATTGCAGCAGATGTTGGACCACACCCCGATGCGCCAATGGTAGTGGATTCACCTTTAGTTGAATAACTAATATTCTTCCATCGGGGATCTGTCTACCAATAATTAATTGGTTGAATTGCCATTATAAACCTCCTTTTATAATAAAACTGAGGATAAGAAAATTCTTATCCTCAGTTAGTTACTTATTAAGTTATAATACGATCTGCTATTTCCGCTATACGGGAACGATAGATATATTGAAGAGCCACTTCTCCATATATATCTTCTCCGCGAAACACTTTAGAAACAGCTCGCATTCCATTATTACTACCTTCATATACTTTTAAATCAACCTACTGTTTATTATCACCATCAATAATACAGATACAGTTCTCACCGACGCGCTATAAAGCAAGCTTTATTAACGTTTTATCAAGATTCTACGCTTCAGTAATATAGATACCTACATTACCATTAGCATCAAAACCTCTAATGTCGCTCATTGGTAGTAATTCTAATTTACCAGTATCAATAAGACTCTTGACACCATCAATTCCGCCAAATTTACTGCTTAAAAAATTACCTATCTAAGAGTCAAGTAGTTTCTCTAGTCGAGATCCAGGATAGTAGCCCAGTTTAGCTGAATTTGCTGTTGCTACAGTATTACAGAATATGATAATGCGATCTAAAGCACCTCGTTCTACTTCTGCCATTAAGAACGCTAAAGAGATCTAAGACTTGCCACTTCCCGCAGGTCCTTTAACTAAAGTAATTGTATTGTTAGATAAACTATCAAAAAATAGCTTTTGATAAACGTCATATGGTTTTATTTTTCCGAACCAATTTGAATTAAAGTTATCATATTTTAAATAACGGTGGCTTTCACCCGTCCAGCATCTAACATCCACAATTTCATTGGTCGCATCTTTAATAATTAGATATTCACCAACATTTAAGTCAAACCAATTCTTATCGTTCTCTTGATAGAAGTCTGCTAACAAAGTATCTGAAACATTAACCTCTTTATAACCAAAGTAATTATCAACTTCTTCTGTGACGCTCTCTATCATACTATGACCAAAGAATAGATTGGCTATATGCTTTAAACTTAGGTCGTTGGTAACAAAAATAACACTATCAATAGCTTCATTGTTATTGTAATATATTGCATCTGAAAGTATACAGGTATCATTATTTATATCTAAAGACTTGTCCTTAATTACTACCTCGTTATCAAGAGTGTGAATAACAACGATATATTGCTCACTATATTCATCTAATAACCTTAATAACAACCGAGCAGCGTATTTGGTTTCAGGGTCTTTATTATTTGCAGTTTTTATATACTCCAACTCTTTAAAAGTGATAGAAGAAATCACAAATCTATCTTGAGTATTAAATAAAGACTCTCTCGCCATCAAGAGCGAGGAGGTGTCATAAAAACGTATATCACTCATCGAAATCATCCTCTTCTGTGTAAGTATCTGCGGCGAAGCCTATTGCATGAACAGTATCACGCGGCTACGACGCTTCCGCGAGCTTATTAATCTCAATTTGTTTCTGCGCGGTTTTGAGATTAATAGAGGTTTGGATATAGGCAGCTGACGTGCTTATGATTCCACTTAATCCCTCTAACGCGGCGAGACCGATGGTTACAAAGAAGATACTAGGAAGTAAATTTTTAATGGTATCACCTTCTCTAATATTATTAAGAGTGGAGATAATTATTTTAATTATTTTCGTCCTTCTACTTTTCCTACTCTAAACGTCTATGTAGTTTTACAGAGTCTACCATCCTGTCTTGTCCTTCTAAGTAATTATTCAGCTTTCTTTTCTCTTGCTTATAAGCATACCTTAAGTTTTCAAGATTTAGCATAGACTTTATATAGTTTTGATAGACCATTCCGGTGGGATCTATCTTCTCCCAATCACACCCTATTATGGTGGCTAATTCCTTTATCATTCTACCCTTTACTTCATCAATCTTTTTAGCTTCAGCAATAGCGTCTTGAAAGATAGTAAGGCGAGCACGAGATTTAGCAATATTTTTTCCTACCCGCTCCGAGAAAAAACCTTCATCTTCCGGATGAAGAGTGGCTACTCCTTCGTATAGCTTACCATTAAAGTCAATAAGAACTACAACTTCCCCATTGATTTCGCTGACAGCAACAGCTTTAACAGGAGCCTTGTAAATAGCAGATATAATACTCATTCTTCTTGACCTCCTTTATAAATTTCTTAACAGAATTATAGCATATAAAAATTAGAAAAGCAAGTGGAGGAGCTATTTGAAGAAAAATTTTGTAGCGCATATGCGGGCGCGACAACGGCCGTTCTCGGAGACCAGCTGGAAAGAACAAAAGCGCCCTTTATAGGGCGCTTTTAAAGTGATATAAAATTATCCGTAGTAGCCTCCGTCAGGAGGATCTCTCTTATAGTTATATGCGGGAGGGCAGGTTTGAGGCGCTACTAAGCTAGGACCGCCGCAGTCTATTCTAAAGTGAATACACTTATCACACTTTCCTAGCCTATACTCTTCTCTTGTTTGATAGGCCTCATATGGACGGGGGACATTTAACTCTTTTATAGGACTCTATTCATCGAGAAGTTCCTTTACAACAAAATCAGATGTTTCTAATAAAAGGTCTTTTAATTCTAAATCTGCGTAGTGCGTATATGGAATTCTAATGATAGGTAACTTATGTTCGTAACAATATTTATTCTTTTCTAAATCTCTTTGCTGACTTTCTTTCATAGAATGATGTTCTGAACCCCAAGAGTAATCTTGAAAATGTTGTTTTCCATCATATTCTATAATATATTTATTTTCTACAAAGAAATCAAAGCGAAAAGATGTATCTGGAAAAGTTTTTTCTCTCTCAACCCGTAATTGGTTTTTTTGTAGAATTTGTAGAATCTTTTGCTCTCCAAAAGATTTGATACAGCCACAACTTTTAGTATTACCACTTTGTAAAGAATTGCCTCTAACAATTATTTCATTACCGCAATCACATTTACATTTCCAATAAATTTTAACTGAACCATTTGGAGTTTTTTCTGTTTTATCTTTCGCAATAACGGTTAATAGACCAAATTTTTGACCAACTAAATTTTTTAGATTTGATTTACCTAGCATTGCGGCTTTCTCTTTTTGCCAACAACCACAGCTTTTCTTATGGCCAGAACGCAAATCTGATGTTGAAGCAAGAGTAGTCTATCCACAGTCGCATTTACATAGCCAAATTATGGAACCTTTAGCATCTCTTTTGGGGGTTTCTTCTTCTACCAGCAGTTTATAAAATCGCTACCCTTTTAAGTCTATCTTTTTAGGCATATTTTCTACCATCCTTTCTACCATATTTGAATGTTGGGGTGGATAATTTAAAAAATTTTACCCAAAATTATAGAAAACTTTTGCATTCTTCAACCTTGGTGTGCATTTCCTTAATAATGTCATCCAACAAAACCGGTTGACAATTATGAGAATCCATACCACAATGGTATAGGTAAGGTATATCCATATAAAAATTCGTCTTCTGGTGAGTATGACCATAGAGGTTAAGTGTCATTTGCTTTAAAGCTTCTTTTTCCAAATTGCCAGTAAGAGAAGGATAATGAGAAAGATAGAAGTGGTAGCCGTTATGTTTAAGATAAATAGCGTTTTGACATTCCACTACATTTGGCAATAGGTTCTGATACATTTCCCAACGACGATCGGTATCATGATTTCCTCTTACGATATGAAGTTTACCATTTAGTTTTTTAACCCATTCA
>Ga0256405_10010956_pt1 | contig 11745 bp, 10 predicted proteins | sample RumenRJG_02DNA_FD_189096 | JGI IMG/M metagenome (GOLD analysis project Ga0256405, IMG submission 189096) | Bovine rumen microbial communities from Lethbridge, Alberta, Canada - RJG_02 | ecosystem: Host-associated > Mammals > Digestive system > Stomach > Rumen | place: Canada: Alberta...
AGGGAGTCACCCTCTTGAAAAACAGTCCACTGGACTGTTTTTCAATTCACCCTTTGCGAAGCGCTTTGAGGCTATATGTGGGGTTACTCCCCACAGTGTGGTGAGATGTCGCGCAGCGACAAAGGGGACGGGCTTGTTAAGCTTGCCCCACACCCCACCAAAGGCGCTGCCTCTGGACTCTGCCAAAGGAACACAGTCCCTTTGGGATCCCTTTCATAGGTTAAGTGACTTTTTTAATTATTCAGCATCAATAATTGCTCTTTTCAGCTCGACCAGATCGAACACATCGACTTTTCCGTCACCGTTCAGGTCGGAAAGCATATACTGTTCTTTGCTAAAGTCGTCAGTTCTTTTCAGAAGATAATTCTGAAGAATAACAGCATCGCCCACGTTGAGCGAACCGTCACCGCTCAGATCTCCGTTAACAGGCTTTTTCCCGATACCGATAGTGAACTCGCTCGTCACAAGGTAATAAACCTTTCCGCTCGAATCCTCCGCAGTTACTTTGTAAGTATACTCGCCCTCTTTGAGAACGCCAAAAACAATATTAGCATCAAAATACTCAGAAAGATCATATTCCTGAGTGCTCATACAGACTTCAACGCACTGACTGGTCTCCTCGCCGTTTCGGAAGTAAACACCTGCGGTTATCTTCTTTATAGGCAGAGCCGATGTAATAACGCCTCGTACATTGAAAGGCTTTCCTGCATCAAGATTACCGTTAGGAGCAGTTGCCCCTTCGATCTTCATTGCAGACTTTGTATCCTGCGGCTGCTGAGGCTGCTGAGTCTGCTGACTCTGTTTGAGCTGCATATAAGACATTGAAGCATATCCCTTGACACCATTGTACTCTACATGAGCCCACACGCCGTTACCCATAGTAACCTTGAATTCCGCATTAGCAGGGATGCTTCCTACAACAGCAGAGCTTGTATTATGGTCAGCTCTTACGTTGAGATAAGTAACAACGCCCTTGGTTGTATAAACACCTGCATACTGCTCAGAGCAGCCGCACGAAGGAGTTACATTCTCCACAGGCAGCTCAGTACTGCTGTTATCGGGATCATTATCCGAGTAAACGAAATACGAAAGCGGATCATAGTAAATACGCGAAGGATAGCCGCCTAAAAGACTGTCGCACACACCGAAGTGGATATGATTTCCCTGCGAATTGCCCGTATTACCGACCTTTGCGATAATATCGCCCTGTTTTACTATGTCACCGACTTTTGCAACGAACTGTGAAGCGTGAGCATAGAATGTGTAAACACCGAGATCGGCATGATAGACAATAATAAGATTACCGTAATCGCCCATCCAGTCTGCCAGAACGACCTCACCATTGTATGCAGCATAGATATTGCTGCCGCCCGCAGCTGCGATATCTATAGCATTATGACCGCTTGCATATTCCGAACTGTTTCTTGCAGGGTCAAAGTAAGTCGTGATGGTTTTATATTTAGATTCAGCCGGCCAGACGCCATAAACGGCAGCGTTGACATCTTCTACCGACGGGAAATATGAACTAATTGTAAAAATTACGGCTATAGAAGTAAAAATAGCAGCCGCTTTCCTGAAAATTTTATTCATAACAACCTCTCCTTTTGAAATCGAGAAAGTGAATCAATATACATATTCTACCATATTTAGCATAAAATGTCAATCCAAAACCGTAAATTTCAACAAAACACAGCAAAAAATGATTATCAATAGCAAGATTTTTGTAATCAAACAGAACATATTAACTATTTAGACCAAATTGCTTGACAAATTCTTAAAAAAGATGTAAAATATATGTCAGTAAAAACTAACTATAAGGAGCTGAAAACAATGATAAAAACGATCATTAAAGTTGAAGGCATGATGTGCGGAATGTGCGAATCTCATGTAAACGATGCTATCCGCAATACTTTCAAGGTCAAGAAAGTAAACTCATCGCACAGCAAGGGTGAAACGGAAGTAATTTCCGAAGAAGCTCTTGACAACACACTCCTCACCGAAACAATTGAAAAGGACGGATATAAGGTACTCGGCATAACGACCGAGCCTTACGAGAAAAAAGGACTTTTCGGCAAAAAGTAATACAGAAGGCAGTTCACAATGAACTGCCTTTATTTTTTACTCTTCTTTTATAAAGAAATCTTGTATCTTTTTCATTGCCATAGTCAGATAACGCAGGCAAGGTTCGGCAATTATTGAAAAGTTAACACATAAGAGGATACATCTGTTCGACATCGAAGTGATATCAAAAAGCTTGCTTACAAAGAGCATACAGCAAACCAGACCAACGCCGCAAAGTATCCACATCCACATTTTATAAACGTCCATAGGCTTGCATATCTGGAAAACTATCATCATACCAACGATACTCATAAGTATCGTTGAAGCTGTAGCTATATCACGAGGAGCAACATTGAAAATATTGCCAAAATATACCATAGCACAGACCACAAGAACGTCTGTCAGGGCAGCAGGAAGAGCCTTCAACAGGATATTCGTAATAAATCTTCCGCGTATCAGCTCGCGGTTAGGCATCTGCGAAAGGAAGAACGCCGGCAGACCGATAGTGAACATACTTATAAGAGATATCTGAGCAGGCTTCAGAGGATACGCAAGACCGAAGAAAATAAAGAGGACCGAGATTATCAGTGAGAAGATATTCTTAACAATAAACAGACTTCCCGAAGTCTCCAGATTATTAACGACCTTTCTTCCCTCAGCTACAACATCAGGCATTTTCGAGAAATCCGACTCCAGCAGTACAAGCTGTGCAGCCTGTGCAGCCGCATCGCTTCCCGAAGCCATAGCAACAGAGCAGTCCGCATCTTTAAGAGCCAGAACATCGTTAACTCCGTCACCCGTCATAGCCACGGTCTTTCCCGCTTTTTTGAGAGCCTTTACGAACTTTCTCTTCTGCTCAGGCGTAACGCGCCCGAAAACAGTATAACGCATAACAGCGTCCTTGATCGCCGCATCATTTGTAAGAGTAGTAGCATCGATATAATCGGCAGCATTTTTTATGCCTGCCTGTTTTGCAACTTCTGAAACGGTTACAGGATTATCACCTGAAATAACCTTTATATCAACACCCTGATCTGCAAAATACTTGAATGTTTCAGGAGCATTCTGACGTATAGGATTAGTCATCATTACAAAACAGATCGGCTTTACAGGTGCTGTAAGAGCCTTTCCGTCAGGAGTACCTTCATACTTTCCGAAAGCAAGGACACGATAGCCCTTACGGCTGTTCTGCTCTATTATATCCTTATATGAGTTTACTTCGTCCTTGAGTATGAACTCAGGAGCACCCATAACATACGAATCTTTTCCGAATGAAACGCTGCTGTACTTGAATTCCGACGAAAATCCCGTGGTAGTAGTTGCAACTCTGCCTGTAGGACTGTGGAAGTAGTTCTTAACTGCTGCCATAGTCTGATTGTCCGAATCCTGAGCAGCCGCAAAGTCACTGAGAAGACCTCTTACAATTTCGTCGTTGTAATCATTTGAAACATGAACAACATTTGAAACAGACATCTCATTTTCAGTGATAGTACCTGTCTTGTCAACACAGAGTACATTAACGCGCGCAAGAGTCTCGATACATTTCATATCATGAACGAGGACTTTGCCGAGAGCAAGCTTCATGGTACTGATAACAAGGGTAACGCTCGCAAGAAGGAAAAGTCCCTCAGGTATCATACCAATAACCGCTGCTACCATTGACTGAACACTTGCGCGGATCGAATCGTGACTCAGGTAGTAAGCCTGATAGAAGAGGATACTTCCGATAGGGATAATAGCAAATCCTGCGAATTTAACTATTCTGTTAAGTGAACGTATCATCTCAGACTGCTCACCTTTTCTCGACTTTTTAGCCTGAATAGTAAGCTTTGAAATATACGACTCCGCACCGACTTTTTCAAGCCTTGCACGACAGGAACCTGACACTATATAGCTTCCCGACATCAGCTTGTCCCCTTTTTTCTTAGCTATCTCATCTGATTCACCTGTCAGGAGCGATTCATTTACCGCCGCATTGCCGTCCACAACTATAGCATCAGCACTTATCTGATTGCCTGCCTTAAAAATAACAATATCGTCAAGAACGAGATCCTTCGACGGAACTGTTTGTATCTCGCCGTCCCTGACTACGGTAGTCACGGGAGCATTCAGCACTTTGATCTTATCAAGTACAGATTTTGAGCGCATCTCCTGGATTATACCTGTCAGAGCGTTTGCAATGATTATCGGCATAAAAGTAAGATCGCGGTAAGAACCGACGATTATCAGTAATACAGAAAGAATAACAAAGATAAGGTTAAAGTAAGTGCAAAGATTATCGATAAGTATTTCCTTAACTGTTTTCGACGGAGACTCAACAGGCTTGTTATCAAGTCCTGCCTCGACTCTTTCCTTCACCTGAGCTGATGTAAGACCGATGTTAAAATCTGCTTTAACACGGTCAGGCATAACTATGTCGCGGAATTCACTGGTTTTCATTGTGATTGGATCACCTTTCAATTTCATATTAAATTTATTATAACATATTATTCTTAAAATAGCAATATTTGCGTAAAAAAAAGCGACCATCAGTCCTCATGCAGTATTTTTCCGCAATTTTTTCGCGTAAAGCAGGACGATTGCAAAATGAAAAAATACGTGAAATAAGCTGCCGCTCTCTAATGTCAACCATTTTTCTTAAAACAGGTTGACATTCAAATTCTTATGTGGTATAATATCGTTAAAGGAGATGTTTTATATGAATGAAAATGTTATTCTGAAAGACAGAAAAAAGCAGTTTACCACAAAAGAGCTCATACTTACAGCGCTGTTTGCAGCCATAATAACCGTATGTGCATGGATATCGATACCGATAGGTGCAGTCCCTATCACCCTCCATACCTTCGGAGTATTCTGCGCACTATGCATACTCGGCGGCAGAAACGGAACTTTTTCCTTCATCGTTTATCTGCTGCTCGGCATGGTCGGACTTCCTGTATTTGCAGGCTTCAAGAGCGGTGTGGGAGTAATTTTAGGACCAACAGGCGGCTATTTATTAGGATATCTGCTCATGTGTCTGATATACTGGTACGGCACAAAGTTCTTCGGCAGCAAAATAGTGATACGAGTAATATTGATGACGCTCGGACTCGCAGTGTGCTATCTTTTCGGCACGATATGGTTCGTATGGGTATATTCAAAGGGCGACAGCAGCATAACATTTTACAGTGCGCTGAAGATATGTGTGCTGCCATTTGTAGCATTCGACCTGATAAAGCTTGTTCTTTCGATCATTATTTCAGATCGAGTAAAAAAGCTCATCAAGCTGTAACAAACATTTTTAGAGCTGTATGTTTCGGTATGCTACGTCCATACAGCTCTATTTCAGACAAACCTCAGACCTGTTCACAACGAACAGGTCATTTTTATTATTCACTGATCCCGAGGAATTCTCTGAGCTTATCGAGATTTTCATTGGCAATGCGCCTGCCTATACGATATGCTTCCAGCATTACCTCAGGGTCATGTTCAAGATGACCTATAGGCAGACTTTCAGGCGGAGATATTACAAAGGCTCTCCCCTCTTCCTCAGCACTGCGGATATATTTCAGCTCGTTGTTATACATTTTATGCCGATTTGCTACCGCCTTAACGAACTCCGGGTACTTATGGTACTTCGCATTAATGACAGACATAATCTTCATAGGCTTTTTTATGTAATCACGAGGCTTAGTCAGAACCACCACATTCTTCTCGCAGCCGCGGCTCTCCATAAACTTCAGCGGTATCGAATCAGCAATACCGCCGTCGAGCATACGATGACCGCCAACCTCAACAATACGCGAAACAAGCGGCATAGAGGCAGAAGCCCTGATCCATTCAAGTTCATCATAGTCCATATGGGTTGATTTGTGATAGATAGCCTTGCCTGTAGCGACATCGGTACAAACTACCCAGAATTCAACAGGAGAAGCCTCAAAAGCTGCATTGTCAAAAACATCGAGCTTATCGGGGATAGTGTGAAAGCAGAAATCTGCCCCGAACAGATCTCCTGTTTTTATGAGCGATCGCTTGCTGCAATATCTTTTGTCCTTGCAGAATCGCGTATTATAGCGGATAGTTCTGCGTATCTGTCCCGACTTATAGTTACAGCCGAAAGCAGCGCCCGCCGAAACTCCCACCATAGAATCAAGTTTTATATCATTTTCCATGAGAACATCGACGACACCTGCGGTAAACAGACCGCGCATCGCTCCGCCCTCAAGAACAAGACCGTATTTCATATATTCCTCACTTTCAGTGTTTCAATAAAATGATCGCCGCTAAATCCTTATATTTTCAAGCATTATACCTGTAAAAAAGCAGCTTATCAAGAGTTATCCTCGGTCTCCACCACTCACGGGCTGTACCGAATTCGGCATAGTCGTTATACCATTTCCACGACACATCAAAGCCGCCGTCCTCCTTCTGTATCTTTCCGAGAACTTCTCTTTCGGCTCTTATCAGAACGCGGATATTTTCGGTAATGAACTGCCCGAACATACCGCAGAAGAAATCTGACGGCACAGGAACGTACTCATTACCGTACTTGGAGGTATCACCGCATATGACCTGTTCCAGCTTCTCGCAAAGCTGCTCCTTAGCGTTGAAGCTGCCGTCACCGATAACAGCGATGTTGTGTCTTTCTGCGAGCTCATAGGCAAGAAGATAGCATTTCAGATCGTCAGCTATCATCTCTTTCTGCTCCGAAAGAGAGTTGAAAGCGTCCATCATGATCTGAGCGTAAAAGCTTTTTTCCTCGCTGAAACAGCACATAAACGCTGCAAGCGAAACTGTCGGATTAAAGGCTCTTATGCCATCACCCTTCTTCTCCCACCACACTGCATGAGGGTAGTCCTTATTGCTGTCGATAGCAAAAAGCCAGCGCTTTTTCTCCTCATCGAAACAGTCATGAGAACTCAGATAACGCACGATCCTGTCAGTGAGCTCGCTCCTCTCGTCGAGAGCACCTATCCTGAAAAGCGTGATAATAGCGTCATTTACGGCGATAGGATTTGAGTTTTTGTTCCAGTTATCGGGTTCAAGAGCATTTCCGAAACCGCAGTCGTCGTTCATATATTTCAAAAGCTCGAAGATCACGCGGTCTTTGGTGCCGTTTTCGTAATAATACCTGTAAAGCGCCAGTTCGAGCGGTCGTGCATCAGATCTGATAAAATTTACAGCTTTAAGCGAATCCATAGTTCCTCCTGTGAAATACAGACAAATAAGCGTATGTTGGTTTAGTTATTCCTGCAATATTAAAATAGTCTTTCCTGAAATTCAAGGGTTTTCCGTTGAAAAATCAGCTTTTCCGCGCTTATAGTGAAAGGAGATGAAGCTGCCCGAACATTAACGGACAAAAATCAAAAGAGCTGTAAAAACAGCTCCTTATAATATCAATTATCACTAAGGTCATAAGAGGGTTCTTCATTTGAAAGAGCCACTTCTATAACTTTTCCGTAGAAACCCGCAGGATTAAGAAGTATCTTTTCACCGATGAGCTGTGCCTGTGCAAGATCAGGCGCATAGAGCCTCAGATCCATAAGATCAAAGTTTGAATCGATACATCTTACGTGAGTATAATAGCCGTTGCCGACAGATTCATACTCTATTTTCAGCTCCTTCTCGTACTGGATACGAGCAAAATAACGAAGTGCAGCAAGTACGAGCCTGTCCCTGTAGGACTTTGGAGCGTAGTTTTTCAGCTGTTTTGCACATTCTCTGCCCTTTGGCTGCAAAACATAGCAATCTTCACCGTTTTCGTCCTTTTCAATGGTGATATGACCGTTTTTCAACAGATATCCCACCGAATCCTGATAATAGAAATAATTGACGACTCCTGTACCGATCGCTATATCGTAGAGCTGATCGGGACTCAAAGGTCTGTCGATCTTATATAACAAGTAGCAAAGCAGAATATTCAGCGTGGGCACATCTTTTATCTCGATGTCGGCACGTTCTGCCATTTTCATTATATTTTCGTCTTGCATAATAAGTCACCTTAACAGAAATTAGGATAATCGAGCATATGTGAAAGCAGAGCAATATTGACTGCTGCCTCAACACAAGGAACAGCAGCAGGAACGCTGCACGGAACGTGATCTGAGCTTTCAACAGTTTCATTCTTCAGCTTGCGGTAATTGACAGCTCCCTGCATACCGCTGATAAACTCGGAAGGCTTGAATGCGACCTTGAGAGTGATAGGCATACCCGATGAAATACCGCCGATTATACCGCCGTGGTTGTTGGTTTTGGTGAGCACATGACCGTGATCGTTCACATAAAACTCATCATTATGCTGACTTCCGACCATTTTTGCCGAAAGGAAGCCTGCTCCGAATTCAAGACCTCTTACATTCGGGATACCGAATATGAGCTGAGCAATATTATTTTCGAGTCCGTCAAAAATCGGCGAACCTATACCCGCAGGCACATTCACCGCTACACACTCGATAACACCGCCGAGGGACTCTCCGCCCTCCTCAGCTCTGTTTATATCCTCTATCATAGCCCAGCCCTTACGGTCGTTGATAACGGGGAAATCCTTGTTTCTCACACTGAGAACGCCGTCACGGGTAATATTTACGGGATCGTAGGGGTTGTCTTTTACATTGTGTATCTGTAGTATATGTGCACCTGTGTAGATACCGCGTCTTTCAAGTATCTGAGCACATATCGCTCCTGCAAAGCAAAGCGGATCGGTAGCGCTGTCTGAAAAACTGCCGCCGTTGCGAACATCATTGAAGCCTCTGTATCTTACAGTTCCTGTATAATCTGCATGACCGGGGCGCAGAAGCGGATCAGTTTCTTCATGCTGCGGAGCAGTTGCATTCCTGTTCTGCAAAAAAGCACAAAGAGGCGCACCTGTTGTGCGGTCATTGAGTATACCCGATATGATATGAGGCATGGAATCTACGGCAATACCACTGCCGCAGGAATATCTTCTTGCCATGAAGCGTGAAAGCTCCTCAGCATCAATAAATTCTCCCGAAGGCAGATTGTCCACAGTAACGCCTATAGCGGGTCCGTGAGCTTCACCGAACAGAGAGACAGATATCCGATTATTCCAGAATGATGACATTAGCTTTACCTCCGAGCATTTTGTAGTCGTCAAAGAAAGCAGGATAGGATTTTTCAGCAGCCTCCGCACCTTTTATGACCACTTCCCCGTCAATGCGTGTAGCTGCGATAGCTGCCGCCATAACTATTCTGTGATCGCCGAAGCTGTCAACGATGCCGCCATGCATTGCACCTGTAGGGTGTATGATGAGACCGTCATCAGTTACATCAACACTTCCTCCGAGACTATTCAGCAAGGCAGCTGTAGTCTGGAGTCGGTCGCTTTCTTTTATTTTAAGTCTTTTAGCGTTATATATTACCGAATCGCTGCTGCCGAAAGCTCCCAGCACAGCCAGTATAGGCACGAGGTCGGGAATATCCGAGCAATCAGCATTGTAATGTCCGATACTGTCATTATAGCACATATTTTTAATAATTTCAAGGATTTTCTTATCGCCCTGAACACTGTTTTCGTTCAGGTTGTGCAGCTCTACCTGAGAACCGAGAGCATTTGCAACACAGAAAAAAGCTGCCTGTGAATAATCGCCCTCTATTTTTTCATCATGAGGAGTATATTTCTGTCCGCCCTTTATGTGGAAACCGTTCGCGGATCCTTCAACACAAACACCGAATCTGCGCAAAGTATCAATGGTTATGTCAACATACGGACGAGACTCGAGATGCGATGTAAGAACTATATCCGAATCCCCTTCAAGCATGGGGAGCGCAAAAAGAAGCCCTGTTATGAACTGTGAGGAAACATCTCCCTCTATCTCGAATTTTCCGTTTTTAAGTCTGCCCGAAACAGTGAACGGCATAGTATTCTGATAATCAAATATCACGCCGTTTTTTCCAAGCTCTCTTGTGAAAATGTCGATAGGACGCTGAGGAAGCCTTCCCCTGCCACGAAATTCCGTAGATTTGCCAATTGCAGCTGCTATGGGTATGATAAAACGCAGAGTCGAACCGCTCTCATTACAGTCGATAACACAGTCACCGACAGCTCTTCCGCCTGCACCTTTTACAGTAATATTTTCGCCGTCTACCTCGAACTCAGCTCCGAGAGCTGTCATTGCTCCGATAGTTGCTTCAATGTCCTTTGACATTGTAACTCCGCTGAGATGCGAAACTCCGTCCGCAAGCGCTGCGCATATTATCGAGCGGTGAGCACAGCTCTTTGATGCAGGAACACTGAGTTTTCCATGGAGCAGCGATGGTCTGATACTTATATCCATGCTCAGCCCTCCATAAGCTTACAAAACTCGGCAAACGGAACTTTTACGATCTCACACTTGCCTATCTCTTTACATATTATATAGTTGATATCTTTTTTCTCATTCTTTTTATCCTTTGAACAGAACGGAAGCAGCTCACTCATAGGGATATCGCTTCCTGTAGGAAGCTTATAAGCTGCAACGCACTTTTTCAGTCTCTCAGAGATCTGAGGGGCAAGCTTATCGGTTATCATGCACATTCCTGCTGCGACTCCGTTTCCGTGAGGATAATCAACATAATTATGCCAGCCTTCAAGTGCGTGACCAAGAGTATGACCGAAGTTGAGTATCATGCGCTCTCCCCTGTCAAATTCGTCGTTTTCAACCACCTGACGCTTGATATCGATGCAGGTATACACCATTTCGTCCATTATCTCATCAAGAGTATCAATGTTGTGGGATTCCATAAGCTCAAACAGCTTTTCATCGCGTATCATGCCATATTTTATGCACTCGCCCATGCCCTCAGAAAGAATGGACTGAGGCAGGGTTTTAAGCACATCACTGTCGCAGATAACGAGTGCAGGCTGTTTGAAAGCTCCGACGAGGTTTTTTCCGCCTGCTATATCTATGGCAGTTTTTCCGCCGACCGATGAATCCACCTGCGAAAGAAGGGTCGTAGGTATCTGCACGAAATCTATGCCCCTGAGAAACGAAGCTGCTGCAAATCCAGTAATATCACCTACAACTCCGCCGCCAAGAGCTACTGCGATATCGCTTCTGGTGATATTGCTCTCACAGAGAAAATCATATATTTTCCCAAGTGTATCAAGGCATTTCGACTGCTCACCATGTGGGAAAGAAAATACGCTGCACTCGAAACCTGCTGCCTTCATTGAATCTATAACTGTCTGTAAATGGAGTTTTTCTACGATGTCGTCAGTAATTATCGCTGCTTTTCTTGAATCTGTCACCTTTGCGATGTATTCGCCGCTTTTTTTGATACTGCCCCTTTCGATCAAGACCTCATAAGGGTGACTTGTGTTCATGCTGATCTTTTTCAAAATAACGACCTCCAATATAAAAAACCACTGCTTTTTGCCAAGCCGCGGTCAGATACTAAAACATATCATCTGCACCGATAAACGAAGCAGATCTGACATAATCGCCCGATTGCAGGGAGCAGATCGTTGGTTTGCGTATCTGCAAGGGCATTGAAATAATGTATAATGAATGCTTTGCATTTATTCAGCTTGTCAATAACCCCCATTTTTTTAGGGAACGCCTTCACTTGCAAGGCGACCCTAATCGGGTCCGGCACCCTCTGTCAGCTTCGCTGACATCTCCCTGCACAGCAGGGAGTCACCCTCTTAAAAAACAGTCCACTGGACTGTTTTTTAATTCACCCTTTGCGAAGCGCTTTGAGGCTATT
>Ga0256405_10010957_pt1 | contig 11744 bp, 11 predicted proteins | sample RumenRJG_02DNA_FD_189096 | JGI IMG/M metagenome (GOLD analysis project Ga0256405, IMG submission 189096) | Bovine rumen microbial communities from Lethbridge, Alberta, Canada - RJG_02 | ecosystem: Host-associated > Mammals > Digestive system > Stomach > Rumen | place: Canada: Alberta...
CCAACATATTCGTAATTTGCTCGCCCTCATTATAACGATTCTCCCAGTCTTTAATGACACCCATAAGCATATCATCCCCGCACATAGCCAACTCACCATCTACTATGTACTGGTATTCATCTCCGTCCTTTACCCTGTCAAACTCCTTCATTAGATTGTTTTTTTTCAACGTATTTACTGATTACATCTGTGGCAAACTGCTCTTTTGAAGGCATTTCCTGCCAGCTTATACTTCCCAACAAGGAATGCTCCTCTGTATCCACCTTACATAGCACATAATCGTGTGAATCCTCTTTCTCAACAGTAAAGTATCCCAGTAGTTCCTCGTCGTTATTTCGAGTTACGACCATGCACATGGGTACCTCCATATCAGCAAAGAATGTTTCATCGAAGGAAATAACACGGCAAGTCTTGCCCTCAATTTCAAGTTTATGCAGTTCAATACCACACGGACTATTCAGGCCGATGTATTCTTCATCATCCAACAGGGACTTGCGTTCCGGTTTCAAATTATAGACGAACCAAGGCATGAAGTGAAACACAAAGTCATACATCTCGTCGTCGAAACTATCTGTCAGTTCTTCTATCATATTTGTTATTATTTCAAAGTTTACACTCTGTCAGGGAAGCCGCCAAGATAGTATTTAATTTCATTTCCATCGGCCAGCGACCACCAGTCATCCATTGAGCAGGGCTCATAGTGATAGATGATTTCTCGATAGTAGTCTGTCTCTTCAGGCCCACCTATTGTCATGCGCTCTGCGAGGGTTTCCTCTGTCGCGTCGACAATGACGTTGGCCAGTATGGGATGATTCTTTTGAAGCCAAGGAAAGAACTGCTCGTCGAGAGCGTCTTCGTCGAGACCCTTTAATGGACCTTTGACAGCCTGGTCGTAGATATATACCAGCGTTGCCACATCGTCATAAGGCAATTGGATACCCAAATCAATGTCGTTTCCATTTATCGTAAGTCCGATTCCTACAGTTCTTTTGAGAGATATAGGCATGTAGCCCGTATTCTTTTTGTTCTTGTCGAAATTGGCAACTTCTTTGGCGAAACGCATGGGACGATAGTGATCTCGAAGAGGGTTGATATCCATATTCTTTTCCAGACACTCCGACACATACTCAAAATCCTGTTGTGAATAAGCTTTGTTGGTAGGATAGTGTGCGTCTACTCCAAGGTCTGGTTCCTTGCCGTACTCCATTTTGTGATATTGTATGTAGTCGATGAGTTGTGGATGCTGCTTAGTGTCAATAGCCCACGACAGGAGGCTATTGCGGTTCCATTTGTATTCTGAAATGATGAACTGGTTTTTCCACAGGTCTAATGCCTCATATTTCTCATAAGGCGACGCTACATGCAGAATGCCGACAAAATGTTTTTTCGTATCTTGCTGTGCCCGATAAATTTCGCTCAAACGATTCTCAATGGCTTCTTCCGATCCATAGCCATTCTTGTCGATATAGTCTGACAATACCGGTTGTGGCACTGATCGTAGGGCGACAACATTGTTCATCGCCTTCGGACAAACGGCATATCCCTTGTCGCCAAAAAAATCCTGAGCTACTTGTCTGACCACTTCGACGGCACAGAAGGTATAACCCATCTCAATGATAAGCAATGGCTTGACATGGGGATTTTTGAAATACTCTTCCAGCACTTTTTTCATCTCTTCGCGCTCTCTCGCTATGCCATCGCCTCCAATGATACGCATACCGGGATTCTCTTTTTCTAAATCACGTCTAAGTTTGCCAACTGATTCCAGAAACTCTCCCTCGCCAGCACTTTTTGCCATATCTTCTTCCATCTCTTTTGAAATGAGCTTAAAGATATTTATCCCGAGAGCCTTACCGATATCTCTGAGATGACCTGTTTTGAAATCTGGGCGCTTATAGATGTCATAGACATTTGTACGCGTGGTGTTTATTAGGTTAGCAAATTCACCTTCTGACAAGTGCTGCCGTTTCACCTCTTTTTGGATAATTTCACCGATATGTACTGCCATATGCTTTTATTAATTTAGATTAGATGGTGCAAAGGTAAATAAAAGATTGTGTAACTCCATATATAATCTGTCAATTTTAGAAGAATTTCTTGTCAATTTTGTAGACATGAAAAATAATAGGAATAATGCTTGCAATTCAGAAAAATGTTGTAATTTTGCGGAATCATTTATGATACTAACCAATGGCAAATAAAGGACTATCAAAATCGAAATACACAAAGTTTCGCCAGTGTGAAAAGGCTTTGTGGCTACGCGTGTACCATCCGGAATTGGCTGTAGAAGACCCACAGATGGCTGCCCGCTTCCAGGCAGGTAACGAGGTGGGTGACCTTGCCATGCACCTCTTTGGCAACTATGTTGAGGTTACCACGCTCAAGGCTGATGGCACACTCGACCTGAAAGCGATGCTCGACAAGACGCAGCAATGTCTCAGCGATGGTACGCAGAATATCTGTGAGGCCTCGTTTACCTTCGAGGGCTGTTATTGTGCAGTGGATATTCTCTGTAAGACAGCTGGCGGTTATGCCATCTATGAAGTAAAGAGTAGTTCTGCTTCAGAAGACGATGAAGGTGCCAAGAAAGACAAAATGGAGGTTTACGCTCAGGATATTGCCTACCAGAAGTGGGTGCTGACCCATTGTGGTGTGAATGTCACGGGTGTCTATCTTGTCAGACTCAATTCCGATTATGTCCGTGGCGAAGAACTTGACGTCAGCCAGCTGTTTATCACAACAGATATGACAGACTATGTGGCTCATGAATATCCACATATCGAGCGCTTCATCAATACGGCTCGCCAGACGTTGCAGCAACAACAGGAGCCTGAGGCTGAGTTGACCAAGCACTGCCACAAGCCCTACCATTGTGAGTTCTGGAATTACTGCGCGCAGCATATTCCGCATCCCTCGGTGTTCGACCTGTATAAGAAGCGTTTCGACCATAAGTTGAGCCTATATAATAAAGGTATGGTGACGTTTGATGACATTGCTGGCGAGAAACTCACAGACTTCCAGCAGACGCAGGTGGCTTGTACGTTGTCAAACGAGACGCACATCGATCGTGCTGCCATCCGCGAGTTCATGCAGCAGTTGAGCTATCCGCTCTACTTCCTCGACTTCGAGACCATGCAGGTGGTCATTCCGCAATATCCTGGTACCCGTCCTTACCAGCAAATCACTTTTCAGTACTCTTTGCATTACATAGAGTACGAGGGTGGCCCGCTGTTGCATAAGGAGTTCTTGGGTGTTTCTGGTGAAGACCCTCGTCGCGCCTTGGCTGAACAGCTGTGTAAGGATATTCCCAAGGATGTGTGCGTTACGGCCTATAATAAGTCGTTCGAGTGCACGCGCATCAAGGAACTGGCTCAGGCCTTCCCTGACCTTAGCGACCATCTGCTGAATATCCGTGACCACATCGTCGATCTGTGGGATCCCTTCAAGGCTGGCCACTATTATGTGCCCGCTATGGGAGGCTCCACCAGCATCAAGTACGTGTTGCCTGCCCTCTGGCCCAACGAGCCATCTCTCGACTATCACAACTTGGACGAACGTTGTCAGAATGGCGGCAATGCAATGACCATCTTCCCACAAATCAAGGATATGGAGCCCGCAGAGCAGGCTGCCACCCGCAAGGCCCTCCTTGCCTATTGCTGCCTGGACACCTATGCAATGGTAAAGGTGTGGGAGAGATTGAAAGAGAATATATAACCTATTAGAGAATAAAAATTATGACGAAAAAAATAGAGAAAGAAAAGATTCTTTTAGCTCAATCCAAATTAATAAATGACTTTGTAAATTCTCTCACGATGGATACAAAGGAGCAGTATAGGCAAGTAGTCAATGCTCTTGCTGTAGATGATGCCTATACAACAAATAAAACAAGAAATTTTATAGAATCTTGGTTGAAAACTCGGGAAAAGCAGGAAAAACTTGATCTAATTGAAGCCTTAAAAAACGATAAAGAGAAGTATAACTGGAACGATAATGGAAAGAAAAGTTACAGTACTTATCTAAATAGTTTTATAGAATATTTGGAAAATAACATTGATACAGTTTACAATATCTCAGAAACAGATATAATTGAAACATCGAAAGATGAACAAATATATTTTCCAAGTGTTTTATATACTAAATTCAAATCCAGGTTAAGATGTCAAGATAGAACTTCTGGAGATAAGATATGGTTGCCACTGAGGTTTATAGGGAAGCTCTATACTTTAAAAGATGGGAGAAATAAAAGTAGATTCTCTATATGGCTTGATTCACTTGTTGATGGCATTTATGTACATTATAAAGATGAGGATAATAATATTAAGATAATTAAGAGTAAATGTTTCAAGAATGGAAAATTATTGTTGAAATTTAAAGTCCACCAAGAAGAAGGTTCAAATGATAAATTTGATGTTTATGTTGGAATCATGAAGAAATCACGTTATGAAGAATATCGTGCATACACTCCTACAGGTAAAGGGAATAAAAAAGTTCCAATGGTCGTAAAAAGTATATCAGAGATAGATATTGATCATATAAAACCAATTGATCAGACATTGAGAGATTTAGAAAAGAAACTTCCTGAACTAAAAAAAGTGTCTGATTATTATAAAGGAATTCAAGAAGAGGAATGTAACGAAAATGATGCTGCAAAAGAATTGATAGAAAGAATAAATTTAGATAAACTATACAAAGAACTGAAGAAAATTAGTAATGATGGCTTACTAAGATTGATGGATTCGAAATACAATTCTTGTAAAAGTAATGGAGATACATTCCAAAGTATTATGAAATGCTCAAAAGGGGATTCTATAGAGTATTGGGGAATAATAGAAAAGGAAGAGATAATATTAGATGAAAATAATCAGAGAGTATATTTAATGCAAAAAATGACTAATACTCTTGATACAAATGAGAACGTATTTCAAGTCAAAATAGAACTGCCCAAGGGCGACGAAATTAAAGGAAGTAAGAATCTGGAAAAAATTATTGATTATATTTAGAAATTAGGCATGCTTTTCCATTCGCCAAAATAGGAATTATAGAGAATATGAAACTCCTCTTCGCTGCCCTGATGCTCCTGCTGACGCTATGTCTGCTATTGAGTCCACTCTATTTGGTGTGGATAGGTTTTGTGGGCGAGGGTAGTTTTTGGACAAGAGTCCTGCTCGTGGTGATAGGACTGGTGCTTTGCCGATTGACAAAACCCATCTCTATCATCACAGGCAGGGATTGGAAAATCTTTTGATGGGATATCAGAGAGTTCTACTTCGCTGCCAAGATAGGCCTGAGGACTTCGATGGTGTCCTTAATTTTGCGGGCCTCAGAGGGATAATGTTCGCTGTACAGATTATAAAGGCGTCTTAGTCCCTCAAAGATGTCAGGTTCATCGTCAGCCAAAGCAGCGACTTCGTTCCAAGTCGGCGTATCCCATTGTGCCTTTCTCAGATCCAATCCGTTCTGTAGTTTTCTAATAAGTTTCTCTAGGTAATAGTAGTAGAACACAAAGGGCCAGCGTCCGTCGCCATCGGCAGCGACACGCTTTTCATACGCTTTATACCAGGGGGCGCAACTGTGGGCTAGACGGGTAATAATCGTCCCAGTCGTTACACGCTTTACATCAGAATAATCAAATGCCATAATTGTATTATTTTTATTAGTTAAAACCTATTCTTCTGTTGTTTCTATTATCCAACAGCTCATTCTCGCAGTGGCGCAAGAGGGTGTCCTGCGTGTTGACGTTGTCACCATGCAGGATGCTGTCGATGGTATAGTGGCGGGCAATATTTTCAATTTGTCCACCGCTGAAGTCAAACTTCTGAGCCAGCAGGGTGGCAGTATCGGACTTTAATGACGGAATCATAGAGAGCCAGATGTGGCTGCGAACCTCAAGTGTAGGCTTGTTGAACTTCACCTTATAGAGGAAGCGGCGCTCAAAGGCCTTGTCCATGTTCTGCTCCAGGTTAGTGGTGGCGATGAGGATGCCGTCGAGCGTTTCCATCTCCTGCAGGATGATGTTTTGAATGGTGTTCTCCATCTTGTCAACAGAGTGCTCCACGCCCTCCTTACGACGACTGATGATAGCGTCGGCCTCGTTGAAAAGCAGTATGGGGGTGTGCTCGCAGTCGCGCACCTTACGGCGGTAGTTGTCGAATATAGCCTTGATGTTCTTCTCGCTGTCGCCCACCCATTTACTCCTAATTTCCGTCACGTTCACTTGCATGATGTCGCGCCCTGTCTTACGTGCCAGTTGCAGCACGGTCTCCGTTTTACCCGTACCAGGAGCCCCATAGAACAGACAGGCGAAACCACAACGCAAGCCCTTCTCTTTCAAACGGCTGCGGATGCCTTGGTAGTTATCCTCATTGAGCAGGTGTTCCAACTCATCCACCTGTATGGCTGTCTGTTCGTCATAGTACATGGACTTCTTTGTAATCTGCTCGTGCAGGGTAAGTCCCTGGCGCTGTGCCTCCTCGTCCTTCAGTTCAATGCCGAGTTCACTCAGCATGGCCTTCTTGGCTGATAAGGTCAGGTGGAAGAAGCTACGGCTGGCAAAACCGTCTTCGTTGCAGAATTCAACCAGATGCTGCTTGATGAGTGTATGGCTACCCATGCTCAGTTCATTGCAGATGGTCTTCGATATGTGACGGTCTTTGAATAGAGTCCTGATTTCCATCAGATTGATGCGGTCATCATGGTTGTTGGCGTAGGCATGGGCGAAATAGACCAGCAGCATCAGGTCATTGTTATTGAGACGGAACGTGTTGACAAACTGACAGAAAGCCAGCGTCGGATTACTCTCCATGAGAGCCTGAACCTTCTTCGTGGCACCCTGAAGAGTCATTTCCTGATTGCCCAGCATCTCGAAGATGTCGTCGAATTGTCCGAACAGCTCATGACAGTCCAGTTCCTTGATGTCGTTGTTGTCAATATTCCTATTGTCGTTAAGAGCCTCTAACACATAATAAGGTATACGATAGGTCGGACGGCTATTCGAACGGTTGCAGATAATGAAACCTCGTTCAGCCAGCATGTCCAGGTCTTTCATGTAAGGCAGAAAATGGAAAGCGCTACAATGCAGGTGGCGACAGTAGTCTACCATCTCGATGCGCTGGTCACTACAGAAGTTTACTGTGAGCGCCAGTGCCAACACCTGTTGATGGGTAAGGTCTAACTTCTTGGCAACATAGTCGAAGGCTTCTTCAGTCTCAACATAGAGGCTGTCGTCTCTGAGCTCGCAGCACTCAGACCTGTTAATAATCGCTTCGAATGCCAATAGGATGGTTGGTTCTTTGTCACCGAAGGTAAAGCGATCCATCAAGATCTCCTCCTCTTCGTCTGCCTCGTCTTCTGTGTGGCAAGGCTCGTTTTCCGACCCCTTCAGGCCAGCCATGATTTCATCGTACTCTTTCTTTTCTTCTTCTGTCATATAAATCCTTTCTTTTTTAGTTTGCCGCTGCAAAATTAAGAAGAATTCAGCAAAGTGCACAGAAAAAGTTGTCAATGTGATTGGAAAACGCTGTCAAAGTTATAGACAATATGATTTTAGCACAGCCATGCAAGACTTACCTTTGCTCTCGCTTAATCGCAGCCTTGATAGGTTTATTTGGCCTAAAATGGCCGAAAAAAGCAACATGGAAAATCTTAACGATTTATCCATGCTGCTTATTTTCAATTAGTTACGCTTTTTCTAAGCCGAATTAAATGATCAATACTCATCCTCGTTGAAATTTAAAGCACATACTGAGTACCAGCGAGTTACGGTACTTTGTGCCATTATTGTGCCAGTAATTTGACACTAAAATACGGCAATAAGCCGCTCTATTCCACATCCCTGAACAGATCATCCATTGTCACCTCACGCTGGATAACGTCGCTATATTTGTTGCGTTTCAGCCCGTATGTAGTAACCATCGTTGTATGAAGCGACTTACGTGTCCCTGTCAAAGCACGGAAAGTTTCCTTGCCTGAGTTTAGCCGTTCGGCATAGTCCTGGCTGATGATATATGCATCTGTGGAGAACTTACATTCGCAAAGGTTGACGGTCTCGTCACGACGGTCAATAATCAAATCTATCTGCGTGCCTTTGTACCGTGTACCATCTTTGTCCGTGAATGCTTTACAAGACCATGAACAGACTTCGCTTAATACACCGCTGATTCCCAACTTCTGTTTTATTTGCGGAATATGATGCAGACAGACCTGTTCGAATGCATATCCCTGCCATGTCATCCGACGCGGATTGTCCTGCATATTGCTCCAGAAATGGCTGTCCTGACCACTGAACTTGCTGACGAACTGCAGGTGGAACAGCGAGAACAGGTCTATCAGCTGGTACATCTGGCCTTGTTCTTCTGGTATTTCTCGCGGAACTCCGTGGGGTTGCAGCCTTTGCGCTTGCGGAACAGGCGATTGAAGTTGGAGAGGGTGTTGAAACCTGTGGTCCAGCATATCTCGGAGACACTATCCGTGGTGTCTACCAGCCTACGGGCGGCATGGCCCAGGCGAATGTCGACGATGTATTCTGATAGGTTCTTGCCCGTGCGCTGCTTGAAGTATCGGCTGAAAGCCGTCGGTGTCATACCTACAAGTTCGGCCAACTGTTCCAGACTCATCTCGTCCTTATAGTGCCCATCGATATAGTTCTTCACCTTCAGGATGCGTTTCGACTCACTCTCTATCTCCACCTTGGCAAACGACGAGGTGGCCAGTTCACGGGCATCGTCGAACTTTGACAATTCATAGAGCATAGAAAAGAATTCCTGCACAGCCAGAAAGCCTTCCTCTATGGTCGAGAGTCGTACCAACCGATGGTAGACCAGAAGTATGGCCTCAACGGGAAATGCCAACCCTCGCTTCGCCCTGGTCAGCATACGGTAGATGGACTTGTAGGGATTGGTTCTGAATGGCGATGAGGGCGAGTCGAAGTCGAGGTGGAACTGCACCGTCACCTCGTGGATGTCATCGCTCTTGCACTCATGCTGCTCCCACACATGCTCCAGGTCGGGACTGGTGATAAGCACTAAGTCCAGGTTGCCAATCACCTCGCTCGAATCGCCCACCACACGACGGCACCCAGAAGCCCCTGCTATAAAGTTCAGTTCGAATATCTCATGCTGATGAATGGGGAAGTCGAACTCCTTCTTCCGCCGGTCGGCCACATACATAAAGTCATTATCACCCAGCGGCGTAATCTCGCGCAATACTCTTGTTTCCATTATAATTCATTTTCTTATTTTGAAAAAGAAATCCACAAATATTTAAAATAGAATTAGTAAAACAGGTCATCCATTGTTACCACCCGTTGAAAGACGCCACTGTATTCGTTATATTTCAATCCGTATGTGGTGACTAAGGCGGGATGGACTTTTTCCCGCTTGGCAATCTGTTCCGTAAGCAGTTTCTCCCGGATGTTGAGTTTCTGAAAATATGCCTTATCGACAAAGAATTCCTCACCATAGAACTTCATCTCGCACATGTTCACAATAAGGTCGGCACGTTCTATGATCAAGTCAATCTGTGTTCCCTCTTTTTCATCATCACCCCGAAGTGCCCACGATGACTGTTTCGTATTGACACCTTGGATTCCCAAAGCCTGCTTAATCTGGCTGATATGTTTGAGGCAAATTTCCTCGAATGCAAATCCGCGCCAACTGACGATGCTTTGTGAAGTATGGCTCTCCTGCCAGAAACTGGTGGTATAGCTGCTATTGTCGGGCACATAGCGAAGATAGAAGATGCAAAACGGGTCTGACAGTTTGTAATGCTCTTCCCGCTTGCTGTGCCCAAATGGTACGTATTTCAGGACAAAGTCACTTCCGATAAGAGCCTTCAGCATATTTGTCAAAGTGCCTCCTTGCGTAATGCCAGTCTTCTTGGCTATCTCCTCCCGGGTGAATCCAGAACGTCTTGTGCTGAGGAACTTGACGATTCGTTTCATTTCTTCAGGCCGCGAGAACACTGATGCAAACAGACGGTCATACTCATCGAATAACTTAGCCCCCTTTACAAAGAACAGATTGTCGATGTTCTGAGGAAGGCTAAGACCCCGTTGGAAATAATCGAGATAATAGGGAATCCCGCCAACTGCCATATAACTCTGCACTATATCATACCGTGACAACTTGATGTTTTTATTCTCGAAGAAATCCTCACATTCCTTCAACGTAAATGGTGACAGTTTCATTTCACAGGTGAGCCTTCCGTAGAGTCCGCCATAATTGTTAATCAGATTATCAAGCATCCATGAAGTTGCTGAGCCGCACACAACCAGCATGAAATTATGGCGATGACATCCCCAACCATTCCAGAAAGATTCCAGTCCAGTGATAAAGCCAGAACGTGGCGTGTCCATCCACGGCAGTTCGTCAAGAAAGACCACCTGACGGGAACCGTCATCTATACTCTGTAAATACATCTCCAACATAAAGAAAGCCTCCAACCACGATGTAGGACATTTGCTTTTCTTCATACCGTGACTGAGCAGTGAATAATAGAAACTCTTCAGTTGCTCCTTCATTTGGTTTTTCTTCTGTTTGTTATCGACAGGGGATAGTCCTGCATGACGGAACGTGATTTGTCCTGCAAGAGCCTGATCAATCAGGAAAGTCTTACCGACCCTTCTTCTCCCATATACAGCAACAAACTGAGCCCTATCGCTTGAGTATCGCTCTTGCAATTCCCTTATTTCTGTCTCTCTACCTACAATACCTTTCATAAATAATCAATGTTTTATTCAGCCGCGAAATTAACAATTTTGCATTTCATGGCCAAACAAAAAGCATTATTTGTGATAAAGCTTAACTTTACATAACACTTAGACGGCCAAACAAAGTCATTTCCACAAGACATATGGCCCGTATTTCGGTGCAAGAAGAAACGAGAGGCTGGCTTTACCCTTCGTTTCTTTACAGAGGATTTAGATGCAGACTGAACTATTTGCAAAGGTACCTGTTATTGTGAAAATAATCCATTTTCCTCCCCTAAATAAGCCTAATTTTGACCGTTTGTGTCATTATTGTGCCACTAAAAACGGCCAAAAACGGCACAATAATAAAGTGTGCAAATAATCGATATTTGCACACTTTGCTGATAATCAACGAATTATTCCGTCTATAGCCGCCTAATATTCATCCTCGTTGAAGTTTAAAGCACATACTGAGTACCAACGAGTTACGGTGCTCTGTGCCATTATTGTGCCACTAATTCCAAACATAAAATCTAAGTTTATGCCAAGAGTTTCTTTACAATCTCAGAAATGACTCGGCCATCAGCCTTTCCTGCCAACTGCTTGCTGGCTGTGCCCATAACCATTCCCATCTCCTTCATGCTTGTGGCTCCCACTTCAGCAATAATCTTCTTCACCTCTGCCTCAATCTCCTCTTGGGAAAGTTGTTTCGGCAGGTAACTCTCAAGTACCTCCACCTGTGCCAACTCAGCATCAGCCAAATCCTGACGCCCTGCTTGAGTGTAGGTCGTCGCCGTCTCTTTACCCTGCTTTGCAAGTTTTGAGATAATCTTCAATGCATCAGCATCAGCCAATGTATCGTTGGCTCCAGGAGCAGTCTTTGCCTCAAGGAACACTTTCTTAATGTTGCGAAGCGTCTCCAGGCGCACCTTGTCGCGAGCCTTCATTGCAGACTTGATGTCCTCGCTAATCTGATCGAATAAAGTCATAATATTGATGTTTTAATCACTAACGGGTAATCTGTACTAAAGGTGAACCAAGTGATTAAAACATCAATATT
>Ga0256405_10010962_pt1 | contig 11740 bp, 6 predicted proteins | sample RumenRJG_02DNA_FD_189096 | JGI IMG/M metagenome (GOLD analysis project Ga0256405, IMG submission 189096) | Bovine rumen microbial communities from Lethbridge, Alberta, Canada - RJG_02 | ecosystem: Host-associated > Mammals > Digestive system > Stomach > Rumen | place: Canada: Alberta | collected...
GATGATGTAGGTGTGCCATTCGCCGTCGGTGCCCACGTTGATGTGCGTGCACTCGGAGCCGGTCAGGCCGCGGTCGTTGGTGTGGCCGAACAGCTCGATGGCGGTAGCGGGACCCGCGTTCTTCACTCTGGCCTTGGCCCACACAACGTCGGAGACGTCGGGAGCGGACAGGTCGACGGAAACGTACGGGTCTGCGCCGGAGGCGGTGAAGGTGTAGTACTCGTTGCCGGCGTCGTCCTTATCGGCGGTCCAGCTCAGAGTGTTCGCGCCGGAGTTCGCGCCCATGTTGGCATCCATGGCTCCGTCGGAGTTGAAGTCCCAGAGGATGGCGGGAGCGTTCGGATCGGCGGGAGCTTCCTCGACGGGAGCAGCAGCGGAACCGGGGCCGCCGGCGGTGGGATAGCCGTACAGCTCAACATCGGCCACGTCGCCGTGGTTGGTCATGTTGAAGTAGCGGTAGTAACGGAAGGAGCCGTGGTCGTCGAAGTCCTCGGAGTTGATTTCGTACCACTTGAATTCGTCAGCCTCTTCGACGGAGATCCAGAGGGCGGTGTAGTCCTCGAAATCGGGATCGTTGGAGCCGTCGATTTCCGCGCCGTTGAAGCGGGTCAGCTGGCCGTCTCTCGGGTGGATCATGATCTTGGTGAGGGTGTATTCCTCGCCCGCGTCGATGCCGGCCCAGCCGTTGCCGGTGCCGAGGGGATCGAAGAAGGTATTGACGTCGCCGTCGAAGGCAGCGTCACGGCCGGCCGCAGCGTTTCCGCCCCAGCCTTCCTCAAGACCGATGCGCTCGCCGTTGATGATGACGGAGCCGTCCGGAACCTCGCAACCGGAGGACGGATAGCCTTCCGGACCCGCGAAGGAAACGACCTCGTCAGCGCTCTTGCGGACGATCACCTCGTAGAGGGAGTTGCCCCATTCGGTAGCTCTCTTGGAGCAGTGAATGGTGATGTAGCGGGCCGTGGTGAGATCGAACTCGAACACGTTGTGCTGATCGGCGTTGCCGGTCACGGTTGCGATGGTGTGCTCCTGGAGATTGTCCGCGGAGGAACCGGTGTAGATCTCAAAATCGGAGGCGAGAGCGGTTTCCCAGTAGAGCTCGATGTAGCCGATGGGCTTGATGGCGCCGAGGTCGATGGTGATCTGCTCGTCGTCGGTGTACTGAGAGGCCCAGCGGGTCTCCAGGTCGCCGTCAACGGCCAGCTCGCCCGGGAAGTCGGCGGTCTCGGTGGAGGAGACGGTCACGGACGCGCCCTTGGCGTAGTTGGCCAGCTCGCCCTCAGCGGGAGCAGCGGCATCAGCGCCGGCCGCGCCCAGGACGATCTCGCCCCACACGGAGGGATTGGAGGAAGCGGCGTCGGAGATGTCGGACCAGCCGATGCACATGGTTCTGTTGTTGTACTCGGCGTTGTCGTTGTAGGAGATCTCAAAGCCGTACTTCACGCCGTCCGCCGGAGCGTACTGGGCGTCGTAGGCCTTGATGTGCCAGACGGCCTCGATGTAGTAGGGGTTCGCCTGGTCGTTGTCGGGATCGTTCTCCAGGGAGGTATGGACTTCCATAAACTCCGCGTCGAAGGTCTCGTTGTCCGCGCTGACGCCGTCCTTGGATCCGACCAGCCAGTTGGCCTGGGAGGAATAGAAGTCACCGTAGGGGGTCACGCCCACCCACGCGTCGGTGGCGGTGTCGATGGAAGTCGCGGAATTGTTGGACAGGGACAGGCAGATCTCCGCGCCGTCCATATTGTAGGTCATGGACGCAAGGCTGAGGTCCTTGGTCCACAGGGAGGCATCCGGGACCTCGGCCAGCAGGTAGAGGTTGTCGTCGTCATACAGGAAACGGATGGCGACGTGGGTGCCGGTGTCGGTGCCGTTGCGGATGCGGTCCTGAGCCTGCACCTCGCAGGTGTCCCAGATATCGTCCTTCACGCCGTCCACAACGGGCGTGCCGCGGGAGGCCGTGATGGAGTAGCCCGTACCGGCGTTGGCGGCGGCCAGGGTAGCGAAGGCCGTCACAAGCATCACGGCAAGAGCCAGGGTAATGAGCTTCTTCATGGTGATTCTCCTTTCAGAATGTCGCAACATTTCCATGTTACCGTGCCAAGTATAGCACAACGGGACGGAGAATTCAAGGGATATTCACAACTTTGTTTTGTTTTTCCGAAAAACTTTTCACAAAAAATTTTACAGCCGCGTCTCCCCTGCCTCTTTATCCGCTCCGCTTGACTTTTCCGCCGGGATGGGGTAAGATAGGACCGACGGACCGGAGACGGGGGCCTCCGGACAGATTCTGCGGCAAGCATAAACGGAAAGGAAACGCCATGCGGTACAAGCACGTATTTCTGATCGGCGTGGACGGAGCCGGGACCTTCTTCCGGAACACCGACACCCCGAATCTGGACGCCATTTTCGAAAACGGAGCCGTCTCCTACGACGTGCTCACCTCCAATCCCACCATCAGCGCGGAATGCTGGGGCTCCATGCTGCTGGGCATCACGCCCGACGTGCACGGTCTGACCAACTCCATCGTCTCCGCCGTTCCCTATCCCACGGACGGACCCTTCCCCTCGGTCTTCCGGGTGATCCGGGGAGCCATGCCAGACGCCGAGCTGGCCGCCTTCTCCCACTGGAGTCCCATCAACCGGGGCATCATCGAGGAGGGCCTGGGCGTGGTGAAGGACACCGCGGCCGACGAGGAGCTGACGGACAAGATCTGCGCGTATCTGGAAGAGAACAGCCCCACCTTCCTCTTTGTCCAGTTCGACGACGTGGACGGCGCGGGACACAGCCACGGCTACGGCACCGAGGGCCATCTGAAGCAGATCCGCGTCACCGACGGCTACATCAAAAAGATCTGGGACGTCTGCGAAAAGCGCGGATTCCTCGAGGACGGGCTCTTCATCGTCACGGCGGACCACGGCGGCTTCGACCACGGCCACGGCGGCTGGACCGACGGGGAGAAATACGTCATGTTCGCCGTCGCCGGAAAGACCGTCCAGCCCGGCACCATCGGGGAGATGGGCATCCGGGACACGGCCTCCATCGTGCTGTACGCCCTGGGCCTGGAGGACAAACAGCCCGCGTCCTGGACCTCCCGGGTTCCCTCCGGCGTATTTCAGGGCGTCGAGGCCGGAGAGCGTCCCGCCGGCATGAAGCGGCCCGAGATCAGGCCCGAGGTTCCCCACCGGCTCCACGAGACCGTCTCCGCTCCCGAAGGGACTTCCGCGGCGGCTCTGTTCCCGGACGATCCGATCCTCTCCTATCTGCCCTTCGACGGGGACATCGCGGACGCCTGCGGAAAGACGGTCACGGAGCGGGTCGGAAAGCTCTACTTCGTGGACGGCTGGTTCGGCGCGGCAGTCGAGGTGCAGGACGGCGGGGTCACCCTGAAGGACTTCGAGCCCGGAACCGGCAGCTTCACCGCGGCCTTCTGGATCAAAACCGACAAGCCCTCCTCCGACCCGGTGATCCTCGGCAACAAGGACTGGCGCGGCGGCGGCAATCCCGGCTTCGCCCTGAACATCACGGGCGGCATGATCTCCTTCAACGTTTCAGACGGCGCGCACCGCTCCGACGCGGGGGTCCTCATGCCGAAGGACTACGCCACGGGCTGGATGTACGCAGTGGTTTCCGTGGACCGGGACGCGAACGAGGTGCGGTTCTCCTTCGACTTCGGTCCCATGCAGGCCGTGAAGCTGCGGGATGAGCTGAAGGGGGCGTCCTTCTCCACGGATATGCCCGTGAACATCGGTCAGGACGGCACGGGGACCTACGGCGCGAAGCTCCCGGCGGCCCTGGACGAATTCCTCCTCATCGGCCGCGTGCTGACGGACGCGGACGTGGAAAAGCTGAAGACATATTATATCGGATAAGACGCCTCGCGGTCCGTACCGGCGCCCGTTCCTCCCATCCCGGGAAGAGCGGGCGTTTTTTCTGCGCAATCGGCCGGATTTCGGCGCAAAGGGGGATGGATTTCGGCGCGGGCTGTGGTATAATGAGCGTGAAGAACACAAAGCACGATCGGCGGGAGGGTTCCCATGGAATACAGAATCGTCGTCGCGGACGATCAGCCGGAGGATCGGGACAAGCTGGCGCGGGATCTGAAGGACTGGTTCGCAGGCCGGGCGGAGGCGCGGGTGGAGGCCTTTCCGGACGGCCCTTCCCTGCTGGCGGAAACGGCTCCGGGGTCCGCGCAGATCGCCTTTCTCGACATCCGCATGGAGGGCATGGACGGCATCACCCTGGCGAAACGGCTCCGGCAGAACGACGCTCAGCTTCTGATCATCTTTCTGACGTCGGCCAGAGAGTACGCCTTCGACGCTTTCCCCATCCATCCCTTCGACTATCTGGTGAAGCCCTGCTCCGCGGACGATCTGAGCCGGGTGCTGAAGGACGCGCTCCGGGCCCTCACCGGGGAAGAGCCCGAGATCACCCTACGGGTCTCCCGCGTGCCGGTGACCGTTCCCTGCTCCCGGATCCTGTCGGCGTCCTCGCGGGGACACACCGTGGACGTGACCACAGCGGACGGGAACGTGATCTCCGCCGCCGTATCCTTCACCGACTTTCTCAAAATGCTGGACGGGGACGAGCGGTTTCTGGTGTGCAACCGGGGACTGGTGGTCAACATGGATCACGTGCTGACTCTGGACGAGGATGTGCTCCGGATGACCGACGGCTCGGTCTGTCCGCTGAAAACCAAGGGGCGCGGAGAGCTGATCGCCCGGTTCACCCGGTATCAGATCTCCCGGCTGAAGCGAGGCGCGCGATGAAAGAACTGTTCCTGCGCAATCTGGTGGAGACGCTGATCCTGTTTCCCGGCGCGGCGCTGGCGTATCTCCCTCTGCGGAACCGCCTCCGGACCGAGACGCGCTATCTCCTGCCGGCCGTCTGTGCGATTCTGTTCGCGGCTTCCGCGTCCACCGCGTGGTTCAGCGCCCTGTTCGGGGTGGACAACGACGTTTTCCTGCTTCCGCTGATCCTGCTCTGCTTCGGGCTTTTCTGCCTGACCGCGAACGCGCCTCTGCCCGAAAAGCTCTTCTGCTTTCTGAACGCCGTCATTCAGGTCCAGTACGTCACCATGTACACCGTCTATCTGACGGCTCCCTGGGAGGATGACGCCTCGGCCTTTACTGTCCGCTCCGGCCTCGTCTGCCTCGGGCTGGCGTTCTTCTTCATCCTGCTGTATTACCGCACGCTGACCGTGGAGCTGCCGGACCTGCTGGAGGACGAGCGGCTCACGGGCAACCAGTGGAGTCTTCTCTCGGTTTCCCTGGTCCTGATCGCCGCGCTGTTCTACTGGAGCATGCCCGAGGACGTCTCCCTGATCGGCGTCGGGCGGATCCGGCCCGTCATGCTGGTGCTGCTCCTGTTCTTTCCGCTCGCCTGCGTCCTGGTCTGCCACCTGTGCTGGCGGGTGGCAAGCCGTCTGACGGAGGCCGCGCGCATCGCCGAGGAGAACCATCTTCTGCAGATGGAGCGGAAGCGGTACGAGTCCCTGCGGGAGTACATGGACGAGACCCGGGCCATGCGCCACGACTTCCGTCAGCATCTGGTAGTGCTGAACCGCCTGTCGGAGGACGGCCGGATCGACGAGCTGCAGGCCTATGTGCGCCAGCTGACGAAGGAAACGGCGGTCTCCGGCCGGCAGAGCTTCTGCGCCAATCCCGCGGCGGACGCCCTCGCGGCGCGGTACGCGGATCTGGCGGCGGTATTGGGCGTGAAGATCGAATGGAGGCTGGAGCTGCCGAGAGAGCTGCCCGTCCGGGAAGCGGATTTCTGTTCCATTCTCGGGAACCTTCTGGAAAACGCCGTCCGGGCCGCCGGGGAGGAGCTCTCCGAAAACCGACGGGTCCGCGCCATCGGAAGGATGCTGTCGGACGCCATGATGGGGCTGTCGGTGGAGAATCCCTGCTCCCGGAAGATCCCCATGAAGAACGGCCTGCCGGTATCCGACCGGGAGGGACACGGCATCGGACTGGCCTCGGTTTCCGCCACGGTTCACCGCTACGGCGGATCCCTGGACATCAAGAATGAGGACGGGCTGTTTTCCGTGAACATCCTGCTGTGCTTCCCCGATCCGGCAAAAAGAAAGGAAGGAACGGGAGACGTCTGAGGGGACTGTTGACCGACCGCCGCGTATTCATACCATAAGGAAGGACCTGCCGCAAAGGCTTCGGATGCACCCAGGACTGCATCCGTTTTCTGGTCAGCGGAAGGCATACGAAGAAGCGGTTTGACGTCCGGTATGAGAATATGAAGGAAATGGGCTGCCGGAGTCTGGTACATGCGTATTACGAAGCAAAGGAACAATCACTCAGTCAGGCGGAGACCACATGATGAAAAAGTATTGCATCCACTGCGGCGCGGAGCTGTCCGACGGGGCCCGGTTCTGTGAGAAATGCGGCGCGGCTGTTCAGACAGGTACGATACCCTCGCGCGTATCAGCCGAGCCGGTCCGGGCGATGAGCGCGCCCATATCGACCGTCCCTCTTTCGCCGTCGTATGCCTTCGGCCCGTCGGGAAAGATCAGGGGGACTTTTGCCGTTCTCTTCTCTCAGATCGGCAGGATGATCGGCGGTATGTTCAAAATCTTCACGAAATTCAAGGCTCTGCTCTTCACCGCCGCGATCTCGGCCCTCTGGATCTGGCTCAACCACCTGCGCCTGCTGGATTCGCTGGACGGGGTCTTCGCCGTTCTCGCGAAAGTCACCTATTCGCGGGGCGGAACGGGCGGAACGATCCTGCAGATCATCGGCGGCACCATCGGCAAGGGCGTCGTCGGCGCGGCTCTCTGCTCGATCCTGTACGGCGGGATCGGGAAGGCGGTCCGCGGGGTCGGGAACATCTTCTCCGAGCCCGGCTTCAACCTCGGCGCGGCTCTGCTCGGTTTCGGATTCGCTGGGATCGCCTATGCCTTCACGGCGGGATTTGCCGGAGAGGACGGGATCCCGGTCGGTATCGCCGGAGCGGTCCTGTCCCTCGAGGCGCTGTCGGGGCGGAACGGATTTCTTGTGGACCTCGCCGCCTCGTTTTCCGCGCGGAAGGTCACGGACGGCCGCATGACGGGAAAAATCCTGCTCCCCGGACGGTACAAGGGATTTCTCACGGGCTCCGCTCTCGGATTCCTCTGCTCCACGATCCTCGCGGCGGCGGGAAAGGCGGAGGAGCTGACGACCGGCGTGGGGAAACTTGTCGGGGACGCGCTCCCGGACGGACTGATTCCCTATCTCATCCCCGCGGCTCTTCTGCTCGTCGGGATGATCCTCAACGCGGTCGGCAAAGGAAAGGGGGCGGACAGGGCATGAAGGCCAAACGGATTATCGCTGCCCTCGGAGCGGTCTGGATCCTCGGCTCCCTCGCGGCTCCGGCGTCAGCGAAGCAGGTGAACACGGAGACGAAGGAGCAGGAAAAGCACTACGGCGACACCTATGTCGGCGATCCGGATTGGGGCGAACCCATCGGTCATCTGGGGCAAGGGGACGCCTTCTGGTCGGAGCAGCCCTTCGATTCCTACTGGACGGACCGCGGACGCTCGAACTACGCGGGGCACGACCGGAGCGGGATGTGGCTCATGACGAATTATTATTACTCGGGAGAAGGCCATACCGTCGCTGTTGACGATCCCAGATTCAAGGCGGCCTCTTATCTGGGAATCCGAACCGTGCTCGGCTGCCGGGTTTTTACCGAGAATGAATGGAATCTGGAGAAGGTCAGTGAGAAGACGGAGGACTATGTCAATGAGCTCGTCTATGTCGGCGAGGTCTACACTGGCGACACCATCGAGACAATCTGCACAGACTATAACATAGGCACGGCGTTCGCCATCAACCGCTACGACAACTATCAGGCGGCGAACAATGACCCCGCCCGTCCCGCGGAGGCAATTATCGCACCGACGGAGTACAGCTGTTTCAACTCCAACGTCCGCGCGGTCCAGCACAACGGCGAGATGATCGACGGAGCGGAGGACTTTGTCTGGGAACCGAACGCAAAAGCAGACGCGAACGGCGAAATCTTTACCGGCGACGCGGCCATGTGCGGATGGATCTACACCGTCCAGCCCGGCGACGAGCTGATCTACGCGGACTGTCAGGCAAAACTCTTGTATCAGAACGAATATAAGGGAATCAAGATCGATGAGGTCACCTTCCGTTACCGCTTCATCTTCGTCGTGATGGACAGCGGCGCGGACGTGGTCCTGCCCGGCGGAGTCATCGCCGTCGATCCGCAGGAGCCGAACCCCGGCGGATCGTCGGACAGCGGAGACGGCGAGAACTGGTGGGAGACGGTCTTCGGCGGCGGGGGAAGCGAAGACACCGGAAGCGCGGGGTATCTGCCTCCCGAACCGCCGAAGCCGCAGCAGCGGTGGGAAGAGGGCGGCGATCTCCCGGAGAGGACCGCGGGCATCATCGGGACTGCCGCCGGAGCAGCCATCATCGGCGCCGCCATCGGAGCCATGACGTCCGGCGGAGGAACGCCCGCGCCGGCGGAGACCGGTCAGACGGAGGTGCCGACGCGGAACGGAAACGACCCGCGCGCCGAAGAGGAGCGGATCCGGCAGAAAGAAGCTGCCCGGCAGGAGGCTGTCAGGCGTCAGGCGGAGCTCGAACGGCAGGCGGAAATCGCGCGGCAGGAGGCGGAACGGGCGGCGGAGCTGGCACGGCTGCAGGAGGAATACAGGAAAACGCTCGAGGAGATGGCGAAAAAGGCCGCGGAGCTGCTCGAGGAAGCGAGGAAGCAGGCGGAGCAGAAGAAGAAATACATCGACAAGCTCTACACCAAATACGGCGTCGACCGGAATCAGCCGAACGCCTACAAGGTCCTGCGCAACACCATCAAAAAGGAACAGATCAAGAACGCGAACGAAGCCGCCGCGGAGCTTGCGAGGGACGCGGAGCTCGCCGTCTGGGAGCGCCTTGCCACGGACATCTCAAGCGGCGCGGACATTTCGATGGAGCTTGCGGCGTCCGTCACGGGCGAAACCGGAAAGACCGTGCTGGCGGCGTACTACACCCTGAAGGGCACGGCATCCCGGACGGCGGAGGCCATCGCCCGGATCGCGTACAACGGCAAGTCCTACGGGGATTACTCCCTCAGGGACTACGCGGGCGACGCGTGGGACATCGCCCATTCCGCGGTGCAGGGTACGGCGGAAGGCGCGGTAAAAGGCGTCCAGTCCTTCGTCGATTACAACGATCCGGTCGGCGCGAAGTGGAAGGCCGGGCTCCAGGTCGGCGGCGAGGCGGCGAAGGAGATGTGGGATACGGCCAGAAAGGGCGGCGACTTTGTCGACATCATGAAGGCCGGCGCACGTGGTACGACCAAAGGCGCGGTCAACGCGACGATCAGCTACGCGCTCGACAAGACTGTCGGCAAGCTCGGCGGCAAGGGCACGGAATTCAACACGTCCAGAATCAGCAACTACGGCGGCGCGACCGGAACGATCGCCAACAAGATCACCTCGGGCGACCTGGTGAGCGGCGGCGCGAACACGGCGGTCAGCATGATCACGGAAAAAACCGGCATGAACGACGCCATCGACGGCCTCTTCGGCAGCCCGACCGCCCACGCGGACAGGGCGGCACAAGCGGCGCAGCGGATTTCCGACGCGGCGAAGGGAATGAAATGAGATATGGAGGAACAACGGAATGAAGCACTTCCAGACCATGACGGAGGCGGTCCGGGCGGCGTCTCAGCTCTGCTCCGGCTGGCTTGTTCTTGAAAGCGGAGAACCTGTCGAAGCGGACGCGGCCCTTTACCTCGCCGGGGTTACGGACCGGCTGGATCATGAGGACGACGCGGCGGGCGAAACCTACTACCTTGCGTCCGACGAAGGCGCGGTGGGCGTGACAAGCAGATACGAATACCTCGCCCAGTGGATCCTGATCCCTCTGCCCCGTCCCATGGCGGAGATCGAGCGCGACATTTCCGCCGGGCTGGAGCGCCGCCGGAGCGAACAGTCCCAGGGGCGAACGGAGCCTGCGCGGTTCTGCCCCTGGTGCGGTTTCCGGCAGGAGCCGGGCGCGAAGTTCTGTCCGGACTGCGGAAGAAGGATCTGACAAAAGGGCCCGTGCCGCAAAAGCCCCGGGGCTTCGATCCGGCAGAGCGGAAGGTGGGACGCCGAAGCGCGATCGGGGAATAAAGGCGCTCCCGCTTTTCGGCGTATTCCCCGCGGTCAGACCGGGACGAACAGGAGAGTCATTGAGATCCGAAACTATGTTCTCCGGCATTTCGGCGAAGGGATCAGCGCCCGGAGCGTCGTGAAACACCGTGGTCCCGCTCGCTTCTGTCCGCGCAAAGCACTGAGTTTACAAGGAGTCGGAAATGTATCCTCACTACGAAACCGATAAACTGCTGGTTTCCTGCGTTCCTTCCCCGCGTCAGCTCCGGCACGCGCGGATGGAGTTCTACGGCTTTATCTGCTTTAACGTCAACACCTTCACCGACCGGGAATGGGGAACCGGAAAGGAATCCCCGTCGATTTTCGCCCCCACGGAATACGACCCGGCTCAGTGGATCGAGGCGGCCGCCGACGCGGGAATGACCGGGATCATCCTGATCTGCAAGCATCACGACGGGTTCTGTCTCTGGCCCTCCCGGTATACGGAGCACAGCGTGAAAAACAGTCCCCTCGACTCAGGCCGCGGCGATGTGGTGCGGGACGTGTCGGAGGAATGCCGGAAGCGGGGCCTGAAATTCGGCGTCTATCTCTCCCCGTGGGACATGCACGAGCCCACCTACGGCCAGGGAAAGCCATACGACGATTATTTCTGCGCGCAGCTTACGGAGCTGCTCACGGAATACGGTCCTCTCTTCTCCGTGTGGTTCGACGGCGCGTGCGGTGAAGGGCCGAACGGGAAGAAGCAGGTATACGACTGGGAACGGTACTACGCCCTGATCCGGGAGTACCAGCCCGACGCCTGCATTTCGATCTGCGGCCCGGATGTGCGGTGGTGCGGCAACGAGGCCGGCGATACGCGGGAGAGCGAATGGTCCGTTCTGCCTGCCGCGTTTGATTCTCCGGAGGAGGTTGCGGAGAAGAGCCAGAAGGAAGACAGCACCGCTTTCCGGGATAAGAAGATTGATATGACGGAGAGGGATCTCGGCAGCCGTGAATTCCTGCGCGGCGCAAAAGGTCTCCGATGGTATCCGGCGGAAACGGACACCTCCATCCGGCCCGGATGGTTTTACCATGAGGCGGAGGACGACCGCGTCCGTTCCGCCGGGGTCCTTCTCGATATCTGGTACCGCACGGTAGGCGGCAATTCCTCGCTGCTGCTCAATATCCCTCCGGACAGGCGGGGCCTGTTCCATGAGAACGACGTCCGAAGCCTGAGGGAGCTCGGCGCGCGCATCCGGTCGATTTTTGCCGTCAATCTCGCGGAAAACGCCGTGTTCACAGCGGACCGCGGCGACGGGATCCACACGGCGGACGCCCTGCGGGTTGACAGCTATGACGCCTTTTACAAGCCCTGCGACGGGGAGAATGCCGCTGCGGTCACAATCAGGCTTCCCGAGGCCGCGGACGTGACGCACGTTGTGATCAAGGAGCACATCCCCATGAGCCAGCGGGTGGAACGCTTCGCCGTGGACGTCCTTCTGCCCGGCGAAACGCCCAGCGGTGCATGGCGTGAGGTCGCCGCGGGGACAACGATCGGATACAAAAGGATCGTGCGGTTTGACGCCGTCCGCACGGAGGCCGTCCGGGTGCGGATCACGGATTCCCGGGTCTGCCCGGTGCTGT
>Ga0256405_10010963_pt1 | contig 11738 bp, 11 predicted proteins | sample RumenRJG_02DNA_FD_189096 | JGI IMG/M metagenome (GOLD analysis project Ga0256405, IMG submission 189096) | Bovine rumen microbial communities from Lethbridge, Alberta, Canada - RJG_02 | ecosystem: Host-associated > Mammals > Digestive system > Stomach > Rumen | place: Canada: Alberta...
GCGGTATGTATACTCGCCGTCGAAGAGGTCAAGCTGCTCGCCCTTCTGCCTGCGCTGCCGCTGTACGACGAGACGGCAGTGCTTCACGTCCTCGAAACTCTCGAAGGGGAAGGATTGTACGTCATAGCGTTGGAAACCAATCTCCACGGTGGTCCAACCCGTCTGCCGCTTCACTTTCTCGTACAGGCCTGCATATCGCTCGGCACGGATGTAGAACTTTTCCGTATGCTCCATGACCACTTTCACGATGTCCTCGCTATAGGAGCCGCAGTCGGCACGGAAACTCCTGACATGAATGCCAAACGACCTCATCATCTCGAAGAAACGGCGGTGAGTCTCTGCCTGCTTGAAGCGCACGTTACAGTTGCCGTCGCGATTCTCCAGATAGACAATCAGCCCGCCGATGGTGAACACGCCAGGGCTGTAGCCGTCAAAGCCCTTGTAGGTCCGCTTGCTGTCATACTTGTCCGCCTCAAGGAACTGGTGGTCGAAATCAACGTCGTACGCTCCACCCTCCGTAAGCTGTCCCGTTGCCAGCAGCAACTTGATGAGCAGCTGGTTGAGTTTCTCCGCCGTATTGAAGTCATAGACGTTGCCGGTCTTTTCCGCTGTATACGATATGTTCTCCGTTGCCAGTTCCTCTATGCCACGCAGCACAGTGTCCGCGCTTGGGACGCGGGTATGCGGACGCTCGGTAAGAACGTCCTTCAGATACAGGTTGAGGTCTTCCATACAGTCACCACCGCAGCAGAACACGGAGAAGATGGCACGTATGATCTCGCTGTACTGATAGCCAATCAGAGTGCTGCGAAGTCCTAAGTGTGAGTCTATCACAGAGGACAGAATAGAGTCGAATTTGTCCAAAACGAAAAATATTCCGCCAAAAGCGGTGATTTTCTCAGATTTTTGTTGTACCTTTGCCATGTCATTGATGATTTTTGCTTGTCTTGATTTGCAGTACTAAGGTAAGTGAAAAATCTGACATGGCAAAATCCTGGGCAACTTTTTGTTGCTCAGGAACTTATAAAAATAGTTAAACTAAAGTGCTGCGGAATTTAGGTCAATATCAATTATTAATTGTATATTTGCAAACGATATTAAAAAAATCGGAGAGTAGTGCGTTATCATCAGAGTTACTGGACTCAGTGCTTGGAGACCGACCTCTTCAACATTGCGGTATCCCCTTGTTATCCCTGCAAAAATGCGGGGTGTCCCCCGTTTTTATAACCGCCCTGCCCGTGAGCAGAGCGGCTTAGACAGATTAGAGGATTTGTGCGGCACAACTCGTTGACACAGCACCTCCGAGGAGCAGCCCAATCACGTAGGCTATCACTTTTAATACAATCACCCACCAGGGGTCTTTCGTTTTAATACCAGCCTTTACGGCTTTCTCGGGATCTTCCACGATCCGCTCAATCTCTTCTTGTGATAATTTAATCTTCATAATTATTCATTATTACATATTCCCTTAATTAGTCTCCCTCTCCCGGTATTGTCGATGGGTTACTACCCGTGCCACCGCCACCTTGGGTATTGTCGTCGCCAGTCTCTGAGCCCTGCGAAGAGTCACTAGAACTGCCCGACCCTGTAGGAGTACCAGTAGTCACCGTACCATCCGCATTGATAGTGGTCTGCACCCCATGCTCATTCACGATGATGATTACCGTACTGTCGCCGCTCAGTGCATTCAGCACAATCTGTTCTGGCCAAGGGCCTGTGAGATACACTTCGCTGTAGCCGCTCTTCGAGGCAATCTTAATACTTGTAGGATGTTCCGTAGCATAGTCGCTGATAGCCTGTTCCACGTCTGTGATGGTCACGTCCTGACCAGCCACGTAGAGTTCTGCCAGGGCGTCGAGTGCAGCCGCCAGACCGTTCTTGTTCAGGCTGTAGTAGCGGTTCGTCGGGCTGCCGTTGCCCTTTGGGGTAAATGTCTGCTTGATAGTACGAAGGTGATATTTCAGGTGCATTTGCACCATCTTAAAGATAGCCTGACGTTTCTTCGCTTCCGGCGAGCTATACACGCTAGCAGGCATATTTGGAGTACTGCGGGCGTAGGTAACGCCACCACGAACATAGTAGGTAATACCGTCAATGGTACCTGTTGATTTGCGGCCAATGCCGACTTGTTTAATTTGTGCCATAAAGCAATAAAATTTAAATTGTTAATAAAAAGGGTTACTGAATTTTGAGTGCATTCTGCAGTGAGCACTTGCCATAGCCCAGTTTGCCGTCGCGGCGACCAAGCAAGATAGTATGGCGGTTAGCCTCGTGCGAGACATAGCTCACGTGGATGAACTTAGGATAGAGAATGAGCTGATCATAGTCAATCTGCTCGCTGGTCAGAATCAGGCGAAAGGCCTTGATAAGGAGTTCCCTACGGTTCTCTCCCTGAATCCAAAAATCCGCAGCCTGTCCAGTCATATGCTGACTGCGTTCCGAAGAGTGAGCCAGAAGGTCGTTCAGTTCCTTGGTGCGATAGCCACTGGTGATGATCACTGGCATGCCCAGATTCTCGCGAAGCGGTTCAAGGGTACCCTCGCACAGGCGCTTCAGATTCTCTACTGCCTCTGGATGAGGAATGTTGACAATCCCACGCTTGCGTGCCGTGTCACTCTCCGTAAACTCCAGTAGTCTGAAGTGAGGCGAAATGAATTGATTGTTACTCATAAAGCATACAATTTTTAATATTAATACTGATGTTTATTAACACGATGGAATCGTCCTCAAACTGCTACCCGGGATGCGGTTCTTGTCCGAATTCCGATGCAAAGATATAACCCAAAGAGTCCTGGAACCAAGGAAGAAAGCTGTCTCCAACTTCCTTCCAACTTTTAGTCTGAAATACAATAACTTACGTGAATGAAATGGAAGTTCAGAACCCTCTTTTTTCCAGTCCGTTCTATCCATATCTCCACCAGTTCTTGCTGGAAAACGGGGCTACTAAAAAGACTGGCATAAATTCACAAGAGGTGCTTGCCGAGGTGTTCACCCTCTGCCGCCGTGCAGCGACAGACCAGACCCCTGGCGAGAATCTGAGCAAAAGATATATTGATGAACTGCAGCATCGCACAGGCAACAGCCGTCAGACAGAATTGATTCTTTGCCTTGCATGGGTGGTAATTACGGTTCAGGAGCATCCCTCCTATGCCACCAGCACCTTCATCCAATGGTTACAACCACTTATCAAGCATAGCGCTTATTACAAAAAAAGCCGCCAGCTGGCCGTCACTATCCATCAGCATGTGCGCCACATACAAACAGATTTTCTCATAACCCCAAGCAATCCGCCCGTTATGAAAGTAGAGATAGATGGTACCCCCGGTACAGGGAACAGTTATACTGATATACACGACAATCACATTGAGAATCTGAATCCCAATGTAACTACTGTTATTACCAAACACTACCACATCAGCGGCCCTATCAGCATCGCTGAAGAGAGTGCGCTTGAAGCCGCTGCCGATAGGGCAGAGGCAACAGGGCAAGGGCAGGCACCTGCAGTCACAGCCCAATGTCGAAAGAAGGCTAAGGAGTTGATAGATACTGAAGTCGTACGCGAGGAGATACTCTCCTTCGTTAGCAAGGTTCGGCCCATGCTCGACGATGCCTGGAAGGCAGCCTTCCAAAACATCTGGGACGACATCCTCAATATGAAAGAAGTCAAGGAGAAAATCTATGCTCCAGGCAAGCAGAAACATACCAACTTTAACCAGTATCTGGTGGGCAATATCCTCTACTTTATGTTTGAGAATTGTGGTGCTTGTAGCGAAGATAAAGAATATAATGCCAGTGAAGTGTGTATGCGGCTCATTGGCACCACCGAGCACCAACTCCGCAAGGAACTCGCCAAGAACCCGCCAGAGGAGATTAAGAAACAACTGCATACTTACTTTACCAAGAAGCTTAGAGTGTAATATAACACTAGCGTATGCCGCATTCAAAGAATTACATACACAAACCCTCTCTGCCTATCTTCTCAGAGAAATCGAAAGCCTACCAGGTGGTTTCCGGTTTTCTGGCCGTGCGTGCCGACAAACTTGATATGGCACGTCTGGCCAGCCAGCTGAAGAATGTAGGCAACAACGCAATGGCAGGGCAGGCATTAGGCTCACTCTTTGGAGTTGTGCCTTTTGCCCGTGGCCCAGTATGGGGCAATACATGTCCCAAGGAGGTGGCGCAATTGGGGAATGGTGAGAACTGCTATTTCTTCGAGCCCAAATCATTGGAACGTGAGGTGAGTTGGTGTATCCTTGGTCTGAAGCCCTATGCAGCCAAACTGCACGACTTTGTGGTTCTGCGAAATCAAGTAGAGCGTCATATCCTTTTGGGAAATTACAGCGAGGCCAAGGAATTGCTCGAACAGAGCATCAAGCTGTTTGGCTATTCCGTTTGGTACTACGAAATGCGGCTTACCATAGCCGGTAGCCAGCATAATATAGAGGAAGGCATTGCCATCCTTACCAATGTCAATGAGATCTATCGCAAAGAAGAAGGACTTGGTATAGTGCCCATTCTGTTGCAGCATATATACAACCGTAGCTTCACCAATACGCCACTGCGCTATGACAACATGGTGGTGTCTACCTTCAAGCGCAACCGTGACAAAGGAAACCGTTTCGATTACTACCTATTTCGGCTCAACTATTATCAGTATGCGGATTTGGAGAACCTCTCTGAGGTAGTGAATATAGAGCAGTTCCATGCTACCATAGACCGTTATATATTGCTGCTCTATGTGCTACGCAGTTGTTATATTTATCAGCCCAAGAAGCGGGAGACTGTATTACGTTATGTCCGAATGTTATACAATCTGTCTGGTGACCCACAGTTATTGCCGTTCTTCGCTATAAGTGGAGACCTCACACTGTTGCCCGACAGTTATTACGATGTCGGCTTTGTGGCTATCCTCGACAACTACTATGCGGGTAATTACAGGTTGACAGCAGACTTGTGCCGTCAGTATCTCGACGACGACCCGTCTAATCTCTACGTTATCAAGTTGTTCTGTCGCTCCTTGATGTTCCTTGGAAAAGGATTCCAGTCTCCAACCTATGACAACGAGTCATTGCTCCATCAGATAGCGTTCTACATCTATAGAATAATGGTGGAGAAACATAATGAGGAGTTTATTGAGAAGCTAAACACCACACTGAAAAATATCTATGGCTTGCGGATAGCGGCACAAATCGATCAGTTTGTACGGGCAGAGTCGCGCGAACCGCATTCCGATTATTTGGCATACCTGTCCATCACTTGCTTTGACCCTTATTTCATCCGAGCCATCGAGGAAGAGACGCGGCAGAAGAACTACTTGGAGGAAGGAATCAAACATATACCAGAATCTATCACCATACAATATCGTAAGGAGTGCATTGAGCGTATCATCAGTCCAGACAGCCCTGTGGTTTCCTATATCCGCGATGTTGACACAGCAAAAATCATCTATGATAAAGGTGATTATGGACAGGCCTTAGTACAGTGGCAGAAGATTTTTGATGAGAACCATCAGTCTATACCCACTTGTCAGACAGCGGTCGAATATATATTCCGTTCGCTAATCGCACTGGGAATCAGCCGTCGTCAGGAGGCCGTTGCTTTCTATGTCAACTGTTTCATGGAGAACCGCTCCTTTGTTTCCAAGATAGATACCGACCAGTTCATGGTCGATCTCAAACGGTCGCGCTACGATGGCGTCCGCAACGGTCTCGACTTGATGATATTTGTCTTCCTTAATGCAGACAAGTATCCCCAGAAGCAGTTTGTACTGGAACGTTACTGCAAATATGAACATGTCACCTATCCGTCGGAACTGATACCAAAGTTCCGCAGCCGCGACCGCGAAAAGGTAGAACTTTTCCTTTCCATCCTGCTAAACGACGATATCTTGTATCATCATTACAAACTCCGTTCTACCATCGAGGTGCTGGACGAAAAGCTCAAGATTGTCAATTACTTGAAGGCGCAGTATCCAAAGGACCAACTTTATTCTGATATCTATACAGAACTCATGCATGAACTGGTGGCCTATCGTGGCATGAATAAGATGGATGACAGCAAAATCTACGTCAACGAAGATGCCGTAATGAAGTATGAGCTTTGTAACATTGAACCGCTCTATGAGCGTTTCCGCAAGCAGGCCGCTCTTGCCCGTAAAGGTGGCACCGTACTGCTGGTAGGTGGAATCAATTTCAATGACCCGAATGGCTTGTCCGAAATCATTCAGGATACCGTGTCTTATTCAAACGACGCGGTGGCAGATGTGGCAAAGGAGCTATTCGATTTCATCCGACTGGCATTCCTGAAAAGCCGTTTCGGATTGGGCACTTATCTTAGCACCCGCATCCGTCATGGTGTTTTCGAGGGTGAAATGCGCTCCTTCTTGGAGCGTCTGGATCTTATCCTGAGTACCAATCAGGGATCCTATGTCCCTGAGACGCACTGGCACCATCACTACCATATGGATCATGGCTCACGTGATTTGCTCAACAAGGCGCTGAAGGCCTTCTCTTACGATACCGACCACCTTATCAGTAATTTCAAAGATAATGTCATCCAGATCCGTGTTGACAACAATGATACCAACAGAGGTTTGTTCTGCTACGACCAGCCCACCGAGGTTATTAGCCGGCAGTTAATGATGCTGGAGTATGAAAGTGCCAATGTACAGGAGTTTTGTCAGAAGGTGATGGAGTGGCTTTGGCAGATTACGGAACGGTGCCTCGAAACCATACGCGACCGGGTTCAGAATGAGTTACGCCCCTCGTTTACCAGTAATATTGATTCTCTAGAGAGTTGCATTGAGCGTATCAATACGCACGATAGACTGCGTGTTGACATGCTTACCGCCATCAATAATGCCCGCGAGGAGTTGAACTCCCGTTTGGTGAAGGTTGAGAAATGGTTCTACCGACAGGAGGCCAAGATGGAAGACTTCCGTTTGTCCGATCATGCCAAGATGGCTTTTGATACAACGGATAAGTATGCCACAGAAGTTATTGTCAACATGAATGTGGATATACCTTTGGTTGAACCGCAGTTTAAGGCCCAGTATAGTGCATCCATGTTTGACCTGCTGCTTATCTTCTTCAGCAACATCTTCAAATACAGTTTTGAGGAATACAAGCGGCCTGTCATCTTTCAGGTCACTTTCGAAGAAGACGATATGATGCACATTCACATGGGGAATAGACTTCGGGCTGGCGTTAATGAAGAAGAGGAGAACCGCAAGTTTAACCGCCTCATCAACGAAGAGGCCATGATACAGAAAGAACATGGTAGCGGTCTGGCCAAGGCCATGAACATAATTAAGTACGACTTCGGTAATCCGGAGAACACCTATACTATTGTAGCTCGCGAAGGCAAATGCTACACCGACATTTTCATCCATCTAACAAATATGGTGAAATGAAACAGGTCTTGTTGGTAGAAGATTACGAAGAGAAGGCCAAGAATATTATTAATTTTCTTGCTTCGGAGTTTCCTGATTTCTTTGTGGAACGCTGCACTGCCTATAACACAGCGCAGGAAACCATCTTCGAGAACCCGGATAAGTATGACCTAATCCTGTTGGATATGTCTATGACCACCTACGACCTTGACACCGATGCTAGTGGTGGAAAGCCTGAACCGACGGCCGGTAATGATTTGCTGGAAGGTATGTATCTTCGCGACATCCCCACGCCGGTAATTGTGGTTACCATGTATAATGTCTTTGGACGTAAGGAACTTTCGGCATTTGATGTGGAACTGAAACAAAGCTATCCACAGAACTACAAATCCTATGTGTTCTACTCCTCGCAGCGCAATGACTGGAAAAACGACCTTAAAAAGAAAATCAAAGAAGTCTTATGACGTTGGATATTTTGATAATAGACGATAAGGAGCAGAAAATCGACGCCCTGCGCCAGGTGATAACCCCGCTTTTCTCCGAAGACAAGGTTCTAGTAGAGGAAGCCCGCACCATTGCTGAGGCGCGTGAAATGATGCGAGAGAAGACCTATGATTTGGCCATCCTTGATATGGTAATTCCTGAGCACGAGGGTGAGGAACCTTCGCATACGGCTGGAGCCGAGTTCTTGACAGAAATCTACGACAACGATGATGTACAGAAACCGCTGCAGATTATTGGTCTTACCGAGTATGAAGAGGAGTACAACGAGCAGCAGGCAGAGTTTCGTGATCGTCTGTGGTATCTACTCTTCTATTCTTCCAACAAACTTGACTGGAAGAAAATGTTGAAGACTAAGGTCCTCCAACTTGTTAAGATGAAGCGCAGTTTCATGGAGAGCATTGAAAATAGCAACAAGTATGACGTGGGCGTTATCTGTGCGCTCGGCGAAGAGTTCGAACAGTTGCAGAAAGCCTTCAATGGTTGCGTGTGGGATGATTGCCGTTTGACAGGCCTGCCGTTCCTCTTCCGTACCACTACTGTTGATACGGCCATGTTACATACCGTTCGTGTTATCGCTGTGTGTGCTGACCGCCCAGGTGTTTGTGCAACATCTATCTTAGCTACGGCTATGTATACTGTAGCCAAAGTAGATGCCTTGTTTATGACGGGTATAACGGCAGGAATAAATGATAGCACTATTAAGCTGAATGATGTTATCATTGCAGACTCAGTGGGTGATTATGCTACTGGTAAGCTGGAGGATGATAAGAACGGTGATGTATCCTGGCTGCGTGAGATTCACCAGGCCAGTGCCAGTACACGTCTTCTTTCTGCCGCCTCTTCTGTGGCAAGAGACCAAGGCCTGTGCAGTGACATCAATGATGATATGTTGCAGCAGCATTTGATAACGGGTGATACAAATGTGAAGTTCCAGATTGCCAAGACTGTTTGTGGCCCCTTTGTTTTGGCCTCAAGTACTATTGTAGATGTTCTGAAAGATAATGACCGTAAACTTCAGGCTATCGATATGGAAGGTTTTGGACTTTACTTGACTGCACATAGCCTCGAAAAGCAAGCGCTTTGGATTAAGGCTGTATGTGATTTTGCTGACCGCAATAAAGGTGATAATTACCACAAGAGTTGCTCTTATGCCAGTGCCGCTTTCTTGTATCAGATGTTGAGAGAGAAGTTTTAATTTTAAATATGGTAAATAGGCTCTAGCCATACTCTAGCCAGCAATCACTCTGCTTCTAGCCATACTCTAAGCATACTTCCGAGTATGGGTAAAGGCAGGCTAAAGCGAAAGTGAGACGGAAATCATCCCTATGGAAATGTTACCTTCATGCAACCCTCAGAAGCTAATAAGATAAAACGAGAGCTCCTTGCAGCACATGCTGCGGCAAAGAACCGGGTATGTCGTAAATTGTTGTCCCCAATCATCTGGCTCTGGTTCTCAAGAATCATGAGGACTGGTTTGACTGTATGTGGAGTGGAGGAGAGCAGACAGAGATAGTGAACCTTGTGGAAGTGCTTCAGGAGGTCTATTGTCATCTCCGTCAGAAGAAAGACCTTCCAGTAGGTCTCAAGAACGAGATGGACATCCACTTGGAAATCTTCAACAAGAGGACATCGTTCTTTGGATTAGGCTGGGGAGACTCTCGCTATACCGATATGCTTCTGGACGGAAAGAAACAGTATGGCAACTATGCCGACTTAAATCGAAGCGACTTTTGGACAGAATGGTATCTTCCAAAACTCCGTGGAGAGTTCTGATTTCTCCAAACAGTGATAAAATGGTGAAGGGTAGGAGCCGCATGACTTTAGCTTTTTCACCGCAGAGAAAATTAGTCCAACAGATTATGAGCGCTCGAACTATGTTCGCTTGCTACTAACGGGGCGCAAGAATATGTTACCGATGACCATCGGTATTAAAAAATAGTGTAAGCAGCCAATTTTGACGTATTCTTGGACTAGCCAAGCGTGCAGAGCCCGAGCGGCATGAAAAAGTGAAATGATATACCTTTCTTGGACGAGCCAAGCGACAAGGTCGAGCGGCACTGACATTATAAAAATAAGATTATGTTACTTTCCCTCGCTTCGCGAACAGTGACCTTCGGTTCAGTAGCAAAGACTTTAATTTTCTGTCAATGGAGGATTCGGAGAAGAACAGATATATAGAATTCCTGATTCAGCAGAAGGAGGAACGCGACCGGACAATAGCTGAAAAAGATGCCTTCATCAAGAATCTGCAGGATACTCTCGATATGCTTAAGTCGATGCATGAGTCTGATTCAAAGAAGATAGACGAACTAAAGACCGCTCATGAGGAAGACGCTCGTAAGATGGATAAACTTATTTCTAGTATAAACGATCTTACAGCCCAGCTGAAACTTAAAAACAAACCTGTCAGATAATGGGAATGTCTGTCTTGAAATATTTTAAAAGCCTCTTTTCTGAAATCGCAAAGGGGCGTATTGATTACGAACGCTCGGCTCTGCCGCTTGCCTAAGAAAAGAAGGTTAAGCTCGACGACCGTAGGGAAAGTCAACCTTTTGGGGCTATACGTCAGTAATCGCTTAAGCGCTTCGCTAGTCGAAGAATTGGCTGCTAACGAACGTTTACGGCGTATGGCATTGAGGTTTGAGAATCTGAAGGGGCTGCTGAGGGATATGGAACAGAAGCACTGGATAATAACGTGCTTCAGGTTTTCGTATAATGGCGTTGATACGATAGCCGTGGTAAGACGGTATAAAGAGGGTGAGAAACGTCCTTCAGAATATGCTAAGCTGCAGATAGAGTTCGTATTACTTAAGGATGTTAAAGCACCGGGATTGACCGGGTATCTTGATTTCTATAATGTGCATTTTACCAAAGGTCAGCACATTTATTCTTTTTGGAATATAAAAAGCTGTACAGATGGCCGTTTCTTTGAGCACTTTTCACAGGCAATTGCACCATATATTCCCCAAAAGGTCAAGGAGAGATATGATGAGGCGGTAGATCGGATGGTTGTTGGGAGCCGTGCTGATAGTAATGATCCCTATGCGATATATCTCTGTGATATTCGAAGGAGTGGGATAAAGACTGACGGGACTCCAAAGAAGAGGAGCATCGAGAACGACAACAAGGCGCGAGTGTTATGCCCTCGGGTTTACGAGTTGTACGGAAAGGACGAAAGCTATAGCTTCTATTTCTCCCAAGATCCTGGCATGGAGAAAAGTGAAGAACAGATATTGAGACAACTTTCACAAAGAGAAAGCTGAAATAACCAATTCCGAAGGATGACGCTTTCCCCTGAAAGAGTTGGCATTTTACATTCATAACGCCCTGCGAATCATTCTCGCAGGGCGTTTTTTGAGTTCCTGAAGGATTCGGAAACGGCTCTGCGATAGTTCGCAGGGCCGTTTTCGTTTAGAGATAATATTGCAAGAAAAACGGATTTTTGCAAGATAAATCCCTTTTTCTTTGTCAATGTCAATTATTAGTTGTACCTTTGCACCCGATTTTAGACTGGAGAGTAGTAGTGTTATCATCAGAGTTACTGGACTCAGTGCTTGGAGACCGACCTCTTCAACATTGTTGTTGTACACTTTTGTTACCCCTGCTTAAATAGCAGGGAGTCCCCTCGTATTGTAACTCCCCAATCCCCAGCTTAACCCCAAACCCCGTTGGAAACCCCCTGTTTTCCCATCGTTACAACTCGCAACAGTTAACTTACTGAGAATCAGTTAAGAAGCGATTTTGAAAATCAATTTTCCCCAAACATATCCCAAACAAATGGAATCAGGGAAGAAACATCAGACATCAGCCTTCATACATCAGACATCTTTACGTGTCAAGATTC
>Ga0256405_10010964_pt1 | contig 11737 bp, 6 predicted proteins | sample RumenRJG_02DNA_FD_189096 | JGI IMG/M metagenome (GOLD analysis project Ga0256405, IMG submission 189096) | Bovine rumen microbial communities from Lethbridge, Alberta, Canada - RJG_02 | ecosystem: Host-associated > Mammals > Digestive system > Stomach > Rumen | place: Canada: Alberta | collected...
CCCCATGCTGCCCCTCGACTTGCATGTGTTAAGCCTGTAGCTAGCGTTCATCCTGAGCCAGGATCAAACTCTTCATTGTAAGAATGTATCTTCGGCTGCCCTTGCGGGCAAGCACTGTCTTTGTCTGTCTTGGCATGGAGTCTCACTCTCGTACCGCCCTTTCTCAGGGCGGAAGGATTGACGTACGCTTGACGTATTCATTGCGGCATCCCGGAAGACGCCGCGCTGCCTTGTCTTTCCTGTTCTGTTCCAGTCTGTCAATGATCGATTTCTATCGAGGCTCTCAGATTTTTTCCGAAAGCGAGTGCAAAGGTACGACCTTTTTTTGAACTGGCAAAATATTCCGGGGATTTTTTTTTGAAAAAATGCGATTTTCTTGAAAAATGATGGGAGGGGATGGGAATTATGGGAGTTATGGGAGCGGATGGGAGCTATGCGGGACGGCTGGGCCCGGCTACCAGCCGGGGCAATTGACAAAAGAAATAAGAAGAAAACATCAGAAAAGAAAAACATCAGAAAAAGAAAAAGAAAAAAGCCGTCGATTAGGACGGCTTTATATATATAGGATGTTGGGTTGTTTATCTTTTCGGCAGTGAGAGATAGACTTTGCCTTCGGAGATGTAGGAACCTGGATTTTCCGCACCCTTACGCTGGTTGATTGCCTCAACGAGGTAAGACAGATTTCCATAGTTGTACATAGAGTAGCGCATGAGGTCATAGAAGCGGTAGCCTTCGTATGCTCCCTCGAGAGCCTCCTCCATGAGGATGAGCTTATCCACTTCCTTCATACGCTGTGAGCGGATAGGCTCAGAAGCGATGTATTCCATGTTGAGTGTATCGATGTCCGCACAGTCTGCCTTGTACTGCTCGTCGTAAGCAGCGAGACCATCCACGTCGAGGTCTTCAGCTGGAGCATATTCCGGATAAGGGAGAATGCCGCTGGAGTCGGTAGGAATGTAATAGTACTTGTTGCACCATGCATCACCCGAACCGAAGCAATGGATAGGCCACTGGTTGACGTTGATGGCGTTGGATGCGGAACCGCCGGAACTCATACCTCCAGCCCAAACGTCGCGAGTGATGAAGATATCCTCATCCCAGTCGGCAGCGTTGCTTGCAAAACCGTATGAAGTGATTTCTTTCAGGCGAGTGTATTCATCGAGCGAGATTTTTGTGCGGTCCTCAAGTACGGTGTCGGAGATACCATATTTCAGGATAGCGAAAGCCGTCTCTGGGAATCCTGCACGGTTGAGTGCCTCAGCGAAATGCAGATAGACCATGCTCTTGCGGAAGAGCGGCAGATATGCAATACGCTCATCGTTGTTCAGACGTGAGCTTCCACCAGTATATTTTGCGATATACTGACGGTTCACGCTGTACTCAGCATGATACATGTCGGCCAGGTTGAACGTATAGAGGTTGCTGTTATAACGAAGGTCACCCACATAGCGTTCAGGATTCTCAAAGTCACTGAATCCATCCTTTGTTGTTGGTGCATAGACCGTATCCACGTCAGTAGCGCTGTTGTAAACATACACGCAGTTGCTCTGCGCCTGAGACATCTCCATATAGCGCACCGACGGATTGACGTTGGCATAATAGTTGTTGGAATACTGTGCGTTGAACACCGAGCGGATGTCCGTGTAATTACCATAGTACTTGATGGTGTCCATCGGTACGAGAGCAATCCACTCCGCATCTCTTGCCGCACTGACAGAGAACTTGTTGGAGTAGCTGGATGAAAAAGATGTGAACGAGTTGCCAATCCAGTACGAACGATAGGAACCTGTGGTGAGTTCTTCTCCAGTGAATGCAAGGAAGTCGTGATAGAATCGAACGGCATTCACGAAGTCGCTCTCGTTGTGAGTGAACGATCCCCTGTAGAGATAGAGCTCAGCGAGCATGAGGCGCACAGGGATGAAGAACTTGGAGTACGGGAGGTTGGCATTGGTGTAGGTACTTGAGTAGCTCGGACGCAACGCATTGTTCTCATCGATCGAAGCATAGTCAAACAAGTCACCAATCAAGAAGTCACAAACTTCCACCAATCCTTTCCTATTGGCCGTGTCGTCAATCACGTCCTCACCCTCCTGGGCAGTGGTGATAGGGTCGGTATAGAACGGCACGGTTCCGTAGATCTTCGCCAACTCAAGGTATGCCCAAGCCCTGAAAGTCTTGGCTGCGATGACCTCCTCACGGTATTTCTTCACACCTTTGGTCTCTTGGAGGGAGTCCACATAAGCGAGATAGATATTGCAGAGGTTCACCACTCCATAGAAATCGGAAGGGGTATTGTAAGCATTCGCATCACTCACGTTGTTCTTCGAAAGTTCCTGCAGGTCTGTGGTGGTGTAGGCGTTGATATCGACGAGGTCGGCACGCACCTCACCCAAGATGATGGATTTGTCAATCACCTTCTGCATACCGCGAACAATACCCATCATCTGATAGAGTGTGTCGGCAGGAGTGAGGTCTGTCTCCACCAGCGAGTTCTCAGGAGTGAACATATCCTCACACGAAGTCGTGGTCATCCCCACCCCAAGGAGGACCAACAAGGAGAAAATTATAGCTTTTGTTTTCATCTTCAATAGGTTTACAAGTTAATCTTTACACCAAGTGTGAAACTACGTCCCGGATTGAGGTATCCAGCGTCGATTCCCTGCATGAGCACACTGTTTCCGCAGCTGACCTCCGGGTCGTTGCCGAGATATCGTGTGATGGTGAACAGGTTGTTGGCCGCAGCCCAAACAGAGAGTCCCTGAATATACTCATTGGTGATAGGGATTTGATAACTGAGCGTAACGTTCTTCAGCTTGAGGTATGATCCGTCCTCAATCCAACGGTCAGAGAATCGGCTGTTGCCCATAGGGTCTCCGTAAGTGATCTGCGGGATGTCGGTCTGCTGTCCCTCAGCCATCCATCTGCGGTTGAGCGCAGTGGTCTGGTTGATAAACTGCGAACCCGACTCGAGGAGAGCACGCTGGTAGTTGTAGATGTCGTTGCCCACACTGTAGCTGAAGTTCACGCCCAATGACCAGTGCTTTCCGATGAAGAAGTTGGCAAAGATATTACCATAGATGTCTGGATTAGGGTCACCGATAACGGTTCGGTCGTTGCCGTTGATGATGCCGTTGTTGTCGAGATCCACGAACTTCATGTCACCAGCCTTGAAGTAGGTCTCGTTGCCTGCGTTGTCCACGATAGAGAGGTTGGCTGCGGCAGCCGCCTCGCTGCTGGCAAAAACTCCGTCGGTCTTGTAGCCGTAGAACATACCTACCGGCTTGTTCAGTTCTGTGATAATGGATCCATTGTACATTTCTGTGATGAAGCTGTTCTTGTTCTTAGGCAATTGAGTCACCTTGTTCTGATAGTGTCCCATGCTTGCCCCCACTTCCATCTTGAAATTCTTCTCGTCGAAAAGTTTGGAAGTGACAGTCACGTCAAATCCTTCGTTCTCGAGCTTACCGTCGTTGGTCCAGTAGTCCTGCAGACCCGACACGTATGCGAGTGTGCTGAGGGAGATGAGGTTGCTGGTCCACGACTTGAAGTAATTGAACTTCACGTTGAGCCGGTTGCTTGCGAAGTTTCCCTCGAATCCTGCATTCAGGCGGTTGGTGGTCTCCCAGCGCAACTTGGTGTTACCGATATTTGTGAGTTGGATGGAGGTGACACTCTGTCCCAGGAGAGAAGCAGCGGTCATATAGGTCATGGTAGCGTTGTTATCCACACCGTCGTTTCCAACCGACTCAAATCCGGCATTGAGCTTGAGGAAGTTGATGAAGTTGTTTGGTTTCCACCATTTCTCATTGCTGATTACCCATGCGCCCTGGATGGATGGGAAGAATCCCCAAGCCACTCCGAACATTTTCAGGCCTGCATCCGTTTCCTTACCGAAGCGGGATGATGTCTCCATCGAGAACTGTCCCTGGAGATAGTACTTCTCCTTGTAGTTGTAGTCGATGTTGGCATAGTAGGAAAGGCTTCTCCAAGAGAGGTCCTTACCATTAAGATACTTATAGCGGAGGCTTGATGAGATGTTAGGAATCTTATCGTTGGCCGAGGAGTAACCTCCGACATTCTGCGGTTTGAATGCGTTGTTGAGGAAACGCACACCTCCATAGACATCAATGCGATGGTCGCCCATGAGTGGGTTCCAGTCGGCACGTGTGTCGCTCATCACAGCATTGTGACGGGTGAAGACGGAGAGGTTGGCGTTCTGCACATATCCACTTCCAGGAATGGTATATTGCGGCATACCCACCAGTGGAGTGTAGTAACGCTCATCGAAGCTCTGGAATGTGTAGCTGAAACGCTCAGTGAGTGAGAAGTTGCGTGTAGGCTGCCACTTCGGAGCGATGGCCACGTTTATCTGTGTGAGGTCAGTGTGGCTCTTGTTCTTAGCCTCACCGTTCTTGAGAATGGCAGATGGGTTGGCGATAGAAGCAGAAGATCCGAGCACCTCGTTGAGATAGTCATCAGCATCGGCGATGAAGTGCGACACATTTCCATAGACGTCGAAGTCGTAAGGGCTGAGGAATGGTGCCTTCATCAGCGCGAGGGAGTTGAGCGATGCGATGGATCCCAATCCTGAAGACATCTCGACAGGCAGTCCGGCATCACGCAGGTTGCGTGTGATGTTGGTGTAGGATGCGTCGAAGATGGTGGTGAACCACTTGTTGAGCACAATATCGGTGTTGAATCGGATGTTGAAGCGGTTCATGTCGTTTTTCTTCAAGGTTGCCTGAGAGTTCATATAACCCACCGAAAGGTTGTAGTTGGCCACATCGTCACCACCCTGGATATGCAGGCTGTAGTTCTGTGTGACAGCCTCCCTGTAAACCTCGTCCTTCCAATCCGTGTTGTTGTGATACATATTATAATAATAATAGTTCGGGTCGGTGTTGAGGAACTTGAAGTCAGTGAGTTTCGTGTTGGTTGATCCAAGCATCTGAGAAGAGTAGGAACGATAGCCCTCAGCATCGAGCACATCGATGGTGTTCGGCTTGAGTTCCACGCCTACGGAAGCCTTGAAGTCGATTCTGGTGGCCATGCTGGTGTTACGCTTGGTCTTGATGTTGATCACACCGTTTGCAGCTTTGGCACCATAGATGGCCGTACCGTTCTTCAGCACTTCGATGGACTCCACATCATCCATATTGATGGTGGAGAGGAGGTTGTTCCAATAGCCGAAGTGAAGCATCTCAGAGTCATAGAGCATGTCGTAAACCACACCGTCGATGACGAAGAGCGGCTGCGCATTGCTGTTGAGCGAGTTGATGCCATTGATGAACATGGCCACACCAGCTCCTGGAATCGACGAGCGCATGATGGAACGCACGTCAGCACCGAGTTTAGCTGCGATTTCCTGGTCGGCGGAGATGGCAGTTGTATTGTCGAATCCGTCGATCTTGACCGACTTGCTTGCTGTTACCTTCGATGTGTAGTTGTTGAGGTAGCGGTCGGAATAGAGTCGGATATCCACATTGTGAGTCCGTCCGTTGATTGCTGTCTCCACAATGTTGTAGCCTTCCAAGGAAGCCTGGAGTGCGGTGACGAACTGAGGAACGCTAATCCAATAGACACCCTCCTCATCAGTCATGGCAGTATAGTAAGGGTTGTTGAAAGACTTCACCTGCACACCGGCGAGCGGTTCGCCAGTGGCTGCATCCACCACCTTACCTTGAATCTCAGTCATAGGATACGTTTTCTTTGGCTTCTCCACTTTCTTGGCCACAGAAGCACCCTCGATGATGGTTTCTTCTTCCTCATCATCGTAGTCCTGGGCCGACACCGGTGCCGCACAAAGGAAAAGTACCATGGCAGAAACGCCACATTTCATGGCCTTTCTGATGAAATCAGTATTTAAATGTATTTTTTTCATTGTATAGATGTTTTTTTCCATGAATTATCTTGATTCGCAATGAACTGTGTTTAATCCGATTCCGGAGTGTAGAGTCCGTCGTCGTCGTGACGTTCTCTGTTAGGAATCAAGACAATCTTATCTATAAGCATTTCCTTTGTGAACTGCTTAGCCACACCCGATGTCACGTTGCTCTGGATTTTGAAGAGCACACCTGGAGTGGTGTTGAGGTAGCAGTAGTTGAACTTGTATGTGCCGATGTAGAGCGAATCGATGCAGTTTGGATCGGTCTGGAAGTTACGCTCCTTCTTCTCTGGGTTGCTGTAGAAGTCAACCGTAGCACGGTTGTAAGCAGGGAACGCACCGTTGTTTGCATTTCGCTCATAGAGGCTGCACCTGAATCGGATAGGCAGATTGGTGTGTTCTGTGTCTTCCGGTGCATAGACCTGATATGGAAGGAACTTGATATAGATGTCATACTGTCCAGACAGTGTGTTCGGCAGCTGGAATGTGAGTTCCGTCTGACGGCTCGACTGTGCTGGCACCACATGGAGGTATCCGCTTCCCGAGATAGTGTCGGCTGCATTGGCCACAGTGTTGTAAGACGTGGAGGTCTTGTTGGTGAACTGGTTCTCACCATCCTCATAGATGTAGTAGCGGCTCTCACCTTCGAGTGTGATTTTCTTGAACACGTTGGTATATACATCGAACGGATATTCATGAACCCTGCACACCTGACCGTTGCTGCAGTCGATGGTCTCATACACCGATGACATGATACCCTCTGCCTCATACGGATTGTAGTACACGTTGTAAGGCCATGACCAGCGGCTGAAAGCCGTTGAGAAGAGTGAGTCCTGGGTGTGTATGTTCTGGTGCTGTCCCATGTTGTAGGAGAGGTCGCACAAGGAGTAATAGTGTGCCCAGTAGCGCTGAACTGAGTCGCGAACAGCCTTGTCGGAATTGTAGGATACGTTGAAGTTGAACAGTCCCTTGATTCCCTGGAAACGGCGGTTGTAGGCGTCGAAGTCAGGAAGGAGTGTGATGTATGTGGAGTCCTCACGATAGAGGTATGCGTCGAGTCGGCGCAGGATTTTGTTGTTGGAGATCACCACAGAATCCACCCAAATCTGGTCACCGTTCTCGTCCACACCTCTCGATACGCTTCGAGGCTCATCGAGCGAATCGACATACATTTCGCTGAGATAGCCATAGAGGGTCTCGTAAGGAGGTAGCTCCACCTCCACGGCTTCACCATTTTCGTCAAGGGCTGGCAATGGCTCAGCTGGCGTGTAGTTGTCACGCCAGTCTTTAGCCAGGAACTCATAGATGTTGTACTGATAAGGAAGGTAGCCGTCGATGACGTGTACCACGCCGTTTGAGCAGCTGACATTCATCTTATCCACATTCTCTTCCTCGATGGTTCCCTCGCTGATGGTTCCCAGCTTCACATTTTTCTTGTTCATCATGGTCACAGTCTGTTCCTCCGCTCCCATAGAGATGTTGTAACGGCAGATGTGGTTTTTGATGAACTCATCAATCACTTCTTTCTTACGTCCATTCTGAATCAGGTTCAGATAGTACTGCTTGTCGAACGAGCCGTTCTTAGGGGCAATGACGGTGAGGACCTGATTGGATGCGAGGTCCTTGTCGAATCCCGATGCTTTCACCACCTCCACAAAGTCGCTCAAGTCGGGATTGTCCTGCAGGTAGCCCAGAAGACTTCCATCGTAGGTCAGACCACTCAATGATTCGTAATGGTCGTCCCAAGTGTCGGAACAGGAGCCCAACGAAACTGAAGTGATCAATGCGATGACCCCTGCCCTTACTGTGTTTATAAATATTCTGTTCATATAGTGGTTGTTTTTTTGTTTCTACCATCTGTCTTCCGGAATGTCCGGGTTCGCATAGACTGTGCTTGGACAAAGTTCGATCATGTCGAAGTTCATCTCGTTGTTCTCCGACTCCATCTTCTGCTGCAGACGCAGGTAATGGTCAGTCCTTCCGTCGGAATGGAATACACCGATGATCTTACGCAGGGTGCCCGACATTCTACGGAAATCCGTTCCCACGACACCACCGGTCTCGGTTGAGCTCCAATAAGCTTTCGGTCCCTTCATCCACTGACGGTTGCGGAACTCCTTGTCGAATGCGGCAATCTGCTCCTCGTCGCCGAGTGACTCGTCGCTCTTCCATCCCACCTTCGGTGAGTCTCCGCCTGGACGCATGTCGAACGGAATGCCCTGCGGCACATTATCTATATAATACTGTACGATTCCTCTTGAAGAGAAGCCCACACATGTGAACATACGCACTTCCCAGTCGCCTTCCGGTACTGGCGGCAGCTTGATCGTCACATCGAAGCGTCCTTTCACGGTCACCTCGTCGCCTCCGTATGAAGAGAAGTGGAGCACACGGTTGCGGACATGCACGTGGGTTGCGTCAGTGTAAGTCCAGTTGGCAGCAGAGCCGGCCTTGAATCCGAGGCAGGTGTTGACGTTGTTGGCAGCGATGGCACCCTGTCCTCCTCGTCCGTATTTACCGTTCTCAATCGTACTCTTGGTGTAGTGTCCACGTGCTCCTGAAGTCATGAAGTCAGGCGAGAGTGTGGAGCAGTCGATACGCATACGCTCACTGAACACATAGTCTTGGATATCCACGCCGTCAGGCTGCTTTCCGTAGCTGATGATATCGTCGATATAGTAATAGAGTCCATTCACGGCAGTCTGATCCACATCCACCTCAGATGCCGACAGCACCTTGGCTCCGCGGTATTTGCGTCCGCGTGCGTCCTTACGCGACTGAACGCCACGGCGGTTGATGTAGAGTCCAGCCTCAGAACCGTTAGGGAATGAGAACTTCATGGTTGAGTAAGGCATCATGGTCTCATACCAGTCGGCGATGTCCCAGTAGCGTCGGTTGAAGTTCTGTGCCAGCGTACTGTTAGGTCCGTCCACCTCAGTGAGGTTGTAGTATGTTCCCTGGAACGGGAGGAGGTGGTAGGACACAAATCGGTTGAGTGAGTTGCGACGGTCTGTTGGGTCAGTGATGTCGGCATCTTCTGGATATTTAGGGTCATAAATATCGGCAGCCAGTTTCTTCAGACCTTCGATGTCGGTCACTCCATAACGTTCATACACGTCGTTGGTCTCGACAAAAGCGGTGTATTTGAAATATCGGTGCTCCATGTACGCCACGTTATCGTACTCCACAGCTGTGTGGATACAGAGTCGGTCGTTGGTCCAGTCGATTGAATCAGAGCCTACGGAGTAGCTCTCATCGATGAAACGCTGGAGCGAGTCATTCATGTGAGTGAGCACGAGTGCTGAATAGAAAAGTGACACATTCTCGTCTTTGGAGAGCAAGTCAGCCACCATGTCGTTGCTGGTTCCGATTACCTGGTTCATGGTGTGCACCACACCGTTCTCCACAGAGTCGTCCATCTGAATCATACGTGAACTCTTGTTGATGTAGATGGCCAACTGCACCTCTCCCGGCACGGACAGTGTGTCAGAGTCGCAGGTGATGGTGAGCGGACGGTCGAGCATGTTCATCACCGGATAAGTACCGTCGTTGAAGTCGGTGGTGAAGAACTCCTGCTCGATGATGTGGTTATACGTGATGGTGTCGCAATCGCTCTGAGAGAGCTGGTCGATGGAGGTGAGTCCCTTCCCAGCCAGATATTTGTCGATGGCCTCATTGGTCGGTGCGAACACGGTGTATGAACCCCATGTGCCGAGTAGGTCGAGCATGTGGGAGCGCTGCACAATTTGCGTAAACTCACTGAACTTCTCGCGGTTCTTCAGGAAGTCGGCAGCATATTCAGCCTTGGAGGTGTAGTAGCTGTCGGCACCTGGGTCATCGTCGCAACTCACGAAGGAGAGCTGGACATACATAGCCACGAAGGCTGCAAGCATGAGCTTGATATACAATTTCATTGATTTCATAGTCTTGGGTATAGTTTACTGTTTTACAATATCTTCGTCCTCAGCGTAAGCCGGGTTCTGATGCAGGTTCGGGTTCACGTCGAGCTGTGCCTCAGCGTATGGCATGTACATGAAGTCCATGAGCGCCATCTTGATGAGCACGGCCTTGGAAGCCTCACCGAATTTAGAAGCCACCTGTGCTGCGAAGTGAGAGGTGTTGCCCTCACGTCGTGCGCGTCGCACAAGGTCGTAGTAGCGCTTACCCTCGAACATAAGCTCACGACGGCGCTCATTCTCACACAAGGTGACGAAGCTGTTGTAGTCCGTGTAGCTGTCGAGTTTCGGGCAAGACTGTGTCTGCTGTGTCTGAGCAGATGGATTGGAACGGAGATAGACTGCACAGATGATGTTGAAGGCATCCATGTAGTAGTCCTCTGCCGTGGAGAGGGTAGCACCGTCGCGGTAAGCGGTGGTGATTTCCTTGTCCATCCATTCCACAGATGGGCTCATCATGCCAGCCAACTCAATCTCAGCCTCGGCACGCATGAGCATCACATCAGTCAGGCGGTAGATGATCCATCCTGCGTATGCCGTACGCTCACCTCTCAATCCACTCATATTCTGTGGTTTTTCAGAAGGCACCTTCCATGTGGTGGATGCAGTTCCGAAGTCCTGATCATCCTGGAATCGTGAGATGGAATATTTCAGGATTGGATAGGAACCGCTGTCGGTGAATCGGAAGCAATAGAGTGAACGGTAGTCGGTAGTTACAGGGAAGAGTTCCTGGTCGTTGTAGTTTTTCTTGGAACTTTCGATGGCTGTGGTCATGATGTTTGAGTTGCAAGCCACGAGCTGGCGGTAAGAATCTTTGCTGGTGGAATAGCCGTACATCTCACCCACTGCTGTGTTCTTCACATCGGCATCAGCATGGCCATAAGTCAACTCAAAGAGGCTCTCGTAGGAGTTTCCTTCACCGAAAATCGCGTTATAGGCAGCTGGTGCACCTGATGTGCTGGTGCTGCTCTTCTCTGCGATGAGTGGGTAACCATAGTTGCTGAGCACGTATGTGTCCATCATACGGTTGAGGTTGCCTTTCTCATCCACCTTGTACTGATCCTGCTTGAAGTTGATGACGCGGTCGCAGTACTCTATACATTTCTTGTAAGCCTCTGCCTGTTCTGCCTGTGGCAGTTCCGCATTCGATGCTTTCCACAGATACATGTCGGCGAGGAGTGAATAGAGCATACAGCGTGTGATTCGTCCGCTGTTTTTCTGCTCATCAGAATACTTGCGTGGTGCCCAGTCCTTGCATTCCTCCACATCCATGATGAGAGAGTCGAGTATGTTCTCGTGCTTGGAAGCCGGGATCACATAGTTCTGGGAGTCGTCGATGGATGCCTCGAAAGAGAACGGCACATCCTTGAACGAACGGATGAGATAGAAATAAGAGAGTGCCCGGAGTCCGCGCGCCTCAGCCATAGTGATACGGAGGTCGGACGGAGTGTAGTTAGGGTCTTCCTCAGCCACTTCCGGAGCATAATGGATGACGGTGTTGCAGCGGTTGATGACGGTGTAGATGCTTGCCCAGTCACACTCACCGTTGGTTTCCTTGAGGTTACCTTTGAGGATGTGGCGAAGGTTTGCACTGACGTCTTCTCCCACGTCGGTGTTGTCGGAGCGAACCTCGCCCCACACGATGATTTTATGCAGATAGTCAGACTGCATGCCCACGTAGCACGACCTGAGCACGTTGTCCACGTCGCTCTTGTCCTTCCAGAAGTTCTCGAGCACAACGTTGTTCAAAGGCAAGAGGTCGAGGTCGCATGATGCCAGTGAGCATCCGGCAATCAGAGCGACAGTGAAGATTTTTATGCTATTCTTTATCTTTTTCATACCTTATTATATTTTAGAATGCGATAGTTGCACCGAGAGTGAATGATTTTGGACGAGG
>Ga0256405_10010965_pt1 | contig 11736 bp, 10 predicted proteins | sample RumenRJG_02DNA_FD_189096 | JGI IMG/M metagenome (GOLD analysis project Ga0256405, IMG submission 189096) | Bovine rumen microbial communities from Lethbridge, Alberta, Canada - RJG_02 | ecosystem: Host-associated > Mammals > Digestive system > Stomach > Rumen | place: Canada: Alberta...
GGGAAAACTGTATGGTGACGATGATAAAGCCCGTCCTGAAGACTGGCCGGAAGCTTTTTCACGCCTTCGTAAAATCCTTTCCTCGTCCTCTGTACAGCGGGATTATCAAACCGGCCGCAGAGTCATTTTTCTGAATGAACTCCCCTGGATGGATACAGCGAAATCCGATTTTAAAAGCGCGCTCGATTATTTCTGGAACAGCTGGGCTTCTTCTCAGGCTGATTTGATTCTGATTGTTTGCGGCTCCACGACTTCCTGGATAATCAGCAATCTGATTCGAAATACAGGCGGTTTTTATAATCGTGTGACCTGTCAGATTTCCCTTCTTCCCTTCAACCTTCACGAATGTGAATTATTGCTTCAGAACAACGGTGTGTTCTTTACTCGAAGACAGATCATAGAATGCTATATGATTTTTGGAGGCATTCCCTTCTATCTAAATTACCTGAAACCTCAATTCAGTCTGGCCCAAAATGTTGAGATGCTATTCTTTCATGAAAATGCGCCTTTGCGCAATGAGTATCATCTAATGTTTGCCTCTTTGTTCAAATCATCGGATGATCACCGGAACATCATCGAAGCGCTCTCCACCCGAAGATACGGACTCACCAGATCGGAACTGATCAGTATGCGCGGCGTTCCCAGCGGCAAAACACTGACAAAATGCCTGGAAGAGCTGGAACAATGCGGCTTTATCAGAAAATACAATGATTTTCGGAAAGAAAAAACCGGTTTTATCTTTCAGCTCACAGACTCTTTCACACTGTTCCATCTTACATGGATTCAGAATCAAAACATTGATTCCTGGATCAAACAGATTAGGACGCCATCCTATTCAGCCTGGTGCGGACTTGCTTTTGAAAGAATCTGCCTGTTACACATACGCCAGATTAAAAACGCCCTTGGAATCTCAGGAATCAGCAGTCGGGAGTATTCATGGCGCAGCACAAAAACGACCCCCGGTGCACAGATTGACCTCCTGATTGACCGAAAAGATGATGTCATTAATCTCTGTGAAATGAAATATTCGGCGGAGGAGTTTTCAATCGATGCAGAATACGAGAAGAATCTCCTGCATAAAGTGGAAACTTTTCATTCCGAAACCAATACAAAAAAAGCAGTTTTGCTGACGATGGTAACGTGTGCCGGCCTAAAAAATAACGCGCACAGAAACGTTGTTGTCCATGAGATCACTGCAGATTGTTTGTTCCATGAGTAAGTGAACTCAATTGCAAAACGATCTCAACCTGTTCAGACAAGGTAAAGCATGCCGCGAACATCCGATAATTCCCCAACTCACGCCATAAAAATGCGGTCTTGGGGAATTATCTCGTTGTTATCGGCAGATAATTCCCCAAGATGTTGTATATTCCAGATTTTTGATATGCAGAGAGGAGACCAGTCCGCCGCGTTCAGCTGAGCCATCAAAAGCCCTTATGGAATAAGGCTTTATGACCCATCTTGTCAATCTTTCCATCTTGTCAATGAGAAGATGGGGGTATACCCCTTTTCAAAAATCCGCGACGTGTCGCGACGTGAGAAGAAAGGTTGTGGGGATGGCGGGGCGGAAAGGCTGAAAACGCGACACAGGGCAGATTTTAGAGGGCCTTCAGAGCCGCTTTTCATTTTTTGTCGCCTCCTCCACCATACGCATTAAGTCAATATCCCGCTCTGCCGCCAATATCGGAATTTGGTATAAATTCTCTTCTTGCTTTTTATACGCTTTCCACTCTTCAACTCAGTTCTCTTTATGCAGTCTGCCTCATAGCTCATATCAGAACTTTTTCAAGGATTTTTCTGGACGGGATATAGGGGGTGGTGGCAGAAAAAGATGGAGTGGGGGGACCAGCGGGAGGACAACAAAAAAAGAGGGCCGCAGCCCTCATCTTCTTCTCCTGTCCGCGATTCTCTTCAGGCTGTCCTTGTCCTCGGCCAGCATGCTCACCAGTCCGCGGTAGGTACCCGCCCAATCCCAGTGGCATCCGTCCAGGCTGAAAACGTCGTAGGTGCCGCAGAGGTAGTTGCTGCTGATGTGGCAGTTATACCGGGTTTCGAGGTTCTTCTTCGTCTTTTCGCTGATCACGGGGTGCGTCTCCTTTGCTTTTTGTTGTGCACATATTAGCTCTGCAAAGGGGATGTCGGGAACATCTAAACGTACAGAAGAGATGAGAAAGGAACTGGTGGGAATGGACAAAGGCTGATCAAACCTCCACAACCCTCTCCGCCCGCAAAACCAGGATGCAATCACAGTCCCATGCGGGCAGAGAAGCGGTAAAAAACTCCGCTGTTCCGGAGTTCAATAGCGTCATATTCCTCCGCCAGCTTCTCGAAGTCCAGGTAGCACCAGTTCGGGACATACCATTCCCTCAGCTGCTCCAATGTTGGATGCGCCACCTCCAGTGGCTTCTTTGGCTCCCAGGGATGGAGTTTGGGAAGGTTAATCGGCTGATCCGGGTCATCCAGCGTGAGGATCGACGCTCCGGGAAGTTTGAAGCGGAAAGAGAGCTGAAGGTTCTCAAGGTTGAATTCGTTTTCCCTGCACCAGGCTTCCCAGTCGAATTCATCATCAACCCTTGATGCCCACAATCCGTCTCCATCTGCTGGTTTCGGATGCCAGTCACCGTTGCGGGCAGGGATGAAGAGTTATGGGGAAAAATGATCTGATCCGTAGTGGATGTAGGTCATGGGGTGTTCCTCCCGTTAAAGAAAGCCCTCCGCACCTGCATGGGGCTTGGAGGGAATGCTTTCAAAAAAAGCACTCACTTGCGCCAGTTTACCTGTTTTGCGATGTCATCATCTTCCAATTCAGGTTTTTCTTTAATGAGTGAAAGTACATCTTCAAATTGAGCAAGAGTTACTCTTATCACTTTTGCCGCTTCTGCAGCAGGTGTAGTAGATCCGTCATTATACCAGCCCCTGATCTGCTCCACTTTCCCCGCATACTTTCCGGCGGCTTTTTGTTCTGCACCAAATGTCATCAACATCATGTACTCCTGCCTCCCTTCTTCGCTTTCTTTTAGTTCCTTAACCGCATTATCTAGCTCCCTACTGAATGATCCAGTCACTTCTTCATGATCAAGATACATAATGACTTCTTTCAGTTTCTTGCTGATTCGGCCTTTTGTACCTTTTGTGTTTACCACAACCTTCACAGCATCATCGCCGAAGAGAAGTGCGTGGTTCTGATCACAGCGATTCTGAAAAGTGTAAATGTATCTGCCTTCCTTAAACGGGTCGTAGTTGCAAATAAAGATCACGAACGATTTTCGCATCTCGTTGTAGTCAGCGCCTGTTGGAAAGAATGTTTGATCCAAAATCCCCTGATAGTAGCGCATTCGCAATGAGATATCACCGTTGTCCGTAGTCTGAACTTCGACATCGTAAATCACACCATCTACGTCCTCGACATACATATCAAGACGAGCACCTTTAGATTCGAATCTTTCCTTAAGCGTCTTTTCAGACTCAACCAGTTTTATGTCCTTTATTTTCTTATGGAGAATAAACTCCAGCAATGGCTTAATACGCTTTGGGTTTCTCATAACCTTGTAAAACACGTAATTGTTCATCAAGGTTTGTTCGCTTAATGGCTTGTAATTTGCCATCCACCACGCTTCCTTTCGCAGGCTCTGTAATGAGTCTCCATACTTCACCCGTCTTACTAATCATTCTAAGCCCTGGACCCCGAGAAGTCAAGGAATTAAGCATTTTTCCCCCCCCCGAGACTGTACGAAAACTTTTTTTCACGAAAGTCTGATCTCCAAATCCTGCATTTTACCTTCAAATGTGGATCCCCATATCTAGCCTCCCCCTCGCTTTGGCACCATCTTCTGCATCATTCCTCTTCTGACCTATCTCCTACCCGATACACGCTCCATAGGCGAGGGGGGTGGCCTATGGAGAAAGCGTGTAAGAAAACTATTTTGGAAGAATTCGGTTTACATTTAGCCATTTGACGTTCTTTATCGTATTCTTGGTATCGTTTTAGCGCATAATACGGCTATAACAGATAGCACCACTCCTAATTCCCCATGCCAAATCCTTCATAGTATGTGCTCAGCCTGATCTGCCCCCTGCCCTTGGCCAAGCGGGGGGTGACCTTCTCAAAAAACATGTACGGAAACTATTTGACAAAGGCTTGATATCCTTTTTGTCAATTTTGCAAATCGCAAATCATCCTATCATAGTCTCTTATCCTGCTTTGATAACGTTTTTTACCTCTTACAAATTGTTTTTAAGAGTAACCATCATTTTCTTAATTTTGGCGGAAAATCTGTGTAATTTGCATAGAATTTTGACGTTGTTTATGTGCGGAGGGGGTGGCTTTTTCGAATTTCATGTAAAGAAACATCCACACCTTTTGTGTGACTTTTTAGCTGCTGCGAGGGGGTACAAACACATAATCCGGCGGTTTGGGCTTCCCGCTTAAGACATTTCTGAGTATATCTGGTGGGAACAGATTCTTTACCCTCTTCATATTGTACGCAGTTCCACTCAGCTGTACTTCTGCATCTGCTCCCTCCATTCCACGCACAAAGACTCTGTCTCTTCCCATATATTCTTTTATTGTGCCGAATGGGTGTTCTGAAAGGCTGAATCTTTGTGATGTCATTTTCTCATCAGGAGTCAATTGCATTTCAACAACTATTCTCGTCCCAATAACCGTTCGCCTGATTACCTGTTTATATTCATTCGCACTGCTTACTTTAGCCTCTGATGTATCATTTCCCGGGGAACTTTTGGTCTCTTCAGTTCCAACTTTCTCTTCACTTGTACCAACCTTTTCTATATTTTCTTCATTCTTTTTGCCTGTTGTATCAGTACTTTCATTCTTTACATCTGTCTTTTCGCTTGTCGTATCAGTACTTTCTTTCTTCTCATATTCGTCTATGTATTCAATAGGAGCCCAATTCTGGCACCTTTTTATCGTTGCATGTTCAGGAAAGTCAATCTCTTTGACCTTTGACTTTGTACAATAACCGCTTTTACGCGCTTCACACTTCGTACATTCCAGCTTATTCACATATCTTGTTGCACCATTCGCCTTTACACTTTTCTTCCTCAGTATCTTCTTGGCAGGACAATATACTCTGTCTTTTACTATATCACGCACAAAGAATCCACGACTTGCCAGGTCTTTCATTTCCTCTTCAGACATGTCTTCTTTATATCCTGTAACATTATTTTTATAGAGTTTCTGCTCAACGACATCAGGGTTTGATAAGTATTTTGAGTAGACTTGAGGTATTTTCCCGCTTCTCAGGCATTTCTTTATGCTTTCTGCATCGCCTGATTTCAGCATCCTCTCTGTAATCTCACACGTCTCGTAAGGAACATGTACCGTATAATGATCTACTCCATCATCCATAATCACATGAGGGACAATTCCATTTTCCAGACATTCCGCCATATCTTCCGTTGAGTTATAACCTTTGTCTGTCGTTATGTGAAGAATTTGCTGAGGATGTCGCTCTTTCAGACCTTTTGATGATTGAAAAATAAGGCCTGTATCCGTCGGACTATTTGTCATAGTAATTGATGTAATAATCTGTGTAACAGAATCTACCAGCATCTGTGCATTATATGAAATAACAAATCCGTTTTTGCTTTTCATCAGTCTGGAATCCGCATCTGTCAAGGACAACTGCGTAAGATTGTTCTTTTCCATATAATCTCTGTATCCAAGATATTTTGCCAGTCGATTCTGTCTTTCTTTTATTGATTGCTTTATTCTCTCAAGATCATTTTCATCCTCTTCGTCCTCTTCGTCATCTTCTTTGTCAGCCTCTTCACTTTCAGGAAGCACTTCCGTGTCTTTTTCAGCTTCTTGTTTTTCTATAGGATCATTGTCAAGAAAGCTCATCTGCTCATCCTGAAGTTTCTGTGTCTCTTTCTCCTTTTCCGTTTTTGGCTCATACTCTATCATGTCAGGCTGTTTAGGTAACTCGTAGGTTTTGTCGATATTCTTTGCTTTTCGAGCCCCTTCTTCTATCCGCTTTCTCAGATTCTCAATACGATCGTCTATTTTCGAAAGAGTAAAATTGGAGTCTTTCGAATTACTTGCCCTTATTTTTGTACCATCTAACGACTGAAAGCCGATTCCTGTCCAGGACAAAATACGATCTGCCAGTGCTATTTGAACTCTTGCAAAACATGATCTGTTATTCTTTCGAAAGACAGATATAGTTGTATGACTTGGCCTCTGTCCACAAATCAACCACATTACTTCGATATTAATGTGGCATTGCCTTTCAAGTTCTCTTGTGGACTGAATATTATTCATCGCGCCATAGATATACAATTTAAGCAAATCTCTTGCCTCTGCAGCTGCAGGTCTTCCTGTACTTGACCATTTTTCCACTTTAAAATTCAGCTCTTCCAAATCAAGGCTTTCAACAAAATCATCTATGTCACGGACGGCATTGTTTACTCCTATCTGATCCTCTAAAGTCTGATATCGGAATTGTTGACGATCTATTTTTCTGGATGATGACATGATGGATTCCTCAATATCAGCAACCAGAATTACTTGTATTATCCGCTTTCTTTGCGTTTTCCTCCTGCTCTATCCATGTATCCAGGATGTCCCAGAAACGGTCATCTTTCTTGAGTGTTTTATTGCCGTCCCGGTATTTTTTGAGGACTGCATTTACCCGCCCAAGAGTGCTGCCTGTCTTTTCTGCAATTTTTCTCAGCGAAGTTCCTTCACTGTGTAATCTTACAATTTCTTTTTCATTTTCCGATGAATATGTTGTTTTTCTTCCTGCTTTTCGTTTCCGAACAGCTTCGAAGTTTTCCGTATCACGGGGGTATTCAATATGATAGTCCTCTTCAATCTTATTTAAGAGTCGACGAATTACTTTCAGATCTTCGACACCTATCTCCTCATAACGATATTTGATATAGAATTCAATCGCGTTATAAACAGCTGCGAGTTCCGTTACCGGGATATGTGTTCTTCTATCCATTTTTAGTGCCCTCCTTGATTAATGTGTATCAATTCAAATTAATTCATTATGATACACTTGGGTAAATGGTACACCAAAAATGTTTGTATGGCAAGTGCCTTGCCTCAAGCCGTCGTTTGACTGCCGATTTGCAAGTTCGTCCTCTGAATCTTGCATTTATTCAAATCTGCTTAAGGTACTTTTACAGTCTCCCCTGAGCGGATGGTGCCAAAAAATCAGGTCATTGTCAAATTACTTTTGTCGTTTACTATAAGTTGCCTGTCATATAGTGTATTGAATTGTACCTCTATCGGATAGTGGAAGTTATCTCGTTGATAACCTTCAACGAACGGTTCGTGGATCTGGGAAGAACTGTGGTAAATTGCATTGCTGAGCGCTTCCACCACAGCCCGGCATGGCCAGTTGAGTTGAACATGCGCACCGCTTCCGCCTGAGCCGGTAGTTTAGTCACATATTTCTCAATCACTGAGTTTTTATATACGCCAATGCATCTCACAATTGTTTAGGGCCATGGATAGAAAAGAGAATCCGCTCAGGGCTTATCGCTTTGGGCGGATTACCTTTTTTATGCGAATTAGTAACGGCCGCGAACATTGTGCTATCAGGAGCTGATTATTCTCAATCCGATAGACAATCCGATCTTTTTCATTGATCCGGCGGCTGAAATAACCTTGGAGGTTTTCCTTAAGAGCTTCGGGCTCGCCGATTCCATTCACATTGGACCGTTTCTGTCAATATCTTTGATGCACATGTTGATGCGTTTCAGCGTTTTCTATTCCTGCGTCTGCCAATACAGACAGTCATCCCATGTCTCATCAGACCAGATTTTATTCATCGTCCCCGATCAGTTCATAGGCAGTTCCCTTACCCTCATTGAGCTGCTGGATGGATTTCAACAAATGTGCCTGATTGGCCGCACTGAAGAAAGGATCGACCTGCTTCACTTCAAAGGGAAGCTTACGATCACGAACGACAACCTTCACATACATGTTGATTGCAGCAGAGCTGGTGAGTCCAACGGATGAACAAAAATCGTCAAAAGCGGCTTTATCCAATTCATCGACCCGCGAGGTGACAGTTGCCTGGCCATATGAATGGCCTCCTTTAAGATTCTTCTGATATGAGTATAGCATTAAGTGGACACGAAAGCAAGGAATTGCGTTCTTTTAGTAAAAAGAACGGAGGTGCCCTGTCGCGCAGCACAGTCAGTCAAATCCAGGTCTTATGCCGCGTTGCTCTGGCAATTGACAACTGTGAAACCTGAAAAGAAGGACGCAGATTGGCCTAACAGAATCACCGGAATTACAGTCGGGATTAACGTTCTGCTTTTACAAGCCTCAATGTTGGTCTTTTGCCGGACCAGCTCGGTTCTGGACCAAATTCGGCTAACTGTCGCTGCGCGACAGGGCACTCTTTGCAGGCCTCAATGTTGGTCTTTTACCGAACCAGCTCGGTTCTGGACCAAATTCGACCAACTGTCGCTGCGCGACAGGGCACTCTTTACAGGCCTCAATGTTGGTCTTTTGCCGAACCAGCTTGGTTCTGGACCAAATTCGGCTAACTGTCGCTGCGCGACATGTCTACTCCATGGAGTGGACATGTTTTCATTTTCAGCTTTTCGAGTTTAAAGCAGACCTGTCTTTCAACAGGTATCGCATCCTTGCTGTAGATGGCTGCGAAAAAACTGGTACAGGCTCAGATCACGCTTGTTCAAAGTGTAAACAGAGGATGCGAATAAACACACTTCCCGTCGCAGTAGACCTCCGCCCCTTCTGCATCTGCCAGTTTCTTTGCGGCAGCCAGGGTCTTCAGTTGTTCCAGTTCCTCGCCGTCTTTCACAACGGTATAAATCTTATTCGCCATAACTTATTCCTCCATCTTCTGGGCTTTCACGCCATGATCTGCGCAGATCTTCTCGACCTCTTCATGGCTGAGAACCCGGTTTACAGCGGAAAGCTACTGTATGGTGCGAATGTGAGGTAGACGGCGAGGAGCAAACCGTGACAAATCGTAACGGTTTAAGGAGCATTCCTGACGGTTACTACTTCTTCCGTACCAAACCACATCAGCCGTTCCCCTGGATCATTTCAAACAGGATCAGGATATGGATCAGAAACCGCATCCAGAAGAGTATGAAGCACTGCTCGGTTATTCTTTCTGGACAGAATTCATAGCTGAGGTTATTGCCTGCCGGGTTACTCCAGATCCTGTTATCGATTGAAATAACTTCTACTGGTACACTCCAAGGAATGAGTTGATCAGACTTTTGAGCGGTGCTTTCAATACAAATGATTACGGCATCGGTTGGTACGATCTTGCCTTCTACTTTGCCAGAATCCTGGCAGATAAGACGACCACTCGCTTTATTGATGGTGCGAAGAATGGTCTTGTAAGGTATTTCTTTCCCTTCGGAGGATTAAGTACATGTATGATTTGAATGCGGCTCGCACCGAAATGCGTGACCTCTTTTGTTCCATCTATCCGGATCGGTCACTGGATGGATTTGAAAAAGCTATTTCAGGCTTTCCAAACGGAGTGGATACCCCCAAACAACAGGAAAGCTGGATCCTGGAAATGACAAAGATGTCCATCCTTGCAGAAAATAAGCTGAAGCCAGCTGACCAGGAGCTTGTCCAGAAATCTGTGACAAAGATTGATGAGATGATAATCAATTTATCCAAGCCACTCTCTGACGAAGAGTTCATTAACCCGGCCCGCGAAAAATACGGTTACAGAGGCGCCAGTGGGGCGAAAGAGATGCTCGAAAGCTTTGACGCGCAATTCTTCGATCTTTATCCTGAGGATAGTGCAGTTATAATACAGGGAATGAAGGAAGCATTCTTTGACTCCGAAGAAGAAGCCCGGGAGAAAGACACGCCGAAGAAGTACAGGAAGAAATGACCACGCATTCACCGCGGCAAAAAGTCCCCGGTGTAGCGGCCAAGGAAAAACAGGCAGGAGGTGCGAACAATGGACTTCAAACTCGTCGCGCCAGATGTCAACCGACTATTTGGTTCTTTTGACCACTTCACAAATCCAGAGAAGCCCGGACGCGCTCTCATGGTCGCCCTTGATCCGCTCTTCAAAGCCATGGCTGATCTGGCCCCTCATGAGAAGAACGATGAAGCAAAGGGAATCTGGATTATCGTTCCCCGCGGCAGCATCTCTGACTGGTCATCTTATGAGGACGCTCAGGAATATGATGATGTTGAAACGGAAGGCGAGTATGAGCAGCTCTGGCTGGATGAGTATCCGGATGAAAATGAATGGTATTATGTGAGCATCTCTGAGAACAACCCGGACAGTCGTCTCAAATTCCGCGGCCTGTCCATCACCGGACGGCGCGAACATAATCTGATCATCAACGCGGACCTGAACGATGGCATCCGTGAGGAAACCTGGTACAGGGAAGAACCGGCAATAGAGCTGTGTAAACTGATCCTGCCGGCGGTGGAAAAGAGCATGGGGATGCTCCGGGAGGGCAGCTACAACGACTATGTATCCAACCATCTCCCCTACCCGTTCCGGACTGGAGTGATCAGGCGTTCTGTAGTCTACGCCCATGAGCCGGAGTGGATATAACATAGAAAAAAGCAGCCTGTCCAAAAATTTCCGACACTGAGTCCAATAAAAAACGACACTCATTCCAAAAATTTCCGACACTGAATCCAATAAAAAACGACACTCATTCCAAAAATTTCCGACACTGAATCCAATAAAAAACGACACCTGTTCCAACCGGAAACGACACTCGTTCCAACCGGAAATTGGCACAGGTTCCAATCGGAAATGGACACTCGTTCCAACCAGAATCGACACAGGTTCCAATAAATAAACCAACACTCGTTATGATTACAGTACTAATGTTCACGAATAGAGACTGTCCGAGAGGCTATCTGGTAGCCAAGATGGCCTTCTGTTCTGGGCAAGGGAAGCTGCGTGGTAGCCCTGTTCTCCTGCCCTCAATTGGGCAGGGGCGGCCTTACGCCCCTTGATCACTTCACAGCACCTGGGGGTGACAGTGTCAAGGGAAGGCGACCTTTTATGCTCACGCCCTCAGGCGGGAGGGATAAATGGTCAGATGACCTTGATGCTGTCAACGACAGGTGCTATCCACGATCCGCGCTGACCATCCCCTCTTGTTCTCCTTTGAATAAGTGCCGGAAATCGTTGGAACGAGTGTCGGAAATCATTGGAACAGGTGTCGGAAATCGTTGGAATGGGTGTCGGAAATCATTGGAACGAGTGTCGGAAATCATTGGAACGAGTGTCGGAAATCATTGGAACGAGTGTCGGAAATCATTGGAACGAGTGTCGGAAATCATTGGAACAGGTGTCGATTTCGTCGTATTATCCACCGGAGTACCAGGAAAACGTGAAGGACGGCCTGACGGATGAGGAGATTGACCACTTCAAGATGCTGATCACCTCCGGTGTGAATAATGAAGAAAACATCGGCCGCCTGAACACATTCACGGCCAACGACTTCTTCCGCGCCTGCTGCCTTGGATACAAAGCGTGTGGTTATGATCTCACCAACCTATCTCCATTCAGAGCTTACCTAAAATACGCTGACGGCCGTGATGAAGGGCTGACTGGAACTGGGCACGGACTGAACGAAGGCCCCGGGATCGATTTTGATGACCCCTCAGCTTGGAACACCTGGTACTTTAACCGGAATCGCGGCGGTGGCCACCCCTGGGAAGTTGTCCCCGGCGGCAACAGCACACACGTTGACCTGTATGTAATGCACGATAACCTGGAATGG
>Ga0256405_10010966_pt1 | contig 11734 bp, 14 predicted proteins | sample RumenRJG_02DNA_FD_189096 | JGI IMG/M metagenome (GOLD analysis project Ga0256405, IMG submission 189096) | Bovine rumen microbial communities from Lethbridge, Alberta, Canada - RJG_02 | ecosystem: Host-associated > Mammals > Digestive system > Stomach > Rumen | place: Canada: Alberta...
TAAAACGCTCGCATTTATAGTATCTAGCGCCGATACTGTAGTAAAATGCTGGCATCTATCATCTATAATTATGGCAAATTTTGTGATGATTTTAAATCCACCCTGAAACTAGGCGCTTACGTCTGACAGAATACTCCAAATCAACATACTTTTTGCAGGTAATGACCACATACCTGTGTGTCTCTGAAATGAAAGGTCATACCTAAGAGCATTTTTCTCTTCTTTCCATTTTTTAAGGTTACTAAGCCCAACATTTAATGTACTTCTATTCACAATCTCCATCCTCCTCTGCAATTTCTTCGACAATAAAACCATTCCCTACAAAAGAACAATATGACTTAGAACTCATGAATGTAATTTCGTTGGTGTATGGCTTAGTCTTGCCACCATCAATAACAACCTTATCCGCCAGTTTTGTAGACTGATACCCCATTTTACTGAAATCATAATATCCATTTACCAACAAGCTCTGCATGATTTGTTCCACTACATCAGACTGTAAATTACCAACTACCAGCTCTGATAAGTTATCTTCAAATATGCTTGAGCTGTCATACAAAATGGCGATACCATTAGGCTTTGTACCATTCCTGCAAATATCTCCTAAAAATCGTGACTCTCCATTGAAATCAAAAATAGTTTCAACGATTGGAACAGCACGATTGACAGTTAATAACCTTCCTGTCGGAGAAATAATCCTCACTTCCAAAAAGAACACCTCACTTTCCTAAAGCCCTAAATACAAGAGCTGATTGAGGGCTAACAATTTTTATTTGATTTTGAGTGTCCTATCTATCACTCTACTCAGAAAATAATGCAAGAGTTTTTGCAAAAAATCATTCTTTTTTTGTAACAAGTACCCCTGCACCAATTAGACAAAGGGTAAGTCATCACCAGTTTCCTGCAGTACCTTATGACTTTCAATCTTGTCTGCACACTCATTTAGCAACACAGAATAATCGTTACCAAAATACCTGCTGAAACAATCCAACATAACACGCAGGAGCTTTGACCTTTCCATCCTACTAATCTTTGGAACAACACCTAGAACAATGAACTTTGTGGTATCTCTCGACAGGCTTTCATAATCGTAACCATACAGAGTTGTAAAAAGGGTTATAAACATATTCCTATGCTGTCTGCCAATTTTTTTATTTGTCTCTGAAATAAACTGGTCAACTAGCTCCTGCTCTTTATCAGGATTGTTACTAATGTTTTCAATTAACTTCTTTGTATCTGCCTCAATGCTTTTTGATATTAACCATTTAACTGCCAGAAACAAGTCACCAACTATAAGAAATATAAAAAATCAAATCCATATAAGCACACCCAAAAATGAAAGCATATCATATTCCACCTTACTTAATTTTGCCACTCTTAAACATCTTATTCTGCATATTGGGGTTTATCGAAACGTCAAACTGGGGTTTATCTATTAACTCTCTTAACTTTCCCCTATTTTCAAGGCTTTCCGCCATTGAAAATTCTATATATGTATCCTTTTCCCTTGTTTTTGCCCTTATAGGATAATCACAAGGGAAAATTCAGTATTCAGTTGTTTAATCGTTGCCTGCCACTTTATCAAGAAGTCTTGCGGAAGTCCGCTTTGCTTCCCTTGTGGCATGGGCATAGACATTCATGGTGGTACTCACATCCGAGTGTCCTAACAGTTCCTGCACATCCTTGGGCTGAGCTCCGTTGGATAAGAGATTTGTTGTGTAGGTATGCCTCAGCGTGTGAAAATGGAAGCCTTCAAGCTCCGGTACTTTTCTCCCTGCTGTCCGGCAGGCTGTTTCTATGGTTGCCGGAAGTTCCAGACAGCCATCCTCCCTTAAGCATACAAAGAAGATTTCGGTGTAATCCTCCGGCACATTTTCTGTCATTCCCAAATGGTAATACTCGTAATGCACCCGATTCTTTTCCATTACCTCTTTGTAAAAAATCCGCTGATAAAGTTCTCCATACTGAAAACGGTTTTTGTGTTGTTCCTTTTTTGCCTTTCTCAGAATGTCTGCGAGGGTATCGCCGAAGTCAACAACCCTGACCTTTTTCCACTTTGTCGGACCGATTTCGTGCTTATGGGTAGCCCCATTGTAACGGACACTCCTGCGTACAGTTAAATACTGTTCTTCAAGGTTGATGTCCTGCCATGTCAGACCTGCCACTTCCCCAAGTCTGAGACCTGTAAAGTATGCTATCTGAACGGGAAGAATTGCATCCCTGCTTCGTTTCCCAAGCTGTTCAATCAGTTTCCGGTACATTTCAACGGAAAGCGGTTTAACTTTATCATTTTTTGCGGCTGTTTCATCTGCGAACAAATCCGTTTCATCCTTTTTGTGTCGCATAACCACATACTGCATGGGATTGAAGGTAATAAACTGCTTCGGAAATACTGCAAACCGGAAGGACTGCTGTAATACTGCTGAAAACGACCTTACATAATCAATGGAATAACCCTTTGATACAAAATCTCCAACAGTACCTCCAAACGAGAGCAGATCCATAAATTCCTGCAAGTGTACCGAAGTCACCGTTTTCAGTTTCCGTTTACTGATAGGGTGCTGTTTGATTCTTCCCACTGTCTGAAGATAATTGCCAACCGTTCCATTACTCAATGTACCTGTCTTTAATTCTTCCTCAGCCCACAGGTCAAGCAGTTCTCCGAGAGTGATGTTTTCAGCCTTTGCAACAAACCGCTTGGCTTCATAATCCTCCATTGCCTGCCTCAACAGCTTTTCCGTTTCGCTTTTGCTTTCCGTACCTGCAAATTCCTTCTGCACCAGATTACCGCTTGCGTCTTCCACATAGAAGCGGTAGTACCATTTCTTGCCTTTCTTTCTTACAGAACCTTTTGCCATAATCGTTTCTCCTTTCGATATCGACAATCGGAACTGATGAAATGCTTTCTGCGTGTAGATATCTTACGGACAAGTCCGTAAGCCAATTCGTCGCTCGTCAAATCTGTAAACAGCTTGACTCGCTTGCACTCATTGTATCATAACTCCGGTTGTCTTTTATACCGATTCGGAATCTTTTTCTGAAAGTAAGTTTGCAAGCCTTGTTTCTGCCACTTTCGGATTCTTGGAATAGAGCCTCATCACATCTGCCATATCATTAAAGGCATTGACAGAGTGGGTAATCTCCCTGAGAAACATGATTTCGTTATATTCCTTATTCGATTCAAACCCTATGGTGGCTGCTATGTCCGCATTCTCCGTATTGCCCTTGTAATTCTTACAGGCAAACCGGAACGAATCCATAAACAGCTCATATTCCTGTAACATCAGCAGCAGTAAGTCCTTCGAGAAGTCAGCTTCCTCATTATCAAGGTCAAGGGGTAAGCGGTTTAGGATACTGCTCATTGCATCACGAATCTGTAATTCCCTTTTATCCGTAATGTCTGTTTCGTATTCATCCGTTTCTCCTTTGAGCCATTCCACAGATACATGAAGTGCCTCTGAAAGACCATCCAGCACCAGCTTCTTGGTATTGTCGATTGTTCCTGCTTCATATCTCTGAATGGTGGAAGCTGTTACTCCCATCTTCTCAGCGACATAAGGCTGTTTCAATCCAAGCTCCTGTCTCCTCTGTTTTGCCCTGCTACCGATTAACTTGCGTAACTCTTTATCTTTCATCGTTACGACCTCCTTTCTCGGTATGGTATTACTATAACACATACTTTTTATAATTGCAATATGCAATTTAGTAATTGTTTTTAAAATTTCGTAACGCTTGACAGAATAATATAAAAGGTTTATAGTAGGCTTATCAAAAAATTGCATAATGCAATTCGCAAGGAGGTGATTCTATGACACAAACGAAGATTGCCTTATCCATTGAAGAAGCTGCCGAATATACCGGAATCGGACGAAATACTCTCCGAAATCTGGTTAAATGGAAAAAGCTTCCGGTACTTCAGGTAGGACGAAAGGTTCTGATTAAAACTGATATACTGGAGCATTTCATGGAAGTCAATGAAGGCAGGGATTTAAGGGATAAGAATACTGTCAGGGCAATTACAAGAAGAACTACAACTTAAAAAGGTGGCTTCCTAAGAAACCACCCTTTTGGTATGTATCAGACCGAAGCCATGATATACCTACACGCAAATAGATTATACCATGTGCTTCCTCTGGTATCAACCGGAACTTTCGGGGAAGGAGGATATTTTGAATGGATAGGCGAGTGATTTCCACAATTTATGTAAGCTCATATCAAGCCCTCGGCGTTTGAGAGCGAAATACACCCCTCGCACAAATCTTCGATTTGTACTCTGTGTATTTCGCGATTGCATCGAGCCAAGCGCGGCTGCTTGCAGACGGATTTGGCGAGAGCCGCGTAATGAAGAAATTGCTTTGCAATTTCTGAATGCGCCCTTGCAGGGAGCTGCCGCCGAAAGGCGGATAAGTTCGTAACAAGGATGTGTAACATCCTTTGGACACACTAAGTGTCCACTCACTTATCTGTTACTTCCACCTCTTTTCCTAATACCATACGAGAGGAGGAAGCACTATACAGAGAAACTCATTTATACAGATGAGCAAGCTCCATAATGTCAGAGGCAGGATTACCTATATATCCAGCCATGCCAAGCAGGAAAATCTGTATGCGGTATATGAAACCACAGACAGATCATACTGGACGGAGCTTGCCAGATACAATCAGCAGGAATTTCTGAAAAGTGGTACAGAGGGGAAATGTATCGAAGCAAGGGAGCTGATTATCGCATTACCGGAATCTTTTCCCAACCTTTATCAGCCCAACAAGCTGTTGCAGTTATTTACCAACCGCTTTAAAGAAAAATATGGTGTAGAGTGTGTATCAGCCCTACACCATAACAAACGGAAAACCAACTATCATATCCATCTTATCTTTTCTGAAAGGCTGTTACTACAAGAGCCTGTGGAAAAGATTGCAACACGCAATATGTTCTACAACGAACAGGGCAGGCATGTACGCACCAAGAAAGAGATAATGGATGATAATGGAAATGTCCGTAAAGGCTGTAAGATTATCAAAAAAGGCGATGTTTATGAACGAACCTTATTTACCAATAAAAACCCATTGTTTAAGCAGGAAGCATTTGTAGATGAAGCAAAACGCTTTTATACCGACCTTATCAATCTTCTGATTGAGGACGATAAAGATAAGCTCCATATATTTGATAAAAACGGGGTGTATCTTGCCACCAAGAAAATCGGCAAAAATAATCCAAAAGCAGAACAGATAAAAGCGGACAACGAAGTGCGTATGCAATGGAATCACGAAGTAGACCGAGCAATCGTCAGCCAAGTACCAGAGGATGAGATACGACAGATAAAGAAAGAATTTATCACAGACCGTATCCGACAATCCATCGACGCATGGGGCAGACAGCCGGATATGCTTGCAAGCATTATCATAAATGCAACCATGAGACTGGCACTTCTGATTTCCAAAGTGCTGACAGCCGCAAGGGAACTGAAAAACAAACTGTTCCACGAAGCCATTGAAAAAGAGTATGGTAATAAGGCTGATGTAAAGGAAGAAAGTATCACCAATGCTGATATTACTCCGGTTGCGGAAGAAGTAACAAAGACGGAAATGACCACAGTTACCGAAACAACTGTTACAAAAACAGAGGTCATCGAAGCTCCTAAGCCGCAGATACCACCAAGACCTGTTATGCCACCGGAAGCAGCAGCTTATCCGAAACTTCGAAAGATAAAAACTGCGTTAGATAAGCAGAATGAAACTATCTTTGAAGCAGAGCGTGAACGCAACGCACTGGAATTTGAGAGAAACGATTTAAGGGGATTTATCAAACTTACCAAGAAAAAGGAGCTTGACAGCCGGATTGCCGCTAAAGAGAAAGAAATCCAAATCCTAAAAGCCGGATTATCTGGTATTGTCAGACAGCATGGATTTGTAACGGTACAGGACTTCTACACAGCATTCTATACCACACAGCGTGCCACTGACACATATCAAAAAGAATGTGCCAAGTGGGAAGAAGCCTACAGAGAGAAAACCACTCCAAAAGCCGAAACCTTACAAGAAAAGATACAACAGTATCAAGAAAAAGATGAAAGACAGAATAATGGCAGAAGTATCAATTGTACAAAAGAAGGAGGGGCGAGATAATCCGCTCCTCCTTACATATCCCCTATTCTTCCTGCTTAAGTAATAGTGTCATTTCAGCAACTATTTCGTTAATTGTGCTTACTTGTGTAGCAATCTCCACTGTATCAGTTGCATTACTTCCTGCCATATCACTAATGGATTTGAATTGTTCATTTTCATTTCTGATATTTTCCGCTATGTTCTGATTGATAGAAACAGTCTTCTTAATAACTTCTGATTGCTTGCCATGAGCATCTCCCATTGTACCAATTGCATTAACAGAAATATTTAACAGTTCCGTCATATCCTGCATACACTTAAAAACATCTGCAAAAGATTCATTTTGTGTACTTAATTTTGTTGAATTTTCTTTCACTTGCGTCGTAATGTCCCGTACATTCTGCTGTACTCGTTCAATAACTTCCTGAACAACCTTTAGAGATTCCTGAGTGCTATTTGCAAGATTTCCCACTTCAGTTGCAACAACCGCAAATCCTTTTCCAGCCTCCCCAGCTCTTGCTGCTTCGATTGAAGCATTCAATGCCAGTAAATTTGTTGATGAAGATATGTCACTGATTAGTTTCAGGGTAACACCAATTTCCTGCACTGCATCTGCCAGTTTTTGTGCTACCTCCGTTGTGATTTTCATTGATTCTGATACTTCTCCATTAATTGTATGTAGATTTCCCAAAAGTTTCTCGTTTTCTTTTGATTTATCAAGCAAATCTCTGGATGTACTTTCTACCTGTGACACACTATTCGCAACAACATTTTCCCATTGACTCAATTCACTGAGATTTTCCATGCTTTCTTCAGTTTTTGCACTAAGAAGATTACTATTTTCAACCAGCTGTTCACTAGTAGCCGCCAGTTCCTCTGCTGATGCACTTCCATTTTCAGAAGTATGTGAAAGTGACATGCCTGCATTCTGTAATGTACCAGACAACCTTTGAACCGAACCCAAAACATTCATTACTTTTTTATTATTAGATTCCATTTCATCTTTCTTTGCATTAACAAGGAAATGACTTATTAAATAAGTTAATATCACAATAAACAATAATGTTAAAACAAGACATACGATTCTTGAAATTACATTAGGTATAAACAATGCGTCTTTAACAGGAAGCAATGCGTGTCCTCTTACAAACCATGATACTGCTAAAGAAAGTGTAATCTCTAAAGCTGTTATAACAACAATTTTCACATCTACAAAAAATGCTACAGCAATTACAAACAATAAAGCATATCCCCAAAACTCCGTTGATGGTATCATATACAAAATAAAATTATATTGAGTAAACATGATTATCACTAAGAAAATTTTAGCCGCCTTCAATTTATTAGCAGACACAAAGCCATCTACAAAACCTGTTTTTACAAAATAAATGCCAATAAACAAATAAAGCAAGCAGGTAATATCAAAAATAATTAATGCTGTCCAACTAACTGTTGGAAACAACCCAAAAATTTTCTCTGTTGTATACAATAGTCCTGCACATTGACACGCCCCCGGAACTATTAACAATATCAATACATATACCTTATTTATATATTCATCCAATGCTGTTTTATATTTTCTCTGTGCGTTCATCATAACCTTCTCTCCTCTCTAAAATTCATATAATTGTACAATAATAGAATAACCAGCTCCAACTGTGCACAGAATTATTTTATTGCCCTTTTGAGAATATGTATCCCACATTCTATTCAAACACAAGATAGGACATGTATTTCCAGTATATCCATATTCTTTTCCCACAAAATGATATTTATTTTTTTCAAGAGGAACTCCCAATATTTTCAACGTTTCCGTATTATATATATCGCTAAGTTGAGAGAAAACAAAATAATCAATATCATCTATGACTAAATTATTTCTATTAACCACTTCCATAATAGAATCAGCCCATTTCTGTGATAAAAAATCCATTGGAAATGAAATCCACTCTAATCTTTTTTCATTAGGTTCTACTTTTTTTAATGGAACTTTCGACATTCCACATTTAGGATACGTAACGTATTGATGGTAGCTTGCATTTACAAACGTATATGTATCTAATAAACCTCTCTGTTTTTCTGACTCTTCGCAAGATAATGCAACACATGCCGCAGCATCAGCAAAAGTTGCATAAACCACAGTATCCGTCCATAATGTAGCCGGTGAAACGCAAAAACATCCGACCACAAGTGCCTTGGTAATGTTTGAAAGTTTCATATATTTCGATACGACATCCATTCCCTGAAGCATTCCTATACAATTTGCATTTAAATCGAACGCCACCTTAATATTTTTCATTTCTTCACCATACAAACCAGTAACTCTCATTGCATTTGTGGGTGACAAATACTCTGGAGTATCAGTGCATACAACAAGCATTTCATAATCTTGCAAATGGAGATGGTTCTTTTTCATACAATTATCTATTGCATTTTGAATCATCGTAATCGCGTTTTCGCCTTCTGAAATAAAATAGCGCTTTCTTCTTCCCAAATGATTCATAAGACTATGTGCACTAAGTCCTATTTTTTCAAAATGTTCATCTAACTCTTCATTATAGACTTTATTTGGTGGAATATATACACCGGTTCCATCCATCACAACATTCTTCATGAGCAAAACCTCCTATTCTTGAATTGCTTAACAATCCAGTGTATTTTTATATTACTCCATACAAAAATGCCCTTTACCGCATAGCAATAAAGGGATTAGATTGTATCAGCATATATAACAATTGAACTTTCCATTTTTTTACATAACAAAGAAACAGCCTGTGCTGTGCTGTGCTGTGCTGTGCTGTGCTGTGCTGTGCTGTGGCAGCACTAAATTCTTTTCGCATGGCTGTCAAGTCCTTTCTTTAAAACTTTTTTCTCTATGTGTTATATTATACCTTTTTTGTGACTTTTTGTCAATTTTCTTGGAGTTTTCTAAAAAGTTTCGTGATAATGCACAATCAAACACGTTTTGTTTCACAAACTATATCTACCACAATTCCAGACTATCAATCGCATCCACCCATGCCTGCATTTCACCGTTCAAAGCAAGTCTGGCATACTCAAGCGGTTCATCTATTGCCAATGCATTAAGTGAATTCTGCGAGCAAGGTGTTGTTTTCAATCCATCCTCCGCCTTATTACAATCAATCCGCAATATGTAATTCTCAAAGGTGGTTACATCAATGCTATTCGTATATGGGTTATAATCTGCATATATCAATATCATATCTTATCTGTCCTTTCCTTGTTTTTCTAAAAATTTTGAAAGCATTTCAATCCGTTCTTCCTGCCATTATTATTTTGTATTATACTTTGTTACAGGATTTTCTTTCCCTTATTTTTTCCCTTATCAGGCTTCGTAACACGAGGGAAAAGGATATAACACAAGGGAAAGCATAAGGGCAAACTCACTTGCTACAAATTTAGCATTTTCAAGGGTTTGCGGACTTCATGAAGATAAGATATAACAGTTAATAAATGTTAAGAATTACGTCAAATCAAAACTGGAATTTGTCAACTAAGTAACTTTGCCCTATGTAATCGAATATCCATTATCTGCAAGAAGAGTAGCTGCTTTTTCAAAATTCTCCTGCTTTACAAGAATATAATCTGTATTGTAGGTTGATACAGCAAAAATACCTATTTTATTTTCGGCTAAAATGTTTGCTATTGGTGCCAGAATTCCTATTAGAGAAAAGTCCAATATTCCTTGAATTCTAAATGCTTTCCAGCCGTCCTCACGTTCTATTGTATTTTGGGGAACCTTTGACGTTAGGCAAACAAGCGACAGTTCTTCGTCCGTTTTTCCAACAAAACAGTACTCTTCCGTTAGCATCTTTTCAGAAATTTCCGTAACTTTACAAATTGAAAAATCGCGGTCTATCTTTTTGATTTCTATTATCACCCTATCACACCTCCACAAATTGAGGGTTAGCAATCTCTCATAAATTGGTCTATTTTTTCTAAAACGTCTATGTTTGTTTGATATGAAAAATCATTTGCATTAATATCTATTGTATTACCAAGAATTTTTTCACTTCTCGAATATTCAGTATATCTTCTAAAATCGTCAAAAACATCTAATGTTGTACTTAAATGTACGGGATGCCTATTCTCATTATGCATTCGATTTAAATATCGCTTATGTAAAATCTCAACATCTCCACGAAGAACAAGGGTAAGCACCTCATAGTTTTTTTCATATGCCATTTTGTGTAATGTTTCCAATTCTATAGTATGAAAGTTTGATTCCAAAATGAGATTCTTATCTAGTTTTTCAAACTCTGAAAAGATAAAGAACATTAATTCCATTGTTGCTCTTGATAATTTCTTATTTTCTTCTCTATTTGAGAATCCAATTGTATCTCCTAACACTTCTTTGATTGAATCCTTAAAAAATACATTTGTATCATATCTTTTTGAAAGAATATTTGCAAAAGTAGATTTTCCTGTTGCCAAATCTCCCATAATAAGTAAAAGTTTCTTCATGATATACCTCGCAAAATTCAAATTGAACAAAATCGCTGCGCGATGGCCTGCCAAGGCTGTGGCGCAGTTTTTCTCTTTCTAAATCAAAAAGCAGTGGAAACCAAGTCCTACAAGTAGTATTGTTAAGTTACCACAACCAACAATCAAACAGGATCGACATTACCACTGCCTATGAAAAGATTAACACCTAACCGTTCTTTTAGCAAGCGGTTTTATTATTCCAATGCACCTCCATGTGAGCAGTGATACCCAAAATTACTGACTTTACATGGAGGATTTATTATGTACGAAAAATATTTATTACAGCTTGAGGAAGCCGGAAAAATCCGTAACCTCAAAGAGCGTTCCATTAACTGCTACAAAAACTATGTTTCCTATTTCCTGAATTACATGGAAAAAGTTCCGGAAGAGCTCACCTGTCAGGATGTTAGAGACTTTCTTCTTGCCAAGAAAGACGATGGTCTGAAAGCAACCACCCTCAACCTTTATAATTCAGCCATCCGCTTTTTCTATCGGAATGTACTTCACATTCTTTGGGATGATATCACTGTTCCAAGAATGATGATAGAGCACAAACTACCTACCGTGCTTTCTGTCGATGAAGTCGATAGACTTCTTGATGCTACGGATGACCTGAAATATAAAGCCATGTTTGCCACCATGTATTCTTCCGGAATGCGTGTCTCCGAAGTAATCCACCTTCATTACGAGGATATTTCACGTACTAACATGCAGATCCATATCCGGGATACAAAGAACCGGATGGACCGTTATACCATTCTGTCTGAAAGAAACCTTGCACTTCTTACAGAATACTGGTTCAAAAAAGGCAGACCAAAAGGCATTCTGTTTCCGAATCAGTTTACAGGGCAGTATCTTACCGTAAGTACACTGGAACAGGTTATCCGCCGTTCTGCAGCGGCTGCCGGGTTATCCGGTGTTACTCCTCACTGCCTCCGTCACAGCTTTGCCACCCACCTTATGGAGCAGGGAGTGGATCAGCGGAATATTCAGGCATTGCTCGGACACCGTGATCCGAAATCAACAGAGGTTTATTATGTAAAGCAAGTTATTATGGTAAGAAATCTTCCTAAACTAGCATAAATACTGAATAATTGAATAGCGTTACTTGTCATAACAATCGATA
>Ga0256405_10010969_pt1 | contig 11731 bp, 9 predicted proteins | sample RumenRJG_02DNA_FD_189096 | JGI IMG/M metagenome (GOLD analysis project Ga0256405, IMG submission 189096) | Bovine rumen microbial communities from Lethbridge, Alberta, Canada - RJG_02 | ecosystem: Host-associated > Mammals > Digestive system > Stomach > Rumen | place: Canada: Alberta | collected...
AATAAGGAGGATATCTAAAATGGTAAGAGGTTTAAAGAAAAAATTACTAATAGGTTTATTAAGTGCTGCTGTTGTTGGCACTAGTTTAGCTCCAAATGTTCCACTTGTTGGTAGTTTCGCTCAGGAGGTTAAGGCTGATGTAGGAGATGAAGTAGTTGCTGCAGATGGAGTTTATGTAGAGGAAGCTCCTGCTACAGCGGTTCCTGACACATATAAGTGGAATGTAGAGGATAATGTAAAAGTATATAAAAAAGATGCTAACGATAATTATACTAAAGCTGACACACCAACGAGTGCTACTGATACAGGAGTTAGAATCGAAGAAACGAAACTTGATGCAGGTGCTACTTATAATTCAGGTACACCTTATTACGAAAAAAATGGCGATAATTTTATTAAAGTAACTGTTAACGATTCAACTGAATTTGATGACAAGAGAAATAGTAATGATGGTTTATACACAGTTGTAGTTGTTCAAGACCAAGTCATTACTACACCTGCCACTTACAAATGGTCAAAAGAAGTAACAGGGAAATATGTTTCGTCAAATGAAAAAGATTTTACTCCGGCTGTGTTTCCAGCTAGTGTTCCAGAGAATGCAGATTCAAAATATCCAGCAGATGAAAACACAAAGCTCTACTCTAAAAAAACTGGTGCATCGGTAGCTACCATAAAAGAATCTGAAAATGCAAAAACAAAGGGATATTCTGTTAAAGAAAATAACAGCAAAGTTGCCTTAGAGAAAAATAAAGATGAAACTGTAAAAGTAACTGTAGCTGCAGACGCTGGAAAAGTTATTAAAAATGTTATTGCAAAAATTGTAGATTCTAATGGAAATGTAAAACAGTCACTTACAGCAACTGCTGTCGACGGTGAAAAAGATGTATATAGTTTAACTGTAAAGGCTACAGAAGATACAATTAACCTTATTGTTGATGCTGAAACGGAGACTTTGAAGATTACTCCTACCTTAGATACTTCAGCTTTATCTTCAAAAGTTGGTACAGCATCCCTTACATCTTCATCAGCTGTTGAATATGGTGGAAAGATTGAATTAAAAGTTAATCTTGCTGAAGGACGTACATCAAGTGATGTAAATGTTACAGCTGATGCAGGAACAGTTTCTGAACCTGAAGCTGATGGATTAGTTTTAACATATAAGATTGATACAACTAACGTAACAAAAGATAGTATTAAAATCACAGTAGAAGGACAACTTGATAATGATGACCTAGATACGGAGGCAAAGAAAGATGGCTCTCAAGCAAAGGTGACAAATACTAGTGCTAAAAATGTTGCTGCTGATGCAAATCAAGTTTTAGAAGCAGCTAAAGCTGGTCAAGAAGGTAAAAATGTAAAAGCAGAATTAAAGATTACAGCAGGTGCTACAACAACTGATACTACACTTGGAAACAACGTAGCATCTAGATTGACATTAGATACAGATTTAGATCTAGCTGGATATATCACAATAGATTTATATAGAATTGTAGTAGCTTCAGGAGAAGCTATTCCAAACACTCCTGTAGAAGCAATTGAAGCTAATAAAGTCACTACTTTAAACTCTTTATTAACAGTTCACTACTTCTTACCAAGTGATGCAGTTGGCAAGAAAGCATACAAAGTAGTAAGAAATCACGATGGCATTGGAGATATCACAACAACTCCAAACGAAGATGGTGAGTATATTGAAGTTGATGGTAACAAGTTGACATTACACGTAAAGAATTTATCTGATTTTGCGGTTCTTTATAGTAAAACTGACGCAACAACACCTGATACTCCTGACAATCCAGATACACCAAACAATCAGGATAACCCTGGCGGAACAATTACACCTTCAAGTGGCACAACAGCTACAACAAGTACTACATCAGCTGCAACTTCTACAACAAAAGCTGCCAAAGCTACAACTTCAACAAAGAAATCTTCAAAGACTTCTTCACCAAAGACAGCTGATTATGCAGTAAACTCATTGCTTGCATTGTTAACAGGTGCTGCAGGATTATTCGGAATCACTTTGATTAACAAAAAAAGAAAAGAAGACGAAGAATAATTCTTAACAACTAGAATTAAAATCAATGACAATATTTAATAAGTGTTATGATTTAAAAAAAAAAAAAACCTATTATTATTATAAAATTTAAATTAATCTATTTAATAATAGTGAAAAAAATAGAATCAGCCCTCCAGAAGCAACTCTGGAGGGTTGTTTTTTTGCCATTAAACAGTTTTACTTTTTGTCAATTTTCACTAAATACTTCTCTCATTCTTTTCCAAAAATCTACTACTCATTTCATAATTAATCATTGATAATGTTCCAAAATCCCTGTATAATCTTTATTACGACTAAAAAATAGATCGGAGATTCAAATGAAAAACAAAAAATATTCTACGCCAAATCATTTGGCTAACAGTCTTGACAATTCTAGTCAAAATGCCCAGTATGACAAACATGCGAAAGAGATTTTAGCAAACAAACAAGTACTTTCAAGGATTCTCTCTGCAACAGTTGCAGAGTACAAAGATGTACCACTAGATGTGATTTCATCACTTATTGGTGACGATTTAGAAATAGGCAAGCATTACCTAGAACCTCTAGCAAAAGTAAGAGAACTCAATACAGAAAGTACAATTCCAGGCGAAGGTCGTGTCACTTACGACATAAAATTTTCAGCAAAACTTCCAAATAAAGATGATACAATTAGTTTAATTATTAACGTCGAAGCACAAAGGAAATTTAACACACCGTACGATATTGTTACTAGAGCAGTATTTTATACTTGCAGAATGATTTCAGAGCAACTTGAAACTGAGTTTTCAATCGGCAAAAATCACAGCTACGACGATATCAAAAAGGTCTATTCTATCTGGATTTGCATGGACACACCAGAAGATATCGCAAATTCAATCACTGAATTTAAGATGACAAAAAATAGTATTTATGGTACATTTAATAGAGAAGTACGTTACGATTTACAGTCTGTAATCATCGTTTGTCTTGGCAAAAATCCACTACAAACAGACAACGATTTTCTAGGTGCACTCGAAACAATCTTCACTGAAGACTTCGATAGTGCAACAAAGAAAAAGAGGCTTAAAGAAAACTTTAATTTTGAATTAGATAACGAAATCGATGGGAGGTTGATGGATATGTGTAACTTAAGTCAAAATATTGCGGAAAGAAACTTAAACAAAGGTATCGGTATTGGTCGTGAAGAAGGCCGTGAAGAAGGTCGTGTTGAAGGTCGCAAAGAAGCATGGAATGAAATGTTATTTACACTTATTGATGAAAAAACCTATACATTAGAACAGGCATACCAAAAAACTTCTCTCTCCCCTGAAGAATTCAATAAAGCGTATGCTGAATGGCTAGAAAAAAATAAAAAAAGCCAATAGTAATTAAATGATATTTAAAAAATATAATCTAGGTATCACCAAAAACTGGTACCTAGATTTTTTTTTCATTAAACTTTTATTCTAATTTAAAATTTGATATTTCTTATAATAACCCACAAAAAATAGAATTCACAAAAAATTCACAAAATTTATTAGCACTCACTATTGACGAGTGCTAATAATAGTGGTATAACATAGTTAACAAGAGATGAAGAAACAAAGAGAACTAAGGAGGAATGAAAAATGATGTTAGTACCTAGTTTTTTTAATGATAATTTTACAAATGATGTTTTTGGAGATTTATTTAATTATCCAAAGAGCAACAAGAAGTATGATTCCAACTCCAACATGTTAGTTGATATAAAGGAATTTAAAGATAGGTTTGAGATGGACATTGATTTACCAGGTTTCAATAAAGATGAAATAACTCTTGAATTGGAAAAAGGTTATCTTACAATTTCAGCAGTTCCATCTAAGAAAGAAGAAAATAGTGAATCCAAAGGAAGATTCATTAGATGCGAACGTTTTAAAGGATCTAATCGCAGAGCTTTCTATGTTGGTGAAGAAATTACACAGGCCGATATAAAAGCAAAATTTGAAAACGGCGTTCTCGCAATCACTATTATGAAGAAGAAACCAGTACCTAAAAATGAAAAAGACAACTTTATTTCAATTTTAGGTTAATTTATAAAAATGGTTAAAAAACTTTTCAAGGAGGAATGAACTATGTTATTACCAAGTATTTTTAATGACAATTTTACAGATGACTTTTTCGGGGATATGTTTAGCTATCCACTAAGAGATTTTGATTTTCAGAGATTCTCTGGAATGCACGCAGATGTTCAGGAATTCGATGATAAGTATGAGATGAATATTGAACTGCCAGGATATGACAAGTCCGATGTTACCGCAGAACTTAAAAATGGATACCTAACAATTGCAGCGAAACATTCTGATAATAAAGATGAAAAAGACGAAAAAGGAAAATATATCCGCAGAGAAAGATATCAAGGCGAATGCCGAAGAAGCTTTTTCGTTGGAGATGAGGTTGAACAAAAAGATATTCAGGCCAGATTTAATAACGGAATTTTGACACTTGATATTGCGAAAGTCAAAGAAACACCAAAAGTTGAGGAAAAACAACTTATTGCAATTGAAGGATAATAATTAAAAGGGACCACAGCCTAAGATTTTTTGGGCTGTGGTTTTTAGCTTTTTGATAGTAGCTTTAGTGAAAAGTAAATTCATAAGTAAATTCTATAAAACAGGAGTGATGACATAATATGGACTTAATGTTAAATTTTTCGAATGTGTATGATGAACCAACCAACAAAATAAAGTTTATCGATTGTAAAGACATTAGTGGAACGAACATGTATTGCACTGAATCTGCCAAAAATGAAATTAAGAAAAAACTCAAAAATTATTCACCTAGAGGAATTCATTTTATTGATTCCGGAAATTATCATTATTTAACGACGTTTTTTACAGATAAAATCGAATTTCCGTATTCATTAGTTTTGTTCGATTTTCATAATGATATGCAAAATGCAATTTTTGACAACATGATAAGTTGCGGAAGCTGGGCCAAGGAATTGTTAGAAAAAGACAAAAATTTGCATCAGCTTTTTCTAATAGGGCCGTTACAAAACACTATTGATGCTATTCATGTCAAAAATCAAAATAAAGTAATACCAATCAGTATAGAAACAATTCAAAATTCTCTTAACAAAAAAGAATTGATCACAAAAGCGTTACAACAATTTGATACAGATTACCCTATTTATGTGTCAATTGATAAAGATGTTCTCTCTGAAAAATATGCTCGAACAAATTGGAATCAGGGGCAAATGAGCCTTGGGACTTTAAAGCATTTTTTGTCTTTTTTCATGCAAAAAACTCAAATTATCGGCATTGATATATGCGGAGAGAATTCTCACAACGAACCATTTTACAAAAAAATAATAGATGAGAAAATAAATAAACAGACTGACGTTGATTTATATAAATTTTTTAAATTACATTAAAAACTCCAAAAACAAGTCCACCAAGTTTGCTTCTAGTGGGCTCGCTTTTTCTTTTACTCTATGATGCTTATTTTTATTAATCTTGTTTATTCTCTTTAAGCCTCTTTTTCTTTGTGGCACTATCGAAGTCTTCTGTAAAGAGTGTTTCAAGTGCACCTAGAAGATCATTGTCTGTTTGTAGTGGATTTTTGCCAAGACAAACTATAATAACAGACTGTAAATCATAACGTACTTCTCTATTAAATGTACTATAAATACTGTTTTTTGTCATCTTAAATAGAAATGGCACAAAAATAAATTTGCTAAACAGTAAATAATTTAACACAAAACCAGCCCTCCAGAGTTGCTTCTGGAGGGCTGATATTACACTTTGCACTATTATTAAATAGATTATTTGAAGTTTTTTACTAATAATAGGTTTTTGTATTATTGTTTTTTATTTTGGTTAAGAATTATTCTTCATCTTCTTTTCTTTTTTTGTTAATTAAAGTGATTCCGAATAATCCTGCAGCACCTGTTAATAATGCAAGTAATGAGTTTACTGCATAATCAGCTGTCTTTGGTGAAGAAGCCTTTGAAGATTTCTTTGTTGATGTTGTAGCTTTGGCAGCTTTAGCTGTTGCAGGTTTTGTTGCTGTCTTAGCACCTGTATCGGTGATTGTTCCACTTGTACCTTGGTTACCCTGGTTACCCTGATTACCTTGATTATCCTGGTTTTCATTGTTTTCGTTGTTTTCATTATTCTCATCATCAACTGCTGTTGCTTCATCATCTGAGTAACCGATTGCAAATACAGAGAATTTTGAGGCATGTACCTGAATACTATCACTTGTTACATGTATATATTCTCCATTTGCATTAGGTTCAGTTGTAAGTCTATCTACTACTCCGTTATGAATTCTATATACTTTATATGTTTTTTTGCCACGCTGATCTTCAGGAATTGTAATTGTATATGTAATTAAGTTATTTCCTAAGTCTGTTAATGTAGTAGGTTGATTAGGCTCACCTTTCTTACCATACGTTTTTTCAATTGTGATTACAAAAGAGTAACCTAATTTTAAATCATCATCTTGAATAGCAGTTTTAATACTATCGAAGTTTTCATTTGTTGTAGGCTTAATATCTGCTGTTACAGACAATACTTTTTCTTCTATAGTTGTTGCTAAATCTTCTAATTCAGTAGAAATAAAACCAGCTGCTTTTACTGCTTCATATACACCATTAGCATTTGCAGAAACTTTAGCAGTACTTTGAACACCCTTATTGATTGTACTCGTTGTACCTTTAGAGTTTGTAGTTTTTTGAGTTTCAGAGTCTGTATATGTTGCTGTACCTTTTATTGTAAGTTTAACGTCATCTTTTGTAAATTTACCAGCAGAAATTGTTACAACATATTTATCACCATCTGGTTTAAATTTTAAAGCATCATCTACGCCATCTGCTGCTATTGTAGGTTTATCATCCTCCTCCACAAACTTGCATTTTGCCTGTGGAGAAACAGTAACTGTAACCTGATCATCTTTGGTAATTCCTGTCGTCTTTGATACAGAAACAGTGGCACCACTTAATTTAGAGTCATCTACTTTGATGTTAGACAATACTTCATATTCTCCACCCGTAATTTTTAAATCTGTGGTTTTATCCGCAACATCAGCTTCCTTATGTGTGTATTCAAATTTGTAAGTAGAATCATCTACTTTTGTAATATCTTTTTCTTCATTTCCAATCATAACTTTTGGAGCTGTTTTAAATTTACGACCATCTTTAGCTTTAATTGTAAGAACCGCTTTTGTATTATTTATATCTAATTCCGATTTATCTAGTGTATATGTTAAACCATCTGCAATATCTGCGCCTTTAGAAACTGTTAATGTTTCTTTAATTAAAGCAACAGATGCACCTGAATCAAAAGTAGTTTGAGATAATTTACCATCAGCACCAACAGTTACATCATATATTCGACCAGCATCTACCAATCTATAACCAGCATCTGGGATAACATTGATTGTTAATTTACTAGTCGTCTCATTACTATATGTTGCTGTTACCGTTGAATGAGCTGGTTTAGTAATTGTTACTTCATTTGTTACATCTTTATTATCTTTGTCTTGAGCAGTAACATTTACTTTCTGAGATGTTGTTTCATCAGCCTTAACCTCCTGAGCAAAGCTTCCTACAAGTGGAACATTTGGTGCTAAACTAGTGCCAACTACAGTAGCACTTAATAAACCTATTAGTAATTTTTTCTTTAAACCTCTTACCATTTTAGATATCCTCCTTATTCGAGTTGCGATAAATTGTTGATTATTAGCGGTGGCAATGGAAACGATTCTACTCAACAAAACTGAACTGTTGTGTAAAAAGAAGAGTAAGATTAGATACTATCCTAGAGCGATTAATTCTAAAATAATTGCATTAATTTAAAGATTTGGCATGAAAGAGTGTAAATTTTTATTTTCCAAGGAAATTAGACGAAAAAGCGCGATTAAATAAGTTTGTAATTTATAAAAAGATCATTAAGTTTGAAAGTAATCATATTGAAATAAAAATGTGATAGGTTAGAATTGAAGCGATAGAAGAAACTTTAATATAGAGATGAGATAGAGTATTACAACATTATTTTTATGAATATCAAGGATGTGATTTCGGTTAGATTTTGAAAATTATTTTACAGAAAAATGTTATTTCCGTGATGTTTTCAAGTCGAAAGATTACTAAATGATTATTAAGAAAATTTGAAATTAGAATAAAAGTTTGATGAATAAAAATAAAAAATCTAGGTACCAATTTTTGTGATACCTAGATTATGTTTTTATATTAATAATACATAATTTTATTAATCTTGTTTATTTTCTTTAAGCCATTCACTATATGCCTTATCAAACTCCTCTTTTGAAAGGTTTGTTTGTGTATATGCGATATCTTTATTTATTGCATTTATATATACAAGTTTAAACAATGTTTTGTTAACACCTATATCGATACCTTCAACACGACCTTCTTCACGGCCTTCTTTGCGACCAATACCGATACCTTTGTTTAAGTTTCTTTCCGCAATATTTTGACTTAAGTTACACATATCCATCAACCTCCCATCGATTTCGCTATCTAATTCAAAATTAAAGTTTTCTTTAAGCCTCTTTTTCTTTGTTGCACTATCGAAGTCTTCAGTGAAGATTGTTTCGAGTGCACCTAGAAAATCGTTGTCTGTTTGTAGTGGATTTTTACCAAGACAAACGATAATAACAGACTGTAAATCATAACGTACTTCTCTATTAAATGTACCATAAATACTGTTTTTTGTCATCTTAAATTCAGTGATTGAATTTGCGATATCTTCTGGTGTATTCATGCAAATCCAGATAGAATAAACTTTTTTGATATCGTCGTAGCTGTGATTTTTGCCGATTGAAAACTCAGTTTCAAGCTGCTCTGAAATCATTCTGCACGTATAAAATACTGCTCTAGTAACAATATCGTACGGTGTGTTAAATTTCCTTTGTGCTTCGACGTTAATAATTAAACTAATTGTATCGTCTATATTTGGAAGTTTTGCTGAAAATTTAATGTCGTAAGTGACACGACCTTCGCCTGGAATTGTACTCTCTGTATTGAGTTCTCGTACTTTTGCTAGAGGTTCTAGGTAATGTTTTCCTATTTCTAAATCGTCACCAATAAGTGATGAAATTACATCAAGTGGTACATCTTTGTACTCTGCAACTGTTGCTGATAGAATCCTTGAAAGTACTTGTTTGTTTGCTAAAATTTCTTTAGCATGTTTGTCATACTGGGCATTTTGACTAGAATTGTCAAGACTGTTAGCCAAATGATTTGGCATAGAATATTTTTTGTTTTTCATTTGAATCTCCGATCTGTTTTTAGTCGTAATAAAAATTATACATGGATTTTGGATCATTATCAATGATTAATTATGAAATGAGTAGTAGATTTTCCAGGAAAAATGAGAGAAGTATTTAGTGAAAATTGACAAAACTTTTTTCATGAGCTAATGAAAAATGAGCTATGATTAAAGATTTGAATTTAAAATAGAAATGGCAAAAAAACAACCCTCCAAAGTTGCTTCTGGAGGGCTGATTCTATTTTTTTCACTATTATTAAATAGATTACTTGAAGTTTTCTACTAATAATAGGTTTTTGTTTTTTTAAATCATAACATTTATTAAATCAAGCGTTGGATTAAATATTGTCATTGATTTTAATTCTAGTTGTTAAGAATTATTCTTCATCTTCTTTTCTTTTTTTGTTAATTAAAGTGATTCCGAATAATCCAGCAGCACCTGTTAATAATGCAAGTAATGAATTTACTGCATAATCAGCTGTCTTAGGTGAAGAAGTCTTTGAAGATTTCTTTGTTGAAGTTGTAACTTTGGCAGCTTTTGTAGATGTAGCAGCTTTAGCTGTGTTTGTTGTAGCTGTTGTGCCGTTTGAAGGTGTGATTGTACCTTTATTATTATCATCTTCTTTAGCTGGATTATCGTCATCAGTTGGATTTGGTTCAGGTGTTGTAGCATCTTTTGTGCTATATAATACAGCAAAATCAGATAATTTCTTTACATGTAATGTTAAAGTGTTTCCATTAACTTCAAGATATTCACCATCAGCATTTGGTGTTGTTGTAATTTCACGTTTACCATCATGTATGCTTATAACTTTATAACCTGATAAAATTTTACCCTGAGCATCATCAGGTAAAACATAATGAACTGTAAGTAGTGAACCGAGTACTTTTTGTTCACTAGCATTTTCTTTTTTTGCAGCTTCAATTACTGCTGGATCATCATTTTCAACTCTATATAACGTTATAGAAATATACCCAGCTAATTTCATTGTTGTATCTGCAGTTGTTATTGCCGCAACTTGTGTTTGCAAACTTGCTTCAGGATTATCTTGTTCTTTAATATCCAAAAATGCTTTTACATATTTCTTATCAGCGTTTGATTTTGCAACATCCAAAACATTATTAGCATCAGCTGCAACATTTCCAGTTGGAGTTACTTCGGCAGAAGAACCTTTATCTTCTTTTTTAGTATCTAGACCATCATTATCAAGTCTACCAGATACCTTAATTTCTAATTTATCAGTTGTAACGTTTGAAGGAGTGATTTTGTAAGTGATTATTCCATTCTTTTCGTCTTTTTTTTCAACAGTTGCTCCATCGCCAACTGTAACTGTAAGACCAGATTTTTTAATTGTTACACCATCTTCTAATGTAACTTTCAATTCAAATTCACCATCTGTTCCAACAGGATCACTTGATGTAAGAGTTGCTGTACCAACTTTAGAAGATAAATTTGCGGTATTTAGCGTAGGTGTAATTAATAATTTTTCTTCTTTTGCGTCAACTACAACATTAATTGTAGACTCTGTTGCAGTAATAACAAATTCATATAAATCATCTGCATTTGCTACTTTTGTTGCTTTAATATTATCTTGTAAAACATTTACTCCAGCACCATCTAATACTTTTGCCACTACATCTTTAATAGTTTTGCCAAGGGATGCCTTAACTTCTACAGTAACTTTTGTAGGTTTATTTTTATCAATACTTGCTGTAGAAGCTGTTTCAGATCCAATACTCTTTGTAGTAACATTAGCCTTTGTATCCTCTGATTTGGTTACAGTAACTCTAGATTTTGTGTTGTCTACTTCACGAGTGTAAACAGTAAATGATGCATCATGACCATTCCAAGTGCTATCATCTATTGGACTTGTCCCTGTTTTGGCAGCATCTGCACTTTCATAATATTTGCCAGCTTCCCATGTTGGGTTAGTTGTTTTTACAGATTCTACACTTACGTAACCATCAGTAGATCTAATATATTTAGTGCCGTTATATTGCTCTCCATCCCCTATCTCTACATAACTATCATCTCCTATTTTTTTATAGGTACCACTATTAGTAGCAGAATCTTCCGTGAATGTGTATCCTTTTTCAGTGCCAGATCCAGGAGTTGCTTTTTCAGTATAGACACCGTTACCATCATCAACGTAAACTTTTTCGCTAGTATTCCATTTATAAGTTGTTGTTACAGTAACTGTGTGTTCGACCGCTTTATACATACCTTCAGGTAATTCACCCTCATCCGCCTTAACCTCTTGAGCAAAGCTTCCTACAAGTGGAACATTTGGTGCTAAACTTGTGCCAACTACTGCGGCACTTAATAAACCTATTAGTAATTTTTTCTTTAAACCTCTTACCATTTTAGATATCCTCCTTATTCGAGTTGCGATAAATTGTTGATTATTAGCGGTGGCAATGGAAACGATTCTACTCAACAAAA
>Ga0256405_10010971_pt1 | contig 11731 bp, 11 predicted proteins | sample RumenRJG_02DNA_FD_189096 | JGI IMG/M metagenome (GOLD analysis project Ga0256405, IMG submission 189096) | Bovine rumen microbial communities from Lethbridge, Alberta, Canada - RJG_02 | ecosystem: Host-associated > Mammals > Digestive system > Stomach > Rumen | place: Canada: Alberta...
GGCGGCCAGAATCCGGAACCCATCGAAGGCTTCCCTCAACGCGACTCATTCAAATACACCCTGGGCGACCTATTGAAAGAAGAGTGGGACAGTTTCATCTTTGTCTACGACCTGGGCGACGCCTGGAAACATCGCGTCACCCTGACCGACATCGCCCCCTGCAAAGAAGAGGACGCAAAGGAAGATGCCGTAGCCGCCTATCTCGTTTCCGGCGAGAACGCCTGCCCGCCCGAAGATGTCGGCGGCGTCGATGGCTATGCCGATGCCCTGCAATCTTTCAACGATCCGGATGACGACGAGTACGAGTCTATCCGCCAATGGATGGGCGAAGACTTTGCCCCGCACTTCTTTGACCTTCGTAGCGCTCGCCGGAGAGTGGATGATTTCCAGCGCACCATTGGCGAAGCCAGGTGGGGATTCTATCGAGAATAGGCGCCCGAAAATCACACATTTTTTATTTTTTCTTACAAATAATCACAAAACACTTGGATATTTAAAAGGTATTTCCTACTTTTGCAGCAGATGTTGATCTGATATGAAAAAGAGGAAACGCAATACTATAGCTGTTCAGTTTGAGCCATTAAACTCGTCTTGGCTTGACACACTATTCAGCCCGACCATTGAAATGGCCTCGGAATTGATGAATGTCCCTGTCAATGTAGTTGAAGAATGGCTCACACAAGAGCATCTAGCCACAGATGTTGATGGCAAACTATCAGAGGCTGCCATTGACTTCTTGGCAGATAAATATGCTTCTCGATTACACAGGTATTTCGACAACTGTTTGGCATCTTGGGACACTCTGGATGCCAAAGAAAGAGAGCTCTTCTCTCAATTCAAACGGAAATACGGCAAGTTTTCTCATCTATGGAGAGACGAGTGGAAAGACATTGATGAGAAGCGCATCGTTAGGGACTTTAAAGCTGAGCTCAAGAAAAAAGGGCAGGATTACTATTTTGATGGGATTGAAGGATTTGAGCCTTTTGAGTTTCCCTCGATAGTTGTTAAGGGATATAACGAGATAGACGCATACCCCGTTTATTATTTGGACGCCGAACCAAAAGAAAGAAGTGTCCTTCTGTTTTCCATATCCCACAGCCTGTATTACGGTTCCCGAATAAAAACAAGAATTCCGGCCAAGCCGGAACACCGCGATATCGTTCTTGAGATTCTTCAAGAGAACAGATTCCACATATTTACTGGGGAATCTGAGGACAATGTACAAATTGACGCTATTTCATCTTCAACAAATGTAAATCAGCCTCAGTTAGCCATTGTCCCTGTTTTTGGCTATCTAAGGCACAAAAACAAACTCCCCCATGAAATTATTGACAAAAATAAAGCTTATTGCAGCTGTCCGTCGTAGCGACTTGCCAAACGAGGACAAAAGACAAATCACCTATATATTATTAACACATTCACTTGAGAAGAGCCTGCCCTTAATCTTGAAGGTTATAGGCACCGCAACAGAGATTATTTTCAAGCTCTTCTCACAATGAGAGCACCACCATGCACGTCGGAGAAGCCATCAAGAGCCTTAGGAAGAATCAAGGCCTTTCCCAGAAGGATCTTGCCCTAAAATGCGGTCTTTCAGCAAATGCCCTTTGTTCGATTGAAAAAAATAGCTCTATTCCCTCTAAAGAATCGCTAGATAAGATATGCAAAGCTCTTGCTATACCTATATCATATCTACTGTTTTTCTCGGTTTCCGACGAAGACATCCCAGCAGAAAAAAGGACAGCCTTCAATGCCTTGAAAGCTGTCCTAATAGACTAAGGTTTTTAATGAACCGCCCAAAAACAAGTTCTATGCCTTATGATATGGGCTTAGTCCGTGGCAATTCTTATATAGTTTTCCACTACCACACCCACACTTATCAGGAAGATGCTTTTTTAAATTCAACTCATGAATCTTGAGATAGCGATTATGCTCATTAACTTCATTACAATAATCAATTGTCTCTAATGAAGGGAAACGGAAAGACATAACCGTTCTTCCATTAAAATTGGTAATTGAATAATCCCCCATTGTGATTATATCCATTCCTATCAAGATATCCGCATCCCCTTCTATGGAAAAAGAAGAAGCCTTCCCTTCGGTTACTCTCACGGGGACAGAGATGTTCTCATTATTCAATGTTAGCACGACACTATAGACCGGCACTATTTCTGTTCCATGAACCCCGCTCACCTCTGTCATAGAAATCGGGATTAGCCCCAATTTTTTAGCAGCAACACTTGTAATTGCCGATCCTGTAGCGCCCGTATCCCATAAGCCCATAGTAGTAATCTCCAAGTTGGTAACAAGATTCTTTACCTTAACAGGAGTTTTAATGGCTCTCTCAATGCCTCTGCCATAATGAGACAAAACATTAACCATTTATGCGAAAGCAATCTGATTAGTGAAAAACTGAGTATACGCAGAATCGCCCGCAGTACACTCCTGAATCAAAAACGAACCAAGTTCTAGACCATTTTTGATAGCTTCATTGTATGCCTCATCAAATGTCTTTCGAGCAAAAAGGACTGCTTCTCTTTGGATAACAACAAACATATTGGGATACTTTTCAAATATCTCATTATGATGTTCTTTAAAAAACAAGAAATCCTTTGTTAAGTCTAAACTCATTTCTCAATAAAAACTTTCTTGCAAAGATGCAAATATTATTCCAGATTTTCAAGCCCAGCCTAACCGGACTTCTAGTCACTCTCCCTGCGCAGAGAGTATAAATTAACTACCGAACCCATAAAACATCCCGCCGATAATACCGCGTTCCAGGCACAGGTTGCTCAGCGTGAAGATTTCTTCGGTATGTTTCTGTTCTTTTTAGAGGGCAATTCTCACGCGCTCGCACAACGGGGGTTGATGACGTATTGTTGGCTTTCATACTAAAAGTGTGAACTGGTTTTGTATCATCACCATTATCACCTTTTCTTGAATTTAGGAGTATTAGAATTGGGCTTATGAACTGGTGCGTTAATCTTAAGCGTTAACGGCATCGGGAAGTCCACGCCCACCATTAAGGCTTCACCCTCTCCCAAAATTGGAAGATAAGCAAGGCTATTGCGATTGGCTGATGATGCAGCACTTTCCACGGCTTTCTTATCCTGCTCGTTGATGAGTCGGTGCACAATGAATGTTCCCATCTGACTCAACGTGCCCAATGGTATGTCTCGCGGCATCTGTGTGGCAATGCAAAGAAACAAACCGTACTTTCTAGCTTCCTTTGAAATCTGTTCAAACGCATCAAGTGGCTTAGCCGAAAAGTACTCATCAGAAATAGCCTTGTTGAGAAACTGGTGTGCCTCGTCTATAAAAATCACCACGGGAGAAGTTTTAAACTTCTGTTCGCGTGCTTTGTAAAGCATATACTTTCCAATGGCGTTAACCAAAATCTCGCGAACTTGATAGTCAAAACTTACTTGTGAGAAGTCAATGCGCATGCAACTTTTGTCTCCAACCAAGAAGTCATCAATAGCCGTCGTAATGTTCTTTGGTTCACCTTCTATCTTATCCTTATTGAATCCGAATATCTGATTATACTCTCCAGTAGATGAAATGTTATTGACACGAGATATTAGACTTACGCAGTTGGAAACGTCGGTATCGTTTCGGTCACCATAGTTTGCTTCGTTGCCCCTCGCTGTATCCCATATACATTCCTGGGTAATCTGTCGAGCCAACATGTTAAAGTCAAACATACAGGAACGATCCTCAATTGTAGTTATGTTGTTATAGTAGAACTCATGAAGCGGCCTTTTCGCCTTATTGGCCTTGACAATAACCTTTCTTACAATGTTACCAGCCTGATCCTTTGGGTAATAATCATTGAGCGTATTTCTGCTGTCAATTTCCGCCATCTTCAACGAGCGAATTGCCTCCATGAGTTTAGGGACCTGTACTTTGGCAGAAGGATGCAAGAGGTAGAACATTTCATCAACCGTAAGGTTTTTGTAGTCAAAGATATACTCCCCTGTGCCCATTTCAATATTCTCCATCTGCCCACTAATACTACTATACTCACCCGTGGCATCAATTAAGATACATTTATTCTCCGTATACTGAGTATAAAGCTCTATCAATTTGGCGACCGTCCAACTCTTTCCTCCGCCAGTTGTTCCTAAAACAGCACAATGACGGCCAAACAGAGAATCAAGAGACACTTGACACTCTTGTCCATTTGAAGTAAGTTTTCCGAGAGGCACAAACGAGGTAAGTCCAATGTTCAAATCCTGAAGGCCAAATGTCGAGATATAATGCCCAATCTGCTCGCTAGAGCATGAAAAAACTTTTGCTCCAATAGCTGGATAGCGGGACACTGTCTTTATTATCTTCTCCGGTGCATATACCGAGAACAATGCCAACAACTCAACTTTTGCCACCGGGTGAAAGGTCTGTTCTGACTGCTGAAGGTTTTGCTCAGTAATCGCCTGTCTTTCCACCTGTGTTAGAGTCAGTTCAAACAATCTACCCAAGAAACCATACTCTGGGCCCTCAACCACTACAAAGCACCCCACGTTACCACCAGTGTAAACTTCTCCCTGATGGTAAAAACTGGTTAGATGCAAAGCAGATGGCATTTGCACGCGAATGTAGCCAGGAGTCACCTCGGCCACATAACCTAGAAACTTATGTTGATCAAATGGCTGCATGTGAAGGAGCAATTATATCTGCATAGGACTGGTTGAGAGGGTAAGCCTCTACAAACTCCTTAAATGTCGAGAACAATACAGTGACGTTAGACGGAACCGTTAGGTCGTCATAAATAAAGTCTGGAGCAAAATCCTGCCGGATTCCTGTCTCAATGTCATCGTCATCTTTACCATAGCATACAATGAGCAGATGAAAATGAGTGTTTTGGCTCACGGCCTCCTTTATGATGCCTTGTATATGCTTATCCTTGAAGCCAAAACCAATCACTATCAAGAGCGTTCCTTCCTTACGAAGGGTCTGCTGGAAGTGGGCAATCAGTTCAATATACGGTTGCTCGTAAGAACTTTCATATTTATCGCTTGCCGGATAAATAATACATGGCTTCTCAACACTATCTTTCTGAATAATTCTATCATCCGACTCCCTTTCCCAGTCTACACTTCCATGTATTTTGTATAGTTGAAACACATTGGGGATGAAACTCTCATCAGGTTTAATACGAGAACGTTCTCGATAGACTATATCATAATCGAAGTTTACGCCACAAAATACACGAGGATGAGAGAAAGTGAATCCATCAATCGTTGTCAGCCCTGCCCGCATAGCAGCTTGCTCAAAAAGTGTATCGTAGTTGGTAGTGTAAAGCTGCACTCGAGGATCACTAGGCTTGCGGGCGGTCAGTTTACGGAGAAAGTCACTATGATGATGGTTATTGTCATCAAGTTTCAATCTACAAGCGTCTGCTATCTTCTTTTGCAGCTTCCCTAGCAAGGGCTCTTCATGCTCGTTTTTTATCTCTCCATTGAGTTTCTCGTAAATAACAATAATCGAGAGAAAATCCTCGATGTTATGTTCCTCCTTTGTTTTATCCAGGTTTAACTTGAGAGTACCACCATTGTCTTTCAACACATCGTAGATGTCGTTAATCTCTGTCTCACAAAACAGCCAGAGGCCATCACGTGTTTTACCATGATTAGCACCATTGTCCATAGATGTACCAGCAGCTGTCAAAATGGCCACATTCTTAAATGCGTTCGAGAAGCTGATAATAGTTTCCGCAACTTTTGAATGAGCCAACCTCTTAGCAAGTGCTGAAGCGTCTTCTCCTTTTTCATTCGGCGTTGCACTACCATTCAGATAACAATTATCATCGTCGAACGAGATTCGCGACTTTGCATCAATAAACAAGTACTTCATTTTCAAATACAATTATCAAGCGATACTACAGCTAATTGGTTATGTATCATGTGAGAGATTGCCGGTCAAGCCGGCAATGACGACCTGTGACCAGCAATGACGAGAAAAAAGGAAAATAATTCTTCAAAAACACAGACTATTATCAATTCGCACAACCGAACCCAAAACGAGATGCCTGATCCGGTCGGGCATGACGAGGTAAGGATAGGCAATGAAGACACATCATTCATACTGATTCTTACGCCTGTACTTCTCCCCCATCTCCAGCAGCTTTTCAAACAAGGGCACTCTGTCTTCTTTCATCTCGCCGGCGTTGAGGAGTTTTTTGTTGTGCTTAAGCCAGTTGCAGTACTTGAAACGTTCTTCGGGGTTGTGGCGGGAAGGATTGCGGTGATGGGTTTCGATGAAGGCCTTCACTTCCTGGTATTTCTTTAGCCAGAGTTCGTCTTGGGTCATTAGGTGCTAGAACTTCCTCCACACCATCTTGTTGACAACGCCCACGTAGGACTGGATGATGCGGACGACTTTGGTGGAGACGTTCTCGTCCACGTAGTCGGGGACGGGAATGCCGGGGAGACCATCGCGGATGAGGGAGACAGCAACGTCTACGCTCTGGAGGAGGCCCTTGGTGTCGATGCCGCTGAGCACGAAGCACCCTTTGTCGAGGGCTTCGGGACGCTCAGTAGAGGTGCGGATGCAGACGGCCGGGAAGGGATGACCGACACTAGTAAAGAAGGAAGATTCCTCCGGCAAAGTACCGCTATCAGACACCACACAGAAGGCGTTCATCTGCAGGCAGTTGTAGTCGTGGAAGCCGAGGGGCTCGTGCTGGATGACGCGAGGGTCAAGTTTGAAGCCAGACGCCTCCAGGCGTTTGCGGGAACGCGGATGGCAAGAATAAAGGATAGGCATGTCGTATTTCTCTGCCATCTGGTTGATGGCGTTGAACAACGAGAGGAAGTTCTTCTCGGTGTCGATGTTCTCCTCGCGGTGGGCCGACAGCAGAATGTACTTGCCCTTCTCCAACCCAAGCCGAGCATGAATATCCGAAGCCTCAATCTCCGCGAGATTATTATGCAGCACTTCCGCCATCGGAGAGCCAGTCACGTAAGTGCGCTCCTTGGGCAGGCCGGTGTCGGCCAGATAGCGGCGGGCGTGCTCTGAGTAAGCCATGTTCACATCGCTGATGATATCCACAATCCGGCGGTTCGTTTCCTCAGGCAGGCACTCGTCCTTGCAGCGGTTGCCGGCCTCCATGTGGAAGATGGGAATGTGGAGCCTCTTGGCGCCGATGACCGACAAACAGGAGTTTGTATCTCCCAACACGAGAACCGCGTCAGGCTGAACCTCAACCATCAGCTGATAGCTCTTGGCGATGATATTGCCCATGGTCTCGCCCAGATCGGAGCCGACAGCGTCCATATACACATCGGGGTCTGCGAGCTTTAAGTCCTTAAAGAACACGCCGTTGAGGTTATAGTCGTAGTTCTGCCCCGTGTGCGCCAGCAGGCAGTCGAAATACTCGCGGCATTTGTTGATGACCGCTGCCAGGCGGATGATCTCCGGGCGCGTGCCGACGATGATGAGAAGTTTGAGCTTTCCGTTGTTCTTGAATTGTGCCATATCTTTAGTCTTTGTTTTCTACAGGTTCAAAATACGTATCCGGCCGCACAGAGTCAAAGAGCTCGTTTGCCCACATCAGGGTTACCAGCGGCTCAGTGTCCGACAAATTTACGATATTATGCGTATATCCTGGCAACATATGGACGGCTTTTATCTCTTCACCGGAGACTTCAAAGTTCAGCACCTCATCCGTACCAATCTTACGTTCTTGGATGAGCGCCTTACCAGACACCACAATGAAGAACTCCCACTTGGTGTTGTGCCAATGTTGTCCCTTGGTCACGCCAGGCTTGGAGATGTTCACGGAGAACTGCCCGTTACCCAGCGTCTTCACCAGCTCGGTAAACGTCCCCCGTTCATCCGCATTAGTCTTCAGCGCAAATGCCACCTTCGATGCCGGCAAATACGAAAGATATGTCGAATACAACTTCTTAGCAAACGAACCGGCCGGAATCTCCGGCACAATCAGTGTAGAAGGCTGCGCGGCAAAGCTCTTCAGAAGATCCACAATCTCCCCCAGCGTCACCTTATGCGTCACCGTTGCCGCACAGTAGCGCCCATCCTCACACAGGACGGTCTCCACCCCGTCAAACTCGCAGTGATGCTCCTTGCCCAGGAGGGCAAATATCATCTCATCCACCAGGTCATCAATATACAGCAACTCCAGCTCTACCGACGGGTCATTCACCGTATACGGCAAATCATTCGCAAAGGCATTGCAGAACGTAGCCACGGCCGAATTATAATTAGGCCGACACCACTTGCCAAACAGATTCGGGAAGCGGTAAACCAGGACCTTGGCCCCTGTCTCTTTGCTATAGTCAAAGAACAGCTCCTCACCCGCCTTTTTGCTCTTGCCATATTCAGAAGTACCAAACCGGCCTGCAAGCGTGGCTTGTATGCTACTGCTCAACATCACCGGACATGTGTTCCCGTGCTTTTTCAGCGTATCCAGGAGCGTTGAGGCAAACCCAAAGTTCCCCGCCATAAACTCCTCTTGATTCTGGGGTCGATTCACCCCCGCCAGATTGAACACGAAGTCCGCCTGAGCGCACCACGAATCCAACTCTTCAGGCGTGGAGTCCAAATCATACTCATACACATCAGAGACCAACACGCCGTAGTTGCGCGCCTTACCATCCTTTATGTTCTTCAATTGAGCGCAAAGGTTCTTCCCTACAAAACCCTTTGCTCCGGTAACAAGTATCTTCATTACTATAAAATAATACTTTTATGATTCTCCTTTTCTACTGTAATCTCCCTTCCTCCAACATCCTCTCATACTCCTCCTGAGCGCGACGGCGCTTGCTGCCCCACTGGGGCCAGAAGAGGTAGCGGCAGAATTGCCAGATTGCATTCAAAACTCTTTTTACTGTCATAAGTTCAAAATATCTTCAGGAACGACGCGATGAAAACGAAATGAATTAAGGTTGTTTTATTTTTTGCTTAATTCGTTGAAATATTGACATTTAAAGAACAAAAATGGACAGTAATATTTTATAAGTAGTGCAAGCTATTTTAATTATTTGGTGCGAAAATGCTATATTTGATAGATTGAATAGTAGAATAAGAAGAGAGATTTGTCAAAATGAAATGACATTTCTGACAATTCCGATGATAAAGTCACAAATTATTAAAATAGCGTTTTATGGAACGAATCAAGCTTTACTGCCGAACAACATCGGCGCGAGGGACCACAAATTTGAGGTTCCGACTGACGGATGGGACTACCGTTCTTTACTACTCGACCGGCCGGAAGATTCCGAATAAAGAGCTCTCGGTCTTCACGCCGGACGGCACGCTTCGACCACGTGTCACGGTCTATAATCCCAAATTAAAGGCCGATATTGACGAATATATGAAGGCCATCAACCAGGCCTACTTTCGGATGAAGAGCAAGGGGATGGATATGCGGAGCGAGGTGCTGCAGGCGGAGGTGAACAAGGTGATGAATCCGGATTCGACGGATGCCATCCTGCATCCGGAGGGCGAGGAGAATCTGATTCAGCGCTACTATCGGTACATTGAGGAGGCCTATCGTGACGGCATCATCGGCTATCAGCGGCATTCGCAGTATCTGTCCAAGGCAAGGAGGCTGGAGCGCTTCCTGACGATCAAGGGCTTTTCGCAGATTAAGCCTGTCCAGTTTGACTCCAAGATGCTGATGGACTTCCGGCAGTTTTGCTTTGACGAGTATCAGTATGTAAAGCGGTACCCAAAGCTGTACCCGAAGGACGGAGTCCATCGCTACCCTACCCAGCAAATCTCTTCTAACTCCGTGGTCCACGAGATGAAGGCATTGAAGGCCTTCTTCAATGAGATTGAGAACACGGACGAAATTTTCAAGTCCCCCTTCCGAAGAATCTCCCACGAGCGCTTGAAGACAGTGATGAGGGTGATGTACGACGAGCCCTTCTTCCTGCGGGCTTCGGAGCTAAAGAAGGTCATCGAAACGGAGGTACCGGAGGAGCTCCAGGAGGCGAAGGACATGTTCGTGCTGAACTGCTGCCTGGGCTGCCGCATTGGTGATTTCAAAAATCTGTCGATGGACAAGGTGGCCGTGTCGCCGGAGGGCATTCCCTACATCCACTACATTCCCCATAAGACGATGAAGATTATGGAGAATATCATCGAGATCAAGACTCCGCTCGTGCGCGTGGCTTACAATATCGTGATGCGGACCAGGTTCTCCTTCAATGAGACGGGAAACGACCGCTACACCGTGGCCCTGTACAACAAAGATCTCCCGAAACTCCTTGCTTACTGCGGCATCGACCGGAAAGTGAGCAAGTTCAACGAGACGCTAGGAGAGAATGAATACTTTCCGCTCTATGAACTGGCCACAAGCCGCCTTGCCAGAAAGACACATGTGGACATGATGTCGAAGGTTCAGGTGAACATCTATGCGGCAGGACTTCATGCCGAAGGCAGCGAAGCCGTCCATAGGTACACAAATATGGAGATTGAAGACCGCTTCGCGCTGATGAATGTGGCCTTTGGACAAAGGCCCTACCGCGTTAATCCAGACTTAACGCTCGTAAAAAGGGGGAGACCCAAAGCGGAGCCGAAGGTGGAGGAGCCCCAGCCAGAGAAGCGCAGACCGGGGAGGCCGAGGAAAGTCAAAGACTTGAGCGCATCGCCCAGCTCAGAGCCGACGAACTCGACGATGAAGACTTCGACGAGTCCGACGCCGATGACGAGTTCATTGAAAACTTCTACGGTGCCTTCGACGGAAGTGCCGGTCAAGAGAAGACCTGGCAGGCCGAGGAAGATCAAGACGGCTTTGCAACAAGACGTACTTGTAACGACTGGCATGCCAGCCAAGCCGAGGAAGAAACCGGTCCGCCCGAAGAAGGTGAAACCGGAAGAGGTAGTGGCGGAAGCACCGGCGCCGGTTATTACACCCGAGCCGCAAGAGACACCAGCCCCCGTAAAACGCAGGCCCGGAAGGCCCAGGAAGACTACGATTCCAGAGTAGTCAGCGCGCAACATACGCTATTGCCAGGACAGGAGGAGACACCAGACATGCAGGTGATCCTCCTGTCTCGCATTTTAGAGAAGTTGGACCGAATGGAAAAAAGGCTGGATGCCTTGGAAAGCACAGCTGCTCAAAAGCATGCTTCGCCGACAAAGGTGCCGACAAAGACTTTAGCCGATTACATCCGAGTACCGGAGAAGGCCGATGAGATTGTGGAGCAGCTGCACCGGTGGATTGACAAGGTTTACCGGGTTGATGCGCTAATTTACATCCAAGCCGCCCTTGATGCTAAAGTGTTCAGTAGCAAGCCCCCATTTCCAGTCTTAGACAAAGAATTCCTTGGACATCTTGGAACTCAATCCATGTTCTACGAGTATGTGGGATATGACTCATACAAGTTTGAGCGTAGAGCAGATGTGTTGGAGAATGCCACAAAGTTATTGAAACAAATCACTGACAAATGATGTGTCAGCACTAACAAAGGCATAATATTTGTTCCCATCGTTGTGGAAGGTTGGCAGAGTGGTCTATTGCACCCGACCGAAGATCGGGCGGCCCTTAGCGGACCCGCGGGTTCGAATCCCGCACCTCTACAGCCGACGCAGTTACTGCGCCGGCTGCTTTTTTTGTACACAACCGAACAAGATGCGCCAGAATTTTATGGAATTCCAGCTTTTTCCATAAACCGACCTGCAACAAGATTGTACATTCGCGGTGCAGTCCGGATGGCAGCAGGCCCAGCTGACCGGAAGGACGCACCGCCGTACGGACGCCCGATGG
>Ga0256405_10010973_pt1 | contig 11730 bp, 9 predicted proteins | sample RumenRJG_02DNA_FD_189096 | JGI IMG/M metagenome (GOLD analysis project Ga0256405, IMG submission 189096) | Bovine rumen microbial communities from Lethbridge, Alberta, Canada - RJG_02 | ecosystem: Host-associated > Mammals > Digestive system > Stomach > Rumen | place: Canada: Alberta | collected...
CGGACGCTCTCGCGGTTGATGAAATACTCGCTCTCGCCGCTGCGGTAATAGCGGCGGGTCAGCATGATCTCGCTCGAATCGCTGTCGAAAATGTGGGCGGAGTTGTCGATGATCAGCGAGACCTGCGCATAGCCGAGCTTGCCGCGCTTCTCCGTGCCGCCGAAGATGACGTCCTCCATCTTGGTGCCGCGCAGCGCCTTGGTGCGCTGCTCGCCCATGACCCAGAGGATCGCGTCGGAGATATTCGACTTGCCGGAGCCGTTGGGGCCGACGATGGCGGTGATATCCTTTTCAAATGTCAGGCGCGTCTTGTCCGGAAAGGACTTGAAGCCCTGGATCTCAAGTGCCCGTAAATACAAATGGATTCCCTCGTTATCACAAAATAATCAACTGAAATATTATATTATACTTTCCCGGATTTTTCAACGGAAAGTATGACGATTTCTCCCTTTTCAAGCGGGCAGGAGCGTACCTTCAGCCCGGCGAGCGAGAGCGATCCGCAGATAGCTGTGATGTTCTCCCGCTTTTGTCCGATCATCTGGGAAAGCTCCCCGGCGCGCACGCCCAGGGTCACCACGCTGCCGGGCTCGATCCCCTGCAGGAGCCGCAGCGCCTTTTGACGCATCACGCGCGCCCTGACAAGCTCGCCGAGCGCGGGATGGTACGCCCCGGCGACGGCCGCGCCGGCGGAGAGCTCCTCGGTCGGGTTGAGCCCCAGACGGATGATCTCCACGCCTGCCTCCTCAAAGAGGGGCACGAGCTGCGCGCAGACCGCCACCGCGTCCTCGATTGTGTGCTCACGGTATCTCCCCGCGCGCCACAGCTCATAGAGCGCCGTATCGCGCACAATGACCGTGGGATAGATCCGCACGCCGTCCGGATGCAGTGCGATCAGCTTTTTCGCGGTCTCGACGTCCTTTTCGGCGCTGTCGCCGGGCAGCCCCGTCATCATCTGGAGGATGAGATGAAAGCCTGCTGCTCTGACCGCCCCTGCGGCATTTACGACGTCCTCCGCCGTATGTCCGCGTCCCGCGAGACGCAGCACCTCATCATCCATCGACTGGGCGCCGAGCTCCACCGTCTCCACGCCGTAGCGCCGCAGCCGCGCCAGCACGGTCTCATCGATCGCATCCGGGCGGGTCGAGAGCCGGATCGAATCGATCTCCCCGCGTGCAATCGCCGCGGCCGCGGCGGAAAGCAGCTCCTCCTGCTTCGCTGTTTCGATGGCCGTGAAGCTGCCCCCATAAAACGCCAGTTGCCGCTTTGCCCCGCTGCGGGGCAAGGCGGCTGACTGTTCGATCGCCTGTATAACGGTTGCGGCCGTGGCCGGTGTTTCGCTGCCGCTGATGCGCCGCTGGTTGCAGAAGACGCAGTCGTGCCTGCAGCCGAGGTGCGGCACGAAGACCGGGATGATGCACTCCCTTGCGCTCATGCCTGCAGAAGCGCCAGCGCGCGGCAGGCGGCCATCTGTTCGGCCTCCTTTTTGGTGCGGCCGCTCCCCTCTCCGACGGTTTTGCCGTTGACGGAGACGGAAAAGGTAAAGGTCTTGTTATGGTCGGGGCCGGACTCGCCAATGAGCTCATAGCGGATCTGGCACTCGCCCTCGCGCTGGACATATTCCTGCAGCGCGGTCTTATAGTCGGCGCTCGGGTGCACCTCGCCGATCTCGGCGTCGCTGAGCACATGCGCCATGATAAAGCGCTTTGCCTCGTCGATTCCGCCGTCGAGATAGATCGCAGCGATGGTCGACTCGACCATGTCGGCCAGGATCGAGGTGCGCTCGCGCCCGCCGGTCAGCTCCTCGCCGCGCCCGAGGCGCATGAATTCACCCAGCCCCAGCGCAAGCGCCGCCTTGTGCAGGCTTGTCTCGCACACGAGCTCGGCGCGCAGACGCGTCATCCGCCCCTCGGGCAGCGACGGCTCGTGGCGGTAGAGAAACTCCGCCGCCGTCAGCCCCAGGATCGAATCGCCCAGAAACTCCAGCCGCTCATAGCTCTCCGCGCCCTCGGCATGGCGCTCGTTGGCGTATGAGCTGTGGGTCATGGCCGTTTCCAGCAGCTTTTTATTGTTGAATCGGTAGCCGATGCGGCTTTCAAGCGTTTGCATCACTTTCGTTTTTGATCCTCATATATTCGATGTTGGCCTTGATATCCTCCACGACGCCGGCCTCGACAAAGGCCCTGGCCTGGCGGATGGCGGCGAAAAAGCTCGCGGCGTTTGACGAGCCGTGCGCCTTGATGACCGGACGGGAAATGCCGATCAGTGCCGTACCGCCGACCTCGTTGACGTCCATTGATTTCTTCATGGCGGCGAGGTCGCTCTTGAGCACCGCGGCGGCCAGCTTGTTCATCGTGCTCTTGTAGAACACGTCCTTGAGCGCGTGCATCATGAACTTGATCACGCCCTCGGTCGCCTTTAAGAGCACGTTGCCGGTAAAGCCGTCGGTCACAACGACGTCGGCCGCCCCGTCAAAGACGCCGGTGCCCTCGATGTTGCCGACGAAGCGGATGCGTCCCTGTTCGTCCGCCGCCTTGAGCAGCGCAAAGACCTGGTGGCGCAGCTCGTCGCCCTTGGTGTCCTCGGTTCCGACGTTCAAAAGACCCACGCGCGGCTTGTCGCAGCCCATCATCTTTTTGGCGTAAAAGCTGCCCATATAGGCGAACTGCAGCAAATATTCCGCCGTGCACTCGACGTTCGCGCCGCAGTCGATCAGCATGACGCCGTGCTCGCCCGCGGGCAGGATCGGCGCCAGCGCCGCGCGGCGGATACCGCGGATGCGCTTGACCGTCAGCGTCGCGCCGGTCAGCAGTGCGCCGGTCGACCCGGCGGAGACCACCGCGTCGCCCTTGCCCTCGCTGAGCATACGCAGCGCGACCGCCATCGACGAATCCTTTTTGCGCCGCGTCGCCGTGGAGGGATCATCCTCCATCTCGATGACCTCGCGTGCATCGACGAGCTCATACGACGACTCATCCTCGCCGGCGAGGCAGGCCTTGACCTCCTCGATCCTGCCGACGAGCGTGATGTCCACGCCCAGTTCCTTGTGTGCGCGGACCGCGCCCTTTACGATCTCCTGCGGGGCGTTGTCCCCGCCCATGGCGTCAACAATGATCCTCATAGCTGCATGATCTCCTTTGTCTTTATCTCTTCTATGATCGCAAGGGAGCGCTTCGAGATCTCGGCGTTCTTGTTTCGCTTGCCCTTGACGCGGTAGCCGAGCGGAGAGATGATGCCGAAATTGATGTTCATCGGCTGGAAATCCCCGACGCTGCCGCCGGAGATATACAGTGCGAGCGCGCCGATGGCCGTCTCCTGCGGGAAATCGGCCGCGGGAAGTCCCAGCACACGCGCCGCCGTCTCGATGCCGACCAGCATGCCGGAGGCCGCCGATTCGACATAGCCCTCCACGCCGGTCATCTGGCCGGCAAAGCTGATGCGCTCGTTTCCGCGCAGGCGGTAATAGCGGTCAAGCAGGCGGGGGCTGTTTAAGTACGTATTGCGGTGCATCACGCCGTAGCGGACGAACTCCGCGTTCCGCAGCGCAGGGATCATGGAAAAGACGCGCTTCTGCTCGCCCCAGGTCAGGTGGGTCTGGAAGCCGACGATGTTGTAGATCGTACCCTCGGCGTTGTCGCGCCGCAGCTGCACCACGGCATAGTTGTTCTTCCCCGTGCGCGGATCGACAAGCCCCACGGGCTTGAGCGGCCCGTAGCGCAGCGTGTCCACGCCGCGTCTGGCCATGACCTCGACGGGCATGCAGCCCTCGAAGACCGCGCCGTCGTCAAAGCCGTGCACCGCGGCCTCCCTGGCATTCGCAAGCTCGGTGACAAAAGCGAGATATTCGTCCTTGTCCATCGGGCAGTTTACATAATCTGACGTTCCCTTATCGTAGCGCGAGGCGAAAAAGGCGCTTGACATGTCGACGCTCTCCAGCGTGACGATCGGCGCGACGGCGTCGTAAAAGTGCAGGTCGCTCTCCGGGCAGAGCGCGGCGATTTTTTCCGCGATCGCATCGGAGGACAGCGGCCCCGTCGCGATCACGACCTCGCCGGACGGGATCTCCGTTGCCTCGGCGTGGACGATCTCAACGCAGGGGCAATCCGTCAGCTTTTCGGTGATATAGCGCGAAAAGCCCTCGCGGTCGACCGCAAGCGCGCCGCCCGCGGCGACGCGGTTATGATCCGCGCTCTCCATGATGAGCGAGCCCATTGCGCGCATCTCGGCCTTCAGCAGGCCGACGGCGTTCGACAGTTCGTCGCTGCGCAGCGAGTTGGAGCACACCAGCTCGGCAAAGCCGTCGGAGACGTGGGCCGGGCTTTTCTTTTCCGGCTTCATCTCCACAAGGCGTACGGGGATATTCCGTTTTGCGAGCTGCCAGGCGCATTCGCTCCCCGCCAGACCCGCGCCGAGCACGGTGACCTTTTCCATTGTTATTCCTCGGTTTTCTTTGTTGTCTTTTTCGCAGAGGTTTTCTTTGCTGTTGTCTTAGCCGCGGTCTTCTTCGCGGTCGTTTTCGCGGCAGAGGTCTTCCCGGCGCTCTCTTTTTTTGCCGATTCGCTCTTCGCCGCCGTTTTTTTCTTATAGCTCCGCTTGTCCTCGGGGACAAAGTTGGGGCATGCCTCGTTGATGCAATAGCTCTTAAGCGGGCCGCGTCCGGCGTGCTTGAACATCGTCTTGCCGCACGCGGGGCAGACATCCTTTGTCGGCACGTCCCAGGTGATGAAGCCGCAGTCGGTCCCGCGCTCGCAGGCATAGAAGACATAGCCCTTCTTGCTGGTGCGCTTTAAGATCTTGCTGCCGCACTTGGGGCATTTGCCGGGCATCTCGACGACGATGGGCTTGGTAAAGGTGCACTCCGGGAAGCCGGGGCAGGCCAGGAAATAGCCGAAGCGGCCCTTCTTGACGACCATCCGGCGGCCGCAGACGTCGCAGATCTCGTCGCTCTCTATGTCGGGGACCTTGATCTTCACGCCGTCCATCGCCTGCTCGGCCGCGGTCATTTCCTTTTCAAAGTTCTGATAGAATTCGCCCAACACCTCGCGCCAGTTTGCCTTGCCGCTTTCGATGCCGTCAAGCTCGCTCTCCATCTGGTTGGTGAACTTCAAATCGACGATGTCGCCGAAATGCTCCTTCATCAGCCCGGTCACGACCTCGCCGAGCGGCGTGGGGCGCAGATACTTCCCTTCCTTGATGACGTAATCGCGCGACGTGATCGCCGTGATCGTCGGGGCATAGGTCGACGGACGGCCGATCCCCTTTTCCTCCATCGCGCGGATCAGCGTCGCCTCGGTATAGCGGGCAGGCGGCTGGGTGAACTGCTGCTGCGGGATCATCTTTTCAAGATAGACCCGTTCGCCCTCGCTCAGCGTCGGCAGCGGATTTTCGATCTCGCCCGACTCCTCGTCGCGCGCCTCCTCATAGACGGCGGTATAGCCGGGGAACTTCAGCTCGGAATAATTGGCGCGGAAGGTATAGCCCGCGGAGACGACGTCCACCGACACGTTGTCGTAGACGGCGTTTGCCATCTGGCTGGCCGTGAAGCGGCCCCAGATCAGCCGGTAGAGCCGGTACTGCTCCTGGGTGAGATCCTTGCGCACGGTCTCGGGCGAGAGGTCGACATAGGTCGGGCGGATGGCCTCGTGCGCGTCCTGTGCGCCGGCCTTGGTCTTGTAGCGGCGCGGTGAGCCGGGATAATAAGCCTCGCCGTAGCGCTCAATGATATAGTTTTTCGCGGCCGCAAGCGCCTCTTCCGACAGGCGCAGCGAGTCTGTTCTCATATAGGTGATCAGACCGATCGTGCCGTGGCCGCTGATCTCGACGCCCTCGTAGAGCTGCTGGGCGATCGACATCGTGCGGCGCGGCGTCATGGCAAGGCGGCGCGAGGCCTCCTGCTGCAGCGTCGAGGTGATGAAGGGGGGCGCGGGGCTCTTCTGCTTCTGCCCGCGCTTGACGGAATCGATAAGAAACGGCGCGTCCTGCGTCGCAGCGATGACGGCGTTGACCTCGTCCTCGCTCTTGAGCTCGGTTTTCTTCTCGCCCTTGCCGTAAAAGCGGGCGGAGAAGCTTCCGCTGCCGCCCTCGCAGTCGAGCAGCGCGTCAAGCAGCCAGTACTCCTCGCTCCGGAAGGCCTTGATCTCTTCCTCGCGGTCGACGACCATGCGCGTCGCGACGGACTGGACACGGCCGGCGGAAAGGCCGGATTTGACCTTTTTCCACAGCAGCGGCGAGATCTTGTAGCCGACGATGCGGTCAAGCACGCGGCGTGCCTGCTGCGCGTCGACAAGGTCGGTGTCGATCGCACGGGGATTTTCGATGCTCTCGGTCACGACCTTTTTCGTGATCTCGTTGAAGGTCACGCGCTGTGCCTTTTTGTCGCTGAGCTCCAGCAGTTCTTTCAGATGCCAGGAGATCGCCTCGCCCTCGCGGTCAGGGTCCGTCGCTAGATAGACCGTGCCGGCCGCCTTGGCGTCCTTTTTCAGCTCCGCGATCAAATCCTTTTTTTCCTTCACGGGGATATATTCCGGCTCGAAGCCGTGCTCTATGTCAACGCCCAGCTTGCTCTTCGGCAGATCCCGCAGATGCCCCATGGACGCTTTTACCTTATACTTGCCGCCGAGATAACGCTCGATGGTCTTGGCCTTCGCCGGAGATTCGACGATGACCAGGTCTTTTCCTTTTGCCATTGTGTTTCCTCACTTTGCTGCTGTTAGGAGCGGCGCTGTATATTGAGCGCCACCCGGTTGCCCGGCATGCGCCGGACGATGCCCTTGACGGTCAGGACGGTGAGCTGTGTCAGCACCGTCGCCGCGCCGAGGCCTGTCTTCTCCACAATGTCGTCGACATGCGTCGGCTCCTTTTCGATCGCGGAGACGATCATCAGCTGGGTCTCGCTGAGCTGGCCCAGCTGTGTTCTTAAGTCAATATATGCTACGCTCTTTTCCTTGTCAATCTCTTTTTTCCCGGCCGCGGGAGCGGCTTTCGTCTCTTTCCGGGCAGCCTGTGCGGGCGCGGCGGGCGCCTCCGCCGGGACCGCTTCGACGCGCCGGAGCTTGTCCGGAAAGAGCGGGGCAAACGCGCCCAGCACGTCCCAGCCGCAGGTGACGGGCGTCGCCCCCTCCTTTAAGAGGGCGTTGGTGCCGCGGCAGCCGGGCGCATCCGCGTTGCCGGGCACGGCGAAGACCTCCCTGCCCTGCTCCAGCGCCTCGGCGGCGAAGAGCAGCGTACCGCTTTTCTCCGGCGCCTCCACCGCAACCGCGCCGAGCGAAAGCCCCGCGCTGATGCGGTTGCGCTCGCGGAAGAAGCTGCGCAGCGAGGCGCGTCCCGGGGCGTATTCGCTGATGAGCGCGCCCTTGCGGCATATGTCATCGCCAAGAGCGCTGTCCTGCTGATCGTGCGCCGTGCCGAGCACGCCGATGCAGATCCCGTCCGCGTCGAGCGCGCCGCGGGCCGCAGCGGCGTCGATCCCGTTCGTCAGACCGGAGACGACGATGCCGCCGCCCTTTGCGATCTCATAGGCGATCTGCCGCCCCATCTTCAGCCCGTAGGGCGAAGCGGAGCGGGTGCCGACGATCGCGATCACCGCCTCGTCGTCGACCCTGGGCAGCCTGCCCCGGACATAGAGCGCGACAGGCGGGGCGTAGATGGCCTTGAGCCGCTTGGGATAGAGCGCGTCCTGCATCGTGACGATCGCAAGATCCTCCCGCGCGCAGTCCGAAAGGATCTCGTCCACACGTCCGAGATCCCGCCGCTCGAGCGCCGCGGCCTCGGATGCACTGACGCCGTCGATCGCGGAAAAGGCGCCGGAGGGCGCGAAGAACACGCTCTCGGCGTCGCCGAAGCGGCGGATCAGCGTCGCCTTTGCACGCACGCTGACCGTCTCGAGTGAGGAGAGCCAAACCCAGTATGTCACAGCCGACATGTTCTACTCCCCCCGTCAGGTATTCTTTCTTGCCATCTCCCACATGAGCACCGACGCCGCGACCGCCGCGTTGAGTGATTCGCTGCGCGCGTCCATGGGGATGATGATCTCGCCGTCGCAAAGCGTGAGCAGTTCCCTGCTCAGTCCATGACCTTCGCTGCCGACGGCGATCGCGGAATGCGTTATGTTAACCTTTCGTACGTCCGTTGCCCGCTCGGAGAGCGCAGCGCCGTAGAGCTTCAAGCCCTGCTCTTTCAGCCAGGGCGCAAGCTCCTCGTGCGAGAGCGTCAGCACGCGCTGACGGAAGATCGCGCCCATCGTGGCGCGCACGGTTTTGGGCGAGAAGCAATCCGCACAATCGCCGACCAATACGACAGCGTCAACGGAAAACGCGCTCGCCGTACGCAGCACCGTGCCGACGTTGCCCGGGTCCTGTACGTTTTCCAGCACGATCGCGCTCCGCACCGGATCGCTTGTGCCCCATACGCCGCGGCGCACGGAAAAGAGCGGCCCGGGGCTGTTTTTCATCGGGGAGGCGTAGTCGAACAGCTCGGGAGGCGCGCTGTACTGTCTGTCGCAGGCGATCTCCGCGCGTGCGCCGCCCTCCTTCCACAGGATGGAGGTGATCGCCGCGCCGCTTTTGACAGCCTCGTCCAACAGCTTATAGCCGTCGCAGAGATATTCCCCCGACGCGGCGCGATACGCGCTCTCCGCGCCGAGCGCACGCAGATGCGTGATGACGGCGTTTTTCCTTGACGTGATCCTGTCCATTTTTCTCTCCTGCAAACCATACAGTCTTCCGGCGTGCTTCTTTCCAATAATTGTAGCATACGTTATTTGCGCTTTTCAATATAAAATTATATCTTCCCTTTCGCCAAAGCAAACCGGCGCCGGAAAAGCTTCCGCTTCCGGCGCCGGTTTTGGCTGGGAAGATATCAGTTTTTGTCCTCCGGGTGTTTCTTCTCCCAGCGCTTCCGGGCCTGCACGCGCACGGCCTCCTCCACGCCCTCCTTCGCTTTGGGGATCAGATCCTCCTCCAGCGCGGTCTTGCCGCGGGCAAGGAGACGGACGAGCTCGACAAGGAGCGTGATCGCAGCGGGCAGGAGCAGCGCCGCTTCGAGCGCGCTGAGCGCGGCGCATTCGTTTTCGGTGATGCGCGCGGCGTTCTCCCAGTAAGGATACCGCACCGACCCGGCGTGGGCGGCGCGCGAGGGCAGATCCTTTGCGATCCGCATCAGACGCCAGAAATCAAAGCGCCCGGTGTTGACGACGGACTCGCCGTCAGAGAGCGGAAATTTATCGGAGATGAGCTGGGCGCCGAAGCCCTTGACGGTCTCGGGGATCACGACCTCATAGCAGTCGACCTTGTCCTGTTCGGTGATCACGCGGTAGGCGTCATAGCTCATGAAAAAGCCCTTTTCGCCGGTGTAGGCGCGGCGGCTGGCACTGTCGCCCTCGCGGTCGACCACGCCGCCGACGACAAAGTCGACCCCGTTGATCTGGACGCGCATGCCGTCGAGCTCGACGCCGCCGAACAGCTCCCAGGCGAGCTCGCGGTCAAGCACGACGCGGTCGGGCGAGAGGTCGTTCTCGCTGATATAGCTGCCGCTCAAAAGCCGCAGCGGGTGGAAGGCGAAAAACTCGCCCCCCACGGCCAGGACCGGCGCCTCGGTGCTGCCCTGGTCGCCGCTGATCGTCACCTTGCCCTCATGACTCCAGGCGTCGATGAAGGGATAGAGGCCGTCGCTCCACTCGATCCCGGCGTTGCGGAATGCGTCGAGCATCGCATAGCGAAAGGCATAGACCTCGTTGAGTCCCACCTTTGCCCCGTCGGGCAGAAAGCAGCTGTGCTGGAGGAAGCTCTGCTCGCTCTCGCCCTGCCAGCGTGCGGCCTCCTGCTGGGTCAGCAGGCGGCTCGACAGCAGCCTGACGGCAAAAGCGCAGACGAGACCGAGGAGCAGCAGCGCGGCGCAGATGCAAAACCAGATCTTTCTTTTTCGGCTGATCTTCATGGTATCAGCCCTCGGCCATTCTCACCTGGTCGCCGCTCTTGATCGGGGCGCTCGCGGTCGTGATGACATAGTCGCCGTAATTGAGGCTGCCCGTGACGGCGGAGTTGTTGTCGTCGCTGGCAATAACTTCGACGTTGACGCGCTTGGCAAAATAGCGGTTGCCGAGCGGGGAGTTCTTGGCCTGGACCACCAGAACGAACTTGCCGTTGGCGTCCGAGCGGATCGAGCTGTTGGGCACGATGATGTCATAGGTGGCGCTGCGCTCGCCGATGGCAAGCGACAGCTGCGTGCCCGCGGTCACGTCGCCGGTAACGTCAAACTCCAGCAGGCGGTTGGTCTGCGGGTTTTTCGGGTCCGGCTTGATGGCGGAGAGCGTCGCCTCGATCGTGCTGCCCCAATAGAAGCTGGTCACGCTGGCGCTGTCGCCGGGGCGCAGACGCTTGGCCTGGTCGGTCGTGACGGAAAAGCTGAGCGTATAGCCCATGTCCGGCACCTCGATCTTGGCGATGACCTGGTCCTTGGTGGCGGTCGTGCCGGCCGTGACCGAGATCTCGCTCACCGTGCCGGAGACATTCGACAGGATCTGGTTGTCGCTGCCGCCGGTCAGCTCGTTGAGCTTCTGCTGCGCCCGTTCGATCTGATAGCTCAGATCCTGCAGGCTCAGCCCCGTCAGCGCGGCCTGGCGGTTATAATCGTCGGCGCTGTCCTGCAGGGTCTTGAGCGCAGCCTCGGCGGCCTGGCGCTCGGCCACGGCGGCGTTATAGCTGTCGGTGAACATGCTCGAAAAGCCGTCGTAGAGATTCTGGGCGGAGGTGTTGCGCTCGATCGCCTTCATGAGCGCGTTAACGGTGTCTATCACATCATTATTTTTGCTATCGTCAGAAACATAGCCTAGCGACTGAGTTAAGTACGTTGTGAGTGAAACATACTCTGGCATTGTTTCCGGTATCTCAGAACTGTGCTCTAACTCAAATTGCTTGACTTTAAACTCTGCGTCAGACAATTTATCATATGCTGTTGTAACAGAGGCCAAGCTCCCATCTGCGCTGAAAAGCGCCTGTCGCGCATTGCTAATGGCATATTTAGCATCATTCAGCCCAAGGGTATCGACTCCAATGGAAGCGCAGGCCGTTTCAAAGTCACTGAAAGCTGAAAGCAGACTGTCGATACTCTGCAGCGCTGTCTCGTTGGCGAGCTTATAGTTCAGCTCGGCGGAGGCGAGCTCGGTCTTGGAGCTCTCTAACGCGGTGAGCGCGCTCTGAAAATCCGGATTGCCGTTGAGCTGGGAGAGCGCCGCAGCCTCGGCCGCGACGGCGTTGTTATAACGGGTCTGCGCCTTTTGCAGCTGGCCGCCGTAATTCGTCGCGCCGACAGCGGTCTGCTGATAGCTGAGCCTGAGCTGGCGAATCTGGTCGGTCAGCGTCTCGATCTCGGCGCTGTCGCCGTTGCCGAGGACAAAGAGCACGTCCCCCGTCTCGACCTGCTGGCCGGACTTGACCATCACGGCGCGGATCTCGCGCGTCTGAGGCGCCTTGACCTCATAATTCCCCTGCGACTCGACCGTGCCCGTGCCGCGTACCTTGGCGGTGATGGGGCCGGACTGGACATATTCCGTCGCCGCCTCGGGGAGGCTGCGGTTCATGATGGTATTGGAGAAAAAGGTGAGCACCAGCAGCACCGCGAGGAAGATGATCGCGGCGTTTTTGACCCATTCTCTGTTTTTCGGTTTGTTCTCCATGAAATACGACACGCTCCGTTCATGAGGATGTTGGAGGCAGAGTAGTGAAGGGCGGCGCCGAG
>Ga0256405_10010974_pt1 | contig 11730 bp, 10 predicted proteins | sample RumenRJG_02DNA_FD_189096 | JGI IMG/M metagenome (GOLD analysis project Ga0256405, IMG submission 189096) | Bovine rumen microbial communities from Lethbridge, Alberta, Canada - RJG_02 | ecosystem: Host-associated > Mammals > Digestive system > Stomach > Rumen | place: Canada: Alberta...
TTGTACATGATGTACTGGTTTTGAAGATTTTCTTGCCATAATAAAAGGCCTCCTATGATTTTATTTTACCATAGAAGACCTTAAAGGTTATTGTTAATATTATTTACAGAAAAACTTTCACACTCTCCACAATTTTGCCTGCTTGTCAAGCAATTTTTATAAAAAATATCATTTTTTACAAACATTTATTCCATTTCTTAACTAAATGACATTGCCAAATCACTACTGGGTTTCTGCTTCATATCAGCATCCAGCTTTCCAAGGCATACTGAAACAGTTTTTCTACATCGCTTCCCATATTATCATCCCATACTCCTTATTCGGCTTGTATCTCTGTTTCTTCAGCCAACTGAGCTATCATAATATATTCTGTTCTTCTTTGCCATAATTACGCCTCCAACAGGTCAGGCTCATATTTGTTATCTATCATTTATCTTCTATTTCTTCAGCATCTGACCTAAGCGCCTCCGCTACTTCTTCTCTGAGTTCCGCGTTACGATTTAATAGCCTTTCACGTTCCTTTTTGAGCTTTTCATGCTCTGCCATAGCCATCTCTAATTTTAGTTCATCGATGGACTTTAATTTATCAGACATTCGATTAATTCTCCTTTATCTTATTATTCATTTCATCGTTTACAAGATATCGTTTAGAGCATTTTATCATCTATGATTGAATCAGTCAATTTTTTGCTATGCACAATTCTATACGAGCTTACCGTCCTTTATCACTTGCGCCACTAGATTCATTCCTGTCTGATACGCCAAATAACGATAGTCTGGCGCAGCCAGCAATATGATATCTGCCTTCTTTCCTGCCTCAAGGCTGCCAATCTCAGCGGCTCTATCTAGTGCTGCGGCGCCATTGAGTGTCATAGCAGTCAGAGTCTCTGCCGACGTCATATGCATCTGGATGACCGCCAAGGCAAAAATCAATGCCGTCGAATAAGTAAAACAACTTCCCGGATTGAAATCGCTGGCCAAAGCCACCGCCACATCATGCGCAATCAATTCCCTGGCCGGCGCGTAAGGACAGCGCATGCAAAAGGCCGTGGCTGGCAGCAGGACTGCTTTTGTATTTCCCGCCGACAGCCGCAGGATATCTTCCTTGCTGATTGACAGCAAATGATCTGCCGATACTGCCCCCAATTCATGGGCCAGCCCAGCACCACCTAAAGAGCTCATTTCATCAGCATGGAGTTTCAACGCAAAGTCCAACGCTTTTGCCCGGGTTAAGATCCGCCGGCTTTGCGCGAGCGAGAACACTCCCTGCTCACAGAATACATCAACAAAATCAGCTAATCCCTCGTCCTTTACCAGCGGCAGCATCTTTTCCGTCATGAACTCGACATAGCCATCGCTATCGCCCTGATATTCCGGCGGAACAGCATGGCCGCCAAGATACGTACTCACGATATCGATTGGCTGTTCCCGATTGAGCCGCCGCATCACACGCAGCTGCTTGAGCTCATCTTCCCGATTGAGTCCATAGCCGCTTTTCCCTTCCACGGTGGTAATGCCAAAACGCAGCATGTCCCGAAGGACTTTCTTCCCCGTGGAAAGCAGCTCTTCTTCCGATGCTTCCCGGACAGCCTGCATCGTACGGCAGATACCGCCGCCGCGGGCTAACAACTCGAGATAGGGAACCCCCGCCAGCCGAGCATCAAATTCTTCAGCCCGGCTCCCGGCAAACAGGAAATGGGTATGAGCATCCACAAAACCAGGAATCGCACATTTCCCGCGGCAATCCTCCCACAGGATATCGTCTGTTTCCCCCAGAGCTGCCATTACCTCATGATCAGCCCCCACCATGCGTATCCGATCTTCCTCGATCCAAATGGCACCATCTTCAATCAGGTGCAGCTGATTCATTTCCGTTCCCTTGCGCTCTGTTTTTCCTTCTGGCGTCGCAATCTGCTGGATATGGCGCAAAACGATCTGTCCCATATCCCTCACCTCGCTTCGGGGAAATATTTCGCTACAGCTGTTGCGATAACCGCTTCGTCGGCAAGGCATGGTTCTGTGATATGGCTCTCCCTGGCATAATCTTCATTGTACTTGCGCACGGTTTCCAGCGAATGCTCATTGCGGGCCCAGCTGCGGCGAGCCACGCCGCCCATGACATCCCAGAGCATGGCACTGCGGATGATTTCATCTATACGCTGACTGCCATCCAGTACCAAGCCAAAGCCACCATTTATGGACTTGCCGATGCCCACGCCGCCACCGTTATGCAAAGCACAAAGGCTCATGCCCCGGGCAGCATTTCCGGCAAAGCACTGGACTGCCATATCGGCCATGACATTGCTGCCATCCTTGATATTGGCAGTTTCGCGGAACGGCGAGTCCGTGCCGCTGACATCATGATGGTCGCGGCCGATCATGACCGGACCAATCTTGCCCTCCCGGACCAGTTCATTGAATTTCAGTGCAATCCGCATGCGTCCTTCCGCATCCTGGTATAAGATGCGCGCCTGCGTCCCTACCACCAGCTGATTCTTTTCTGCATCGCGAATCCAATTATAATTATCCCGGTCCTGATAGCGGCGCGCCGGATTGATGCAGGCCATCGCCGCCTTGTCGGTGGCAATCAAATCCGCCTGCTTGCCGCTGAGGCAAACCCAGCGGAAGGGACCATAGCCATAGTCAAAGAGCTGCGGCCCCATGATATCTTCTACATAAGACGGCAAGATAAAGCCGTCTTTATCGTCGATACCATTTTTCGACAGTTCTTTTACCCCCGCATCGTAAACCGCCTTCAAAAAAGCATTCCCATAATCAAAGAAATACGTGCCATCGGCTACGCAGGCCTTGATGAGCTCATAATGATGGCGCAGGCTTTCCTTGACTTTGGCCACGAAACCTTCACGGTCAGCGGCCAGCATCGCCGTGCGCTGGCCAAAGCTCAAGCCCTGGGGGCAATAGCCACCATCATAGGCCGCATGGCAGGAGGTCTGATCGCTCAGCAAGTCCACATGGATGTGATGCGCCACCACATACTCGAGTAAATCGACCACATTGCCATGATAGGCAATCGACACCGCTGTACCTGCCTTCTGATGTTGCTTGACCGAGTCGAAAACAGCCGCGAGACTGTCATAGCTTTCTTTTACCCAGCCCTGTTTCCGGCGGGTCTCAATGCGGGATGCATCCACCTCGGCGATGACACCGATGCCATTTGCAATCTCAACAGCTTTTGGCTGGGCGCCGCTCATTCCGCCCAGGCCAGAACTTATAAAGAGCTTACCACGCAAATCCCCATCATGAGCAATCCCCAAATGCATGCGCCCGGCATTGAGCAAAGTATTATAGGTGCCATGGACAATCCCCTGAGGACCGATATACATCCAGCCGCCAGCTGTCATCTGGCCATAATTGGCCACCCCCATCTCCTCAGCGATTTCCCAATCCTTCTGATTATCAAACATGCCGACCATCAACGCATTGGTGATGATAACCCGCGGTGCGCTGGGGTGCGACTTGAAGAGCCCCAACGGATGACCAGATTCTACAACCAGCGTCTGCCTATCGGTCATGACCTGCAGATATTTCTTGATAAGTCGATACTGCAGCCAGTTCTGGCAGACACTTCCGGTCTCGCCATAAGTTACCAGTTCATAGGGATAAAGGGCCACTTCAAAATCCAGGTTGTTGTCCATCATGACCTGAAAAGCCTTGCCTTCGATGCAGTTTCCCGGATATTCATCAATCGGCTTACCAAAGATACGTCCCTGGGGCCGGAACCGGTAGGCATAGATGCGCCCATATGTTGTCAGCTCTTCGAGGAATTCCGGGATTAAGGCTTCATGGAGGCGCGGATCTACATACCGCAACGCATTCTTCAGGGCAATCTCCGTCTGCGCCTTCGTCAAATGAAAGCCCCGTGACGGAGCCCGGCGGATTCCAGGCTCAAAGCCCGGCTTTTCCGGCAATTCTTTTTCAGGCTCTATCGCAAAAATTCTTTCTTCACTCATGATTTCCAGCTCCTCATGCTTCCAAATACTTCATTGTCGTCTGCACTTGCTCAACGATACATGCTTCCGTCATCTTTTGCAGCTTACCCTCGCGTACGGTCTCTATGCCATCCACCATGACCCGGTCAATAGCAGTGGGCTGCAGGGAGTAGACGAGATTGGGCAGGAACTGCCCGGCCGAGCTCAATGGCTGCAGCGAAAAATCGGTCAAGCACACGCCCACGAAATCGGCTTTTTTGCCAACGGCAATCTCACCGATTGGCAAATCCAGGACATTCGCACCATTCTTCGTACCCATGGCCATAGCGTCATGATAATTGACACAGAGCGCATCCAATGTCTTGGCCTTTTGCAACAGCGATACCATCCGCATTTCTTCGAACACGCTGATGCGGTTATTCCCACAGGCGCCGTCACTGCCCAAGGCAATGGTGATCTGCTGTTCCAGCAATGCCGGGATATCGGTGATGCCATCGGCCAGGAACATATTGCTCGACGGGCAATAGATCAGCTTGCAACCCCGTTTCCCCATGATTGCGATTTCTTCCGGCTCGAGCCATACGCCATGGATCATGCACATCCGTTCATCGGCCACGCCCAGCTGGTCGAGATAGCGCAAAGGTGTCGTGCCATATTCCTTGCGCACCATCTCCACTTCAAAGGGTTCCTCTGATACATGGATATGAAATGGTGTATGATGCTTTTCCGCCAACGTCCAGCCAGCCTTTATCACATCGGGACTGGCCGCATGCAGGCTGTGGGGTGCCGGAATAACCTTCGTCATTCCACCTTGATAGCTCTTCATGAGCTGTTCCGTATTATCGTAGGCCTGCTGCACCGTTTCCACATAACCAGCAGGCGCCCCCTGCCAATCGTACATGGTGCGGGCTAGTACCAGTCTTATGCCGATATCCTTGGCCGCACGGATGACGGCTTCATCCCCGGCGATTCCATCGTTGTGCAGATAAAAGAAATCACAAACCGTAGTGACACCGCATTTCATCATCTCAGCAAAGGCAAGCAAGGCACCGGTATAGATATCCTCAGGCCGCATCTTCGGCGAATATTTATAGAGGGATTCATCGCGCCACTCTAAAAAGGGACGGTCAGCCGCGATGCCCCGCAGCAAGCTTTGAAAGCTGTGATTGTGGGCATTGACGGTTCCCGGGACCAGTGCCAAATGCTTCCACTGGAGCACTTCATAGTCAGGATATTCTTTTTCCATGTCCTTGGACGTCCCGATAGCGGCAATCGTTCCCTCCAGCACAGCGATGCCTAGCTCTTTCTGAAGACTGCCTTTATAAAAGCAAAAGGACGGCTCGATAATCTTACCTGTCATACGCATCCAATCTCCTATCCAGTATACGAACAGCTGCCAGCATGGTATTGGCGGCAATCTCGATTGCATCTGCTGCCGCTTCTTCTTGCGGGCAATGGCTATAGCCGTTAACAGTCTGTACGAACAGCATGCCAGCTTTTGTCACCCGCGCCATATTGGCCGCATCATGACCTGCCATACTCACCAAGACTTCCGGCTCCTGTCCATTTCCTGTGGCAGCCTCCTCAAAAGCCTCGATGACCATATCATCCATCCTGCGCTCAGGCTGATCGAGATTTACCTCTCGCTCTATGCTTACCGAGCGACGGTTGCTGATTTCTCCTAGCTTCTCCTGCCATAACGCCAAGGCTTGCTGGCGAATCTTTGCATCAGCAGTCCGCAAATCAAAAGTCATGACGACTTTTCCCGGGATGATGTTTGACGCATTGGGCGTCAGCGTCAGCCTGCCTATCGTAACAGCCACGCCAGCAAATTCCGGCACTTTCATGATGGCTTCAGCCGCCAGTACGACCTCTGCCGCTGCCACTAACGCATCACGCCGGTCCTTGAGCTTCGTCGTGCCGGCATGATTGGCCTCGCCGGAAATCGTGATGACTTCCCGATAGATGCCCGTTATGCAGGAAACGGCGGCCACAGCATGCTGCTCATCGTATAGCACACGCCCCTGTTCGATATGACACTCCAAGAACGCCGCCAATTCATTCATTGCCAAGCGCGCCCCATCCACCTGCTGGATATCGCCGCCCAAGCGTTGCAATGCATCGGGCAGGCCCTCGCCGGTCTTACGATGCTTCATCTTCTTGACATCCGCTGCCGTCAGCCGTCCTGCGAGGACTTTGGAGCCTAAGGTAGATACCGAAAAGTCATTGGGCTCCTCGCCAGTAAAGGAAATGAGCCACAGGGGGTGCTTAAGTTCCACCTGATTTTCCTGCAGGGTTTGCAGGACTTCTGTGCCCAGCAGCACCCCCAGAGCGCCATCATATTTACCGCCATTGGGAACGGTATCGTGATGCGACCCAAGGACAATCGGGCGATTGCCGCTTTTTTCGGCCTGCTGGCCCCAGAGGTTGGCAATCCCATCCGTCTTGACCGTCAGTCCCAGCTCATGCTGCCAGCATCTTGTCAGCCAGGCCCGGGCCTCCTCATCAGGAATACTCCCCAACTGGCGGTCAATGCCCTGGGCAGCATTTTTGCCTATCTTGCTAAGCTCGTCAAGCCGCGTCATCAGCCGCTGCCGGTTTATCTTTATAGCCTCTGCCATGCTTTCATCACCTTTCCGCCTGTCACAGCATATTCCGCAAGAAATCCTGGGTGCGCTGCCGCTGTGGATGGTCAAAGATCTCTTCCGGCGTCCCGGACTCCACCACATTTCCGTCTGCCATAAACATAACCTTATTGGCAACTTCGCGGGCAAAATTCATCTCATGGGTCACTACCACCATAGTCATATGTTCTTCAGCAAGTTCCCGCATCGTATGCAGCACCTCACCGGTAAGTTCCGGGTCCAGTGCCGACGTCGGTTCATCGAACAGCATGATGTCCGGCTGCATCGCCAGCGCCCTGGCAATTGCCACGCGCTGCTGCTGGCCGCCCGAGAGCTGGCTTGGATATGCATCCTTCTTATCGGCGAGGCCCACGCGTTCCAATAGATCTTCCGCCAGCGGGAGGATTTCTTCTTTTTTCTGTTTCTTTACATGGATTGGTGCTTCCAGCAGATTTCCCATGACCGTCATATGGGGGAATAGATTGAACTGCTGGAATACCATCCCCATACGCCCCTGGATTTCTTTTGACTTTTCCTTGGAGGCATATACAATCTCACCAATATCATTTTCCTGAACAAACATATCCCCTTCAATCTGGATCCAGCCTCCATCGACTTCCTCCAAGCGATTGAGGCAGCGAAGAAGAGTGGATTTCCCCGAACCGCTGGGGCCGATGATGGCCAGTACATCGCCCTGCTCAACTTCCACATCGATACCCGTCAAAACCTTTTGTCCATGGAACTGCTTGCAGATACCATGAGCATTTATCATCTTCTTTTTCATGGGATTCCCTCCTATTCATACTGGCTGAAATATGCTTCCAGCCGCTTGAACATCCAAGTCAGGATAAATGTCATCAACAGGTAAAAGCCCGCCGCCACGACAAAGGGCGTCATATCGAACTCCCGCTGAACGATGGTGCGGGCAGCACGCAACAGGTCGTTCATGGCCAAGATGTAGATCAACGAAGTATCCTTTACCAGATTGATGGTTTCATTGCTCATTGGCGGCAGCACCCTGCGTACCATCTGCGGAACAATAATGCGCCACATGGTCTGGGAATAGCTCATACCCAGCATCTTTGCGGCCTCATATTGCCCCTTGCCAATCGACTGGATGCCCGCCCGGAATATCTCGGCAAAATAGGCCGTATAGTTGAGAGTGAAGGACAACAATGCTGCGACCATATCTGGCAATTTTATTCCTGCCAGCGGCAAAGCAAAATAGACAAATAGCAGCTGCAGCATAAGCGGTGTACCGCGCATTACCCAGATATATAGTTCCAACAGCCACTGAAGCGGGCGGCACTTCGCTGTCCTTCCTAAGGCTGTGAGCAACCCCAGTGGCAATACCATGACAAAGGTGAGCAGGAAAATCTCCAGTGTTACCTCGGATCCTTCTAACATAGGCTGTAAATACTGCAGAATCTTGTCCATATAGCTATGCCCCCTACCAGCGAATCATTTCTTCATGATATCCTTGCCAAACCACTTTTCTGAAATCTTGGCCAGCGTACCATCGGCCTTCATCTCATCCATGACTTTCTGTACCTCCGCCCGAAGTTCCGTATCTTCCTTGCGGAAACCGATGCCAAAATCACTGACCGTACCCACCACGATCTCCAAAGCGGCTAATTTTTCCGGATGCTTGCTCATGTAATAACGTCCCGTGATTTCATCGGCTACGATTGCATCGAGACGGCCATTCTCGAGATCCATGAACGCCGAAATATAGTCCGTATATTTCTTAACATCTTTCATGCCCTGTTTGAAGTCTTCATGTTCGTCGATGTATTCCTCGGCCGTTCCACCGCTCTGGGTACCTACCACTTTCCCTTTCAGGTCATCGACGGACTTGATGCTGTCCACCTTATCGTTGCGCACAAAGACAATCTGACGGTTTTCCATATAGGGTTCCGAGAAGGCCATATTCTCTTTGCGCTTTTCCGTGATATCAAGACCATTCCAGAGAACATCGACGCGTTTGCTCTTCAGTTCCGCTTCTTTGCTTTCCCAGTCGATGCCCTTGAATTCTACTTCCCGGCCCAGACGTTTCGCTGCCTCTTTGGCGACATCCACATCAAAGCCTGTTATTTCATTATTCTCATCCTTGAAGCCCATTGGCGGATAATTATCATCCAGACCGACGACAATCTTCCCCGCACCACTGCCAGAAGACGCGCCAGTTTCTGCCGCCTGCTTGCCGCCACAACCTGCCAAGGCCGACAAACAAAATACCACCATCATTGCAAAAGCGAATAATCTTTTCATTTTCTTTTCCTCCTAACCGTAAGCTCAAACCTTCAGCGAGCCAGTTTCGGCTTCAACAATCTCGACCAGCTGGCCACTGACGATGAAATCATGGATTGCCTTGATTTCTGGTGACAAAAACCGGTCTTTTTCCAAATGTGGCAATATCGCCCGCACCGCTTTATGGGCCGCAACTGTGCCCTTGCCTGGCAGCAATGGTTTCAGGAAATCGATTCCCTGTGCAGCTGCCATGATTTCAATAGCCAGGACATTTACCACGTTGTCCAGGATTTCCCGCACCTGCCGTGCCGCGATAGTTCCCATGCTGACATGGTCTTCCTGATTGGCAGACGTAGGAATGGAATCCGCACTGGCCGGATGAACCAGCACCTTGTTTTCCGATACCAGGGATGCAGCTACATACTGCGTAATCATCAAACCGGAATCCACGCCCGGAAAGGCGGTAAGGAAAGCCGGCAAATCGCTGAGATGCATGTCCAGCAGCCGGTTGGTTCTCCGTTCGGAGATGTTTCCGATCTCCGCGATAGCCAGTTTCAGATAATCCATGACCAGGGCAATAGGCTGACCGTGGAAATTGCCACCGGAGATGGCCTCGCCAGTATCGGGCATGATCAACGGATTATCGGTAACTGCATTAATCTCGATATTCAGCGTCCGCGTCGCCTGCGCCAGCGCCTCTTTCGAGGCTCCATGAACCTGCGGGACACAACGGAGGGAATACGCATCCTGAACTTTGTGGCAATGCTTATGGGAGGCAATGATGGCGCTGTCCTCTGTAAGCTTCAAGATGTTCTCTGTCGTCGCCAGCTGGCCAGGATATGGCCGCACTAGACTGATCCTGCGGTCAAAGGCGGCGCGGGTTCCCTTCAGTCCCTCCAGGCTCAGGGCGGCAGCTATATCGGCGGCCTTCATCAGGTTCACGGCTTCCTTCCAGGCGATGCAGCCCACCGCTGTCATGATCTGCGTGCCATTGATCAATGCCAAGCCTTCCTTGCCGCTCAATACGACTGGGGATAACCCTTTGGCTGCCAGTGCCTCTTTTCCCGGTATCCGCTTACCGTCCACAAAGGCCTCGCCTTCGCCGAGCATCACCAGTACCATATGGGAAAGCGGTGCCAAGTCGCCGCTGGCTCCGACTGAACCCTTGCAGGGAATGACTGGCGTGATTTTCTGATTCAAGAGCTCCAGCAAAAGATTTACCGTTGCCAGCCGGATTCCGGAATACCCCTTGGCCAGGGAATTTGCCCGCAACACCATAGCAGCCCGCACCACTTCCTGATCTAAGGGCGTTCCCACGCCCGTTGCGTGACTCAGGATCAAATTCCGTTGCAATTTGGACCGTTCTTCCTTCTTGATGAAGACCTTGCTGAAATCGCCAAATCCTGTCGACACACCATAAACAGGTTTCTCCTCCTCCAGGATGCCGTCGACGATCTTGCGGCTGGCAAGGATCTGCTCTTTTCCCTCAGGACTTAACACTACCGTTTCACCTTCACACGCAACGCGTATGACTTCTTCTAACGTTAGGGAATTACCATCTAAATAAACCATATTTCCTCTCTTTCTTACCGCAAACGGCCGCCATTGATGAAACATTTCATATTTCCTTTAGTTGATGAAACCATTTATCTTAGGCTAAATAAAAAAGCGCCGAGACAAAAAGATTGCCTCGAACGCCATTGTTCAATCAAAGGAAATAAAAAAGGCAAAGCGACTGATATGTCTATATCGGACCACTTTGTCCTTTGCATGTGTATAAATTAACACATCTATCGGTGCATGTCAATACGTTTATATTCTTTTTGTAAAGTATACATGATGCCGCTCTTCAATCTCCTCCAACGCTTCCAAGCGCTCCTGTATCCCCGGCATTCCTGCTGCTGTTTCGCGCAGCAGCAAATTGAAATAAGCAAGTGGCGCACTATAGGAATCAAACAGCGACGATGTTATCACGTTGATAAAAACCGCTACGTCCGCATAACGATTCAAAGGTGATAGCCGGCTATCGGTCACAAGATTCAACGAGAATCCGCGCTGCGAAAGCTCCTTACCTTTGCGTATGAGCTCATTGGCATAACGGGGAAAAGACACGACGAGAATGTTGATGTCCGCCGGCTGGCATAGCTCCAGCTGCTCCCAATCCGTTGTCCCCGGCGTAGCCACAAAGACATTTTCGCGCATCTTTTTCAGGATATAGGCGATATACGGCAGGATTGTCGCTGACATCCGGGCAGAAACGAGATATAGCGGTGCTGGCGATTGCAGGATCTCAATCAGTTTCTTGCTGGCCTGTTCCTGCAGGATATCCTCCAAGGTCAGGATATTCTGGATTTCCTTATCCAGAATACCATTCCATTGCTGACGTCCCCCCTCACGGCTATAGGCAAAGCGCCTTGGTGCCGTCAGCTGCTCAGACACCACCTGCTGCAGATTGCGCAGGAAATCATTATAGCCATGATAGCCCAAGGTCATGAAGAAACGCGACACGCTCCCCTGGCTTACCCCCATCTGTTCAGCCAATTCACTCGCTGTCAAAAAAACGACTTTCAGATAATTCTTTTCGATGTATAGCGCAATCCGCTGAAACGTTGGTGATTCTTTCGCAATACGTTCCAACAGGTGCAGTAACTCATCCGTATTTTCAAAATCTCTCTTGGCCATAGATAACTTTACCACTTCCTCTTATATCGCAAAATCTTTAACCAGTATATCATAAAACAGCAATTCACAGCTCCTAAAAAAGAACCCGATACAAAAGTGATATGCTCCCCTTATGAGAGACAGTAAAAAAATAAAACTGTCATCATAAGGGGAGTTTTTCTATGGCACATAAAATAAAAGTAACAGCAGAAGAAAAAATAAGAATATCCTGTGAATGCATAGCA
>Ga0256405_10010977_pt1 | contig 11729 bp, 10 predicted proteins | sample RumenRJG_02DNA_FD_189096 | JGI IMG/M metagenome (GOLD analysis project Ga0256405, IMG submission 189096) | Bovine rumen microbial communities from Lethbridge, Alberta, Canada - RJG_02 | ecosystem: Host-associated > Mammals > Digestive system > Stomach > Rumen | place: Canada: Alberta...
GAACCTGCTCGCGGTATGTGCCGGGAGCGATATGTATGCTTACACGGGTCTGCTCGGATGAAGGATTTTTTGAAGCAGCTGCGTTTACTGCTGCCTGTATGGTATTATAATTGTTTGACTTATTGCTGTAGCCGACATAAAGATGTGTACCCTGTGTCTGTGTAGAAGAACTCGAGGGTTCAGGCAGAGTACCCAGCTTGATGTTGTTTGCGCACCAGGTGCCGTACCATGAATAGCCTGTTCTGCGCTCCAGGCTTATCTGTGTAACATCGGAATACGCTTTGCCGTCACGGTCTGCGAAGAGGGGCTTGCAGTACTGGAGATCGTAGAATCTTGCCCATATAGTCGAGCCGCTGGAGTATGTAACAACTTTATCGGACTTATCGGAATTCCAGTCCCACTTCCTGTTCTCTATCTTTACAGAATCGAACCACCTTACAGCAGCGTTTATACTGCGGATAACGTCTGCGGATTTTTTTGAATCGGGAAGCGAACGCAGGAAATCAACTATGCCCGCACTCTCGGAAGTACATACCGATGGCAGCTCATAAGCTCTTGCTGCAGCGGGAGCAAGTGTATATTCATCGTGCTGCTGACCCCATGCAGTCAGTGTGCCGTTGACCTTTATCTGTGTTTTAAGGATACAGCTTATACCCTTATTTACAGCGTTTTCAGCCTTGCTCTGATAGCTGCTGTCAACCCATGAGAAAGCTCCCGACTTCTGGGAAACTTCAAGCATGATCTTCAGTACCTGTACCATTGCACTGTCGTTGTAGGTAATGTGAGCATGGTATGTACCTGCATCATTGAATACCTGAGGCCAGCCGCCATTGGAATACTGACCGTTTATCAGCAGGTCAAGACCTTTCAGGCAGGCAGATTTGTACTTAGAATTACCTGTTGCTTTGTATACGCTTGCGAGGAAGCGTATCTGTCCCCATGTGGCGTTGTTGTCGATGGTGGACTTGTTCCATGAACCTGTGGTCGCGTTCTTCATATCCTTTCTCCAGCCGCCGTCGGAGAGCTGATATGCTATCATCTCATCTGCAAGGGAAGTTGCTTCATAGCTTGACCACCATGAAGAATCCTTCTTTGAGTATGCGCTCCAGCTGAAATCATTATCACCTGCATATGCTATGAGACCGCTCTGAGTCTGCGGTATAAGAGGTGTAGCTGTTGACATCACCATTCCTGCAGCGAGCAGGATGCCGGCTGCTTTTTTTGTCGTTCTTTTCATTTCGGGTTCCTCCTTTAAATATGATAATATTAAAATATTCCTGTAGTTTCAAATTTTACGTTTGAAATATTAACTAAAAACATTATACCATTGTTAAATACATTTGTCAAGGGATTATTTAGATATAAACGTATAAATTTTTATGATGTGGTTAGTTTCTTATTTTTTTCAATATGTAAATTTCGGACAATCTTTTACTTGCTTGGTCAACATCGTTTTCGTTACCGCTTTTTTATCGGGGTTGACTTTTCTGAGTAAATTATGATATAATTCATTTGTTATTTATAAAACGGGAGGGCGGTATTGTGAAGATCAGGATAGCAGTTGTGGAGGACGATCGCGAGATCAGCAGTATATTAAAAGAGCTTCTTGAAATCAGCGGGTATGAATGTGTTCAGGCTTTTGACGGTGATGAAGCATCAAAACTGCTGTCGCGGGAGAGCTTCGATATGGTGCTGATGGATCTGATGCTGCCATACAAAAACGGTGAAAGGCTTATCGCTGAACTCAGGGAAAATGGTGAAACTCCTGTTATCGTTATATCTGCAAAGTCCATGATGGAAACTAAGCTTGAAGTACTCAGGCTTGGTGCAGATGATTATATCATCAAGCCTTTTGATCTCGACGAAGTGCTGGTAAGGATCGAAGTAGTTCTCAGGCGAAGTGGTGCTTTTTCTGCAAAGCCTGTACTTGAAGCAGGGGAGCTTTCGCTTAACACCGAAGAAAATCGGCTGACAGTGGGCGGGAAACAGGTTCAGCTCACAGCAAAGGAACTCATGCTGCTGAAACTATTTCTTGAACACCCGAAAAAGGTTTACACAAAGGCAGAGCTTTATGAAACTGTCTGGAACGAGCAGTATTTCTACGAGGACAACACCATCAATGTTCATGTGAGCAATCTGCGTACAAAGCTGAAAAAAGCTTCGGGCAAAGATCACATTGAAACGGTCTGGGGCATTGGCTACAGGCTGAAAGGGTACGAACAATGATCGCCGCGATAGTTATACTGTGGGTTATCTGCGCAGGTCTTCTGATATATATTCTGATTATGAAGCACCAGCTTCGGGTAATGAGACGGGAGCTTGAACGTACAGCTGAGTTCGACTATGACCGCCATCTGCTGATATCGCTTTTCGACAAGGACGTTAATGATCTGGCGGGGGAGATCAACAAGAGTATCGACCATCAGAAAAAGCTGAAAATGGAAACCGAGCAGGCTGAGCTTTCTCTGCGGCAGTCGGTTTCGGATATAGCCCACGATCTGCGAACGCCTCTTGCTGTAATTAAAGGAGATCTTCAGCTTATACTCCGTGATGATGGTATAAGTGAAAACTGCCGCGGCTATGCCGGGATATGCCTTGAAAAAACTGAACGTCTGAAAGAGATGTGCGATGAGTTTTTTGAACTGGCTGTTCTTGAAAGCGAGAGCGGAACTGTTGAGGTCGGTAAGATAAATCTCACAAACCTTCTTATGAGTTTTATCGCGGAAAACGAGGGTATGATAAGGCTCTCCGGACTTGAACCGGAGATATCACTTCCCCCTAAGACTGTTTTCGTTCATGGTGACACTCAGCTTGTGGGGCGTATGCTTGGAAATCTTCTTGGCAATGTGCTTAAATACTCACATGAGTTTTTTACGCTTACCCTCACCGAGGATGGCTGTTTGACGATCTCAAATCCCATCAGCATGAACATTCCCGAACCTGAGCGGCTATTTGAACGCACCTATCGTGCCGATCGCGCCAGGGGCGGAAAAGGTGCGGGTCTCGGACTTTATATCGTCAAACTTCTCGCGCAAAAACAGGGCGCGGAGGTCAGTGCCGATGTAAAAGATGATATGCTTTCGGTCAGGATCAAGTTTTTATGTGCTGAATAGAATAATTATTATATGACACCTCTGCTTTGCGGGGTGTCTTTTTTACTTGTGAATAATTTGTAAACATTGAGAATATTTAAGAAATTCTTTAAGGTATTGTTTTAGAATTAATATCAAGGAAAGATCATACACAAACGAAAGGAGTATGTACTATGAGTGATATAATCATCAAGACGACGGAACTTACAAAGCAGTATATGAAAAACACGGTGGTCAAAAGTGCTGATATCTCTATTAAAAAGGGAATGATATGCGGACTTGTGGGACCTAACGGCGCGGGCAAGACAACTATCATGAAAATGCTGGGAGGACTTGTTCTTCCAACGGAAGGGGAGATAGAACTCTTTGGTGAGAAGAGTGAAAAGGGACTGGCACATTCCCGAAGCAGAATGAGTTTTATGATAGAAACGCCCTACGCTAAGCAGAATATGACAGCTAGGCAGAATCTTGAAAAGTTAAGGCTTCAGAAAGGTCTGCCCAATAGTGACAGAGTTGATGAGGTGCTGAAACTGGTAGGTCTTGCGGATACGGGCAATAAATCGGTTAAGAATTTTTCGCTTGGTATGAAGCAAAGACTGGGCATAGCAGGGGCAATGCTGACAAAACCGGAACTTATGGTACTTGATGAGCCTGTCAACGGTCTTGACCCCGAGGGCATAGTGGAGATACGCGAGCTGCTTCTGAAACTGAACCGCGAGGAGCATATGACCATAGTTATATCATCACACATTCTGTCCGAACTTTCTCTTCTCTGCACGGACTATGTGTTTATCCGCAAAGGTGAGATAGTTGAGACCATATCTGCCGAGGAACTTAATCATAAATGCCATGAGTTCTATCACATAGATTCGGATAATAATGCAGCTCTTCCCGCTATGCTTGAAAACAAGCTGGGTATACATGATATCCGTGTTCGCAGGGACGATTCTGTTGAACTTTATGAACGAATCGACGAGATAAGGCTGATATCAAAGACCATGTTCGAGAACGGTATCATACCGACAGAGATACATATGCATGATGCTAACCTTGAAGAATTCTACATGAAACTGGTAGGTGATGAAAATGATCAACGTGATAAAAGCACAGAAGTATCAGCTGCTGAGAAGCATTAGCACTTATGTGATATTGCTCTGCTCGCTGTTATTTATTGCCACTATCCTGTTTGCGGAGATATCAGGTGAACAAGCAGAAAAGATAACGGGAAGTATGTTTGTCAGCTACATAGGTGAGATAAATATGACGATCCTGCCAATGCTGATCCTAGTATATACCGCTGTTATATTCGGCAATGATCTTACCGATAAAACGGTCAACTACGAACTGCTTTGCGGGATCAGACGAAGTGATGTTTTCTTTGGAAGATTCTTTGTAGTACTGGCTGTAAATATTATAGTGTATCTTATCATAACTGTTCCGCCTATGCTTATATTCACTGCATTGAACGGCTGGGGTCATACTATGACGGTCAAAGAAGTAGCCATAAGGTATTCTTTGGGTCTGTTGCCTGTGATTCGATATACATCGTTCTATACTTTTATAACGATGGCCATCAGAAACAAAGCTGTTGTTATCGGTATAGGCTATGTGTTCTCAATGATAACGATGCTTTTAACTATTCTGATAAATGAACTTTTTGATACTAAGGTAACGATGTATCTGTTTTCAATCGATATCTTTGACAGGCTGCTGAATCCTAAAAATATGGGCTACGGCTTTTTTGACGGAGAAGATGTTATGGTGGTAAAGGATATACTTGAAACAGATACTGTGTGTCACGCTGCGGCAGCAAGTATCCTGGGCACAGCTGTATTTTTGCTTATCGGCTACGCTGTAATGCGCAGACGCGACATGAATTGAGGTGAGTACATGAAGAATTTGATAAAAGCGCAGCTGTATCAGATATCCCGCACCAGGGTGTATTATCTTGTGTTTATAACATTGATGATGCTTGCTGTTCTGTTCGGTGCGGTAGAGTACCTTAATGGAACAGATAATCTGGAGGAATGGCAGAAACTGACAGCATCTGACTTTGCTACCCGCATGGAAATGGTAGTCAGTATAGCAATGATGGGGATAGCTTTTTTTGCGGCTTTTTTCTGTGCAGATGATTTCAGCGATAAAACTGTGAATTATGAGATGATGTCAGGCAAGCTGAGGAAGGAAACTTATATTTCAAGGGCTTCCGTAACGATAGTTCTGTGTACGATCTTCGGTCTGGTCATGGTATTCACCTCGCTTGGGATCAGCTTTATGCTTACAGGCTGGGGAGATTCAGTTCCGTTCAGTGCGGCTGCAGCAAGGATACTTCTGCTGGCATTCCCTTTTATTCGGGTATCATGTTTTTTCGTAATGATCGCGTATTTTATTAAGCGTGCGGGTTTTGCATTTCTCACAGACTATATGATCTTTGCTGTTTCAAACTTGATAAAGGGTGCTGATGATGAATCTGGAGTGCTGACTGTTTTCTCTACTGTAGGCACTCTTATGAGATATAAGGAATGGCATATCTTTGGTCTGGAGAGTCCTGTGGAGATGGTATACACTCCTATGCCAGAAGCGGGATTCATCATCAGATGCATATTTGTCTCGCTGGCGGTGGGGGCTTTATATCTTTTGTTAGGTTACAATTTCTTCCACACCGATGATCTTGAATAGGGGGCGATAAAATGAGTAAACTTGAAACTTTAGATATAGTCACGCTTGTTTTGCTCCTATTGATGAGCGGTGGGCTGTGGTTTATGGCAGGTCTTGCGGATAGAGTTAAGAATTCAAAGTGGAGACTTTTATGGCTTATCCCAGTGGCATCCTGTTTTTTGATAGTATATGTTGGCGGAGTAGAAAAGCTTTTGATCCCTGCGTATCTTGGGGCTGTGATACTTGTAGCGGGATTTTTCATACCAAAGAAAAAGACCCGCAGGGCAGCATCGGCAGTATCATGGGTGCTGGTGCTGATAAGTCTTCCGATGTGTCTTTTCAATAAGGCGTACAGAAGTGTGGATTACGTCAGTGATTTCAAAGAGGGCTTTGAGAGTATGAAAGCTCATTATGTTCTTGCCGAGCATAAAGAGGTCGACTGGGATGCGCTTTATGAAAAATATCTTCCCGAATTCAAAGCGGCGAACAAAGCGCATGACAAGGTTGCCAATGAGATAGCATGGTACAAATTTTGTGCTGAGTTCCATGACGGTCATGTGAATTTCGGCTCAGACGAGAAAACCAGAGATGCAGCATACGCAAGGGTATCAGGCAATGATTACGGCCTTGTGATATGTACGCTTTCTGATGGCAGAACAGTTGCAGCCGAGACTGACAGCAGCCTGGAAAAGCTCGGCATACATAACGGCACCGAGATAGTAAGCTGGAACGGTATGACACCTGCCGAAGCTGATGAACACAATGAAATGAAACAGCTTTACACCTTTGCAGATTCCGATAACGAGAAATTTTTTGAGGGTATGTTTGCAGCAGGCACAGGCGGAGACAGTGTTCAGGCAGTTATAAAAGACGACAGCGGAACAGAGAAAACAGTCACTATTGATAAGCTCTCCGATAATTACTATGAAAGAGCAAAAGAAGCATATAAAAAACTACTTAATGGTATGAACGTGGGTCATATGACGATAACAAAGATAAACGATACCACAGCCTGCCTGCGCATCAAGACCATGAGCTTTGATTCTATTTCTGAAAAAGACAAACACAAGAAAATGAAAGAGGAACTTCGTGAGCAGATACTGGATGCGAAAAAAGAGGGCGTGCGCGATATCATTATAGATATCCGCGAAAATAACGGCGGTTCCGGAACGATGGTTAAAGCCATTGGCGAACTTTTTGCTCCCGAGGGCGAACACTATTATGTTACCGATGCATATTTCGACCATGAGAATAAGTGCTATGTCAGCGATGGTGATGGAAAGTGGAAAACAGCGGGAGATGTTATCGTTGATGGTGAGAATATCCTGGGCGATGAAGGCAGGATAGTTCTTCTTGTGGGAAGCTATTCGGTAAGTGCTGCTGACCATCTTACAAAGCTTATGAGCGGATTTGAAAATACTACGGTCATGGGTTTCACGGGACCTCTCGGTTCAGCACAGGGTGTATCTCCCATAAAGCTTAAAAGCGGGACGTTCAGCTATTCAAGTTCGCTTATGCTGAATAAGGACGGCACTGTCTATATAGACTGCGGTACCGATTATAATGCCGATGATGATGCGGAAGTTATAGTACCGTTTGATGAAAAAGCATTCCGCGAGATATTTGATGAGGGCAATGACTACCTTATGGATACAGCCGTAAAATATCTTGAAGAAATGAAACGCTGAAAAATAAATAAAAAACAGTTCCCGGAATATGATGTATCGGGAACTGTTTTTGTATATAAAGGTAGATTATTTCTCTGTACAGAACTCTACGGTCTTACCTTCGAGTATCATGTTGGTAGTTCTTACTGCGCACATTTTTCCGCACATTGAGCAGGTATGTCTGTCAGCGGGGGGAGTGCTCTCAAAATACTCACGTGCTTTTTCAGGATCGAATGAGAGCTTGAATATTTCATCCCAATCGACTTTGTGTCTGGCTTCTGCCATGGCATTGTCCTTGTCACGGGCATGAGGTACGCCCTTTGCGATGTCAGCGGCGTGTGCAGCTATCTTTGAAGCTATGATACCATCCTTAACGTCATTGACATCAGGCAGACGCAGGTGCTCTGCGGGGGTAACATAGCAGAGGAAGTCTGCACCGCTTGATGCGGCAATAGCACCGCCGATAGCAGTGGTGATATGGTCGTAGCCGGGAAAGATATCTGTAACAACAGGACCCAGAACATAGAAAGGTGCATTGTGGCATATGCGTTTCTGGAAAGTCATATTTGCGGCTATCTCGTTCATAGCCATATGTCCGGGACCCTCTACCATGACCTGTACGTCCTTTTCCCATGCGCGAAGTGTCAGCGCACCAAGTTCAATAAGCTCGGATATCTGTCCTGCGTCGGTGGAATCGTCTATACATCCGGGGCGAAGCGCGTCACCGAGACTGATCGTAACATCATATTCGCGGAGAATATCAAGAACCTCGTCATAGTGCTCGTAGAAAGGATTTTCATTGCCTGTCATCATCATCCAGGCGAACAGCAGTGATCCTCCGCGGGAAACGATATTCATCTTTCTGCCCTCACGTCGGAAAGCTTCAACGGCACGTCTGTTGAGACCTGCGTGTATGGTCATAAAATCAACGCCCTCTTCAGCATGGGCACGTACAACTTTCAGGAAGTCTTCTGCTTTTATTTCCAGCAGATCCTTTTCAAGGTAGCCGATAGCATCATACATAGGCACAGTGCCTATCATTGCAGGTGATTTCTCAACCAGTTCGCGGCGGAAAGTATTTGTCTTGCCGTAGTTGGAAAGATCCATTATAGCTTCAGCACCGAATTTATGAGCCATCTCGACTTTCTTCATCTCGTTCTCATAGTTTTTGGCATCGCCTGAAATGCCGAGATTGACATTTATCTTGGTACGCATCTTTGTACCGATGCCCTCGGGGGAAATAGCTTTATGGTTGATGTTGCAGGGGATAGCGACTTCACCCTTAGCCACAAGCGCACGGAGTTCTTCGGGGTCGATGTACTCCTTTTCTGCAACTATCTTCATTTCAGGTGTGATTATGCCTTTCTTGGCAGCTTCCATCTGGGTAGCATATTCTCTCATGTTAATAATTCCTTTCGGTTCAAATAGTTATCCTTGCTCTTAATGTATCCGTAAATAAAGATACCTCTTCCGCCTGCATAAATCCGCTCATAAGGCAGATACCGTCAGCTCCGGCACGTATACATTCTGCGGCATTATCAGCTGAAATCCCGCCTATTGCGTAAACAGGCAGATCAACGGCTTTGCAGACTTCACTCAGAAATCCCGTGCCGCGTCCTGCAAGACCTTTTTTGCAGTCAGTCTCAAAAATATGTCCCGCAATGATGTATCCTGCACCCAGCGCTTGTGCTTCAATAGCGTCTTCAACGGAGTGGCATGAGGTGCCGATTACATCGAACTGTGCTTTGTCATCTGCTGACATATCCCGCAGTATGTGCAGAGGAAGATGAACTCTGTTTATACCAAGCTCTGACGCAGTTTTCCAAAAGCTGTTCACAGCAAGGGGAACACCGTATCCTTTGCATATTTCAGCCGACATCTCAGCAAGCTCGGAATATTCCTTTTCGGACATATCCTTTTCACGAAGTATCACCATATCGGGTCGAGCTGCTGCGATTTTTTTCAGCTGTTCGGGAAAACCTGCGCGGCAAAGTTTTCGGTTCGTTATACAGATTATCTTACACATAAAGATAATCGTTCAGTACAGGCTGTAATCCTTCTTCGGACATATCCTTGTACATCGTATCAAAGCTTCTTGTATCTGCTATCTCGAACTGTTCGTCGCCCTCGTTTTCATTTTCCTTGCCTGTGTACTTGCTTTCATGGTCGCCTATACCTGTTGAAACACCTGCGGATATCTTGGTAGCGGCGATCTTAACTATGCCGTCGCGGAAGCTTTTGGTCTCTCGTGATGACACCGTAATACCTGCAAAGGGAAGGAAAAGTCTGTAAGCGCAAAGCACCTGACAAAGCTGTCTTTCGCCAACGTCCATGTGATTGATCTTGTCATTGTTTACTATGGGGCGAAGTCTCGGACATGACAGTGATATCTCTGCGTGGGGGTACTTTCTTTGCAGATAGTACATATGCAGACCTGTTGCGAGAGCGTCTTTTCTGAAATCGGAAAGACCAAGAAGTGCCGAACCTGCGATACCTCTCATGCCGCCCATAAGAGCTCTTTCCTGAGCTTCAAAGCGGTAAGGCCAAACACGTTTGTGTCCTGCAAGGTGGAGAGTTTCGTACTTGACATTATCGTAAGTCTCCTGAAAAACAGTGACATAGTCCACTCCGCACTCGTGGAGATATTTGTAGTCTTCAACATTCACGGGATATATCTCAACGCCTACCATGCGGAAATACTTTCTCGCAAGCTTGCATGCCTCACCGATATACTTTACATCGCTCATGGTCTTGCTTTCGCCTGTGAGAATAAGTATTTCTTCCATTCCGCTGTCTGCGATGACTTTCATTTCGTGTTCGATCTGCTCCATACTCAGCTTCATTCTTCGGATATGGTTATAGCAGTTGAATCCGCAGTAAACGCAGTAGTTCTCGCAGTAATTTGCGATGTACAGCGGTGTGAAAAGGTACACCGTGTTGCCGAAATGCTTTCGTGTCTCGATGCGGGCTCTTTCTGCCATCTGTTCAAGAAACGGTTCAGCCGCAGGGGAGAGAAGTGCCTTGAATTCTTCTACGCCGATTGTGTTCTTCTGCAAAGCTCGGGATACATCAAGTGCTGTATAAGCATTGTAATCGTAGCTGTCGAACTGTGTCATTACTTTTTCAAGTATATCACTTTTTATTTGCTCCTGATCGTCCATATACTTCATATGGTCGGTACGGCAGGAGGGGTCATTTTCCAGCTTGTGCTTGCGTTTTAAAGCTTCCTCGGAAAGTCCCTCGGAATCAAACAGAAAATTGTTTTCCATCTTCTTCACCCCTTAGTCCCTGAGGAAACCTGTCAGTGTATCCGAGGGTGATGCCCCTCTTACAAGTACTCTGCCGAGACCTGAAAGGTAAGCCTGTCTGCCTGCTTCTATCGCCTTGCGGAAAGCATCAGCCATCATGGGCAGGTCACCCGCAGTTGCAAGAGCTGTGTTTGACATTACTGCCGCCGCGCCCATCTCCATAGCCTCGCAAGCCTGAGAGGGTCTGCCAATGCCTGCATCTACGATTATGGGCAGGTCTATCTCGTCTATCAGTATCTGTATGAAATCCTTTGTTGCAAGACCCTTGTTTGAACCGATAGGAGAAGCCAGAGGCATTACCGATGCGGCACCTGCATTCACAAGATCTCTTGCGGTGTTCAGGTCAGGGTACATATATGGCATTACGATAAAGCCTTCCTTTGCAAGTATCTCAGTAGCTTTTACTGTCTCCGCATTGTCGGGCAGAAGATATTTTGTATCACGCATGATCTCAATTTTTACGAAATCACCGCAGCCCAGTTCTCTTGCAAGTCTTGCTATGCGCACAGCTTCTTCGGCGTTTCTTGCGCCCGAAGTGTTGGGCAGGAGAGTTACTCCCTCGGGGATATGATCGAGTATATTCTCATGTTCCTTGGTGTTAGCTCGTCTTACAGCAAGGGTGATAAGTTCAGCACCTGCGTTTTCCACTGCCGCTTTAATAAGTGAGAGGGAATATTTTCCCGAACCGAGAATAAATCTTGAATTGAATTCGCGCCCGCCTATGACGAGCTTGTCATTGTTTTCCATTAATATCGTCCTTTCGTTATCAGGCATCATATTCGCCTGAAATTATCCTGAGTACCATTGTAGCCTGATGTGCGGCGCATACAGCAACACGTGCTGATATTAGTCCAAGACCTTCGCCAACATCGCTTTTGCCGTCACCGCAAAGCCAGAAATTTTTTGCTATCCTGCGGGTGAGTATTGTATTCGCACTGTCAAGTCCTGCCATTCCCGATGTTGCTACCAGATTTTTTCCCGGGAAATATTCAAGCACCGCGTTC